>Ga0182030_10010553_pt1 | contig 18739 bp, 12 predicted proteins | sample 812S3MmetaG_FD_121299 | JGI IMG/M metagenome (GOLD analysis project Ga0182030, IMG submission 121299) | Permafrost microbial communities from Stordalen Mire, Sweden - 812S3M metaG (Illumina Assembly) | ecosystem: Environmental > Terrestrial > Soil > Wetlands > Permafrost | place: Sweden...
GCCGTGGCGCTTCTCGGTCCTCGACAGGTGGGCAAGACGACGCTCGCCCTGTCACTGACGGAAGCGTTGGGTGACCGCTGGCCGCCAACGACGCCAGCAACCGCCGCTGCCGCTCCGGCCGGCGCACCCGAAGGTGCTCCAGGCGCTGTTCAAGTTGGTGGAATTCCAGCCGCATGACACGTGTTCCCTCGACAGCTCCACTCTGCACCCGGCGGCCTCTGGGATTGCGCAGCGATAGTGGGTTGTGTCGCCATATCTACTGTGGAATCAATACGATAAGCCTTCAACTGGGATTGCGTGGAGTGCACCAGAAGTGCGCCCATAACGCCTATGAAATCAGCGCCTTGCACCCCGAACTCGGATTGCGCGATGTCCCAGGGAAGTTGGTTCAACGGAACCGGCAATCGGAGCGGTTCCGGCGGCGCATCGCAGGCGCCGCGCTCCTGGATCCGGCGGCCGGCAAAGTAATCCGGATTCCGCGCGCGCCACACGGCCTGCTTCTTCCGCCGACGCAAGGCTTGGCAGGCAGGCTTGCTGCAAGCCCGTTGTCGGGAACCAACTCGATTGTCGGGACGAAACCAGTGATGGCAGATGCAACAAGGACCCTTCCGGGCAACGGGCATGATGAACCATCATCCCCAAGCCATGCGCCGACACTCAGTGGCAAGCTTGGTTACAGGCAAGGTGGGTCACTTTTGGAAAGCACACCCGGGTCAGTCCCCGAAAGCGCCGAAGATGCGTCTACTGTGGCGGCGCTTTCCACATAGGAGTGATACTGCTTATTTCGTCTCATAACGATAGTTGAATCGCCCTTCTGGAGCGACATTGCCATCGATGTAGAAATCCATGACATCACCGGTATGCTGCAGGTTGTCCGCCCACTTGAAGTCAAATGAAGCACTATGCTGATGAGAAGTAAGTCTGAGCGCTGCCCAGGGAATGGCGAGTTGCATCTGATTGCCGACGACCTGCACAGAGATACGTGCGACCTTTTCCCAATTCCAACCGCCAGTATTTCTCTCCAGCCAAGTTTGTCCATCTGCATCTACGGTTCGATTGACGATGAAATCATAGCCACTCCAGCCAGTGGCACCATCCTGATCGGAGTCGATGAACAACCACATCCAGTTGGGGCCTGTCCTGGGCGTGATTGGATCGCGGGTGCGCACGTAGAAATAGATATTCAGAGGATCGTGCGCAACCTTGAATGCCGCAAAGTCATTGCGGCCTGTGTGGTTGACATAGTGTAGTCCGCCAACACCGATGAAATCGCGCGGCAGTGTCTGGTGCACACCAGGCAGATACTCGGGACGAACGGTTTGCCACTGTTGAAATGTTCCGTTCAGTTTGATGCTGGTGGAGGGAGATGGTTCAGGCAGAGGAGGAGCGCCTTTGTAGCGCCTTATGTTGGCCACCATCTGATAGTAATAATTGTCTCTGTGCCCTCCCTTTTCTGGTTCAATGTCGCGGCTGAACTCCTCGTTGAATTGATCGACAAACATGATCGGTTTACCTGGAGCCGACCAACGGCCGGCAGTCCATTCGTTCCAGCCAGTAATCATCACAAACGGAGGATCGAGTTGAAACACGCGCTTCCACTGTTCTTGAAAATTGCTCCCCAGATTTACGGAGCCCGGCGCAATGTGCTGATTGCCGTCATGAAAGCTGCGTCCCCGAGCCGCGCCATCGCTCATGTTCGTGACCTTTCCATCGTCCGCACGCAGATTTTGCGCGACAGAGACGTTCACCTGCTCGGGTCGATTTGGATCTTCCGTATATCCGTAAGCCTGGGGATAGGTAGCCTCCCAGTGCCAAGCATAAGGTGTGTTGATCAAGGTGAACGGCCAATGCGCGGCCCGCAACGTGAAGAACTTCTTTAGCTCGTCGTTTGCTTCTGCGGGATCGCAAATCAGCAGCGGCTTTCCGTCCCAATTGAACCAAAGATCGCGGTACAAACCACGTTCATACAGGGTGTGATAGATCTCTGCTGCGGTTTTGCCTGCCTCGGTGTTGACCATAAAGGCGATCTGCGGCGTGCGACCGCCTGCTTGTCGTATATCCTGAAACGTCTTGAGCAATTCCAAATACACCTCAGGATAGGAAATAGCATTGGTGGTATCAAAGATTAGAACATCGACGCCAGCATCGGACAGCAACTGCGCATGGCGCCGCAATACCCAGGGATCGGCACTGTGGTAATAGCCAAAGAGCGGCTCGCCCCAGTAATGGGATTCGCCGATGCCTCCCCACAGTGGCGAGTCGGGCTTGCTGAGCGCATCTGGATCCTGAGCGAGAATGTCCGCTACGTTCAGTGGTCCCACAGGATGGCCAGGGCGCGACCCCTCACTGTGGGTGAGAAAATAGAAAATTCCCACAAAACGGCCGGCTCTCACAGAGCCCACTTCTGAGGCTGTTGGAAGTGAACGCCCCAACGCGTCCGTTGCAGGCCACGGCACACCAGGATTGAGCGTTGCATTCTCGGGGAGGAGCGGTGTCTGCGCAAGCGCTGCCTTACTGCTCGGCTCGTCTGCTTGACGTTTGTCGGAAGGCTGTGGCGCTGTAGTGGGAGTCGACTGCTGGGCGGAACCAAGTCCGCCGCACATAACCAAAGCAAGTGCAATAGTACAGATCTGAAGTTGCATAACTCACTACCTCGTCAAGAGCCGATTACCGTGGTCGATTGAGACTATTCCTGAATCAGGCGAACAATTCTAAATCTAAAGAAGCATCTCTTGCCGTAACGGACTCTGCATGACTCTATCCGCCATCCGGAATGGTGTGCAAGAGCCATAGGGACTATTTCCAGATAGTCCAGTTGGATATTTGCGAGGGGCAATGCGGACGCGTCGCCAAACCTGGGAAGGAGAGTGTTCAAAGTTACAGGGGCAAAGATCCAGGTTTCCGACAGCACGAATATGAACCCCGGCATCTTGGCTTTCCAGGTCTCAAATCGAGACATGGCGGGGCACCCCCCATTACCGAATTGTCAGAGATCTAGTTATCAATTCTAACGATCCCCTTTTGGATGGAAATTGTTGCTGCTTCTGTACGGTCGCCGACTCCAAGCTTTTCCATGATGCTGTTAACATGATTCTTCACAGTGAAGCTGCTAATGCCGAGCGCGTGACCGATATCTTTGTTGGTAAGGCCCTTCGAAACCATCTTTAGAATCTCGAGTTCGCGCGCGGTCAGATCGGGTCGCATCATGCGATCCGCAAGGCGCGTAGCAATTTCACGGGGGATATACTTTTTCCCCGCATGAACACTACGAATCGCCTCAACCATAACTTTCAGGGACGTGTCTTTTAGCAGGTAGCCCAGCGCTCCGGCACGCACAGCCCCGTAGATGTCTTCATCGGTATCGAAACTGGTCAGGATGATCACGCGAGCGGTGTGACCGTCTCGCTTCATCGCCTGAATCGTCTCGACGCCACTCATCCCTTGCATGCGAAGGTCGAGCAACACTACATCGACCGCGTTGTGCTGTAGGATCTCCAGTGCTTCTCTTCCTTCCGATGCGGAGCCTACGATGCTTAGCTCTGGCTGGGTTCCTAACATACTGGCGAGTCCAACCCGGATGGCAGGATGATCATCAACAATCAGAATGCGGGTCAGCTTTTCCGGTGGCTTTGACATGGTAGGTGCTCCTTTAGAAACCTGAATAGTAGCCAGGGCAGTGCGGTTATCGTGACGCGGGACGGCAAAGGAGCAGCAATTGATACTGTTGTGCCTTCTCCGAGATTGGATCGGATTTCAAGCTTGGCGGATATACTCATTGCCCGCTTGCGCATGCCAAGAACGCCGAAGCTTGGCTGGTTAGGATCCTCCACAAAGCCCGTACCGTCATCGCTGATGTGCATCAGCAAAAGATTCTCACTGTATTCGAGATGGATGACGAGCTTGGTTGGATGAGCATGGCGAATCGCATTTGCTAGCGCTTCCTGTCCGATCCTGCATAGTGTGTCCGATAGACGCAAGGTCAGTGGGGGCGCATTTCCGATTGAGGTGGCAACCACTTGAACGTCGCTACCGGCAACAAGACGGTGGGCGCAGGTGGTCAAGGCGCCGAGCAGACCCTCGGACTCAAGCTGGTGTGACCGAAGCATGTCCACACTGCGGCGCGCCTCACGGTGGCTGTGGCGCACCAGGTCTGTAGTCAGGTCGAGTTGCTGATGTACTTTTGTAAGCTCTTCCGGTATTCCGACCCGAACTGCCTCAAGCTGAAAGGCTATTCCTGCCACGCTTTGCGAAAGGCTGTCATGCACTTCGTAAGCTAGAACCTCTCGTTCTTCCACTACTGCGCGCAGGCGCCAATTCTCCAGTCGCTGGTAGAGCAGGTTGGTGATCAACGCCAGGATCAGAAGACCCACGGCGATGACTGAAAGATGTCCCAAACTCCACCACGGAGGCCCGGCCAGTACTTCGACATCGTCAATAGAGGGCACCAGCACCGCAAAAGGCGTCGAGTAAGAGGTGTAGGAGGGATCGACGACGGCGACTCCTCGAAGCCTCACTAAGCTGTCGGGTTCGATTCGGTTGTAAAGACTGCCCCCGCGTTCGCGATTGATGATGGCTCGAAACGATTGAGAGCCGGCGTCGAAATCAAAACGCAGAGAATTATTGGGCAAATACTGTTTGTTGCGCAGACGCCCCTCGACCTCAATGAAAGTTGCGTCGAAGGCACCCGTGGCTGCCTGCGATGCGGTGACTGAAACGGCAGGGATAGGTGTACTCTCCCAAAGAACGCGTACTTTGGCATTCTTGAGGACCGAACTGAACGCGTTCGGACTGGCATCTCCAGTCGCTTCCACTTCGTCACCAATCTTCAGCGGTCGGGGCACAGCTTGCTGGATGGCAATGCCGCCCGTTGCGTCTTGCACATACAAAGCTGGCGAAGTGAGGATAACTCGGCCATGGACTGTCACTTTTGCCGACTGGACCAGTAAATCCAGTCGAAGATTGCCGATAGGCGCGATGTTCGGCCTGGACGGTAATTCCCGAGCACCCATGCCTGACGGAGAAGCACGTGAATCGTCAAGACTGGAAACTCCTGCATCCGGCTGAGCCTGTACCGACGAGTTCTTGTGGGGCTGCCCCTGGGCCAACATCTCGTCGAGATCCCGCTCCGTGGCAGGGCGAACAACGACATTACGCCACACTCCGCCGGAGTGGGAGGACTGCAGGCCGATACGCCCAGAACGAATACAGTCGTCATCGGTCATCGAAACCATAGTGGGAGTGGCGGTGGAAGACAGACTTGCAGTTGCCACCAATCGACACCCATAGGCGAGAACCTTGAGATGGTACCAGCGCGACGACTGCAGGTCAGGTTGAAGCGGGGAGTTATATCCGTAGATTCCGTGCCCTGCGCGGCCGAGTGTCAGTGTGCTGGCAAGACCACGCGTTTTGTGCAAAACGGCGAAGTAACCGATGTAGGCATACACCCCCTCCTCTTCATCGTTTGAGCGCAGAATGAAGCCCACGTCGCTGGCCGAGCCGGTCGCATTCAACACCATGACATCAGCTTCGATTGAGTAGTTGTGCCAGTAGCGTGAGCCCGAGAACAGTTTGGCTCCGCGCTCGTTCGAGTCATCCCGCATCGAGCCATCACTCAGTTCCCAGGTGCCGCCGAACGCTTGCCATTCTTCGTCTTTACTCTGCGCAAAGGAGTCGTGATAGGGCAGGCCACGTGTGGGGCTTCGCCAATATGCGGAGAAACCGAGTGCCCCCAGGATCAGCGATCCCACAAGCAGTGCTGGCAAAAGCACGCGCTGGTGCGCAAGACGGAGAGCGATCACGGGCCGACCATCCATTTAGGTTGCATCTCAACCGGGAAAGTGTCGATCATGGACCGCAACCCTCGCATTGTTCCCGTAACATTTTCTCGCGTCACAAGCACCGGTTTGAACTGCGTGACAGACGGGATAGGAAGTCCCTGACGTCGTTCAAGGATCTGGCGGACAGCTTCAGCTCCCATCCTCTGTGTGTCTTCGATGACCACCGAGTCAAGGTTCGGAGAGTCGAACATCAACTCCGCGTCATCGTCGCGATCAAAGGCTATTACTTTGACGTGGCTGGACTGCCGGTCGCTGATGGCCCAGAGTACTCCATGGACCGACGCCGACGAGAGCGCGACAATCGCATCCAGATTCGGATGAGCTACCAGCGTTTCCTCCGCCACCTGATACTCATGCGATTCATTGAAAGACCCCATCCGTTTCACTACGATGTGGATATTTGGGTAATCCTTCTGAAGATACTGCTCGAGGCAACGCGCACGGGTGACTATACCGATGACATTTGGATTGATGCCAAGCAGCGCGACTGTCCCCTTGCCGTGCAGCACACCTTCAATTCGTTGAGCAGCAATGCGCGCTCCCGCATCCTCGTCGTTCAAGACGTAGCTGAGCTGGCCGCCCGGAGGTACCGACAATGGCGATCCGACCACCACAACTTGAAGACCTTTTGACATTGCACGCCGAACGGGGGTAATCAGCGCTTGCGGGTGATCCGGGGCCAGGACCAGGCCCTGATAGCGACCAGAAATGACACGTTCAACCATAGCAATCTGGCTCAAGATATCATCTTCGCTCGTCGGTGCGTTCCAGTAAATATGTACACCGGCTTTAGCGGCAGTAGCCTTGGCACCAAGGTGTTCGGACTCCCACAGCGGTGTGGCCGTAGTTTGCGGTATCACGGCGATCGTTGCCGGTGCCTGGCGATGACAACTTTCCAGAACCAACAGCGCAAAGAAAGCCATAGCCGCCCAGAATGGCGGCAACGCGTTTCGCTGCGGGAAAATTCGTATGTGGGTGGAGTTTCGCATAACGGTGCGAGTGCAAGTGTAGCCTCCACTCCATCGATTGGCAAGGTCCGGAGGCGAACGTGTTCCGCATCCTTCGTATAGTCTGCATGGACTATGTGGAGGTAGTCCCCGTGGCCCTTGCGAGCCGTTGCGGAGTGCGCATAGAGTCAATCCGAATTCGTTACAGGAAGAAATCATCCTTTGAGAATTGGAGATTATGAAGCGAATTCATGAGTAAAAAAGCAAACGACAACAGCAATCAACTTTGAGAGGACAGACTATGACAAACAACAGAGTTCGATTCCGTATCGCGAACTGTTTGCAAACGATCGTGGACTGTATCAGACGAAGCAATGGGGTCGCCGCACTTGTCGCCATGACGATATTGGCTGTAATGATAGTTGCACAGCCGCTTTTCGCACAGACGAGCACGGGCTCTATTTCAGGAAACGTCCTTGATCCGCAGGGTCATCCAATTCCTGGCGCGGCTCTTCGCATCACCAATATGGGGACCGGAGAAGTTCAGGCCCGGCAGAGCAGCAGCGCCGGAGGTTACAGGGCCGACGCTCTGAATCCGGGGAAGTACTCCGTTGCTGTTGAATCGGCTGGCTTTAAGAGCTACAAGGCTGACAATGTCACCGTGATCATCAGTAGTACCACCGCTCTGGACATCCAGTTAGAGGTGGGAAGTGCAACGCAATCCGTCACTGTGACCGCGGCGGGTGCGACGCTGGAGACGGAGAGTTCTGACATTGGAACATCGGTTGGTCCACAACTTGTCGACAATCTGCCACTCTCCGTTGGTTCTGGAAACATGCGGACGATCATTGACTTCATGTTCTTGGTCCCGGGAGTAGTCGGCGGCGAAGCTCTGAACAAAATCTCGGGCGGTCAAGCCACAGGCTCCACAGTGCAGGTTGACGGCGGTTCTATCGATACCGTTACCGGTGGGAACTACGATTCAGCCGGCTATACTCCATCGGTCGACGCAGTACAGGAATTTACCATCTTGCAGTCGGGATATCCGGCTCAATACGGCAGGACTACCGGTGGAATTGTAAATTTTGGCACCTTGTCGGGGACCAATCAGTTTCATGGTAAGTTCTACGACCTGTACCATAACACGGCGCTCAATGCGAATAGCTGGTGGAATAACCTGCAGGCGGCAGCCAACCCATCGCAAGCCAGTACGTTCAAGCGGTCAGTGGACATGAAGAATGAGTATGGCTTCACCGTCGGAGGGCCGGTCCTCGTGCCTCATGTATATAACGGGCGAAACCGCACGTTCTTCTTTTATTCATGGGAACAATATCGCCAGAATCTCGGCTCCGTTCGGACGAGCACCGTCCCGACAGCAGCGAATCTAAGTGGAGACTTCTCTGCAACTCTGACGAGCAACGTCATTGCAACCAATCCCTGCAATGGTCAACCGATTTATCAGGGCGAGATCTTCGATCCTTCCACCACGACCAACGTGGGGGGCGTCTATTGCAGAACACCGTTTAACTACAACGGGCAATTGAACCACATTAACCCCGCCCGATTTAGTCAAGTCGCGCAGAACGTACTGAAGTATGAGCCGGCGGCGCAAAATACTGCCCTCACGAACAATTATTCGTTCCGGAACGCGTATCCTATTCGCATTACGAGCGAGACGATCCGTATCGACCACAGTTTCAACGATAAGAACAAGATATTTGGATCCTACAACCCGCATCACTACTCGGGTACAAACAATGGCCAGTCCATTCCCGGTCCCGCCAGCCCCTGGGTGTATCTGTCGCAGACGGCGTTTCTGCATGACTTCCATGTTGGTTACGATCACCAGTTTTCGCAGACGACATTTAACCACGTGGTTCTCAGCGGGTTCCGCTTTACCAACTTCCCCGTCGATCCGTCGGTTAATTACGGGATCAACTATACGAAAACGCTCGGGCTTGGAAGCAATATCGTCTCCAACATGTTCCCGCAATTCAACTGGGGCGAGAACCTCTCGGGCGTGGGCAGTTGGCTCCAGTACCAGGACTATCAGAATCACGCTGAAATCGCTGACAACCTCTTGCGCACCATCGGCAAACATACGTTCAATGTCGGCGTTGACCTTCGTTACCAGCAGTTCACTCGAAATTTCCAGATCAGCTCGAATGGAAGCTACAACTTTGCGCGATCCGAAACAGCTGGCACAAATCTCTTCACGACTCAGTCCGGCAACGGTTTCGCAAGCTTCCTGCTCGGGCAAGTCAGCAGCGCCTCCGCATCTATAGCAGCTGTTGTCCCGCAGCGGAGACAAGAATACGGAGCCATGTATATCCAGGATGACTACAAGCCGATGCCAAACCTGACGCTGAATCTTGGACTCCGTTACGACATTGACGTTCCTTTTAGTGAGCATTATGGGAATGTGAACAATTGGGATCCAACACTTCCTGACACCAATCTGGGAGTGTCTGGAGGGCTTGTCTTTTCAGGGACAGGGCCCGGGCGCTCTGGTTTGAGCAGCCGGCTGGCCAACACATACTACAAAGATTTCGGGCCGCGACTGGGTTTTGCCTGGTCTCCCAGAATATTGGGCGGAAACTCTGTACTGCGCGGAAGCTACGGAATCATCTATGGCGCATTTCCAATGAACTTCCCCATCAACGGCGAGTCCGGTTTTTCCAATAACCCGAACTTTACTGACTCTCTGATGACGGGCGGCTTCACGGCTCCATTCGCCCTGGATAGTGGATTCCCGTCGTTCACAAAAGGCGTAAACACAGATCCCTTCCAGTTGGATAATACGGGGAGTTCACCTTATTACACCGCCCGCTCGTACGGACGCCCTGCAATGATCCAGAATTACGGGCTGGAGATTCAGCAGCAATTGCCTCATTCCTTGGTATTGAGCCTGGCTTACAGCGGGAACCGGAGCACTCACCTCAGTTCAAACCTTCAATGCCCGGATTGTCTCCCGGCGCAGTATTACACCCTTGGATCTAAGCTCAGCCAAACCTTCTCTTCAACGCAAAACACGTTGAGCGGATACAAGATTCCCTATGCCAGCTTCACCGGCAGCTTGGCGCAGGGATTACAACCCTTCCCACAGGTCGGCGGGGTCAGCACAGCAAACGAAAATGTCGGGGATTCAAGCTACAACGCGCTTTACGCGAAGGTCCAGCGCAGCTATACAAACGGGCTTTCATTGCTTGCGTCGTACTCGTGGTCGAAGACGTTAACGGATGCGGATACCACCCTGATCGGACAATTGGCAGGTGGGTTCCAGAATCCCTTCAACCTCAAGGGGGAAAAGGCTGTCTCGGCGCTTGATTATCCGCAGGTGCTCGCAGTCAGCTACGTCTATGAGTTTCCGTTCGGCAAGAACAAGGCATTCCTTAACACAGGCGGGCTCACGAACGCAGTAGTGGGCGGCTGGGAAATTAGCGGGGTCCATAAATTTCAAAGCGGCTCTCCCTCGAGTTTTTCTTGTGCGACTGGTTTGCCCGGCAACAGTCCTTGTTTCCGCTATAGTCTTGCCCAGGGAGTATCTCCCTATACGGCGACCAGTATTACTGGGCACTCCAATCCGCTAACCAGCGTCTATCTGAATGCAGCGGCCTTTACCGACCCGAATAGCAATGCGCGCATCAATGCTGGTGGAGCGTACCAGTACGGTACTCTTCCCAGGAACTACGGCGGCATTCGCTTTCCGGTTAGCCCGGACTCTGACTTCAGTTTCATCAAGCATAACTCCATCGCGGAGCACGTAACGGCAGAGTTCCGCGTCGAGTTGTTTAACGCTTTCAACGAACACAGGTTGGGAAGTCCAAATCAGTCGCCCAACAGCACGGCCTTTGGCCAGATCGGCGGTACTCAGAATACTGCAAGGGTTGGTCAGTTGACCTTGCGGATCAATTTCTAGAATTTCTGAGATTCCAGGTAAACGTATTTGAAGCCTGTCTCCATCGGTTGTCCTCCCCTGTTTGTCGTCTTGACGAAACATGGGAGGGCAACCGAGGAAGGCGCCCTATCGACTTTCGCAATATCAATCTCCAGTGCATCTCGAGCCAGAAAATCCCCAAAGTGAGGTGAATCCTATGAAACCGCAAGTTAGTCGCATTTACTTGCAAGCGCTAGCGGTCACATTCTGTATCCCTGTGCTCTCAGGTTGCATGGTTGAACCGTGTGCGCAAGCACAAGTAACGACGGCCTATCCAAGCAAGACGGTCTACCAGATGAAGGGCGTCCAGCCTGATGCTGAAAGCTGGGGTAGCGTAGGTGGTACCTTGTGGGACGCAAACGTCAGCCAGTTGGTAGGAAATCAGGCTGGCAGCATAGCGGTGAACTTCAATTGGAGTATCTGGGAAGCGACTTCAACGAGTAGTTGCTCGGCATCGCAGGTCGCCTTTGAAAGTCACTGCTATACGGTAGATGCAACAACCGATAGCGTGGTCCAGACTTTCACAAACCAGGGGCTTGCCGTGACCGGGGTTTTCTACGGTACGCCCAGTTGGGCAAATACTGGCAAGTCCTGTGCGGGTAGCATTTGGTGCTCGCCAAACAGCGCGGCGGATTATGCCAGATTCGTTCGATTTATTGCAAATCGCTACAACGGCATACAAAGCCACGGACGCGTGGTTGACTTTGTCATCCACAACGAGGTGGATCAAAAGAGCTGGTATAACTGTGGATGCTCCACCAATGCTGCCTGGGAACAGGACTACGCGAACAACTACAATGCCGCTTATGATGCAGTGAAGGCCGAGCAGTCCAATGCGCGCATTCTCATGTCGTTTGACCATGCCTGGTCCCCAGCCTTCGATTCATCATCGACAATTTCTGTATCGGAGTTCATTCCAGCGGTTGCTGCGTTAGTTGGAACTCGCTCTTGGCAGGTGGCCTTTCATCCCTATTCAAACGCAGTGGGCGACACAACCTTTTCACCGGACGATATTAATGCGGGCTACATCACCTTCGGTGATATTGGCGTGATCGTCGGCTGGCTGCAGCAAAAATATCTAGGCTCTGCAGCAGCTGCAAACGTTGAGCTGACCGAATCAGGCTTCGACTCAAACGCATCCAACGGCAGAAGCGAGGCGGGGCAGAATACTGCGGTCTGCAATTCCTTTTACAATGCAGTGGGCACGCCAGGGATTGATAACTACATTTATCATCGCCTGATCGATAACGTGAATGAAGGTGGATTGCTGCTCGGTCTTTGGCACACAGACCAATCTCAAAAGCCGTCCTGGGCAACATGGGCGCTCGCGAACCGTTACGGTTACTACAGCTGCGGCTTTTCCGCAAACGACTACACCACTCTGGCACGGAGCTATAACTCTTCACGAGGCCACTGGGCATCCAGCCGTCTTGCGCCGTCAGGATTCAGTGCAGAACACAGCTTCTACCTAACGCGCTCAGCACTGAGTGGAACCACGCTGCTCTATGAATGCCAAATCGGCAACCACAATATGATCAGCAACTCGGCTGGATGCGAAGGATCATACACGAATATGGGGCCGGTGGGGTACATAAACAATACTCCGGCGACCGGCCTGGTTGCACTCTATCGCTGCCACATGAGTAGCCCGCTCGATCACTTCATCAGCACCAGCTCCTCCTGTGAGGGGCAAAGTGTCGACTATCTATTGGGGTACGCATCTCAGATTAACTAACCGTTCCTCAGCGTGTCTGTGGTTCTTGTCCCAGGCTGAACGTCGGTGGTCCAAAGGTCTACCGACGTTCGATTATTCTGCCACACAAGTTATTCTATTCATGCTCAAAATGAATTAGTCGGAGGAGTTTTGGAGATCGACGGTGGGAAGACACCCATGAAATCGTAGTCAAACATCTGGCAATGAAATCGAACACATACGGACGATCTCATCGGGTGCTTCTGCCATGATAAGCGTGTCGCTGGATTGAACAAGGACCTTTAAAGCCTGCGTATCTGTGTAAACGAGTATTAACCACAATATGGGCATTGTGTACACAATTGCGAGAAAATGAAGAAGGCGGAATATGGACATAGTGGCCGGATTCATGGAAATTGACCGGATGGAAGACACTCATGAAATCGTAATCAGTCATCCTGCATTTAAACCAGATGCCAACGGGGTGGTACATATTATGCTCTCGCCGCGATATGCGCGTCATATGGCGAACCTTCTCGTAGAGAATGCGACTTATGCCGAGGCTGAGATTGTTGACTCGCTGCCTGGGAATAGGCGTTATAGACGGTTAAATCATCCCAAGAAGTAATACGTGGAATCCGACCGAGGATCGTCGCTCCATCCAGGAGCGCCCCTCGCAGTCGAAGCATAAGGGTGTCATCATCTCATAAAACATACTGCCCCTTTGCCTTGTTTATCTTGTAGCTACAGGACATGCGGATGCTGAGCATCTTCGACCCAACGACTGAGCACTCCAATCGGTATCTATACGTCCAAGCCCGCCTTTTCTTGGATCAGCAGTAGTCTGGAGGGTAATCTTCATTGCTCGCATGCCAAGACGTTCCATCGCGGGGCAGGCGCCTCAAGGAAATACCAAATCTGCCCCGTATCACGCACTTGGACAACTGCCAGAATCAGAATTCGTCCATAGATCCTCTTGAAGAGACGGAAGAGGGAAGTGTGGTTCCGAAATGATTCCATACGTAGTGCTCTGTTGCCCATCATTGAGCGGTTGAGGGCGCAGTATGGCCTTTCTTCACGATGCGGTAGGTAGAATGCGATCCGTCGCAGAGGAGAGTCGTCGCACTGATTACCTTGCAGCCGCTCGGAGGCTGTCCGGTATTCGTGGTGCTGAGCACACCTGGCAGAGTGATTCTCGCGATGATCCCTTTTGGCTTTTCGATCGATAATGTCTGCGACGCAGGATGCCAGTCGACCTTGACCGGCCCTCGCGGCGTGATGGTAGTTCCCGAGACGTAGGGCAGGCCACCGCTCTGTGGGGCGATGTCGAGGCGGCCGCCTCCTGGTTGCGCGATGCGGACACCCAGGAGTGTGTCATGAGCCCACAGCAGCGGTACAGCTCCCCATCCATGCGATCCTGTCTCATCGAGGGGTTGAGCGGTGTCAAGTTGTCCGGGTTGCAGATGTAGATCATCGCGACTGACAAAGTACTCTGGAAGCGGTCCGCCTAGGCTTCCTTGCAATGCAGGTTCAACGCGATTATGTGGATTCCCTGCGAGGTAGGGTGCGTAACGCTCCCTCAGATGCCGCACAGCGAGGGTGGAAAGGCCGGCATCGGAGAGCGCGCGCAAGGCGCGGTACGAATAGGTTGGGTTATTCCAGCGTGTGACGCCGTCATGGGGCGATCCGTCCGGTTCCATAAATGCGTAATCGATATCCGGTTGGAGTTTGTCGATTGGAATAAGACCCGCCAGCATTGCCATCGCCTGCGCTGCCTGGCTATAACCGCGTCTTTCCGGTTTCGATGCGCTACCCGCGACGACATCCGGAACGTGAGCGGGCACGCCATCCTTTGCGGGAACAATATGGAATTTGTAAAAAGCCGCTTCCATTCTCTTTAGAGCTTCTGCCCATTTCTTTTCATCTTCACGGTGGCCTGTGGCACGGGCTAAGCTGATGGACTCCCGAAGACGTGCGATCAACTGCGCGGAGACGATGCTGCTCGATTCCGTGCCGTTCCTGACGTGTTCGCCAACCCGAATGTCGGCAAGCACTCCATCCGCCCGCCAGATTCCGTCGGCATCAACCTTGCTGATTAACAGCCGCCACAGACGAGTCAGTTGAGGCCAGTAGTGGTTGACCAAAGCAGCCTTTCCGCTCCACTGATACTCATCGTAGAGAGTTCCGGCCCACTCCACCGTCCAGTCGTAAGAGCTTTCAGAGCCGATGGGATAGGCTGCTGGAGGAAACGGATGGAAATTGCCGTTACTCTTCTGGCTTTCTGCTACAAGTCGCAGGAGGAGCAATCTCTGATGGTGATCTCCAAACCATCGCGCAGCAAGCTCCGCGCGGGGGCGCGCATCTTCAATCCACATTCCGTCTTCGCGTCCTGGTGTGTCTACATACACGTCCGACATGGTGACGCGCGCGTGGCGCATGGCGAGTTCCATGATGCGGTCGATCTCCGCATCTCCCGATGCGAAGCTCCCTATGGAATGCACTGGGTACGTTGACCGCACAAAGCCAATGCGAGAGAAGGTCAATTCGCCGTCCGTCTGGAAGTGAACTAGCACGCTCAACCATCGAGCTGTGCGCTCCTCCGGCATTTCGATGTGTTGTTCCCCGGCGCGGGTGCGGTACCGATCCGCATAGCCGTGCCCCACCACGCATTCCGGGTCCATCCATCCATCCGAACGTACAAAAGCCTTGCCGGCATACTGCGAGAAGGGAAGCTCGCCATAACCCAGATCGATGATCGTGCCCGCATGAGATGCGTTAAGTGTGAGTTCCGGGAAGCCATGAACCGGCTCATCGAAGTCGACCATGATGTATTTTGACTCCCCACGCTTACCGGTTACGGTCACTTCCCCCCCGGCAATCAGCCGTTCAGCGGCAAGCAAGGCCATTCGGTCTGGAGTGTATGTGGCCTTGCTGAAAGTGCCTGCGATGTCAATTGCGCGTTGCGTCAGGGGACCATGCAAATGGAGCGCTCCAGCTGCGATGATCCGCACGGGTAATTTGCTCGTCTCCTCTTGGGGATCTGTTTCCACATCCTGCAGGGAAGTTGGCCACGGACCATCTTTCACCACAACCACGTTTTGCCAGTTGCTGTCATTGAAAGCATGCGATTCCATATGGCGATCTGCAAGCGCTCCGTCCATGACCTCCGGATAGCGGATACGAGGGTCGCCTGTGGTGCCCAGAATCTGATCGCGGCCCGTTTCGAACTCCGGCGCGGGCAACATCTTCCAAGATGCATCGCTATTGACCCATGAACTGCGTAAGTAGAGCCCGGCATGTGCAGATGCAGATCGTTGAAAGGTAATGATCGGCCCCCAACTATGGTGAAGCACAACAATCGTATTCCAGCCAGGATGCAGGAAAGGCGTCGGATCAAGAACCATGGTGCGGATCGACGTTTCAAAGTAGCGGGTCATCTTTCGTTGCAGAATTTTGCCATTTACCCACAGGTGGGCATTGCTATCGGCGGCAAAGTGGAGAGTAGCGTCTTTAGGGATGCGCTGGAGGAAGACCTCCTTGCGAAAGTATGTAAAAGCATTCTTCGGCGCGACCTCGGTACGGTCACGCCAAATCCATTGGGCCGTTGAAGTGTTCTCTGAAGTCGTCCTACCATCGATCTGTGGATAAAGAGGAATGAGCGATGTCATGAAGAGGAATAAAAGAGCAGAAAACCGCGTTCTCAGCATCTGAATGTCCTTACTGGAAACCTGAAGGTGATGCGTTGACAATGCAGTGTCAGAGTGAGCTACTGCTAAGGCCCCACCAAGAGCAGGTGGAGAGTGCCGGAAACTTCAGAACGGTATGTACCTGCGATTTCTGAATTCAGATCTCATGCATCACCAGCCTGAATGTTGGTTGCCGAAGGCCTACATTCCGTAATTGTTTACAAACTAGTTTAGATAAGTGGTAGATATCGGTGCATGAGCCACAAGGGCCATGCTGCGGTAGCCAAGGTGGACTATGGCGCGAGCTCCAAGATTCTTGCCGTGGTGGTTACGCATGTGCAACCTCCGATTGAGATGGGTTAGTTTCGGCTTGGTATGTGGGAGATCCGGCAAGCGAGCACAGGACGAACTGCTGCCTATGTAGACTCCCCGCCCGACGGGAATGCCGGGCTAGCCCCTGCTGTTGTTGTCGCGGCATTGCCACATTGGTGACCATCCTGGCCAGAGTCGAAGCGGATATGCGCTGCAACGATCTGCGTCGATCCATCCATATCGCATATTGCTCATTGGACCGCAAGGCCAGAGAACGCCTACGAAGAGGTGCGTGTCGGGCGAGTAGGCCGTTGGGCCTATACCACAGTGGGCCATTCGGAGCATGACGATCGCTCGAACAGGCTTTAGAATCCATGTGTCGCGGCACCCTAGCAGTTTACTGAAAGGAATCCATGAAATATCTATTCGCCAGGTTCATTCCGATTTGCTTGATTGCGATCTCCTTTTTCGCAGCCGCACAAGAAACGCCCGATGTGCTCAAGGAGGGTTTTGTCAATCCACCCTCGGATGCGCGTCCACGCGTGTGGTGGCATTGGATGAACGGTAACATCAGCGAAGATGGGATCAAGCTCGACCTTGAGTGGATGCATCGTGTTGGCGTGGGCGGAGTAACAATCTTTGAAGGAGCGATCAATACGCCGCAGGTTGTGCCCCATCGGCTTGTCTACATGACGCAGGAGTGGAAACATGCCGTCAAGTATGCCGTAGAGACGGCACACGGTCTTGGCATGGAAGTGGCAATCGCGAGCGCAGCAGGTTGGAGCGAGACGGGTGGACCATGGGTGACGCCCGCGCAGGGCATCAAAAAGCTGGTCTGGTCGGCCTCGCGCGTTGAGGGCGGTATGCCAGTTCACGTGGTGCTCCCGCATCCGCCGACGGCGACGGGTACGTTTCAGAATCAGACTGCCGCCGCCCATAAACTTTCGGACGGGACAGTCGTGCAGCTGCCGGAGTTCTACGGCGAAACGGCCGTGATCGCTTACCGCATTCCCGCGTCGGACAAATCGCAGGCAGAGCTCGCGCCACGCATTACAACCAGCAACGGCGGGGCAGACGTTCAAGCACTCTCGGACGGAGACGTGAACAGCACGGCTCTGGTGTTGGAGCCAGCGGCCGCCGAGACTGGCTCGTGGGTGCTATTCGATTATGGCAAGCCGCAGGCAATTCAGGCCGTCACTCTGGCATCGCCCGATGATGTGGGCAGCGTCTTCGGCTACGACGATAACGGTACTCAAACGTTGATTCAACGCAGCGGGGACGGTGTGACGTTTACCACCGTTGCTCGGATGCGCCAGAGCAGCGTGATTGAGCGTACCACGGCGTTTGAAGCCGCAGCGGCGCGGTACTGGCGGATAGCTTTTTTGCCGGGTAAGGGCTCAGCGGTACCGCAGAAAGTACACATCGCAGAATTGGTGCTAGCCACTGGAGCACGTGTCAATGAGTTTGAAAAGCGCGCGGGTTTTGCGCATGAAGCAAACTTTTACGCTATCGCCAACCCCAAAGTGATGCCGGGAACGGAGGTAAAGAGAAGCGATGTGGTGGATCTGACGGCAAGAATGAAGGCCGATGGCACACTGGACTGGACGCCTCCTCCTGGCGACTGGATGGTGCTTCGTTTCGGCTACTCCCTTACCGGCCACGAGAATGGTCCTGCACCTGCTGAAGCCACCGGGCTTGAGGTGGACAAGCTCGACCAGAGCTATGTGACCAACTATATGGAAGGCTACTTGAAGATGTATGCCGAAACGGTGGGCCCGGAGCGAATGGGCGCAGGCGGCATCTCCCATCTGCTGACAGACAGCATCGAGGTTGGTCCGCAAAACTGGACGGACAAAATGCTAGACGAATTCAGGGGCCGGCGTGGATACGACGCCAGGCCATGGCTTCCGGCCATGACGGGTGTAGTTGTAGGCAGCTCGGCTGAGACCGACCGTTTCTTGTGGGATTTGCGCCGCACTGTTGCGGAGTTGATGGCGGAGAGCCATTATGGATCGATTGCAAAGGCGCTTCATCTGCACGGAATGAAGTACTACAGCGAAGCTCTGGAATACCACCGTCCATCCATCGGCGACGACATGGAGATGCGCAGCCATGCCGATATTCCGATGGGTGCGATGTGGACCTGGACCAAGGGCGAGGCGCCTTTGTCGACTTATGTCGCCGATTTGAGAGGCGCGGCTTCTGTGGCTCACATCTACGGGCAGAATCTGGTGGGGGCCGAATCGATGACGTCCAACGGCCCGGCGTGGGGTTGGTCGCCGCGCTCGCTGAAGACAATTGCGGATCTAGAATTCTCACTTGGTGTA
>Ga0182030_10010554_pt1 | contig 18739 bp, 16 predicted proteins | sample 812S3MmetaG_FD_121299 | JGI IMG/M metagenome (GOLD analysis project Ga0182030, IMG submission 121299) | Permafrost microbial communities from Stordalen Mire, Sweden - 812S3M metaG (Illumina Assembly) | ecosystem: Environmental > Terrestrial > Soil > Wetlands > Permafrost | place: Sweden...
AATCGACGCAATTCTCGTCGGGTCGCCAGCACTACAGCATCGCTTACCAAAACTGCAGCGATGGTAAACTTACTAACGACCTGGTTCTGCTGAAATAACTCGGTCATTGACGATTTGGTGAAACCCTCTCTGCTGAGATTGCCTAAGCAATTCAGCGTTTCCTCATCCTTGGAAGTGGCCCTCAGCAAGTCCAAATCGGAGACCAAATATTTTTCGATTGGCTTCTGAAATTGAATTCTATAAAGCCGCCAGGCTATCCCGTTTGTAAGTATTACCCATTCTATGCCTTGATTGGCGCCGTAATCGATCGCTTGCTTTACATGAATATCCTTTAATTCAGTCCCGATAGATTTGGCCTCCAACAGAAAGCGCACGTCGCCGTCGACCTTTACGGCGAGATCAACGGACGTTCCGCGGATCGCAAGTTCGGTGGTGATCTCCACATACTTCTTATAGCCGAGGAGATCCGCCAGCATATCGCCGACAATCAAGACCGTGTCAGACTCGCTGATATCGCGAGCCTTCGCATCCGCCAATATGGGCTGATATTTCTTCAGGCCGGCTTTGATGCGCTCGATGACATGGTTGGTGACGCCCATGCCGCCCTCCGAATTCGTACGCTTCCACACCGTAATCGCATCTTCCGAACGAGTCGATTCATCGACTGCCGGTGTCAACGCAACATGAGAATGTCCTCTGTTCCAGCGACATGAGAATGTTCCGATTTGGCATTCGCCGCCAATAGTGTGGAACGGGCGTCAGTTTCAGCTTCCTTGAACACGGCAACGACTAGGTGCGCCTCGCCCTTGCCGAGAACGAGCAGCGCATTCGCCAGACCGGGCGCGGCGTCAAGCGCTTCTTCGAAAGCGCCGACGCGACGCGGCACAGCGTGGTGCAGTTGAAGCAGCCGGCGTGAGGCGCCGACCTCTCTCAGCTCAGGTCGAGTTCGTCGAGGCGTAGGGCGAAGGCTTCCGGCGCGAACAGCGGGACGTCCCGATCCGACGCGCCGAAGTCCCGCGTCTCGCCATAGCCGCTCTCTGCGGGAGCGCGGAAGAGGCGGGTCGTCAGCTTGACCGCGTCGATCACCCAGAGTTCGCGCACGCCGAAACTGGCGTAGAGCGCGGCTTTGCGCCCCATGTCGTACCGCAAAGAGAAATCCGCGATCTCGACGACGAGCAATGCGCTCGGTCCGGTGAGGCATTTCAGCCCCGTCGAACGAGAATAGATGACGACGTCGGGTTCGAGATAAGTGTCGGCGGATAGGCGGAACGTCGTTTCCGGCGTGAGTCTGCATTCGTCGGGACGAATGCGAATCCACCGATCGAGCAGCGCCGTCTTGACGACTTCGTGCCGAAGCCCCTTCGGCGACATCGGAACCAGCTCCCCCCCGATGAGTTCGACCCGCTCGTCCTCCCCGATCACCCCGGCCGCGACCATCGCCTCGACCTCGGCGACGGTGAAGCGGCGGCGCGGCAGGCCTTCGGCGGCGGTGGTGACGCGGGAAGCGAAGGGGACGTTCATGTCGGCGCTCTCCAACAAACAGGGCTCGTCGGCCGCGACTTCACTAACCGAATAGTTTATCACAGCCGCCGCGGCGCGTCCGCCGCAAGATCGCCGAACGCGGCGGTAGCCATCTCCAAAGGGGCGGGGCCATGCCGCGCGCCATCGACCATCTCGTCATCGCCGCCCGCGACCTCCGCGAACAGGAGGCGCTCTACCGCCGGCTCGGCTTCCAGGTCGGGGCGCGCAACCGCCATCCCTGGGGCACCGAGAATCATATCGTCCAATTCGACGGCGCGTTCCTCGAGCTGATCGGCCTGGGGGACGAATTCGCCGCGCCCCATCCGAACGAAGCGGTCCATCCCTTCGCCGGCTTCCTCGCCGGCTATCTCGGCAAGCGCGAGGGGTTGGCGATGATGGTCATGCGTTCGGCCGACGCGGAGGCCGACCGGCGCGGCTTCGACGAAGCGGGGATCGGCGGCTTCGCGCGCTTCGACTTCGCCCGCAAGGGGCGGCGGCCCGACGGAGGCGAGGTCGAGGTCGCCTTTTCGCTCGCCTTCGCCGCCAGCCCGGCGCTGCCCGAAGCGGGCTTCTTCGTTTGTCAGCAGCATTTTCCCGAGAACTTCTGGAGCCCGGCCGCTCAGCTCCATCCCAACGGCGCGCTCGGCGTCGCTGGGCTGACGCTGGTCCATGAGCGGCCGCGGGCGGTCGGCGACTTCCTCTCCGCCTTCCTCGACGCGCCGCCGCGGTCGGTCGGCGAGGGCCTGGAATTCGCCATCGACGGCGGCGCGGTCGCGTGTCTGACGCCCGCAGGCTTCGCCGCCCGCTACGGCGCCGAGCCCGACGGACCGGGGCTGGCGGCGGCGCAGGTCGCCGTCGCCGATCTGGCGGCCTGCGGCCGGCTGCTGGCCGAAAATCGCGTCCCGACCCGCGGGCGCGACGGGATGACGATCGTCGACGCCGCTGCGGCCAAGGGCGCGCTGATCGCCTTCGTCGACCCCGCCGCTATGCGATCGGCTTAAGCGGCCGATAACCCCTGCCACGCATAGTCGCGCCCTTGGAAAGGGCGAGATCGTGGCGATGTCCGCAGCCGTGTTGGAATTGGCCGCCGCCACGCACGGCTGGCTGGCCCGATTGCCGTCGCGATTCCAGCGCAAGATCTCGCAGGGCGCCTACCGGCCGGAAGTCGACGGGCTGCGCTTCTTCGCCATCGCCTTCGTCATCCTCGGCCATTCGCTCGAGCGTGCGGCGCGCTTCTTCGCCAGCTATCGCGACGCGCTCGCCGGAACCGCGCTCGAGGCGCACCTCCAGCTCGCGCCGCTCGGGGTCAACCTGTTCTTCGCGATCAGCGGCTTCATTCTCGCCAACCAGGCGATCAAGGCCAGCAGCAGCCCGCTCAGCGGCGGCTTTCTCAAGGCGTATTTCGGCCGGCGCGTCATGCGCATCGAGCCGCCCTACATCATCCTGCTCGTGGCCACCTGGGCGTTCGTCAGCCTGACCGGCTACGTGCCGGACGGCGTGCGTCGCTTCGACGTCCAGCCGGCTTCGCTCAATGTCAGCCTGCTTGGCAGCCTGTTCTATCTGCACGATCTCGTCTGGGGCACGTTCCCGCGGCTGTTCCCGCCGGGTTGGTCGCTCGAGGTCGAGGTGCAGTTCTACATCCTCGCGCCGCTGCTGTTTTGGCTGTGGACTCGCCTTGCCGGCGCGCGCGCGCGCGCAGCGATGGCCGTGGCGTTCTTCGCCGGCGGCGTCGCCCTTTCGATCCTCGACCCCAAGACGCTCGGCCCGGCGCACGTCGAATTTTCGCTGCTGCACAGCTTCAACTTCTTCTGGCTCGGCATCGTCCTCGCCTATGCGCGGGCGCCGCTGGCGGCCGGGATCACGGCGCGGCCGGCCGCCTTCGCCACCGCGCTCGGCTGGCTCGGCCTCGGGCTCTGCGCGATGCTGCCGGCGCCTCAGGACGTGGCGCAGGCGAGCGAGGCGGTGCGGCTGCCGCTCGTCTATCTCGGACTCGCCGCCGTCTTCGTCAGCACCTTCGCGCCGAGGTCCGGTTTCCGCGCCTTCTGCGCTTCGCCCTGGATCAGCCTGATCGGCGGCGCCTGCTATTCGATCTATCTCGTCCACCTGCAGGTGACGCAGGTCGTCGCCAGCCTTGCCGCCCGGCTTGCGCCCAACGCGCCGCTGGTCGGCGTCGCGGCGATCTTCATCGTCTCGGCGGCGCTGGTCGTCGCGGTCGGCCTCACCTACTACGTCTTCGTCGAGCGCCGCTTCATGACCCGCAACTGGCATCTTCTGGTGTGGGCGTGGGCGAAGCGCGCGGTCGGCGCGGAAGCGGCGGCGCCGCTCGCCGAAGGTCGCCCAAGGCTGATCGCCTCGCGCGACGAGGCGCCGAAAGCCGCCGCGCCTCGCGCCGAACCTCGCCGCTCGGTCGGCGGCGGCTGAGGCGCGCTCAGGCGGCCTGCGGCTCGGCGGGCGGAGCGGCCTTCGCCGCAACGCCCCCGCGCTCGCGCCGCTCGGCCGCCACCAGACCGTAGAGACAGCCGCACATCAGGAACAGGTGGCGCCAATGGCCGGTGTCGATCTGCACGCCCTGCAGGATCTGCGGCAACAGCGCCGACCATAGCGCGATGACCTGCGGCTGCAGCGGCGAGCGGCGGAACGACAGCCGCCAGCCGTAATAGAGCGTCGTCGCGACAAAGGCGAGAAAGGCGAGGCCGCCGATCCATCCGAACGAGGCGAAGGCGCTGATGAACACCTCGTGCGGGTCCTGAGGGAAGATGTGGCCGAAGCGCAGCGGCCCGAAGCCGAACGGCAGGTCGAGCAGCATCGGAATCGAGCGCAACTGGTTGCCGAAGCGGCCCTGCACGCCGCTGTCGTAATCCTCGGTCAGCGAAGCGCGCTCGAGCGCCATGTCGCGGATGTCGGGGACCGACAGCGCGACAATCACGACGACGACGATCAGCGCCGCGCCGGCGAAGGCGATCGCCACGGTGCGGGCGCGGTCGCGCGGCGCGGCGGCGGTGAGGAAGGTGAGACCGAGCAGCAGGACGCTCGAGCCGAGGAAGTCGATGATCGCTCCGCGCGAGAAGCTCAACAGCAGTCCGAGCAGCATGACGGTCAATTTGAGCGAGGCTCTCAGCGCGCCGGCGCGTCGCAGGATGAGGTCCTGCGACAGCCAGACCATCGGCGGAACCAGGAACGGGCCGAAGACATTGGGGTCCTTGAACGGGCCCATCGCGCGCGAATTGTCGTAGAGGGTGAAATAGGCGCCGCTTCCGGCGACGTCGAAGTAACCGAGAATGCCGAGAGCCGCGGCGACCAGGCCAGCGAAGACGTAACCGCTGCGGATCGTCTCCATCCGTTCGGCCGGGCGATCGGCGACCGCCGCGGCGAAGAAGACCGTCGTCAGCGCGATGTAGACGCTGATGAAGATGAAGGTGACGCTTTCGGATTCGTCGACCCACGGCGCAAGCGACAGAAGGCCGCCGGCGTTGTAAAGCGCGAGCGAGACGATCAGCGGGACCATCGTTCGATCGAAGCGCAGACCGCCGGACGCGAACACGGCGAGCGAAACGACGAACATCGCCTCGTAGGGCGACGGTTCGATCGCCGCGAAGGCGCTGACGGCGAGGAACAGCCACAGCACCCGTCGCCGCAACGGCTCGACGCCAATCGTCACGGAAAAAGCCCTCGCTGCGCCGCTCCACGACAGCTACGACCGCCGTGGTTAACAACCCGTCACCGGCGCGGCTCTGTGCGATCGACGTAAGCCGAACTTAACGGCGATTGGCTAGGGTCCGCCACGCATGCAGTTCGCCGTCGTCTTCTTCCTCAATTCAGCCGCCAATTTCGCGCTCGGCATCGTGCTGAGCGCGCTGCTCGGTCCGGCCGAGTTCGGCCGCTATGCGACGGTCGCGCTCGCCGCGAACACGCTCGCCGGCGCGGTCTTCGATTGGCTGCGCCATTCCAGCCTGCGCTTCTCGGGCGACCATGACGAGCGCGTGCGCGTCGCCTCGAGCCTCGAGGCGAGCTATCTCGGCGCCATCGCGCTGCTGTTCGTCGGCTTCGGGCTCGTCGCGGCGAGCGGCGTCAACTTCGGTCTGTCGAGCGCCCTCCTGGCGATGACGCCGCTGCTGGCGGTCGCGCTCAATCGCGTCGACTACGCCGGGGCGCAGTTCCGCGCCCGTGGGCTCGAGCGCGCCTTCACCGCGATCTACGGCCTGCGCCAACTGCTGACCTTCGCCTTCGCCGTAACGGTCGCCTATGTCACGCGCGACGCGACGGCGACGATCGTCGCCCTCGCCGCCGCCAGCCTGATCGCGGCGATCGCGGTCAGCCGGCCGCTGCGCACGCCAGGCGCGGCCCTGCGGCGCGTGAGCGGCCGCAAGGTGGTCGAGTTCCTCGTCTACGCCAAACCGATCGTCATCTCGCTGGTGATCTATCAATCGATTGCGCTGATCAACCGCCAGGTCGCGCTCGACCATCTCGGCGCCGTCGCGACCGGCAAGCTGTCGCTCGCCACCGACCTCGGCCAAAGGCTCTTCCAGGCGGCCAATACGCTGCCCGAATTGCTGCTGTTCCAGTATGCGCTGGAGCGCGAACGCAGCGAGGGCCGGGCGGCCGCCGAGCGCCAGATCGGCGTCAACATGATCTACGCGCTCGCCGTTCTGGCGCCGCTCGCCGGCGGCTACATGGCGATGGCGCCGACCTTCGAGGCGCTGGTGGTGCCTTCCGCCTATCGCGGCGATTTCGCGCGGCTGACGCTGCTCGTGGCGCCCGGGTTCCTCGCCTATTGCACGACTCTGGCCGCGTTCCATCCGGTGTTCCAGCTCGAAAGGCGCACCTGGCCGCTGACGCTGGCGGCGTGCGTCGCGCTGGCGACCGACCTCGCGTTGCTGCGCTTCACCGACGCGACGGCGACCATCGACGGGCTCGCGGCCGCCAACGCGATCAGCCTGGGCGTCGGCTTCTGCATCGCGGCGGCGATGGCGCTGCGCCGGCGCGCGAGCCGGCCGCGACTGCGCGACGTGCTGGCGATCGCGGCGGCGACGCTCGTCATGGCGGCGGCGGTCAGGCCGCTCAACACTCTGCATCCCGCGGCGCTCGCCGCCGCGGCGGCGGCGATCGGCGGCGGCGGGCTCTATGGCGCGATCCTGCTGCTCTTCGACGTCGGGGGCCTGCGCGCCCTCGCCGCGGGGTGGCTGCGCGATCTGCGGCGGGGGCCGCAGCGCGCCGACGCGAGCAATCGGGTTTGAAAATGAGCATTGCCGTCAACACCAGGGTCGTCGCCTTCCAGATGGGCGGCCAGCAAAGGGTCGCGGCCGAGGTCACAAGGCGGCTGGAAGACGTCAAGGAGATCAGGCCCGGGCGTCCGCTCGGGGGCGTCAAGGGTCACCTGTGGGAGCAACTGGCGTTGCCATTGCGAATCGGCGGCCGTTTGCTGTGGTCGCCTTCGGCGACGGGACCGATCGCTTATGCGCGCCAGGTGGTCACCGTTCACGACGTCGCCTTTCTCGACGCCCCCGACTGCTTCGCGCCGGCGTTCCAGCGCCTCTACGCTGCGTTGGTGCCGGCGCTGATCCGGCGGGTGGCCAAGGTCGTGACCGTCTCCGAGTTCTCGCGCCGGCGCATCCTCGAGCATGTCGCGGTCGATCCGGAAAAGATCGCGGTCATCGGCAACGGCGTCTGTGGACGATTTCGTCCGCAGTCGCCCGACGCGATCGCGGCGGCGCGGGCGGCGCTGCGATTGCCCGCCCGGTATTTTTTGATGCAGGCGACGGCCGATCGACGCAAGAACCTGGCGCGCACGTTGCGGGCGTGGCGCGCGGTCCTGCCGGATCTGCCCGAGGATCTGTGGCTCGTCGTGTCGGGCAGCCGCGAGCGGACGCACGTTTTCGGCCAGAAGGAAGCGCCCGAGGACACGCCGCGAACGCTGTTCATTGGTTACGTCGCCGAAGAGCTCCTCGCGCCGTTGATCGCCGGGGCGGAGGCTTTCCTCTTTCCATCGCTTTACGAGGGCTTCGGCATCCCGATCCTCGAGGCGATGGCCTGCGCGACGCCGGTGTTGACCAGCGACGCGACCGCCACCGTCGAGGTCGCCGACGGCCATGCGCTGCTGGTCGATCCGGGCGACGAGGCGTCGATCGCCAGGGGGATTGTCGATCTCGCCCGCGACCCGGCGTTGCGCGCCAGGCTGGCGGCGATCGGCCCGCCGCACGCGGCGAAGTTCACCTGGGACGACGTCGCCAGCCGCTACAGCGCGTTGTTCGAGGGCCTGGAGGCCGTGCGGATGGGGAGCGCGTTGCGACCGGCCGCCTAGCGGTCGGGATCAATAGGCGTTGCCGCTCTTCAGCAGCGACATCGGCGTGATGGCGAGAATGTAGAGGTCGAGCAGGATCGACCAGTTCTCGATGTAGTAGAGGTCGTGCTCGACGCGCTGCTGGATCTTCTCCTGCGTGTCGGTCTCCCCGCGCCAGCCGTTGACCTGCGCCCAGCCCGTGATGCCCGGCTTGACCTTGTGGCGGGCGAAATAGCCGTCGACGACCTCGTCGTACTGGCGGTCGGCCGCCTTGGCGTGGATCGCGTGCGGGCGCGGCCCGACCAGCGACAGATCGCCCTTGAAGACGACGTTGATCAGCTGCGGCAGCTCGTCGATCGAGGTCTTGCGGATGAAGCGGCCGACCCGCGTCACCCGCGGATCGTCGCGCGTCACCAGCTGGGCTGCGGTCGGATCGAGCCGGTCGACGTACATCGAGCGGAACTTGTAGACTTCGACCAGCTCGTTGTTGAAGCCGTAGCGCTTCTGCTTGAACAACACCGGGCCGCGCGAGTCGAGCTTGATCGCCAGCGCGGTTGCGGCGAACACCGGCGCCAGCATCAGCAGCGCCAGCGCGCCGACCGATTTGTCGAACGCCTGCTTGATGACGATGTCCCAGTCGGCAATCGGCTTGTCGAACAGGTCGAGCACCGGCACCTTGCCGACGTAGGAATAAGACCGCGGACGAAAGCGCAGTCGGTTGGCGTGGGCGGCGAGGCGGATGTCGATCGGCAGAATCCACAGCTTGCGCAGCATCTGCAGGATGCGCTGCTCGGCGGTGATCGGCAGGGCGAAGATGACGAGGTCGAGGCGGGTCGAGCGCGCGAACTCGACCAGGTCGTCGACGTTGCCGAGCTTGGGATAGCCCTCGACGGTGTCGGGCGAGCGCTCGTCGCTGCGGTCGTCGAACACCCCGAGCATCTGAACTTCGGATTCGTCGTTCTTGGCGAGCTCGCGCAGGAGATCGGCGCCGATCGCGCCGCCGCCGACGATGACCGCGCGCTGCTGCAGCCTTCCGGCGCCGACCAGCAGGGCGACGAATTGCGCGAGCAGCACGCGCTCGATGGCGATCGCGCCGAAGCCGACGAGGAACCAGGTCGCGATCCAAACACGCGACAACGCGCCGTTGAACTTGAGGAAGAACATGCCGGCGAAGACGACGAGGAAGGCGAGGCTCCAGCCGCCGGCAATGCGGAAGAGGGCGCGCGACGGATTGCGGAACGCCGGCACGCTGAACACGTGCAGCGACTGGAAGACGACGATCGACATCACGGCGACGCCGATCGTCACCGCCAGATAGCCCGGCTGTGCGCCGACATTGCGGACGATATAGAGGAAGTAGACGGCTGCGCCGGTCAGCGCGATCAGCGCCGTCTCGATCGCGCGCACGATCCCGGCGATGACCACGCGCGACACGGCCGGAGCGGCCGGTTCGGCGGCGACCCGTTTGAGCCGCTCGAGTTGATCGTCGCCTTGCGGCTCGGGGCGCGGCTTGCCCGGCGGCGGCTCTGGCCGGCGCAACTGGCGGGCGGGGAATGCGGGCATGGCGCGTCTCGACTGAAATCTGCGGTCAGTTGGGCGCCGCGGCGGGCGCCGCTGCGCCAATCGCATGGCGGCGATGGACGGCCGCTTCGGCGTAGCCCGCCATCACTGAATTCACCATCGTCTGGATCGAGAAGCGTTCGGCGACGTAGGCGGCGAGTTCGGCGGCTTCGGCCTGGCGCTGGGCTTCCGGCATCGCGAGCGTCCTCTCGATGCGCGCCTGAAGATCGGCGGGGTGGTCGGGCGGCCCGAGGCGGTCGCGATGGGGACCGTAGATCTCGGGAATGCCGCCGACGTTGGTGGCGATCATCGGCACCCGCGCGCCGGCCGCCTCCAGCACGATGTAGGGCATGGATTCGGCGCGCGAGGGGACGACCAGCACGCGGCCGAGCTTGAAGGCTTCGCGCGCCGGCATCTGGCCGGCGAAGGAGATGAAAGGCGCGACGCCGAGTCGCTGCGCCAGTTCGGCGAGATGGCTCTGGTCGGGGCCGGAGCCGACCAGGACGGCGCGCGGGATGAGGCCGCGGGCGCGGCCGACGCGCGCGATCGCCTCGAGCAGCGTGTCGATGCCTTTGGCGGCGCGCAGTTCGCCGATATAGAGCAGATCGGCGGCGTCGTCGTTGGCGATCGCGGGCGCGAACTCGGCCGGGCCGATGCCGTTGGCGACGATGCGGCGCACGCCGTTGCGCGCGCCGACATAGGCGTCGAAGCGGCCGGCGATATAGGCGCTCTCGAACAGGAACACGTCGGTCAGCGGCGCCAGCGCGCGCTCGGCGAGCATGTAGAGGCGGTGAGACGCCGTGCCAGGGTAATAGTTGAAGCTGCCGCCGTGCGGCGTATAGGCGCGCAGCGCGCCGCTCGGATAGGCGAGCGCGCTCAGGCGCGCATAGAGGCCGCCCTTCGAACCGTGGCCGTGGACGACGTCGGGCGCGGCGCGGCGAACGAATGCGGCGAAGCGCGCCATCGCCGCGAGGTCGCGCACGCCGGGATTGCGGCGGATCGGCATGGTCGCCAACCCGAGCTTCAGGCCGCCGGGGATGCGGGCAAGCGCGGCTTCGACCCGCGGACAGACGGCGTCGCCGTCGAATACCATGCCGATCTCATGGCCGCGCGCGCTCTGTTCGGCGGCCAGATCGACGACATGGCGAAACAAGCCGCCGAGCGGGGCGCGAAAGACGTGAACGACGCGAAGTTTCAACGCTTGCAGCTCGGACGACGCCATCGCAAAAATCCACCAGGATCGATGGCGTTTTGGTAACGCGATTTCCTAAAAGAACCGTTCGCGCACTTGAATAGTGTCGCCCGGGCGGACCGCGAAGCTGAGCGGCACCGAGGCGGTGACCGGCCGCCCGTCGATCATCCGCGTCAGGTCGACGCTGTCTTCGGCCCCGCGCGGGGTGAAGCCGCCGGCGACGGCGATGGCGTTCTGCGCCGTCATGCCGTTGACGAACGGGTATTGGCCGGCGGTCGTCACTTCTCCGAGGACGAAAAACGGCCGATACGCCTCCACTTCCACGGAAACGCTGGGATCACGCAGGAAGCCCTGCCTCAGCTTGCCTTCGACGGCCTTGCCGAATTGCACGGTGGTCAGGCCCTGGGCGCGGACTAGGCCGATCAGCGGCATCGCGACATTGCCGGCGCCGTCGACCGAATAGGAGTTGGAGAGATTGTCCTGGCCGAACACGATGACCCGCAGCCGATCGCCGCTGGCGAGCTGGTAGGGCGCGTCGATCGGGGTTCTCAACAGGTCGGCGCTGTAGCGGGGCGTCGAGCAGGCGCCCAGACCGGCAAGCGCCACGGCGAGGACGACGGCGACGATTCGATTCATGACCTGGTCCGCGCGTTCATAACCGCTCGCCGACGGTTTAGCCGCGACATGGTTAACGAAACGCCAACGCTCGGGTTTCGCGCGCGGCCGCTTAACCCGCCGGCAACCTTAATCCCCGATAAACGGGCGAGCGTTTGCGGCGTGGGCGATTTGGAGCGGCGGATGAACGGCAGGCTCGACGAAGGCGGCGCTGGGACGTCCCACGGCGAGGCCGTCGATCTCAGCCGGCTCGGCCACATGGTGTGGCGCCGTCGCCGCTGGATCGTCGTCCCGACGCTCGCTTGCGCCGCCGCGGCGATCGTCGCGGTGACGACGATCGGCCCGCGCTTTACCGGCGTCGCCAAGGTTCTGCTGGTGAACCAGGAGAGCTATTTCACCCAACCCGACAAGGCGGTCGGGTTGGACACGAGCGCCAACTTCGATCCCGAAGGGGTGCAGAGCCAAGCGGAGACCGTCGCGACGACCGAACTCGCGCGCAAGGCGGTCGATCGGTTGCAGCTCGCGCAGCGGATCGAGTTCAATCCGCCTCAGCCGACCAACCCGCTCGCAATCGTCTGGTCGCTGATCAGCGGGGGACGCTCGGGCAAGCCGGAAGACCGCGTGATCGACGCGTTCCTGTCGCGGCTTACCGTCTTTCCGGTCGCCAAGTCGCGCGTGCTGCAGATCGAGTTCACCAGCAGCGATCCGGAATTGGCGGCGCGCGGCGCCAACACGGTCGCCGACCTTTATCTCGACGAGCAGGAACAGGCCAAGCGCGACGCGGCCAAATCGGCGAGCGAGTGGCTCGCCGCCAAGATCGAGGAACTGCGCGGCAAGGTCGCCGAGGCCGAGAGCAAAGTCGAAGCGTTCCGCGCCAGCTCCGGCCTGCTCGCCGGCGCCAACGGGATGACGGTGCCCAGCCAGCAGCTCGCCGACCTGACGACCCAGCTCGCGACCGCGCGCGCCAACCAGGCGAGCGCCGTCGCCAAGGCGCAGTCGCTCAGCGCGATGCTGCGCGACGGGCGGCTCGACGAGATTCCGCAGGTGACGCACGACGATTCGTTGCGCCGCTACGTCGAGCAGCGCGTCGCGCTCAAGGCGCAGATCGCCCAGGAATCGCGCACGCTGTTGCCGCAGCATCCGCACATGAAGGAACTCGCCGGCGAACTCGCCGGTCTCGACGCCGAGATCCGCATCGAGGCCGAGAAGACGGTCGCGGCCCTGGAGAGCGACGCCAAGCTCGCCGCCGCCGACGTCGACGGCCTCGGCGCCACTCTGGCCAGGCAATCGAAGACCGTCGCCAACGGCGACGCCGAAGACGTTCATCTGCGTGCGCTCGAGCTCGACGCCAAGACGGCGAGCGACCAGCTCGAGTCCTACATGGAGAAATATCGCGAAGCGCTGGCGCGCGAAGCCGAAAACGCCGCCCCGGCCGACGCGCGAATCATCGCCAGCGCGAGCGCGCCGCGCTCTCCGACCTTCCCCAAGAAGGTCCCGACCGTGGCGCTGGCGACGCTCGCCGGCTTCTTCGTCGCGCTCGCCGCCGTCGTCGCCCACGCGCTGCTGACCGACGCCGAGGTCATGGCGGCGCCGGCGTCGCGGCGGGAGCGGGAAGAGGAGCCGCCGCCGCAATCCGTCGCGCCGGTAGAAGACTCCGCGCCCGCTGCGGCGTCTGCGCTTGTGGACGCCGCGCCTCCGGGCAGTCTGCCGATCGAAGCGCCGCCGCCTGCGCCGGTCGCGGCGGCCGCGCCCCCGTCCGAAGCCGTCGCGCCGCCGCCCGAAACCGTCGCGCCGCAGCCCCGCGCCGAAGCGGAAGGCGCGCTGTCGGTCGCGGCGCTGGCCAGCCGCCTGGCGGCGATCGGCCCGAAGGACGGCGCGGCGCTGACCGCGCTGGTCGCCGGCGACGAAAGCGGCCGCGCTGCGGGTCTGGCGCTGGCGCTCGGCCGCCGGCTCGCCGCGCACGGCCGGGCGGCGCTGATCGATCTCGGCGACTCGCCGCAGGCGGACGAGCGCGGCTTCGAGGCGGCTGACGAGGACCAGGCGTTCGGCCTCGCCGAGCTGCTCGATGGCCGCGCGAGCTTCGCCGAGTCGCTGCATCGCGACCGTCTGTCGTCGCTCGACGTGATCCCGGCCGGCGTTGGCGAAGTCGCCGCCGAATCGCTCGGCGAGGCGCTGACGGCGCTGGCGGCGAGCTACGACTTCCTGGTCATGCACGCCTACGACTGGCGCTCGCCGGCTGCGCGCGCGGCGCGCGACGGCGTCGCCGTGCTGGCGGTCGCCGCAGCCCCGGCGCGGCTCGAGGCGACGATCGTCGAGGCGCGCGCGGCGGTCGCCGCGGAGGGGATCGTCGTCGTCGGGCTTGGGAGCGGCGAGAGGGCGGCGACGGAACAGGTCGCCTGAGCCTCAGTCGCCTGAGCCGCCGCGCAGCCGCCGCAGCCGCGCATGCAGCGCCTTGACGCGCGGCGAATGCTTGGCGGCGCGTTTGGCGCGCTGCGCCGCGAGGAAGGCTGCAGCGGCCAATCGGCCCCTGAGCGTGACGGCGAACGCCGAATCGAACAGCGGCTCGACCTTCTCGCAGGCCTCGTCCTTATAGCGCGCCTCGCCGATTCCGAGATCGAATTCGCGCAATCCGCGCGCGATCGCGTCGGCGACGACCGCGTGCAGCAGGATCTCGCCGGGGCTGGAGCGCGCGATCTCCGGATCGCCGTCGAAGCCGATGAACAGGCCGCTCAGCCGCTCGGCGCCGGGCAGGGCGCCGAACACGGCGACGACGCGCTCGCCAAGCGACAATGTGTGCAATTCGAGCGCGCCGTCGCGCGCGAGGCGGGCGAGGAATTCCTGCGCCGCCAGCGCGGCGTAAGGATCGGGGACGCCGGTCGCCTCGCTGCGGGCGCGCCGCTCGGCGTGGAAGGCGGCGAGCGCGGCTTCGATCGCGTCCGCCGTCGTCGCGCGGCGATGGACGAGCGGCGCCGTCGCTTCGAGCCGCGCGCGCTTCTTGCGCATCTTCTTCTTCGCCTCTTTCGAGGCGCGCGCGTCGAGCCAGGCGGAGAAGTCGCCGGGCAGGGCGCTGGCGTAGGCGAAGCTCGGGCTCGGCTGGCCGTTGACTTCGGCGAGCGGGTTGGCGACCCCGCGCCAGCTCGGCGGCTGATTGCAGAGCAAGAAGGCGTCGACGCGCGGGGCGGCGCGCGCGCCGGCCTCGGCCAACAGCGCGGCGACGTCGTTGCGCGTCCAGTCGGCGGGCGAGCGGACGAGGCCGAGGTTGAAATTGGCGTCCTTGCCGCCGGCGAACATCGCCAGGCGCAGCAGCCCGCGCGCGCGCAGCGCCAGCGGCAGCAGCGCGACCGGCCGGCCGGCCTCGTCGCGGGCGACGACGATCAGCGGCGTCGCCCCCTCAGCCGCGCCGATGGTTGCGAACCAGATGCGGGCGAAGTCGAAATTCTGGTAGGGGCTGGCGACCGCCTCCTGCGCCAGCGCCAGCCAGGCGAGACGCGCGTCCTCGAGCTTGTCGTAGACCTCGACCCGCGCGAACGGCCGCAGCGATCGGGCGACGGCGGGGGGGCGGACGCGGCGAAAGGTCGGGCGGGCAGGGGCGCTGGCTTGCGGCATCGGATGTCCTGACGAGGCGAGGCGGCAATCTAGCCCGCCGGCGTCAATGCTTGGTTTATGCCGGACCTGCGGTAAGCGGGCGGCAAGGTCCTTCGGCTAGGCAGGGCGTCACAAAGGTCAGGAACCGCCGCGCCCATGGCGTTCAAGCACAAGGTCATTGCGGCGGGTTTCGCCGCCTTTCGCCTCAGCGGCCTGCACCGCGTCGTCGCGCCGCTGACGCGCGGCCGCGGCGTGATCCTCACGTTCCATCGCGTGCGCCCGTTTTCGCCGCCGACGCCGGGTTATGCGCCGAACCGCCTGCTCGAGATCGAGCCCGACTTCTTCGACGCGGCTTTGGCGCTCGTCCGCTGGCTCGGCTTCGACTTCGTCTCGCTCGCCGAGGCGCGACGGCGGCTGATCGAGGGCGGTCCCCGCTTTGCCGCGATGACCTTCGACGACGGCTATCGCGACACCCGCGATTTCGCGCTGCCGATCCTGGAAAAGCACGGCGCGCCGGCGACGGTGTTCTTCGCCACCGGCTTCCTCGACCGCACGGCGCGCCTGTGGTGGCTGGAGCTGGAAGAGGCGCTGCGGCGGCTCGACGCCGCGACCGTCGCGATCGACGGCCGCGCCCTGACTGTGGCGGCGCGCACGCCGGCGGAGAAGGCCGCCGCCTTCGAACGCCTTTATTGGGCGCTGCGCGCGCGTCCCGAAGAAGAGCTGATCGCCGCGACCGGCGCGCTCGCCGAGCAGGCGGGCGTCTCGGGCGCGGCGATCGCCGACGCGCTGTTCATGGACTGGGACGAGGCCGCCGCCTTCGCCGCGCATCCGCTGATCGCCGCCGGCGCGCATTCGCGCGCTCACCGCATGCTGGCGAAAGGAGCGGAGGCGGAAGCGCGCGCCGAAATGGCGGGTTCGAAGACGGAGCTGGAAGGCCGTTTCGGCTGCGCGGTCGACGCCTTCGCCTACCCGGTCGGCGACAAGACCAGCGCCGGACCGCGCGAGTTCGCGCTGGCGCGCCAGGCGGGCTTCGCCTGCGCGGTGACGACCCGACCGGGCATGCTTTACGCCGAGCACGCCGCCCATCTATGGGCGCTGCCGCGGGTCTCCGTAAACGGCATGTGGCGGAGCCTCGGCGATCTCGAAAGCCTGCTTTCCGGCGCGCCGTTGCTGCTGTGGAATCGCGGCCGGCGGGTTAACGTCGAATGAGCCCCAAAGGCTGACGCGCGGAGCGGTTTTCCGTCGCGGGCGCGCTTGTCTTTGCCGACCGGGACGCTTAGGTTCCGGCCAAGATAGAAACCGTCGCCCGCCCGAGCGGGCGCGCGGCGTGTCAACGTTAGGAAATCGCCATGGGTGGCTTGAGCATTTGGCACTGGATGCTGTTCGCGGCGGTCGCTTTGCTGCTCTTCGGCGGCAAGGGCAAGATCTCCGACATCATGGGCGACGTCGCCAAGGGCATCAAATCCTTCAAGAAAGGCATGGCCGAGGACGACGACCCGGCCAAACCTGCGGCTCCGGCGCCGCGCCTGGAGACCCGCGCCGGCGCCCCGGTCGACGCCAAAGAGACGGACAAAGTCGGCTGACGCTTCCCGCCGGGCGCGCCGGTCCAAGACGCTTCGGCCGGGCGCCTGTCGTTCCGGGACCCCTGGATGTTCGACTTCGACGTTAGCAAGCTTCTGATTTTCGGCATCGTCGCGCTGGCGGTGATTCCCCCCAAGGACCTGCCGCGCGTGATGCGGGTGGTCGGCCAGGCGCTCGGCCGCATGCGGCGCATGGCCTCGGAATTCCAGGGCCAGTTCATGGAAGCGATGCGCGAGGCCGATCTCGAGAGCGTCAAGAAAGAACTCGACAACGTGAAAGCCGAGCTCAACAGCGCCCAGAAGGAGCTGACCGCGATCGAGCAGTCGGCCAAGATCGACTCGTCGTTCGATCCGGCGCTGGCGGTCCATTCCGAACAATCGCATTCAACCGAGGCGCCGAAGGAGATCGGCCGGTCGGACGTGTCGCTGACCGGCGAGCCGCCCGCGCCCGCCGAGTCGGCCGTTGAAACTCTGGCGTCGGCCGCGCCGCCTCCGGCCATCGAGCCGGAAATCGCTGCGCCGCCGCCTCGGGACGCGGCCGAATGACCGCTGAAGATATCGACGCCACCAAGGCGCCGCTGATGGATCATCTGATCGAGCTGCGTATGCGGCTCGTCCGGGCGATCTACGCCTTCATGGCGGCGTTCGTCGTCTGCTTTTATTTCTCGCGCACGATCTACAACGTGCTGACCGAGCCTTACGTGCGGGTCGTCGGCGCGGACAAGGCGACGCTGATCGCCACCCACTTCCTCGAGCAGTTCTACACCAACATCCGCCTGAGCATGTTCGGCGCGGGCGTCATCGCTTTCCCGATCATCGCCGCGCAGATCTACAAGTTCGTCGCCCCCGGCCTCTACAAGAAGGAGCGGCAGGCCTTCCTTCCCTATCTGATCGCGACGCCGTTCTTCTTCGCGCTCGGGGCGCTGCTGGTCTATTTCGTCGTCATGCCGCTGCTGATCCGCTTCTCGGTGTCGCTGCAGCAGGTCGGCACGCCAGGCGAGGCGACGATCGAGCTCCTGCCCAAGGTCAGCGAGTATCTGTCGCTGATCATGACGCTGATCTTCGCCTTCGGCGCGGCGTTCCAGCTTCCGGTGGTGCTGACGCTGCTGGGGCAGGCCGGCATCGTCAGTTCGCAGTATCTTTCGTCGATGCGCCGCTATGCGATCGTCGCGGTGACCGGAATCGCGGCAATCCTCACCCCGCCGGACCTGCTCAGCATGACCTCGCTCGTTCTGCCGATGCTGCTGCTCTACGAGGGCTCGGTGATCGCGGTGAGGTTCGTCGAGAAACGCCGCGAGGCGGCCGAAAAGGCGGCCAAGCAAGCGAACAAGACTTGAACCGCGCCGCCCGATGCCGCCGCGCGACGCGCTGACCGCGACCGCCGTCGCGGTCGTCTGGGGCCTCACCTTCATCGCCATCAAGGTCGGCGTCGCCGAAACGACGCCGCTCGCGCTGTCGGCTCTGCGATTCGTCTTCGCCGCGCTGCCGCTGGTCCTGTTCGTGCGGCCGCCGAAGGCGTCGCCGGCGCTGGTCGTCCTCTACGGCCTGTTCATTGGCGTCGGCCAGTTCGGTCTGCTGTTCGTCGCCGTAGGCGAGGGCTTTCCGGTCGGGCTGGCTTCGCTGGTGATCCAGCTGCAGGCCTTCTTCACCATCCTGCTGGCGTGGGCTTTGCTCGGCGAGCGGCCACGGCCGGCCCGGGGGCTCGGCGCGGCGATCGCCTTTGCCGGCATTGCGCTGATCGGCTCGGAGCGGCTTGGCGGGGCGAGCCTCGGGCCGCTGATGCTGGTGGTCGCCGCCGCGGCGTTCTGGGGCGCCGGCAACGTCGTCGCCAAGATCGCCGCCCGGGTCGACTTGCTCGCCTTCGTCGCCTGGTCGAGCCTCGTTGCGCCGGTCCCGCTTTTCCTCGCTTCCGCCTGGTTTGACGGGCCCTCGACACTCGCGTCGCTCGCCCATCCGAGCCTCAGGCTCGTCCTCTCGGTGCTCGTGCTTTCCTACGCCGGCACAACCTTCGGCTATGGGCTGTGGACGCGGCTGCTGGCGCGCCACCCCGCCGCGGCGGTGGCGCCGTTCGCGCTGCTGGTTCCGGTCGTCGGCGTGATCGCCGGCGTCGCGATCTTCGGCGAGCCTTTGGACGCGTTTGAGGTTTGGGGCGCCGTTCTGGTAATGGCAGGCCTCAGCGTCAATGTCTTCGGCGAGCGGCTGCGCCTGCCGCGACTCGACGCCGTCGGGTGAAATCATGCATGACATCAGAGCGATTCGCGAAAATCCTAAAGCTTTTGACGAGGGGCTGGCGCGCCGCCGCCTGCCGCCCAAAGCCGATTCGCTGATCGCGCTCGACGAGCAGCGGCGCGCCGCCATCCTCGCGTTGCAGCGGGCGCAGGAGCGGCGCAACGCCGCATCGAAGGAGAT
>Ga0182030_10010555_pt1 | contig 18738 bp, 19 predicted proteins | sample 812S3MmetaG_FD_121299 | JGI IMG/M metagenome (GOLD analysis project Ga0182030, IMG submission 121299) | Permafrost microbial communities from Stordalen Mire, Sweden - 812S3M metaG (Illumina Assembly) | ecosystem: Environmental > Terrestrial > Soil > Wetlands > Permafrost | place: Sweden...
AACATTCCGCGCATCGGCTTATTCTTTATTTCTGTAGACGGCATCTTACCCCGGTTGGCATTCATCACAAATCTTATCCCGGCCACGGCTGTGACGCCCGTAGAATCCATACCCCGAATTATGCATAACCTTTTCTTCCACAATAACTTGCCTAATTCCGTGGTATAACATGGGAATTGGAGACAGTAATGTGGCTGCGCCCGGCATCGGTCGGAAGTTAAAGACAGCGAGACTCGCGAAGGGCCTCGTGATCGACGACATCTCCCGCGACACCCGCATTGCGCACCGCTTCATCGAAGCGATCGAAACCGAAGACTATTCCAGTTTACCCGGCCTCCTCTTCACGCGAAACTTCATTCGGCAGTACGCGTTGGTTCTCGGCATCGCACCGGAACCGCTGCTTGCCGAATTGCCCAGAGCGGACGAGAACACCGCGCCGCTGCCGAATCCGCCTGCACATCCCCGCACTCGATCGTCGTACCGCCGGGATCGTCAGATCCGCGCCATAGCCATCACCGCTGCCGCGCTTTCTGCCGCCGCCCTCATCGGCCTTGTCGTCTACCTCGGCTCACATTACTATGCCATTCGACTGGTCGCGCGCGAGTCGCACCCGGTGGTCGTACAGGCCGCCAGTCCAGCTCCCGCGTCCGTTCCCGCGCCCGTTCCATCAACGAGCGCCCCTGTCGTGGCCTCGGCGCAGCCCGCCGTACAATCCCCGGAACCGGCGGTCGCGGCTCAGGAGCCCGCTAATCACAACGAAAGCGCCGTCCCGGGAGCCGGGTCCGTCACGGTATCTCTTACAGCCAGCGCTCGTGCGTGGATCCGGCTCGACGTCGACGGCAAAACCACTTTCATGGGCACGCTCGCGCCGAACGAAACCAGGGAAGTCTCCGCCAATGAGCAAATCAGGCTGCAGACCGGCAATGCCGGCGCGCTCACCGTTTCTCTCAACGGAAAGACGCTCGACTCGCTCGGCCGCTTCGGGCAGTTCCGCGAAGTCAGGATGACGGCGGAAGGTCCGGAGTTCCTGCCGAAAGATCCCCGGCCCCAACCGTCGTCCGACCGGCTCTAGCCGCCCGCCGCCGGTTCCGCAGCGCCTCGCGCCGTTGCGCCAGCAGCACGCGTCTTTTTTCGCGCTCCGCCATCAGCAGTTCCTGGCGCCGCCCCTGCTTGGTGCGAATATCGATCTTCCGCCAGAATTTATTGAAGTAACTCACCGCGGACCACAGCGAGAAAAACACCACCGCGTAGAGCGACAGATTCGCCCAGACGGCAAATCGCGGATGGTGCTGCGTGACCATCAGCAGCGAAATCGCCAGCACCTGCACGAAGGTCTTCGTTTTGCCGAGCTCACTGGCTTTGATCGTGTAGCCTTCGGCCGCCGCGATGCTGCGCAGCCCTGAAACGGCAAATTCGCGCCCCACGATCAGCACGACCAGCCACCCTGCCACCACGCGCACCTGCACCAGGGAGATCAGCGCCGCCGAAACCAAAAGCTTGTCGGCAATCGGATCGAGCAGCGTCCCGATCGTCGTCACCTGCCCCCAGCGCCGCGCCAGGTAGCCGTCTAAAAGGTCCGTCGCGGCCGCGATCCAAAAAATAATTAGAGCCACGATGTCATTTGTGATGACAGCGCCGTTCCAATGCAGTATGATTCTTTCCTGTACTAGTACGGCGACGAGTAATGGAACGATGAATATTCGCGCTATGGTCAGCGTATTCGGAAGATTCACCACTCCCCCTTAACTGTGGAAATCGCGCCGCATAGCATACGGTTGAGCGGCCTCGCGCACGCCCTTTGCCTGTTTTGCAAACCGGACGCTAACTCTTTACTGGTGAGCCGCTTAGCGCGCTTGCTGCTTTTCTGTTCAAAGCTCTGCAACATACCGGTTTCCAATGCTTTGCGCGTTCCCAGGCTCACTTGTACACAGAATTTTCCACAGGTGGCGTGTAATTCTTCACCAAATAACGGCGCAGCCGCCGCCTGAGGGATTCGGGCGCGTCCACCTCCAGCTCGCATAAGTTCCCATCATAATCCTCCGCCCGCACCCTGCCGAGTTCGTGCAGCATCGCAATCGCCGCGCCGTCACGCAGCGGAATGCGGAATCGCACCGTCTCGAGCGCGTCGAACGGCACTGCCTCATCGATCGCATCGAACAACCTGCCCAATCCCTCACCCGTCAGACCGCTGACCATCACTGCCGAGGCCGGCGGACTCTGTTTAGCCCCCGCGAGCAGTCTCCCTGCCACGGCCAGTACATCATGATGCTCACCCGCGGGCAAGCGGTCCGTTTTGTTCAAAACCAGAATCTGCGGTGTCGATGCCGCGCCGATTTCGCCGAGCACCCGGAACACCTCCGCCACTTGCTGCTCCGCCTGCTCGGAGGACACGTCGACGACATGCAGGATCAGTGCCGCGTCGGCCACTTCCTCCAGCGTGGCGCGGAAAGCCTCAATCAGCGTTGTCGGCAGATTGCGCACGAAACCCACCGTATCGCTCAGCAGCACCTTCCGCCGCGAGGGCAGCGTGATTGGCCGGATCGTCGGATCCAGTGTCGCGAACATGCGCGCATCAGCCAGCACGCCCGCCCCGGCGTCGCGGCCGGGAAAAACTGTAAGCCGGTTGAACAGCGTCGACTTCCCCGCGTTCGTGTACCCCGCCAGTGAAATCGTCGGCACCGGCACCGCGCTTCGTTTGTCGCGATGCCGCGCGCGCCCCGTGCGCACTTTCTCGAGGTCCAGCTCCAGCTTTTTGATCCGCACCGAAATGCGCCGCCGGTCGGTTTCCAGTTTGGTTTCGCCGGGGCCGCGGGTTCCGATGCCGCCGCCGAGGCGCGACATCGCATGCCCCTGCCCGGAGAGGCGCGGCAGCAAATACTTCAACTGCGCCAGTTCCACCTGCAGTCGCCCTTCCGCCGTACGCGCGCGCCGCGCGAAGATATCCAGGATCAGTTGCGTCCGGTCGATGACCTTGATCCCGGTCGCCGCTTCGAGGTTCCGCTGCTGCGTCGGCGAAAGATCGTTATCCACGATCAGAACGTCGGCGGCCGTAGCCTCCGCCAGTTCCCTCAGTTCCTGAACTTTGCCCCGCCCCAGCAGCGTCGCCGCATCCACCAACGGCCGCACCTGGAACGCCTCAGCCACCACCGCGGCGCCCGCGCTCGCAGCCAGTTCCGCCAGTTCCCGAAACGATTCCGACGCAGCCGCCGACACCGCTCCCCGCCGGCGTTCAAAACCTGCAAGAATCGCTTTTTCCGGGTGCTGTGCGAGGGAAATCGTCGCTGCCGTACCTTCTAGTTCATTATCCCGCCGCCACGGGTGCCGGCACCGAAGCGGTCTGATGATTCGCACTGCCATGCTGCTGTACGGCGCGCGTCGTGACTACTGTGGATATTGCATGCTTGAAAATCAGCTGTTCCTGATTACTGGTCTCAAGCACCAGCGAATACTTATCAAAGCTCTTGATTCGCCCGGAAAGTTTTACGCCGCTCAAAAGGTAGATGGTTACCAACCCTTTGTCCTTGCGCGCATTATTTAGAAAGCTGTCTTGTATGTTTTGCGCTGGTTTGTCCATCTCGGTCTATGATCCACGCCCTGATAAAGTCGATCTTTCGGAGGCAGGGCCGATTCATTGTAACCCAGCCGCAACGTATTTTTCTGTACCTTACTGAACACACTCACAAATGCTTACATATGCCCGCTTTGCACTGGATGGTCATCCCCGTTTCGCTCTTGTCGAGGAGGGGCGCGCCCGCGAACTTTCCGGCGATCTTTTCTCGCCCCCTCATCCTGCCGGCCGCGAATTCGCTGTCAGCGAACTGAAACTTCTGGCGCCCTGCCTGCCCCCGAAGATTCTTGCCGTCGGGCAGAACTACGCGAGCCATCTGGGCGACCGCAAAATGCCGAAGAACCCCGAAATGTTCTATAAGCCCATCTCCTCTCTGCAGGATCCGCTCGGACCCATTGTGATCCCTCCCGACGCCGAAGATGTCCATTACGAAGGCGAACTGGTCGTGGTGATCGGCAAGACCATCCGTCACGCCTCACCCGAGGAAGCCGCCGCGGCCGTGTTCGGTGTCACCTGCGGCAACGACGTGAGCGACCGCAACTGGCAGCGCGGTCCCGGCAAAGATGTCCAGTACTGGCGCGCCAAGGGATGTGATACGTTCGCGCCGCTCGGTCCCGTTATCGTCACCGGTCTCGACTATTCGAACCTTCTTCTCACCACGCGCCGCAACGGCGAAATCGTGCAGCAGCAGCGCACGAGCGATCTCATCTTCGATGTCCCCACCATCATCAGCTTCGTCAGCCGCTACGTCACGCTGGTTCCGGGCGATGTCATCTATACCGGCACCCCGGGCAACACGCAGCGCATGGTCCCTGGAGACGTCATCGAAGTGGAGATCGAGGGCATCGGTGTCTTGCGCAATCCCGTCGTCGCCGGCTGAAGTCAGGCGGCGTTCGTTTTCGCCGGAGAATAACCTCCGCCTGCCTCACTATCGCTATTGAGCGCCGCCACGGCCCTCAGGAGCATCCATGCAAGCAATCGTGTCGCCCGACGCACCGGCCCTCACCTCCGACCACCGCGCCGGCAAATATCTGACGTTCATCGTGGATCGCGAGGAATTCGGCGTCGCCGTCCTGAAAGTCCGCGAAATCATGGGCATCCAGGAAGTCACCGCCATGCCGCAAACGCCCCCGTGGATGCGGGGCGTGATCAATCTCCGCGGAAAAATCATTCCGGTCGTTGATCTGCGCCTTAAATTCGGCCTTCCGGAGGCTGCTTATTCCGAACGCACGTGCATCATCGTGGTGCAGGTCCACTGCGGCGCCGACATGCTGCCGATGGGAATCATCGTGGACGAAGTCTCCGAAGTCGTGACCCTGAACGGCGCGGATATCGAAGACACTCCCGATTTCGGGTCGAGTGCCGACACCGCATACATCCTCGGCATGGCCAAAGTCAAAGGCAAAGTCAAGATCCTGCTCGATATCGACAAGGTTCTCACCACGCAGGAGATTCACGGTCTCGAAACGGCAGTGCAGTAACAAGGATCAGTATGAAAGCGTTGACTGTTGGCAACAAGATATTTCTCACCTGCACCGTTCTGGTGCTTTTCACCGTCCTGATGGGCGGCGTCGGCATGCTCAGCATTGACACTATGAACGCCGCCGTTCGCAAAATCGTCGCCGGCCCGCTGCCCAGTTTTTATTATCTGGGGCTGATCGACACGCTTGCCGGAGAACAGAGGACTGCCATGCTGGCCCACATCGCGGCCGCCAGCCCGCAGGAGAAAGCCGCGCTCGAAAACACGGTGGCGGACCTCGAGAACCGCCTTCAGGCTGAAATGAAGAACTACGAAAAGACCATTCAGAGTTCTAAAGCCGGTCTTTTCGACAGACTCGGGCCGTTGCAGTCTGAGGTCATGCGTCAATGGAGGGCGATACTCCCCCTGAGCAACGCCGGGAAATTTCCCGAAGCGATGGCGATCTGGAAGGGAGACGCGGCTGACGCCGTCCGACAGCGGACAGCGCTGCTTCGGGACATGCTGGAGCACCGCCGATCCGTGGCGGATGAGAACGCCAAAACCGCCCTCTCGCGTGGGGAGTCTGCGCGATTCTGGGCCGTCCTGGTGCTCGTGCTCGCCGTTGGCTCGGGGGCCGGGCTTGCAGTCTTCATTGTCCGCGGAACCAACGCTGTTCTGACGCGCGCCGTCACTGAACTGAGCGAAGGCGCCGATCATGTCGCAAGTGCTTCCGGTCAGGTTTCCGGCGCCAGCCAGACCCTGGCACAGGGGGCTTCCGAACAGGCCGCGTCTCTGCAGCAAACCTCCGCATCCGGCGAAGAGCTGGCCTCCATGACCAGCAAGAATGCCGAAAATTCGCAGCAGGCCGCGGTCGTCATGTCGACCGTCAGCGGACGCGTCGCCGATGCCAATCGTACTCTCGCCGGCATGGTGAAATCGATGCACGAAATCGGCGATTCTTCGAGTAAGATTTCGCGCATCATCAAAGTCATCGACGAAATCGCCTTCCAGACCAACATCCTCGCGCTCAACGCTGCCGTCGAAGCCGCCCGCGCCGGCGAAGCCGGCATGGGCTTCGCAGTCGTCGCCGAAGAAGTGCGGAATCTCGCGCAGCGCAGTGCGCAGGCCGCTAAAGACACGGCGTCGCTCATCGAAGAGTCCATTGCGAAATCCGGCGACGGCAGCCGCAGGCTCAGCGAGGTCGCCCTTTCGATTCAGGCGATCACCGAGGCCGCTGCGCAGGTGAAGACACTGGTCGATGAGGTTGACGCCTCCAGCCGCGAACAGGCCAAAGGCATCCGGCAGATATCCAAAGCCATCGCGCAAATGGACACCGTCACGCAGCAGACGGCAGCCAGCGCCGAAGAGAGCGCTTCCGCGAGCGAAGAACTGAACGCTCAGTCGCAGGCTCTGCTGGCTGTGGTGGAACAGCTCAGCCGTATGGTGGGGCACCCATCCGGCCGCGCGGCCTGAAAACTGTCCCTCCTGCCGAATTCAGGGAATGAACCCGGTATTGTGTCTCTGAAGTCCCTGCCTGATGTGGGGCGGGATGGCATCCTGCGCGGGGTTGTTAACCCCGCTGGCCGCTTGCAACGCTCACCGGCCTGCATCCGGAGATGGTGAAGGAACTTCGGAAACACAACACCAGCGGGGCCAGGCTTTCGAGCCTGCCGCCGGGCTTCTGCCCGGCGTCTTCTGTGCCGCCTGTGCCGCCTTTTCCCCGGAGAAGAAACCTCCGGTTGCATCACTATCGCTGTGGAGCGCCGCCACGGCCCTCAGGAGTACGAATGCACGCAACAGCGTCTCTCGATTCACCCTCTGTCGGCACAGACACCCGTGCAGGCAAATACCTCACCTTTATTGTCGATCAGGAAGAGTTCGGCGTCGCCGTCCTGAAGGTCCGCGAAATCATGGGCATTCAGGAAGTCACCGCTGTGCCGCGCACGCCCGCCTGGATGAAAGGCGTAATCAACCTGCGCGGGAAGATCATTCCGGTCGTCGATCTGCGCCTGAAGTTCGGGCTCGCGGCCACCGCTTACACCGAACGCACGTGCATCGTCGTCGTCCAGATCCGCAGCGGCGCCGACCTGCTCTCCACGGGAATTGTTGTCGACGAAGTTTCCGAAGTTCTCACCATGAGTCCTGGCGACATCGAGGACACGCCCGATTTCGGCAGCGGCGTGGATACCGCCTACATACTCGGCATGGCCAAAATCAAAGACAAGGTCAAGATCCTTCTCGATATTGACAAAGTTCTCACCAATTATGAGATTCGCGACCTCGAAGCCGCACTGCAGTAAACAGATGATGCAAAGTAACCGAGGATACAAATGAAAACGATGACCGTTGGCAGGAAGATCTCGCTCGCCTGCGCTGTTCTGGCAGGCTTCACGATGTTGATGGGAGCGGTCGGCATGTTCAGCGTTCGCAGCATGAATTCAGACCTTCGTAAGTTGGTCGAGGGCCCGCTGCCAGGTATTTATTCATTCGCGCTCATGGAAGGATACGGCAAGGACATGAAAACCGTGATGCTCGCCCACATCGCCACCGACAGCCCTGCCCAGAAAGCCACCCTCGAAAATACCGTCGCGGATCTCGAAGCGAAATTTCAGGCCGAGATGAGGAATTACGAAAAGACCATTCAGACCCCCAAAGGCCGCGCGCAGTTCGAGAAGCTGGGACCCTCGCAGGCGAAATTCATGCGTCAGTGGAACGCGATTCTGCCCCTGAGCCGCGACCGGAAATTCGCTGAAGCCTTGGAACTCTGGAATGGCGAAACCGCCGCCGTCCTCCGCGAGCGGGCAGATGTCTTTGCGGAGATGCTCAATTTTCGCAAAGAAAGCGCTGACGAACAGGCCGGAGCCGCTCTCGCCCGCGGCGCATCCGCGCAATTCTGGTCGATCCTGGTCCTCCTGTTCTCCGTCGGCGTGGGTACCGGGCTCGCCATTGTCCTCGTGCGCGGCATCAACGGCGTACTCACCCGCGCCGTAACGGAACTCAGCGAAGGCGCCGAGCAGGTCGCAAGCGCTTCCGGTCAGGTGTCCGGTTCCAGCCAATCCCTCGCGCAGGGGGCCTCCGAACAGGCCGCTTCTTTGCAGGAAACCTCCGCATCCAGCGAGCAACTGGCCTCCATGACCCGCAAGAATGCCGAGAATTCCCAACAGGCCGCCGTCGTCATGACGACCGTCAGCGGCCGGGTCACCGACGCCAACCAGACGCTCGCCGGCATGCTGAAATCGATGCAGGAAATCGGCGAGTCTTCGAATAAGATCTCGCGCATCATCAAGGTCATCGACGAGATCGCCTTCCAGACCAATATCCTCGCGCTCAACGCCGCCGTCGAAGCCGCCCGCGCCGGCGAAGCCGGCATGGGATTCGCCGTGGTGGCCGAGGAAGTACGCAACCTCGCGCAGCGCAGCGCACAGGCCGCCAAAGACACGGCTCTGCTCATCGAGGACTCGATTCAGAAATCGGGCGAAGGCAGCCGCAGACTCGGCGAGGTCGCCGCTTCGATTCAGGGCATCACCGAAGGCGCCACGCAGGTGAGGACTCTGGTCGACGAAGTCGACGCCTCCAGCCGCGAACAGGCCAAAGGCATCGGACAGATTTCCAAAGCCATCGCCGAGATGGACACTGTTACCCAGCAGACCGCGGCCAATGCCGAGGAGAGCGCTTCGGCGAGCGAACAACTGAACGCCCAGTCACAGGCTCTGATGACAGTGGTCGAACAACTCCGCACTCTGGTGGGAGGCGAAACCCGCCGTGTCTCGGTCGTTCGCAAAACCAAGCCCGTCAGACAGCAGCCTGCTCCGCCGCTTCACCGTGCGCCCGCTCCGGTCCCTGTCCCCGCGGCCCGCGGCGTAGACACGTTTCCTCTCGACGAGAGCGAGTTTAAGGAGTTCTGATCGTGTCCGCTGTACTCCTGCCGCCGCAGCAAACCACGCTGCACGAAAACATCGAAGCGCTGGCGCTCGAAGTCACACTTCGGGACCTCACCGCGGCGGAGCACACTGCCCCCCTGCTGCCGGTCCTCAACGCGATTCGTCGTGAAGCTGAAACGCTTGGCCTGACGGCGCTGGCAGCCGCTGTCGCGAACCTGCCTGATTCCGAATCCGGCTGGCGGAACCTCGTCTCGACCCTGCAGATGCTTGAGATGCCCGCCCCGCCCGCGCCGGCTCCTCCCTCCCTCAATGAGGATCCCGAACTCGTCGGCGATTTCATCCTCGAATCGCGCGAGCATCTCGCCGCCATCGAAGCCCGGCTCCTTGCACTCGAGCAGGACCCCGGCAACGCCGAAGCCATCAACACGATTTTCCGCGGCTTCCACACCATGAAAGGCCTCGCCGGATTCCTCGAATTCGGCGCCATTCAGTCTTTCGCGCACGAAGTCGAGACCCTGCTCGATCTCGCGCGCAACGCGAAGCTCACCGTCGATTCCGCTTTGATCGACGTCATTCTGCAGAGTGCCGACCACATGCGTCACCTGCTGGCTGCCGTCGAGAATGGAGCCGCATCGCCAGACAGCGCGCCGCTGATTGCGCGCGTTCGCGAACGCATCGCCAACCCGGCCGCGAGCGATCTTCTTCACCTCGCGCAGTCCGTTGCCGCGCCGCCTCCACCCGATTCGCCGCCCGCCGCAGCCGCGGCTGCCGAGGCTGCCGCCGGACCCCGCTCCGTCAAAGTCGACACCGTTAAGCTCGATTACCTTGTCGAAATGGTCGGCGAGCTGGCCATCACGCAGGCTCTGGTCCGGCACGATCCGGACATCGCCGCTCTTCACAATACGCGCATTGGCCGCAATCTGGGCCAGCTGAACCGCATCACCGCCGAAGTCCAGCGCGTCGCTATGGCCATGCGCATGATCCCCGTTGGCCAGCTCTTCGGACGCATGGCTCGTCTCGTCCGCGATCTGGCGCGCAAGTCCGGCAAGCAAGCCACGCTCGAACTCTCCGGCGAAGACACCGAGCTCGACCGCAATATGGTCGAAGAACTCGCCGATCCCCTCATGCACATGATCCGCAACGCGGTGGATCACGGCGCCGAACTCCCGGAGGCCCGCGTGGCAGCCGGCAAGAACCCTGTCGCCCGGCTCCGCCTGAAGGCCTGGCACACCGGCGGCTTCATCAACATCGAAGTCTCCGACGACGGACGCGGCCTCGTGCGTGAAAAAATTCTGGCCAAAGCCCGCGAGCGCGGTCTTGCCACGAACGGCGACAACCTCTCCGATCCGGAAGTCTTCGCCTTTATCTTCGAACCCGGCTTCTCCACCGCGGAAAAAATCACCGACGTTTCCGGCCGCGGCGTCGGCATGGACGTCGTGCGCAAACAGATCGCCAAACTGCGCGGCCGCGTCGATATCGCCTCGCGTCCCGGGGAAGGCAGCTCCTTCACCATCAAGCTCCCGCTCACGCTCGCAGTCATCGACGGCCTGATCGTCGGCGTAGGCTCTTCCGCGCAGATTCACCGCTACATTCTGCCGCTCTTTGCCGTCCGCGAAACCTTGCGTCCCGCCCCCGACGCGCTCTCCTCCGTCCCCGACGGCGGCGAAATGGTTCTCGTGCGCGGCTCACTTCTGCCCATCCTTCGCCTGCACCGCCGCTTCGACATCGTGCCCGCCTCCGAAGACCCGTCCGCGGGCATTCTCATCGTCATCGAAAGCGATCGCCGCACCTTCTGCCTGTTCGTCGACGAGCTGCTTGGCAAGCAGGAGGTCGTGATCAAGGCCCTCGGCCCGGTCTTCAAAGACGTCACCGGCATCTCCGGCGGATGCATTCTCGGCGACGGCCGCGTGGGTCTCATTCTCGATACAGAGGCGCTGTTTTGAACGTCCCTTCCGCTTCCGAAGCTCTGGCTCTTACCGACCGCGAGATTGAAAATATCGTCGACCTCGCTTACCGCACCTGCGGCATCGACCTGCGCAAGGGCAAGAAGGAACTGATCCAGGCCCGCCTCGGCAAGAAGATGCGTCAAGGCAACTACGCCAGCTTCCGCCAGTACTACGACCACGTCACCGCCGACCGCACCGGCGAAGAACTCCTGGCTCTTCTCGACGCCCTGACGACCAACTTCACCTCGTTCCTCCGCGAACCCGTTCACTTCGACTTCCTGCGCCGCCACATTGTCCCTTCTCTCGCCGGCCCGATCCGCATCTGGAGCGCGGCCTGTTCCACCGGCGAGGAGCCATACACAATCGCCATGTGTCTGCTCGAGGAGCTTGGCGCCGCGGCGGCGAACCGCGTCCACATTCAGGCTTCCGACATCTCCACGCGCGCTCTCGCAGCCGCCGCTCGCGGCATCTACGAATCCGACCGTTTCCGCGACTTCCCGCCCGACTGGCGCAGTAAATATCTTCTCCGTGGCGAGGACCGCGCCGCCGGCTTCTACCGCATTAAACCGGCCGCCCGCCGTCTCGTGGAATTCATCCGCCTGAATCTGGTCGAGCCGTTCCCCGCCGCCGCCCCTTTCCACGTCATCTTCTGCCGCAATGTGATGATCTATTTCGATAAGGAGACCCAGGGCCGTCTGGTCAACCGTCTGGCTTCGTTTCTCGAGCCCGGCGGCTGGCTGCTGATCGGCCATTCCGAATCTCTCACCGGCGTTGCGCACCCTTACGAATACGTTCAGCCCGCCGTCTACCGGAGGCCCTCATGAACGTCGTCGTCGGCGTCGGCGATTGCTGCGTAACCTCCGACCCCGAGAGCGTGCTGATCACCTATGCGCTCGGCTCCTGCGTCGGCCTTACTGTCTACGATCCGGTGGCCCAGGTCGGCGGTCTGCTGCACTTCATGCTGCCCTGCGCGTCTCCCGGCTCCGCCGAATCCGGCAAGAGCCCCTGGATGTTCGCCGACAGCGGTATTCCGAAGCTGTTTCACGAAGCCTACGAAAAGGGCGCGAAGAAAGGCCGCCTCCGTGTCCGCGCCGCGGGCGGCGCGCAGATCATGGACGACAGCGGTGTTTTCAATATCGGCCAGCGCAACTCCGTCGCTCTGCGCAGAATCCTCTGGAAGTCCGGCGTAATGCTCGCAGCCGAGGACATGGGCGGCAGCGAAGCGCGCACCATGCGCCTCGAAATCGCCTCCGGCCGCGTGATGCTGCGCTCGCCCCGCGATCCCGTGGAAAAGGAACTCTGAACCAATGGCATTCCAGATTCTCATCGTCGACGATTCCGAAACCATGCGCGAATTCATCATCCGCGTCATCAAACTCTCCGGCTTTGATATCGGCCGGTGCCTGCAGGCCGCGGACGGCCGGCAAGCTCTCGAAGTCCTGCGCTCCAGCTGGGTAGACATCGTTCTGACCGACGTCAACATGCCCGTCATGAACGGCGAGGAGCTTCTCGAGTGCATAGCAGCCGACCAGATGCTTCGCACCATCCCCGTGCTGGTCGTGTCCACGGATGCCACCAGTCATCGCGTCGACCGCATGATGTCGCTCGGGGCGAAAGGCTACGTCGCGAAACCGTTTTCTCCCGAAACGCTCCGCCACACGATGGAACAACTCCTGGGAGTCCCGCAATGAGCAGTCAGGTCGTGGAATTCCTTCCCGAGGCCGCCCAGCGTACTCTCGAAACCATGTTCTTCTCCGTTCCTGACGTCGTCTCCGCTTCAACCCGGCGTCCGGCCGGCGACCTCATCGCTGCCACACTCACCTTTCGCGGATCGCACCGCGGCCACTTCGGACTCCTCGTATCCGAGCCTCTTGCCCGCACCTTCGCCGCCAATTTCTTCGGCTGCGATGAAGACTCTGAGATGGCTTCCGGCCACTTCACCGGCGTGATTGCCGAGCTGGCCAACATGATCTGCGGCGCGGCACTCACTCAGTTCGATTCCAGCGCCGCGCTCGATCTGGCTGCTCCCCGCACATTCCGCCTCGCCGCCGCCGCAGCGTCGCCCGACTTCACCTCCGGGTCACACTCTGCCTGCTGCCTCGAATTCCCCGAGGGCAGTCTCCTTCTCTACCTGTCGTTCAGTCAAAAATGATCCCCGGCCGCAAAATCCGCGTCCTGATCGTCGATGACTCCGCCATCGTCCGCAAACTCCTTGGCGAAGCGCTCGCCACGGAGCCCGACATCGAAGTCGTCGGCACCGCACCCGACCCCTATGTCGCCCGCGATAAAATCCTCGCGCTCTCGCCCGATGTCCTGACGCTCGACGTCGAAATGCCTCGCATGGATGGCCTCACCTTTCTTCGCAAACTGATGGTCTTCCGACCCATGCCGGTCATCGTGATCAGCTCGCTGACGCAGGCGTCCTGCCAGATCGGCATGGATGCGCTCCACGCGGGTGCGGTTGACGTGATGGCCAAGCCCGGCGGACCCAATTCTGTCGGCGAACTCAAATCGACACTGGCAACGAAGATCCGTGCCGCCGCCGTTTCGCGAGTCCGGTCTGCGCACCAACCCGAAGCCGCGCCGCCGGCCCCTCCTGCGACGCACGAAAAAGCCGATCCGCGCGCCCTCATCGCCATCGGCGCTTCCACCGGCGGCACCCAGGCCATCGAGGAAGTTCTCACCCGCATGCCCGCCGGCTCGCCCGGCATAGTGATCACCCAGCACATTCCTGCAGGTTTCTCGCGCGCCTTCGCCGAGCGTCTGAACCGCTGTTGTCCCATGCGCGTGGCTGAAGCCTCCGATGGCGACCGCGTCGAATCCGGCCTCGCTCTCATCGCGCCGGGCAACTTCCACATGCTCGTGCGCCAGTCCGGCGGCACATACCGCGTCACCGTAAAGGATGGACCGCTCGTCTGCTACCAGCGCCCTTCCGTCGACGTGCTCTTTTCGTCCGTCGCCGAAGCCGCGGGCTCGCACGCCGTCGGCGCGCTTCTCACCGGCATGGGTTCCGACGGCGCGCAGGGCCTGAAGAAAATGAAATCCGCCGGCGCCCACACCATCGCGCAGGACGAAGCCAGCTGTGTGGTCTTCGGTATGCCGATGCAGGCGATTCGTCTCGGCGCTGCCGCTGAAGTCGTCCCGCTGAATTCCGTTGCCCGCGCCATCTCAAACGCCTTCGCCCACGAGCCCATTCACTGAGCTCGAACTTTCGCATGTACCTGTACCGCTGGCGGTCTTCGCCGCAGGCGGGGTATAGACTCAAGCCGCCGTTAGCCACGAAACCTTCCGGCCAATCCACGTATAATAGAAGTTCAGAGGTTTCCCCCAACTTGACCATCCGTACTTTTCTTCGCTTTTTCCTCCACGCCCAGCTTCTCCCCGTTCTCGAATCCGGCGAGGAGACGCTGGTCGGCGGACAGGCCGTCATGGAGGGCGTCATGATGCGCGCCCCCCATAGTTACTGCGTCGCCGTCCGCAAAGCCACGGGCGAAATCGTTACTGAGGAACTGGCCATTCCGCGTCTCTCGGAAAGATATCCCTGGGCGAAGTACCCGATCATTCGCGGTCTCGTCACGCTGGGCCACGCCATGGCGCTCGGCATGAAGGCCCTCAAATTCTCCACCAATGCCGCGCTCGACGACGGCTCCTCCGAAAAGCCCACCGAACTCCCCGCCTGGGTCACCTCGGTTCAGCTCATCTTCACTCTTCTCTTCTTCGTCGTCGTTTACAAATTCATCCCTCTCAAGCTCGCCACCTACGCCTCCAACTGGGCGCCCTCCCTCAAAGGCCAGATCGCCTTCAACGCCGTCGACGGCCTCATCCGCCTCGCCATCTTCGTTCTCTTCCTCTTCGGTATCTCGCGCTCCAAAGACATCCGCCGCATGTTCCAGTTCCATGGCGCCGAACACAAGGTCGTCTTCAATTACGAATCCGGCAAGCCCGTCACGGTCGAGAACGCCCAGCAATTCGTCACGTGGCACCCGCGCTGCGGCACCAGCTTCCTCTTCGTGATCATGCTGATTTCGATGCTTGTCTACATGGTTGTGCCCGCCCCGTCGTTCACCGCCAAAATGGTCGAACGCATCGCTTTCCTGCCCCTGATCATCGGCCTCAGCTACGAACTCATCCGCTTCGCTGCCAAACGCCGCGGTTCGTTCCTTGCGCTCCTCACCGCCCCCGGTCTCTGGACGCAGCGCATCACCACGCAGCCTCCTTCCGACGAACAGGCCGCTGTCGCCATCCGTGCCCTCGAAGGCGCCATGGCGCTCGAAGCAAAGCAGGGCGGCGAGCTCGTGATCGCCTGAGTCAGAAGGTGATCCCACCATGCAATACGCTCACAAACTAGACCAGCTCGAAAAGCATTTCGAAGAACTGACCGCCCAGATGGCCGACGCCGCCGTCATTGCCGACGGCGAGCTGTATCGCAAGGTCTCGAAAGCGCACAGCGATCTCTCCGAAGTCGTCGGCAAGTACCGCGAATATCGCGAGGCTACGAACCAGCTCGCGCAGGCCAAAGCCATGCTCGATGAATCCGACCCCGACATGCGCGAACTGGCGACGCTCGAAATAGAACGTCTTGAGCCCACACTCACCCAGATGGAAGAGGACCTCAAACTTCTCCTTCTGCCCAAGGATCCTCTCGACGACAAAGACGTCGTGCTCGAAATCCGCGCTGGCACGGGCGGCGACGAAGCCAGCCTCTTCGCTGCGGAGGTTTTCCGCATGTACACGCGCTACGCCGAAACGCACCGCTGGAAGGTAGAGGTCACTTCCGTGAGCGAATCCGCGGTCGGCGGCCTGAAGGAAGTTCTCGCGCTCGTCAGCGGCCACAAGGTTTACAGCAAGCTCAAATACGAAAGCGGCGTGCACCGCGTGCAGCGCGTCCCGGCCACCGAGCAGCAGGGCCGCGTCCACACCTCCGCCATCACCGTCGCCGTGCTGCCCGAAGCCGACGACGTGGAAGTGAAGATCGAAGAGAAAGACATCCGCATCGACACGTTCTGCTCTTCCGGTCCCGGCGGCCAGTCGGTTAACACCACATACTCCGCCGTGCGCATTACGCACCTGCCCACAGGCCTCATCGTTTCCTGTCAGGACGAAAAATCGCAGATCAAGAATCGCGCCAAGGCCATGCGCGTTCTCCGCTCGCGTCTCTACGAAATCGAGCTCGAGAAGCAGCAGGCCGCCATTGGTGCCGAACGCCGCACCATGGTCGGCACCGGCGACCGCAGCGAAAAAATCCGCACTTACAACTTCCCGCAGAACCGCCTCACCGACCATCGCATCGGCCTCACGCTCCACCAGCTTGACCTCATCATGGACGGCAAGCTCGACCAGATCTTCGACGCTCTCTCCGCCCACTTTCAGGCCGAGAAGCTGCAAAAAGAAGGCGCCGCAGCTTAGATTATTTCGCGAAGCGCAACGGGTCACCCGATGACCATCCGCACAGCTCTCGAGCAGGGATCGGAACTCCTCGGGCGCGACGGCATCGCCAATCCCCGCCTCACGGCCGAAGTTCTCCTCGGCCACGCTGTCCACTGTGAACGCGCTTACTTCTACGCGCACCCCGAACAGCAACTGCGCGAGGTCGAGTGGCTTCACTATGGCCGTTATCTCGACGAACGCCTCAAAGGCAAGCCCACGCAGTACATCACGAAGCGCCAGGAGTTCTACGGCCGCGAATTCCGTCTCTCGCGCGACGTCCTCATCCCCCGCCCCGAAACCGAGCACCTTGTCGAAGCGATTCTGAAATTGAACCCCGCGCCCGGCACGCTTGTCGACGTCGGCACCGGCTCCGGCATCATCGCCATCACGCTCGCGCTCGAACTTGGCCGCCCGGTCATCGCGACCGATCTCTCCTTCGAAGCCTGCGCCCTCGCGCGCGAGAACGCCATCCGCCTCGGCGCAAACGTCCGGTTCCTCGTCGCGGACTTACTGAAACCCTTCGCCGACGCCTCCATCGACATCGTCGTCTCCAATCCGCCCTATGTGCCGCTCTCCGACCGCCCAACGCTGCAGCGCGAAGTGCGCGACTATGAGCCCGCGCTCGCCCTCTACGGCGGCCCCACCGGCATCGAAGTCTACAAACGCCTCATCCCCGAGGCCCGCCGCGTTCTCAAACCGGACGGCATCCTCGCTTTTGAATTCGGCGTCGGTCAGGTCGACGCCCTCACCGACCTGGCGTCGGCGTTCCCCAATCGCGAAATCATCCCGGACCTCGCCGGCATCCCCCGCGTCCTCGTGTGCCGATGACCCACGCTGCCGTGTTCATCGATCCGCCCTCTCGGTTTGCCATTCTACCGACGCAGCCTCCTTCGATGTCAGTTTGTTCTCGAGTTCGTCGAAGCTAAACCCCAGTTGATGCCAGCCCTCCCGTTCGCCGGCATGGGGATTTGCAACAAGCCAGCACCTGATTGCGGGCAGCGCTTCGGCCAGTATCCTCGCCTGAATTGCATGCCGCAAAGAACGTGGAACGGCGTGCACGACAATTTCCCACCTCCTGCCCCAAAACTGTTCTTCAATGTATTTCGACATGTAGTGAAAACGACGCGGCCCGGAATACGCCGCCGCGATAACGTCATACACCGTGGTCGCTGCCTGCTGGGGCCGCGCCCCGCGCGCGTCGAGGCGCCGATAGTAACGGAATTCCAGTCTCAACTGATCAAATTGCGAAACGCCCCGAAGCGCATCCGAGATGGCCTCCGCCCCTATCGGATATGACAACGTCCGCGGGGTTTTCGATTTGATTCGGGTCGGAATGATTGGGTCCCGCTCCATCATGCACAGCTTAAGCGAGTTTAGCGCCCAGCCGTACAATTGAAGAGAGTTGAAGACCATCTTCCACGTCGACATGGACGCCTTCTTCGTCTCTGTGGAAGAGCTCTTCGACCCCGCCCTCAAAGGTAAAGCCGTAGTCGTCGGCGGCAAACCCAACGAGCGCGGCGTCGTCTCCGCCGCCTCCTACGAAGCCCGCAAATTCGGCGTCCACTCCGCTCTCCCCCTTCGTACCGCTTACAAACTCTGCCCGCACGCCATCTTCGTCGAAGGCCACCCCGAGCGCTATCGCGACTACTCCGGCCGCGTCTTCGACATCCTGCACCGCTTCTCTCCCCTCGTCGAAATGGCCTCTGTCGACGAAGCCTATCTCGACATGACCGGCACCGAGCGCCTCCACGGACCCGCTCTCCGCGCCGCGCACAACCTGCACGAAACCGTGAAAGCCGAAACGAAACTCAACTGCTCGATCGGCATCGCCACGTCCCGCCTCGTCGCCAAAATCTCGTCCGACCAGGCCAAGCCCAACGGCATCCTGCGCGTCCTGCCCGGCGTCGAAGCGCGCTTCCTCGCCCCGCTCGAAGTCCGCAAAATTCCCGGCGTCGGCAAGGTCATGGAGAAGAATCTCCACGCGCTCGGTATCCGCCGCATCGCCGACCTCGCCGCTCTCGAAGAATCCGTCCTCGAATCGCGCTTCGGCAAATGGGGACTCGCCCTCGCCGGCAAAGCCCAGGGCCTCGACGCCGGAGGCTGGTTTGACAGCGAAGTCGGCGAGCGAGGTGACCCCAAATCCATCAGCCACGAACACACCTTCAACACCGATACGAAGGACCCCGCCCAGCTCGAAGCCACGCTCACCCATCTCGCCGAAAAAGTCGCCCGCCGCCTGCGCGAACACGGCCTCTGCACTCGCACCGTGCAGCTCAAACTCCGCTATTCCGACTTCTCGACGATCACCCGCGCCCTTACCTTCGCCGCGCCCACTCAGCTCGATATCGATCTCATCCAGCACTCCCGCAGTCTTCTCCGCACTAACTGGGACCCGCGCCGCGCCATCCGCCTTCTCGGCGTACATACTTCCGGGTTCGAAAAGGACCCGGGCCAGCT
>Ga0182030_10010556_pt1 | contig 18738 bp, 15 predicted proteins | sample 812S3MmetaG_FD_121299 | JGI IMG/M metagenome (GOLD analysis project Ga0182030, IMG submission 121299) | Permafrost microbial communities from Stordalen Mire, Sweden - 812S3M metaG (Illumina Assembly) | ecosystem: Environmental > Terrestrial > Soil > Wetlands > Permafrost | place: Sweden...
AGTGCCCACCTACGGACGTGCCAGCGTGGATTTTACCGCCGACCAGCCGGGGCCGACGTTGTTTCACTGTCATATTCAGCAGCACATGGATTTCGGGTTCAAAGCACTACTGCGGTACTCGTAAGGGAACGGCGTCCAGGCGCGAGGCGCCTGCAAACGTGGCAGGCAGGACCTACGCGGTCCGGACCTCGACCGGGGTTGGCGCAAAGCATGCGCCGAAGAAACACAATCGCCAATTTCAGAACTCCTGATGTCGTGGAATTTGCAGTGAGCCTGCGAAGCTCTCGCCATCGAAAGGAATGGTTCAGCCCATTTTCCCCGCCGGGCTGAAATTGCGGGGCGACATCGGGAGTTCTGAATTTGCGCGGTTTCCGAGTGCGCCGTCCGCGAATCCACCGCCTGGAACAATCCGGCGAAAGATGGAGATGCGAACGTCGCCTTGAGATCTGCCGGATTTGGTTGCACAGGGTTGCGTTCAGAACAGATCCGAATGCGTCCCGGTGCGGACCAGGTACAAATCGTCGCCGTCAACCTTGTAGATCGGCAGCCAGTCCGGCTCGATGTGGCAATCGCGGTGGTGGCTCCATTCGCCGCCGAGCGGGTGACCTTTGTGCCGGGCTGGCAGCGACTCCCTTAATCAGCGGCAGGATGACCTCCCGCAACTTCGCCATGTCCTTGCCGCGCTTTTGAGCGAGTTTCACATCGCGACGGAACTGGGCGCCGCCGATCGGGGTCCGCAACGATCAGATCCCCAGGTCCTTGAAGAGCGCGCCGGCGGAACGTGATCGCTTTCCCTTGCCCCTGTCCGCGGCGCGCATGGCCTTCACGGTAGTGGCGTTGGGGATCTTCACCTCGAAGGGCAAGGCCTTCTCCGCGGCCACGCGGACCAGCAACATGCGAACCGCGTCGGACACCGAGATGCCCATCCCGGCCAGCGTTTTCGCCGCCCTCTGCTTGGTCTTCTCGTCCACGCGCACGTGAACCATGGTCGTCGCCATCGATCTGTACCTCTCTGAGATACATTGTATCGCAACGGGGCCGCATCCCCGACGCGTTCCAGGGAGGCGTGATCGCGATCTCAGCCCTTGCCAGGGGGAGCCGCCTGGTATTTGGTTTCGGGCCGACGATCCGTCCAGGCGCCGGGGGAGGGTACAGTCAGGTCTTCGTGAAGTTGACCCAGGTTTGTCCCTGCCAGGCCCGCGAGGACGAACGAGACACTCGACAAGCGGGCGGTCCGTCTCGCCGTCAAGTGCAGATGCGCAGCGACCCAGCCGCCATGCCGATTAGGCTCCTTCCCAATCCGCAAGTATGTGCTACAGTGTTCGACGACCACTTTATGCCAGATCTAGCATACAATGGAGCTTGTGCCCGTAGTGCCGGAACAGCCGCGCAAACTGATTTGGCTTGTCGACTCGCTCGTTCGGTTGACGGGCTTTCCGCCGATGGTTCGGAAGAAGCTCGGGTTCGCGTTGTACCAGTCGCAGATCGGTCAGAGACATGAGAGCGCGAAGATGTTGCACGGTTTCACGGACACGATCTGGCAGGTACGCGCCGACGATCCGAGTGGCACGTATCGCACGGTGTATGCGGCACAACTTGGGGAAACGGTCTACGTTCTTCATGCCTTCCAGAAGAAGGCAACATCTGGAATCGCGACCCCAAAACGGGAGTTGGATCTAATCCGGCAACGGCTTCAACTTGCGCGGAAGTTAGCGGAAAAGTAAGGAGAGGGAAGATGCCTAATCGAGAGTTTACGCCGAGTTCCGGAAACGTGTTCGCCGACCTTAACCTTCCACATGCAGATGACCTGCTGGCGAAAGCCGGGTTAGCCGCGAAGATCATCGCGGAGATCCAGCGGCGACGACTCACGCAGAGCCAGGCGGCCGCGATTCTCGGAATCGATCAGCCCAAGGTCTCAGCGCTCAGGCAGGGCAAACTGTCCGGTTTTTCGATCGAGCGTCTGATGCGGTTTTTGCTGGTGCTTGGACGCGACATCGAAATAACGGTTAAGGGAAGGGCAAAGTCGAGGTCAGTGGCTAGACTCCGCGTCGCGTGACTTTCCAGCAGCCAGCCCGCAAGTCGGGTGGAGCATCTCTCACGACTACCGCTCAGTGCGGCGTGTATTTCGGGATGATTTCCTGTGTCAGCGCACGCTGCCCATTCGCGTCAGAGCAAGCGCGCCATCGTCGGCCGTCCGCAATTCCTTGGCCGCAAGCATCTTGGTGATTGCGGCATTGAGTGTCGCAGGCTTTTGGCGGGCAGCGTCACGGAGTTGCGCGCGGGTGAGCCTGTTGGCGCTCGCGTGCCCCAACACTTCCTCTCGCGCAGTGATCCCTGTCTGGAGCACGAGCGGCTTGCCATCCGGTTCGTGGATGAGCGAATGCTGGAGCTGCACGATGTTCGCGATCGTCTCGGCGATGACTTCGCGGTCGGCGTTCCAGGCGATGCGACTGGAGCACCGGCGAAGACAAAGCAAAAATCGCTTGTTTATCAGGCTGGTAAGTGATTGAAAGGAATGGCGGGGACGACGGGGCTCGAACCCGAACATGGCGGTACCAAGGAGTAGCGGCGCGTGCTAAGTGGTTGTGTTTTCAGTGTGCGCCGGAGGCGAATGTCCATGCCGTACCGGCGTGTTTTCCTGGGAGTCTTGCAAGAGTCTTGCATGGAAAAGGCGGTTCTCTCTTCTCACTGAGCGGAGCCCCGCGACTGGAACTTTAGGAACCTCGCTTCATCCTCCGGGGTAATCGACGGCGGAACTCGCCGCAGAGCATCCAACAGGATGGGTGTCGAAATCGGGGCAGCCAGCTCACATGCGGCACGAGCAGACTCCTCGACGAGCATCTTGATATCGCTGGCCGAATAGCCATCGAGGATGGCTGCAACACCACGGATATCGAGATCAGGTTCGATAGGCCGCTGTCGCAAATGAAACTCCAACATGGCGAGCCTCGCCTCCGAATCCGGAGGTGGGATGTACACCAGTTTGTCGAACCTTCCGGGCCGACGGACCGCGGGATCGATCTTTTCTGGCAGGTTCGTGGCTGCAATCACCAGGACTTTGCGGTCAGCGCAGCCTTCGAGATTCGCGAGGAACTCGTTCACTTCCTCCGACTTGTATTGCTGGTGGCCGCCGAGTTCGGACCTGGACGGCGCGAAAGCATCAAACTCGTCAATAAATAGGACTGACGGCGCTTTCTCTAGAGCCAGATCAAACATCTCGCGTATTCGTAGCACTGTATCGTGGATGTATCGGCTCCCTACATCGGACGGCTTGATGTCCTGAAAAAAGTAGTTGAGTTCTTCGGCCAGTTGGCGTGCTATGTACGTCTTTCCGCATCCCGGCGGTCCATAGAAAAGAATTCCGTTGGGGAAGCCAATCCGGTATTTTTCGTAGATCGCCGGACTTCGCAAAGGGCCAACTATCTCCTTCCGAAGCTGCTCCTTGAGAACACCCATTCCAGCGACTTGGCTCAGCCCTCGATTCTCGCCTGTTTGGGGGACATCGCCAAGGCTTAAGACCGATTCGCTATCCGTAGCCGCCAGGTATCCGATCAACACATCGAGCGCATCAGCGGACATACACCGATTCCAGGAGGCCACCTTATCGATGTTGGCGGCGACGGCCTCCGGATCTATGCCAGTGCTGCACGATAAGAGCACGGTGGCGAGGTCGTGCAAGACTTGAGCCCTGGACGCACTCTCCGCGAACGCCGCACAGACCGGGACCAGCCCCTCTTTGGAGATCCACAGCAAAGAAGAGCACAGAATGGGCCGGAGATTCGCCTCCACAGCGTTTTCCAACAACTTAACGCTCGCAGCCAGCAGGGGCCCCCACTGTACGTTCTGCATTGACGAGATGTTGCCGGGCAACCAACGGCCATGGACACGGATCGACCGCGTGTTGTTGCCGAGATCCTCGGATAGGTCCGTTACGAGATGTTCATCGAGAATGCGCCACCATTCGGTCAGGCCATCCCTGTCTGGCTCCGTTGAACGGACAAGTATTAGATCGGAATCGGCCGACGTTTCAAGTAAATACACCTCGATTGACTCGTCGGAATGCAACGCCTTTCGCACTGGCGGGAGATCTCCGACTCGGAATCCAAGCGGTAAGGTGGGGCGGCGCGTGATGAATTCCATAGGTGTCAGTATTGCCGTAGACCAGGCGGTTTGGCGCGCTCCTCGTCTGCTGCTTTCTCGTCCTGCGGCCAGAGCTTCCACAAATGCTTGACGGCTTCGCGCAGAGAAACGGAGTCACCCTTGCGAACAGCCAACTCTCCGGCGTCGAGCCACTTCCTAGCTTCCTGCTGATTCACGAATCTCTGCCCGGAGCGCTGTTGAGCTTCAAAGGTATCCTTCCAGTACTTGTCTTGATTAGATCGAACACGCCCGCCGTGAGCATCCAGATCTTCGCCGGCCTTTCGAGCACCTCTCTGATCGTCGCGGCTCAATGCTTCCTCAAGTTTGCGCTTCAGTTGTGCGCTTTCCCGCTTCTCGACCTCAGTCCCAAATTTCTCGGTGATCTGTGTCGTCCTCTCAGCCCGCGCCATTAGTTTTTCGTTTTCTGTCACGGAAATAGCACCAGATCCAGTCGCCCCTTCGAGGGGAACCAGGCGCCTCCGGATGTCCCGCATCCGTGCGAGCACGCGGCTGGCGAAATCCGGGTCATCGGAGAGTTCTCCCGACCCGAGATCCAGGTCCACATCCTCAAGGTCTCTCCTGAGCCGGGTAACTTCCTGGACTGCGGCTGGGTCGTCTCGTTCGGCCACGACCGGCTCCACGGCTGCGAGCCGATCGAGCAATGGCCCAATGGAATCCGCCAGTCTGTCCATTTCTTCCTTCGGGGTTTTCTCCTCCCTGTCGGGCACATAAATCTCCTCGGACAATGGCTCGTTGCCATTGGGCAACTCAGCATCGACCGTGATCCGTCTGGACTCGTCAATATGCACCGTCAGGACAATCTCGGCACCCGCCGCGATGGGACGGCTCAGGTTGCCACCCCGAATGTTCATGGCCCCAACCCACAGGTTGGCATCGGGATCCTGCCTTGTCTCCCCCTCCCAGACCTTGATAGAGAGGACGTCGTCGCGCTGAGACCCCCGCAGTTCGCGAGCCGCGCGATATTTCACTTGGCGTTCTTTCGGCAATAAAGTGCCCTTCGGAAAAACGATGTCCAACCCGGTTTTCCCACCAGCCATTACAACCTCAATCCCGATCGAATGGGGAATCGGCGGCGCCCCCGGCACCAGACCATGGCGGATACTCAGTTCATTTGATTCCAGATCAACAAGCGATCCATCGGCTCGTCTGGCATAGACCCAATACCGGGTCAGTTTGCCTTCCACCAGACGCACGGGGAGATCGACGAAAGCGTCATTCTCCAGTTGAATCCACCCGCTGGTCCAAAAGCCACCGTCGGCGTCGATTTTGATTTCCTCGATGGCATGCGGCGGCACCACCCTCCCGGTGACTGGCGCTTGTAAATCCGAGCTGACTTTGTCATATGCAAGCACCAGATTCACTTTCCCGCCCCTGCTCACCGAAGGTGCGGCCGCCCGCGCCCAATCGACACTGGCGGCAAATATCGCCGCGCCGCGCGCGACCACAGTCATCGGGTCGATAGAGGAGTCCAGCTTGATCCCAACGCCATCGGTTAAAGCCGCCCTCAGATACGGAATTCGGGTCGGCCCACCCACCAGGAGAACGCGATCAAGACCGGACGCGGACAGACGAGCCCCGGAAAGAGCCTCACGAACCAACCCCACGCAAGTACGAATCAGCGGTTCGATTTCCTTCTCAAAGGCAGATCTGCTGACTTCAATCTCGGCTTCGATTGGCGCTCCAAGACGGTCAAGCCCGACGCCCTCGATGCTGACAATAACGGAGTCACGGGTACTGAGATCAATTTTGGCATCTTCGGCCTTCATCAAAAGGCGCCTCAAAAGCCGCAGTCGCTCCGGAGAGGGTGCTTCCGGCAACTCGAATTCCCTTTCAAGTGCGGGAAGGAAAGCTTTCTCCACAATGAGGCGATCCATATCCTTGCCGCCCAGTAGGTTGTTCCCCTGGTGCTCCAGGATGGTGAGCCGCCCTTCCCGCGTTGAGACTACGGCGATGTCGAGCGTACCGCCGCCCAAATCGAATACGAGCCAGTATTGATCCCACGACTGCGGTCCTACCCCGTACGCCACGGAGGCCGCAATAGGCTCCTGCAATAGGTACGTTTCCGTAATTCCCGCCAGCGTGGCGGCACGCGAAGTTGCTTCACATTGTAGGGTGGCGAAAGCCGCCGGAACTGTGATAACAGCCTGCTGAATTTCCTCATGCGTTTGAAGACGCACGTCCTCTTTCAGGCTCTTCAGGACCTCGGCGGACAATTCCTCCGGCAACATGTTGCGGCCAGAAGCGGGGAAGGATTTGCTGACCTTCTGCCCCATTGAGCGCTTAAATTCGGTAGCAACGTTGTCAGGATCCTCGATGACCGCGTTGTACGCACGTTTACCAACCAGTAGCCGGCCGCGCTTGGAGATGTGCACCGCCGACGGCGTGACGCTCATTTGATCGTTGTTCTGGTACGCATGAACCTCGACACCGTTGGACCGCGCAACGGCTGAATTCGTCGTCCCAAGATCGATACCGAATCCGTATTCCACACTCATCCACCAACCTCCTCACGGGGTGCGCCACGACGAACCGCTACTTGGCCAGGGCGAATCAGTCGCCCATTGCGCAACACAATGGGAGCGAGCATTACTTCAATCTTGACAGATTCCGCCGGGGCGCCGGCATCCTCTTCCGAGTCCACCACGTCTACCGCCAGGCCCGGGTCATATGGTTGTCCCACGAGATCGCAGGTTTCGAATCCGAGCCCATCGAGAAAGGAAGTCAGGGTGCGAGCGGCCTGCCGTGCCACTACTCTATCCTTTTCAAAGCCTCTCGCAAGGGCCCAGCGCTGGAGTCGCCAACCATCGATGGCAAGTTCCACCAGTGCCGATAGACCCACTTCGACTGTCTCGTCCATTGCGCCTCCCGCCCCAGGTGTTGGGTGGGTATCCCGACATTTGATCCTGACCGTTTCTAGCGGCACCGTCGCATTATTGCTCCGGTCGTTTGACACCGCCGCCACCGAAGTCTTCGGCCGAAATTGCCTCCGTCCGCGCCGTCCCATTCGGCACGGCGTGCAGAGTCACACTGTTGATGGAGGACCATATTTTGTTGGCCTCGCGAGTCTCCGAAAATATGAACGGTTCCTCGAATTTGGAGAACGCACAATCCTGCCTGAAGGAACCGGTAGTAACATCCCAATCTCGGCCGGTTGCGAACTCCAACACATAGTTCCCCACCGGAATTTTCGGGATGGTTAGGTCGCTCATGGCTCGTACGTAGACCAATCGGAGCGTGACTTGATCGTCTGCGGTCTTCAATTTCACGACGGCGTCCTTGTTCGTATAGTTGCTGATCTTGAACTGGCCTCGTCCTGCGGTGCTGGGCAGAGGGATGAGGTTGGTACCGTTGGGCAAGGAAACAGGATCGTGAGTCTCCGTAACCGTGGGCGGGTCCTTTTTGCTGCTGAGTTCCAAGTCCGCAATGGAAGGCTCCCACTTTGGGCTGTTGATGCTCTTAATGAGAAGCGGTATCGCTGCGAGAATCGCGATCCCAACGACGATAACCAGTGGTCGCCTAATCCGAGAATCCGGTGCTTTCGAAAATGTCGAAGACGTGGTTCGTCGCGCCCCACTACTGGATCCGGCGTCCACAGTTCGGGAAGATCCCGGTTCTGATGCTGACCGTTGCTTCTTCGCCCTGGCAAGTTGGCGCGTGACCTCTTCCCTCAGCCGTCCGCCGTTCGAGGTCAGCGGGAGCGCCTTTGAAGCAAGAGCACACACGGCATCATAATCATCTTTGCAGGCGAATTCGTGTGCCATGAGATACAGGCACTCTGCAGCTGCATCCCGCACCCGGGTCACAATTTCACGATTGCTTCCGCAACTTGCGAGGATAGTAGCCATCCACGGCTCGGCTTCGCGCTCGTAATCGCCACTTATCGTCTTGGAGATGACCCGAATGGCACCCGCAGTGCCGCGGCTTGCCTGAATCTCGCGTCGGCACTCCAGCAGGAGGGATTTGCATAACTGCAAGAATCCGGCGACACTCGGTGGGTCGTCCACCTGCGAGGAACTGCCGTGGGTACCCCCCGAGTCAATAGATGAGTTCTTATCCCCTGATTGCCCCGATCCAGTTACTGTCTGAGGCGGGGTTCGGCGGGGGATCTCCCCGTACAATTGCGCGCGCCGCCTGGCGATTTCATTGGCAGCATATGAATTCTCCGGCGCGAGTTCGGCTGCCGCTGCCATCAGGTTTGATGCCTTTCCGCGGTCATCACAGTGTTGGAAGCCTTCTGCTATCGCGAGGAGACATGCTGCGGCCGCAGCCCTTGCTCTAACAGCGTGGGGGCTCGTTTCTGAATCCGTGGTGATGATTCTTGCGAGCCACGGCGATATGGTGTTTTCGTATCGCTGGTAGGCTTGCTCGCACATTGTCGCGCGGGTTGCACGAACCTCCTCGCAAAGACCCTCGAACTTTTCGATGTCGGCGTCCTTCCGCCGCCTTCGCTCTTCTACTCCCTCGCCGTCTGGACTTCCCGAGCGGTTCAGATTACCCGGTGCCTCAGAGGCAGTCCGAGTGCGGCTCTTCAAGGCCAGGCTTGAATGATGCCGCGCGATTTCTGCGAGAGTTTCTGAGTCCTGTGCTGCGAGTTCTGCCGCTACGACCATCAGATCCGATGCTCGGGCTGGTTCATCGCAACGTCGAAAACCATCGGCGATCCGTAGAAGACATCGCGCTGCAGCGGCCTTAGCGCTGAGGCAGCGGGGCCCGATTTCTGAATCCGCAGCGCGTATCGTCGAAAGCCATGGCAACACTGTCTTGTCGTATCGCTGGTATGCTCGTTCGCAGACCTGGACCGCCGCTGTGGAAGCGCCTGCCGCGGCCAGTTTGAGAGCCTGCGAGATGTCGGAGGGTGCATCCTGGCAGAGGGATTCGAAGCGCTGTAGTTCCAACTCCTGCTGTCGCGTCCGTTCTCTCTCCCTCTCTTGGGACGCTTCCCCTGAAAACCGGCTGATCGCGCCTTCAATCCGCTCACGAGCCGGGCTGTCTGGAGGCAAACAGGAAAGTGCTAGGCTCATGAGCCTCTCGGCTTCTATCCAGTGATCTGCCCACGTCAATGCGTTCCCGAGGCCAGCCAGAAAATCGCCGTACTCTTGTCGCACGCGCAACCCCGCTACAGAGCGGGTGCCAGCCATTGCGACGAAGTCTCGGTACCTCGGTTCCAGTTCCTGCTTCCATCGGTCTACTGCTGCCTCGCATGGTTTTTCGTTCGACTTCGCGCTGGCTCTGTCCTGCCGGATATCTGCCCAACAGCGTTTAGTAATCTCTTTTGAATTGCGGACCAGATTGTCCTCATATGGTCCAAATACGCTCTCCTCGATGGCAGATCCTATTTCGGATGGAAGCGCCGTGCGAACGATCCTAAGGGCGCGTCGGCAACGGTCAAACTCGGATCGGGAAGCTGCATCGCGCGCCAGTTGGGCGATAGGTTCAGTCACAAGTTGGAGCGATTCAGCCTTGAGTTGATCGAAATCTTCAAGCGATGCCAATGGCTCGAAATCACTTAATTCTTCAACATCCCGAAATCCGCTCCAGAACTCTTCTGATTCAACCAGGTTCGTCCACATTTGGAGCGCGATTCGCCAATGATCGGCATCCTGTACAGCCGCATCCTTCATGAAGCACGCTGCCAGGGCGAGCACTGCCGCATCATGGTGATCAGCAGGAAGCAGGGAGGACCGCAGCGCTGCGACCGAATTGTCGATGGTTTTCGGGGAAATATCCGCGACAAAGGTCTCAGATTGAGAGATCCAAAAGAGCCTCGCGGTCAATCGCTGGCGTGAATTGTTCAGCCTCCCCAGCGCATCCGAGATGGAACTCCGGTCGTGTTGGGATTGGCTGTACCATTCAAGATCCCAGGGCGAAGGCGGACGTCTCACTCCCACTCGCACTGCACGATCCAGAGCAGCGGCGCGTTCTAGGATGGCTTTCTGGGATGCGTTGCCTGGCAGGCCCAGCACTCGAAACGCATTCTGCGCGACCTGTTGCAGTAAAGCAGATTGCTCATCGGACCCCATCCCGGTCAGCCTCCCTGCCGTATGGTGGATGTCTGTCTCAGCATCTCGTCGCGATGGGCTGATACGGTCGGCGGCTGATGGTCATAGGTTTCTGTAAGACAGATCCGATTCCGGCCGCGCGGCGGGCGGATGTTTCAGCTACAGCTATATTGTATCGCGGTTGGTGACGTCGCACTCGGACCTGATTGTCCGTTGCGGGGTGCCAGAATCTGGCCCGCCTGGTCTAGTTCAGCGGAACGCCAAACCATACGAAAGCTGCTACATTACGCTTAAATGGATTCGCTGACGGTCTGGATCGGAGCGGCGGTGGTACTGATCGGTATCGCCGCTTATGCGTTCAAGCAGGCGGCAAATAGAAGGGTGGAGCGCCTCCGGAAGGAGCACGCCTCCCCGAACCCGTCCGTCGTTTCCCCTCGAGGCTCGGTGCAAAGAGGCCGGAGCGCCCGATGCGAGGCCGAACGTCAGAAAATGCGTCCGCTGACCAACTATAACGAAGAAGTGATTGACCGGCTAGTTGCGTTTGAGCGGGACCGAATGCCGCACGCCTCCGAAGAGGAACTGCATTCCGCCGCTCATGAGCGGTTGGTTCGAGACAATCGCTAGGTCGTTCCGTGTCCAGCCGTTTATCCGCCACCACCTTGCGCCGACCGCTCAGCCATTTTCCGTCGTGCAATCTACGAATGCATTCGCCCTCTGATCGGGTGAATCTGCAACTTAATGCGAAATGCCGCTTGAGGTTCGGCGCGGCCCGATCAATGAATCGAGGTGCCATGAACCTCGAACGCGGTAGTATCCTTTTCAACCGGACCATCGAGCAGTGCCGGAGCGTCGGTCGCCGTGGTGGTCGCGCCCGTGCCCGGAATCTGCGCGCACGTAAGACGTCATGTGTGGCGGCGGTCCCGGCTGCCACCCAATCGGAAGACGAGACAGCCCGCCAAGCTATCGAACGTATCGATGCTCAGTGCCCGTGGCTCAAAGGCTGCGAGTTTCGCACCACAGGCCGACCCGCGTAGCACCGGGCCACCACAAACCCAACGGTTGGCGCACAGGGGCGCGACAGCGCGGCTTGACGGCACCTGGTGGTAGCGGACTGCCAGCACGCTGTCACCAAGCATGGGGCGCCGCCAAGCGCCGCAGCCGGAGAAGGACTTCATACGGAAGCCGCCTGACCATCCGGCACGTATGGCGCGGGCCGTGGCATTAGGCCGGCGCGTGGCAGAATGCGCTCGATTTGGATCTGGTCGAGTTCCTGGTGACGAACAAGTTCGCCGGCCAGAGCGGCGATCAGGTGCCAGTGCTGGTCGACAAGATCGCGGGTCCGCGCCCGCAACCGGTGGGCAACGCGAACCGCAGCTCGCCAACCGTATGGCGGTTCGCACAGCGACAGCATCATGCAGTCGCTCGCAGCGTTCCGCAAATCACAGTCCACGCGCGCGGGAAATTCGATTGGTCCAGGCGGCGCCGGCGTTACACCGGCGCTACTGAACCCAGCCAGGTATCCCGAATTCCCGACCCGGGCGCTCTTGTCGGCCATGATCGAAAGCTTCCACACGAAATCGCCGCGGGCCCACTGCGCGATGGCATGCCCGGCTTCATGATGCGCAAGCAGTTCTTCCGGCGTACGCCACCGCTGCCAGCCCGGCGCCGAGCCCTGGAGAGCCCGGCGTGCGGCGGCTTTGCCGGCGAGGTGCACGACAACGGCCGCTTCGAAGCGAGCAATGATGCGCTCGGTCTCCGCCGTCACGCCGCACTCCCTACCGTGAACGTCGGATCGCCGGCGGCGTAGTTCACGCCAAGGAAACTGATGGAACAGCTACCAAGCTGGAGGTCGCCGTTGCGCCACTTGATACTGTACCTGCGGCTCGTCCGACCATCGTCTTCCCTGCCGGCAAGCTCAGGCCTATCGCGCCGGATCCGAGCTTCGACCGTGCTGGCCCAGGATTCCACCAGGTGCACCGCGGGCGCCACGATCTCGGGATTGGTGAAATGCTCGTCGGCAAGGACAGCAACCAGCGTCGGCCGATCAAGTGAACCGTCCAACAACACCTCCCGCTCCTCCAGCGCAACGGCCTTCGCCTCCAAGCCCTTGGCCTGTTCGAACAGTTCCCGTGAGCGCGGCACCAGGAACCCGGCGTTGATGTCCGCCGTGGCCTCGATCGGGTTGCACTCTTCGATCGGCGCGCCCGTGATGTAGCTGCCGGTCCACTGGCTGTTCCGCTGCGCCAGCAGGATGCTGGAACTGTAGGTGAGCCCCTGCAGGTCCGACAGCTTCCGCAGCAGCGGTTCGCAACGTTTGAGAATGTCGGTGGCCTCCTGCCGGCACCTCGCCGCGATGGAGCGCATTTCGCCAGCGTCTGCTTTGTACCGCTCCTGGATTGCCTTCACACGGCGCTGGCGCACGATGGCGATGGCCTCCTCCGCGGCCGCCACCTCGGCGTGACGCTGTGCCACGCGGGCGGCCGCATCTTCGATTCCGGTGGTGCCGTCTACAACTTCCTGGGCAACACTATGCCGGATGGCATCGAGGTCCAAGATCTTCTGGCGGCGCTTTTCGGTAAGATCGCGTTCGATCTGAAACAGTCGGAGGATCTCCGTTTTGGCCGCCTCGCTGGGCGTCGGCGTCTGAATATTGTTGAACATGTGTTTCTCCTTTTCTCTTGAAGTCGGCCGGATCTCCCGGCCATCGGGTATTCCTACTTGGGTTCGGCGTCTGCGATTGCCTTCGAAAGGCGCCGTAACATTACGTGGCTGTCATCGCGGATCACCTTGTAGATCGCCTCGATGTCGTGCAACGCCGCCACAGCGGGAGCGAGCCTGTCGGCCATGGCCAGCACATGGTCGCGGACGAGCCACGAGAACGTGGTCGCGTACTGCGCCAACTCAGTGGCCTCTTTAAGTTCCCCGGCGGCGAAGCGTTCCAAACGTTCGGCCCGTTTGGCGTCGGCGATTGCTTTCTTCGCCCTGGCGACCAACAGTACGGCTCCTGCATCGCCAGAGAACCTGGTGGTTGTGGCGGCAGGCTCGACGGGGGGCGGCGCTGCTACCGGCCCTGCCGGCCCACGCTTACCTCTGCCGACGTTGTGGGAAGGGTCTGTGCGGCGGGCGATCCAGTCGAGCGCCACCGCCGCATCGACCTTGCCGTCCGGTAGCACCGGCATCCCGGCGTGCACCAACTGCGACACCCGGGGTTTGCTGATCTTCAATCGCCGCGCAAGTTCTGTCTTGGAGATGGTCGGCTGGCAGAAGATCAAGTCGTGATCCTGGTAGTCGGGTCCGTACAAGCTCTTGTCATCGTTCTGCTGGGCACGATGATCTGCCAGAAGGCGTCAGCCTCCACTCGCTACGGCACACCAACGCGACCGAGTTATTGCGCAACGGCGTACCCATCGCGGAAGTCAGCCGGCGCCTTGGGCACGCAGATCAGAACATCACGTTGTCAATTTACAGCCATGCCGTCCCCGCCGACAGTCGCGCAGCGGCGAAGGTTTGGAATGATGCACTCGGGGACGTGATTCAGACCAGCAAAAAACCTGCGGCGACGCAGAGTCTTGCAAAGTCTTGCACGGAGACTAGGAAATTGGGAGTTTTTGTTGGAAACAAAAGGAAGAAAATGGCGGGGACGACGGGGCTCGAACCCGCGACCTCCGACGTGACAGGCCGGCGTTCTAACCAACTGAACTACGTCCCCGCAATGTCACGCGAACTCTCAAATCGTAACACGCCGTGCCCGCCTCACGCAAAGTCCCCCCGCTTTGCTGTGACGGGCCGGGATATTCGGCGGCGTCATTCTCACGTTCGCGTTGTCGTTCAGTCGAGGTCTTTCCCCTCTTGTTAAGAGCAGTTGCTTTGGGCGCGGCGTAGCGGACCCTTGACGGCGAGGACCGTTCCGAGAGACTCGCGAAGAGGGGAAAGACAGAACTCCTGATGTCGTGGAATTTGCAGTGAGCCCGCAGGTGGGCAGGCGGTGCTCGCCTTCGCTCGATCCTATTCGAGCAGCGCGCCTAATTCAGCGCGGGCAGGCGGCACCGCCTGCCCCACCTGCGAAGCTCTTGCCATCGAAAGGAATGGCTCAGCCCATTTTCCCCGCCAGGCAGAAATTGCGGGGGCGACATCAGGAGTTCGAAAGACCGTGGCAGAGGCACCGGGGCATAATCTGGCCGGACCGTCCGGAATATCGAGACCCGTTACCCCTTGCGGCACACGTCTCCACTTTCATGTCGCCAGCCCACGTCAGAGGTACAGTAGTCCTAGGCCCATGAAATCGGCGTAGAATTGAATTTGAATGACGGCACTTATGGGCAACGTCGGCGAGTCGTCTGGCGATCACGCGCGGGCAATAGTCGATGATCTGCCCGCGATGCTCTGGACCGGGGGCGCGGACGGAGGTGCGGGAGAGTGGAATGCGGCGGCCCGCGAGTGGTTCGGAATGCCGCGCGAGCGGGCCCGCGGACCGGTGACCGAATTCATCCATGCGGAGGACCAACAGGCCGCGCGGACGCGATGGGAGCAGGCGATCTCCGGCGGAAGCCCGCTCAACATGCTCTTTCGTGCACGCGCAGGCTCCGGCGAATACCGTTGGATGGCGTTATCCGGCAAGCCCCGCCATGACGGCGACGACCGCATCGTGGGCTGGGCCTGCGCCCTGACGGACATCCACGAGTACAAACTGGCCGAAGACGCGCTCGCGCTCGCAGTCGCCAAGGCCGACACGGAGACCCGTCTTCTCGACACGCTCCTGGAGCACGTTCCGATGGCCATCGGCATCGCCGACGCTCCGGATGGCCGCGTCCGCAGAGTGAGCCGGCGCCGCGTCGAACTGTCCGGAGTGGACGAGACCGGCGCTCCCGGCGCGCACTTCGCGCAACATCCGGCCGCACCGCGCATTCACCATCCCGACGGGCGGCCGGCGGAAGCGTCCGAACTGCCCATGGCCCGCGCCGTTCAGAAGGGCGAGATCATACGGGACGAGGAGTGGCAGTACACCCGTCCGGACGGCCGCCGGATAGCCATCCTGTGCAGCGCCGCTCCCGTCCGCGACGGCCAGGGCCGGATCGTCGCCGGCGTGGTCGCCTGGCGCGACATCACCCGCCAGAAAAGTGAACAGGAGGAATTCCACGAAACCTCCCGGCGGATCGAGACCTTGATCGGGAACTCCCCGCTGGCCGTCATCGAGTGGGATCCCGAACGCCGGATCACCGGCTGGACGGGATGCTCCGAAAGCCTCTTCGGATGGAGCGCCGGCGAGGTGACCGGCAAGCGCCTGGACGACTTCCACTTCATCCACCCGGACGACCTGGATACCGTGCGGCGCGCCATCGATGCCCTGGAACACGGCCCGAGCAACGTCGTGTGCAACCGCAACTACCGCAAGAACGGCTCGGTGATCTATTGCGAATGGTATAACTCCGCGCTGGTGGACCGGTCCGGGCGCCTGGTCTGGGGTCTCTCGCTGGCGCTGGACGTCACCGCGCGGCACGCCATGGAACAGGCATTGCGCACCTCGGAAGAGAAGTTCCGCCACATCGTCGAGGCGGCCCCGGTCGGCATCTTCCGGTCCAACTTGGATGGCCGGTTCGTCAGCGCCAACTCCAGGCTTGCCGCACTGTACCACTTCGAGTCGGCGGAAGAGTTGGTCCGCTCGGTAACCCACATCGGCGGCGATCTCTTCGTAAATCCCGCCAAGCGCGGCGAGATCGTTCGCCGTGCCAGAGAATCGGGAAGCTTCATTCAGGATGAGGTGGAGTACCGCACCAAAGACGGCTCGCGGTTTTGGGCGAATCTCTATATCCGGATGACTCCGGGCGAAAACGGCGAAAGTGTTCTGGAAGGATTCGTGGAAGATATCACCGAGCGGAAGCGCGCCGAGGAGTCGCTGCGTGAGGCCCACAACGCGCTGGAGCGCCGCGTGGAAGAGCGCACCGCCGAACTGTTGGCGGCGAATGAAAGGCTGACGGAACTGGATCGTTTGAAATCGCAGTTTCTGGCCAGCATGAGCCACGAACTGCGTACGCCGTTGAACTCGATCATCGGTTTCACCAGCCTGCTGCGCCAGGGCTTGACGGGTCCGGTGACCGAAGAGCAGGTTAAGCAACTCGCCATCGTGCATAGTTCGGCGTCGCACCTACTGCGGCTGATCAACGACTTACTGGACGTGTCGCGCATCGAAGCGGGAAGGGCCGATCTGGCGCGCGAGCCGTTCGATTTCGCCGAAGTGGTGAAAGAGGTGACGCGCAGCCTGCAACCCATGGCGGAGCGCAAGGGTCTGCCGGTGATTGTCGAGATGGCTCAGCCGTCGATTCCCATGCTGGGAGACCGGGGGAGGACCCTTCAGGTACTGCTGAACCTGGTGAACAACGCTCTGAAGTTCACCCAAAAGGGGACCGTGAGGATTGCCGCGGCCGCCTCGGAAAACATGCTGCGGGTGGAGGTTGCCGACACCGGAATCGGAATCGGGGCAGAGCACCTCGGAATGCTGTTCGAAGCGTTCCGGCAGGTCGACGGTTCAGCCCGGCGCATCTACGAAGGAACCGGTTTGGGCTTGTACTTATGCCGCAAGCTGCTGACCCTGATGGGCGGAGAAATTCACGCTGAGAGCGAACACGGCAAGGGTTCCCGATTCCTGTATTCGATGCCGCTGAAACTCGCCGCCGGACCGGGTTAGCGACGTGGGGGGATGAATGCGACGGAAGGCATTGGTAGTGGAAGATAACGAGAATAACCGGTATCTGTTGACGCTGCTTCTGCAACATGCCGGCCTGGTGGTGGTGACTGCCGAGAACGGCGGAAGCGCGCTCGAGATCGCCCGAAAGGAACGGCCCGACGTTATCCTGCTGGATATTCAAATGCCTGAAATGGACGGCTACACGGTAGCTGCCCACTTGAAGAGAGATGCCGGGCTGGCCGGCATTCCCATCATCGGAGTCAGTTCGTTTGCCATGCCCGGCGATCGCGAAAAAGCGCTTCAGATGGGTTTCGCCGGTTACATTGAGAAACCGGTGGATCCGGACCGCTTCGCGGAAACCGTGGTGAACACTCTGGGGCCGGCGGGAGCGTGATGCGAATCCTGAGCGTCGACGATAACACCGAGAACCTGTACCTGATCGAGGCTATGGCGCGCGCTCACGGACACGAAGCGGTCAGCGCGCACAACGGCCTGGAAGCGCTGGAGCATCTGGCCGCCGGGAACTTCGATCTGATTATCTCCGACGTGCTCATGCCTGGAATGGACGGATTCCAACTTTGCCGGAAGGTCAAGGCCGACGAGCGGCTGAAGCATATTCCGTTTGTCTTCTATACCGCTACCTACACCGCCAGGCAGGATGAGGAGTTGGGGCTGGCGCTGGGGGCATCGCGATTCATCGTGAAGCCCGTGGAGCCGGAGGAATTTCTGGCAGCCATGGAGGCGGTGGTGCGCCAGGGAGAGAGTGGAAATATTCCCGTTCCGGCCGTGGATCTCGACGACGACGGCAAGAGTCTGAGCCTCTATAACGAACGCCTGGTACGGAAGCTGGAACATAAGATCCAGCAATTGGACGCCACCCGTACGGACCTGGGCCGCTCCGAAGAGCAACTCCGCCTGGTGTGGGAGGGCTCGACGGATGGGATGTGTCTGACGGACCGTGACGGAACCATCCTTCGGGCGAACCCGGCCTTCGCCCGCATGTTCGCCATGCCGCTGGAAGACCTCGCGGGGCAGCCGTTCACGAGTTGCTACGGGGCCGGCCACCGCCAGCCGGTACTGGCCGGGTATCGCCAACGAGTGGATTCGCGAACCGTGGAGGCGCGGGTCGACACCATGCTGCAGCGCTGGGACGGCGAAGAGATCTGGGTGGAGGGCTCGAATACAACCATCGAGCTGGCTTCCGGGCCCGCGGTTTTCAGCGTTCTCAGAGACGTGACCGAACGCAAGCGCTCCGAGCAGGAGCGAGCCGGCCTGGAGGAACAACTGCGGCAGGCGCAGAAACTGGAAAGCATCGGCCGGCTGGCGGGAGGCGTGGCGCACGATTTCAATAATCTGTTGACCGTAATTAACGGCTACAGCGGGCTGCTGCTGGGCGAGCTGTCCGCAGGCGATCCGCTGCGCGACAGCGTCGAAGAGATCCACAAGGCCGGAGAGCGGGCCACGGGATTGACCCAGCAATTGTTGGCTTTCAGCCGCAAACAAGTGCTGCGATTGCAGGCGATCGATCTGAACAGCGTGGTGGCGGAGACGCAGCCAATGCTGGCGCGCATGGTGGGCGAGGACGTGGGCCTCTCCGTGCGGCTTCACCCGGCAACCACGGTCATATACGCCGACCCGCATCAGGTGCAGCAAGTGCTCATGAACCTGGCGGTCAACTCGCGGGATGCCATGCCGCGGGGCGGCAAGTTGTGGATCGAGACCAATGTCGTGGAGTGGAACGGGAAGGGTGCCCAGGCGCATCCCGGAGCGCGCGCCGGGCGTTATGTGGTGCTGACCGTGCGCGACGACGGCGAGGGCATGGGCGAAGAAACGCGCCGCCACATCTTCGAACCGTTTTTCACGACCAAGGAAGTGGGCAAAGGCACTGGACTGGGC
>Ga0182030_10010557_pt1 | contig 18737 bp, 13 predicted proteins | sample 812S3MmetaG_FD_121299 | JGI IMG/M metagenome (GOLD analysis project Ga0182030, IMG submission 121299) | Permafrost microbial communities from Stordalen Mire, Sweden - 812S3M metaG (Illumina Assembly) | ecosystem: Environmental > Terrestrial > Soil > Wetlands > Permafrost | place: Sweden...
ATTGCAACTAATCCAGCTTAGTTCGATCCTCGATATCTAATGACCTATATATCCGCCGCTGACTTATTCCACGGCACGCACGGGAGCAGTTCTCCATTTGTTTCACCCAGTAGAAACAAATGGCGAACCGCTCACTGTCGTTAACAGGCTCTTTTGACTTACGACTGGCTGATAATCACGCCGTTCATGCCGTCGGGATAGAAGCCGCCTGAGGCGGAACCGCCGGCGTAGACGATGTTCAAGACTTCGCTGGTGGTGCGGGCAATTGCCAGGCTGTTGCTGTCGTTGTCAAAGGGCTTGGTGGTGGTGGGCGGAACGTCGTACTTGTCAACCGCGGGGCTGGTGACGGCATTCATGATGCAGCCCAGACGGATGGCTCCGGCGTGAAACGCTTCCGTGCTCAGGATGGCTCCGGCAGCGCCGAGGTACGTCTTGCTGCTGATGAGCGGAGCGGCGCCGAGATAGGCGCTGACACCCACATCTTCAAACTGGCGAGCGAGCTTGAGCCAACTGTCGACGCTGGAGTATCCGTAGCCGAGGGCGTTGAGGTCGATCGCTGGCTTCTTCACAGCACTGGAGCCAAGAGCCGCACGCAGATACTTCACGTGGGCGATCTCGTCGATGCGCAGCGCGGTTGCCAGCGTAGCCATGGGAGAACCGGAGAAGTTCGGCACCTTGCCGCCGCCGGTAGTGGGGCCGCTCTCATCCGCAGAGGTGATCACGCCTAGACCCACCAGGGTGGCGCCATAAGTTGACATGCAATAGAACTCGGCTTCAAGGTACTCGAGGTTGAGAGCGAAGTTGAGAATGTCGGCGTCGTCGACAGTCTCGGCAGCGTGCACCTTTGTGATGCTGGAGCCGAAGCTGCTGCCGATCATGGCGGCGCCCGCGAGACCCAGCCCTGTGAACCCGGCGCCCTTTAAGAAGGAGCGGCGGTTTGCTGCGATGATGGTATCCAATTCATGTTTCATTGATGCCTCCAAAGGCGTGTTGGTGGTGCTTTCATCGGGATTGTGGCGGGGATCTAGCTGAGCTCTACCCGCGCACGGCGGCCAGGCGATGTTATGCGTTGGTTGTGGGGTCGTAACTTCAGATCTAACTACGCGTGTTGCTGCTCTGTCTTACCTTTCAATCAGCCGAGTCAGATGGTGGAGGCCTTGATTAAGATGCCCATTTTCTGAAAGTTTATTGCCTTGATGATTGGCGGTAACTTACAGAAGCGATTACTTTTAAAAAATTTGCAACCTGCCAAATCCAGCGCGCGGATTCGCGCGTACTTAATCTGCGCTACTTAGCGGGCCGTGGATTCTTGGGTTGACTTATATTCTGATTGCGGGCTGGATCTTTCGCACATCAAAAAATTATCGCTGCTTGTTGATGGCGCCAAACGCACGCTGCCTGGGCTTGCTGTCGCCGGTCAGTCTCACACCCTGACTCACCAAGCCGCCCCGCCTTATAAAATGGGACGAACGCGTGTCAATCTCTTTTGCCGGGACCGTTTGACGGGCCGCAGCCGGGATGTGCGCCGCACACCATCTAACCCCAAGACCGAATGAGGAAGTCCGTCATGCTGCCCAAGATTGAAGACCTGCGTATCCAATGGACGAAAGTGGTTCTCGCGCCCGTGTTTCTCGAAGAGGATATGCCCGTCACCGAGAACGCCACCGCCACCATCTTCAATGCGCGCACGGATATCTCCGCCATTCTCAACGGCCGCGACTCGCGCCTGCTGGTGCTGGCCGGACCCTGTTCCATTCATGACCCCAAAGCCGCGCGCGAATATGCCGGGCTGCTCAAGTCCGCTATCAAGGAATTCCACAAAGACCTGCGCATCGTAATGCGCGTTTACTTTGAGAAGCCGCGCACTACCATTGGCTGGAAGGGCCTGATCAACGATCCGCACCTCGACCAGTCCTACAAGATCAACGACGGCCTGCGGCTTTCGCGCAGCCTCCTGCTCGACTTGGCGGAGATGGGCGTGCCCACCGGCACCGAGTTCCTCGACATGATTTCGCCGCAGTACATTGCTGGCCTGGTGAGCTGGGGCGCCATCGGTGCGCGCACTACCGAGAGCCAGGTGCATCGGCAGTTGGTCTCGGGTGTTTCGTGCCCGGTGGGCTTCAAGAATGCCACGTCGGGCGACGTGCAGGTGGCCATTGACGCGATTCTCTCGGCGGCCTGCTCGCACACGTTTCTGGGGCACAGCAAACATGGGCAGTCAGCCATCTTTGTGACGACGGGCAACCCGGAGTGCCACATCATTTTGCGCGGCGGCAGCAAGACCGTAAACTACACCGCTGAGTGTGTCGCCGACACAGCCGCGAAGATGAAGAAGGCCGGTGTGGCGCCGCGCATCATGATCGACTTCAGCCACGCCAACAGCAGCAAGGATTACCGCCGCCAGGCGCTGGTCTGCCACGACGTAGCCGCGCAGATCGCCGCGGGCGACAAGCGCATTATGGGCGTGATGATCGAGAGCAACCTGGTGGCCGGCGCGCAGAGCCTCAAAGACGGCGCGAGCAAAGACTCGCTAGTGTACGGCCAGAGCATCACCGACGGCTGCATCGACTGGGCTGAGACGCATGAGCTGTTCACGGAGCTTGCGGCTGCCGTGCGTGCGCGGCGCAAGGCATAACTTCGATGCTCGTTGTTTCGACGGCGGTTGCGCATTTCACTTCGTGCTTAAGGAATGTCAAACTCGACAAGACCGCGGTAGGGTCGTGGCTGGCCGTTTTCCATGATGGGCCGGAAGTGCCACTGGCGCAGCGCGGCGTCGCACGGACCGAAGAGTTTCGGCGGCCCACCCGCTGCAATCTTCTCCAGGACGCCGCCATCTATGTCGACCGCGACCCACAGCTTGTAGACCGTTCCAGGCGGATATTCCCCGGCCGGTACTGTGGGATCAACCACGTTTGAAGCCATCTGGCGCATCTCTGCGTCCGACAGCGTCTTCGCAGGCCCCCACGCGCGTGTGTTGACGTCGAAATTCAAGATCCCCTCGGCCTGAACCGGAAATCCGTCTTTCAGTGCCGGCCTGAACGTCCAGCTCTTGATCTGCCTTATCGCGGAATCGTTCGTGCGCTCGTTGCACGTCTTCACGGGAAGCACGTCGCGTACTTTACCTGTGGGATCGAGCGCGAGATAGAAGCTGGCCTGGCCTGTTTCGGAGCCATCGAGCGCCTGCGGCCATATAATCGGCGGCGCTTCAACCGCCAGACTTCGCAACTCCGGCTCTGGCATCGTTGCTGTCACAAGCTGCTGGTCGCGGGGCGTTGGGGTTGGAATCGCGAAGTGCGTCTCGTCCAGGTCCTTGAGATCGTCAAGGCCTGTGACTTCGCCGGTGAAAAAGTCTCCCACGGAGATTGTGTAAACAATTTTGCGAGCGATCCTCTTGCCGTGAAAGGGCTGGTATTTCGTGAACTCCACCATCTTGCCCGGCACACCAACGGTCTCCGTCAAACCCCACGCGTGCTGCATGCACATTTTCAATTTGTCGTCGAAGCATGTCACTCCAGACTCTTTGGAAGCACCGTTGGCTTTGGTCCAAAGAATGCCGCCAGGCTTATATTCGCCCAGCAGAGGACCTGGATCGACCATCGCAGACGCCAGCACCTCCAAGCCCACCGGAAAGTAACTGTCTGACTCGTGCTCGTAGACCTTACCACCATTGACGATTACCGTCTGCGCGAATTCATTGGAGACAATTCTGCGCCGCCATTTATCCGGGCGAACCCAGAACATCTCGATCGTCGCGTCGGTTCCGTCGGATACGGTAGCGCTCAGATGGAAGGGCGCGCTGCCGGGCACAGTCAGGGTGCCTTGCACAATCTTCGGAGCCTGTGCGTGGGCGAGAAAGCTCACGACCGTCACCGCAACGAGCAAAACGGATAGAAATCTGCACCGCAGGAACATCTTAGCCACCTGGATCAGGTCGAGAGTCGATAGCATCTTCTTGACTGCTCCACTTTACTTCGCGCTGGCCGGCGGCACGATCGCGTTCATGCGCAGATACTCCACCATCTGGCCGTAGTGATCAAAGGCATGCGAGACACAAAAGCTGGCCAGCGTTCCCCGCGTCTGAAAGCCGGGCTCGGGCGACTTGATGACCTCGAAGGCATTGGCCGGTGTGAGCGTGGCCATGGCCTTGTGCGCGAAGGCGAAGGAGCCGCCCAGTGCGGCCACAATGTCGTCCTTCTTGGTGAGCTTCTCGATGCCCTGCACGTCGGTGTCAGGCTTGAGCCCGCTGAAGATCTGCGCGAAGAAGTAGTTGGCCTCTGCCACATGAGTGGCTTGCTGGCCGAAGGTGCGCACGGTGGCGAACTCGGTCTTCTGTGCTGGCACAAAGATGGCGGCGCTGGGCGCAAAGTCATACTTCTCCGCCGGCATGGCCTTCACTGCGCCCATCATCTCCCATTCAATCACCTTCAGTTGCGCGTCGAAGGCCGCCGCCGGTGTGGCGATGCTGCCCGGCGCCGGGCCCGCGGGCACGGCTGTGTTCATTTGCGCGCTCACGGAGAGGGTACCGATGGTCACGATGGAACACGCAATTAAGCTTGAAAACTTCATGGGTCAGCCTCCGGAAGATCGATCAGTCAAAATCGCTATCAGCTTAGCAGAGCGGTGAAAGGATCGGTTTTGCGAACCGGCTTCAGACCATCGGCCAAGCGACATCGGGTGTGCAGGGGTTAAAGCCCAGCATGCGTGAAAAGGACCGGCAACGCCGGGCCGCCAGCCAGCCCGCAATGCTCCGTGCCACGTCCTTTCGCAGCCTCATCGCGCATGGGCGGGAGACCTCGACCCTGACCTGGCGTTCGCGGTCTCCCGCCCATTTCACAAAGAACGTGAAAAGGCCGAACTCCCGACTGCTGAACACAGCTCACTAGGAGAACTCGAAGGTACAGGGGCACGGAAGATCGTCTTCAAACCTCGAGAACATCCGCGAGAGAATCAGCTGAACTTCGCCTCCGGCAAACTCACCGGCTTGGCATCCAGCATCCCTTCGATGGTACCAATCGCTTCCAGCACCGCTGCCGGCACCGGCGCATCCACCTGCACCACCGCCAGCGCCTTCACCGGCTTCGGCCCGGTCCGCTCCCGTCCCAGCGCAAAGTTGGCGATGTTCACGCCCTTCTCGCCGAGGATGGTTCCTATGCGCCCGATCACGCCCGGCACGTCAAGATTGCGGCACACCAGCAGATATCCTTCCAGCGGCGTCTCAATGTCGATGCCGTCGAACTCCAGCAGCCGCGGCTGCTCGCCGTGAATCACCGTGGCCGTGGCGTGGATGGACCCCGCCGCCGTGTGCAACTCAATCTGCAAGACTGACGCCGAACCGCCGCGTTGGCTCTCCGTCTTTTCCTCATGCACGCGGATGCCGCGCTCCTGCGCCACGGCCGCCGCGTTGATGCGGTTCACATTCTCTGAGCCCTGCAGCAGGCCTTCGATTGCAGCGTTGCGTACAAGCTCCGTCTTCGCTTCCGCCAAGCCGCCGCCGTAGGTGAGATGGATAGCCTCAATGCCGCCTTTGCCTGTCTGTGCGAGGAACGAGCCGAGCCTGCCGGCCAAATCAATATACGGCGCCAGCACCACGTACTCTTCGTGGCTCAGCGAGGGGAGATTCACGGCGTTCTGGACGACGCCCAGCTTCAAATACTCACGCACCTGCCGCGCAATCTGGATGCCCACCGCCTCCTGCGCTTCGCCCGTCGACCCGGCAATATGCGGCGTCAGGATCACGTTGTCCAGCTCGAAGTAGGGCGAGTCCTTCAGCGGCTCGACGGTGAACACATCGAGCGCCGCGCCGGCCACCTGGCCGCTCTTGAGCGCGGCGACGAGAGCCGCGTCATCAATCAGCTCGCCGCGTGCGCAGTTGATGATGCGCACGCCCTTCTTCATAGCCGCGAGAGTCTTTGCGTTCACAAAACCGATCGTTTGGGGCGTGAGTCCTACATGCAGGGTGAGATAGTCGGAGCCGGCAATGAGTTCATCATTGCTCACCAGCTTGATGCCGTTCTCCCGCGCCACCGCGGCCGAAACAAACGGATCGCTGCCAATGATTTCGAGTCCAAACCCTTTGGCGCGCTTCGCCACTTCAAGCCCAATGCGGCCGAGGCCGAGAATGCCCAGCGTCTTGCCGCGCAGTTCCGAGCCCTGCAGGCTCTTCTTCTCCCACTTGCCGGCGTGCATGGTGTTATTGGCTGCTGGGAGCTTGCGAGCCAGGGCCAGCATCAGGCCAATGGCCAGCTCGGCGACGGCGACCGCATTCGCGCCCGGTGTATTCATCACCACAATGCCTCGCCGCGTGGCCGCATCGGCATCAATGTTATCCACGCCCACGCCGGCTCGGCCCACCACGCGCAGCTTCGGCGCATGCTCCATCAGCGCATCGTCCACCTGCACGGCACTGCGCACCACCAGCGCGTCGGCATCGGCCAGCGCACCGGGCAGCCCGTCCGGCAACTGGGCAACTTGATCATGCGTCAGAACTTCCCATCCCGGCTCGGCCGCAAACACTGCCAGCGTCGCCGGAGAAACCTTCTCTGCCAGTACAATCTTCATCGTCTCTCCCTTGCGTGTGTTGCCCTGCGTATACGCGTCAAAGCGGATGCCCTGCTGCTCGCACAGCAGGTCAAACATGCGCACCACCGCCGCGTGCGGCTTGCCCTCGCCGCGCTCGTAGTTGGTGATGGAGTTGGGATGCACACCCAGCTTCTCCGCCATCTGGTATTGATAGAGGTCCAACTGCTTGCGCGCGATCAGCAGCTTCTCTCCGAAGGTAAGTTCAGTCATGAAAGTCAGCTCCTAGCTGCTAGCTTCTAGCCGCTAGCTAAAACAAAAGCCCCGTGCCCCGTCGTTTTGCCGGCGTTTTGGCAAATGGGCGGGAAACCACAAATCCAAATCAGCCGCGGTGCAACTGACCACTAACCACTCATCACTGTCCACTGCTTTTCGCGTACACTTCCTGCGCCGCCGCCACAGCCGACCCATACACCACTGGCAGCCCCAGCGTGTCTTTCGCGATATGCTCCATCGCGCCAAGGAAGGCGATCGTGTCCAGAAAGTCGAAGAAGCCCAGGTGCGCTACGCGGAAGATCTTGCCCTGCATCGAGCCCTGTCCGTTGGCCGTCACCAGGCTGAACTTCGCCTTCAGCGCCTTCACAACCACGCCCGAGTCCATCCCGTCCGGAACCAGGACCGCCGTCGCCGCACCCGATGGCGATACCGGCGCAAACAGCTTGAACCCCAGCGCGACCAGACCCGCGCGCGTAGCCGCCGCATTCACCTGCGCATTGTCGATCAGCGCGATGCGGCCCTTCTCAAGATCGCCGCCCGCCTGCCCGGCAATGTAATCGAGCGACGCGCCCAGTCCCGCAACCAACGCCACCGCCGGCGTGTAGGCGCTCTCGCCCTTGACAGCATTTTTGCGCTCCTTGCGCAGGTCAAAGTAGTAGCGCGGATTCTTCGACGCATCCATCGCCTTCCACGCTTTCTCGCTCACGCTGAGATAAGCAAGGCCGGGCGGGATCATGACAGCCTTCTGCGACCCGCCAATGAGAATGTCGATGCCCCAGCCATCCACGTCGAAGGTCTGCGTGCCCAGGCCGGTAATGCCGTCCACGATCAGCAGCGTCTCCGTGCCCTTGACTAGAGCGGCAACGCCTTCCACGTCGTGGCTCACGGCAGTGGAGGTCTCGGAGGCCTGCATGTAGAGCGCCTTGTGTTCCGGCTTGAGCGCTGCCTTCACCTCGGCCAGGTCGAACGTCTCGCCATACGGCTTCTCCACCACGTCCACCTGGCAGCCGAAGGCCTTGGTCAGGTCTACCCAGCGCTCGCCGAACTTGCCAGCCGTCAGCACCAGCACCCGGTCGCCGGGAGAAGTGAGGTTCGAGACGGAAGCCTCCATCGCGCCGGTGCCCGAGCTCGAAAGCAACAGCACGTCATTTTGCGTGCCGACAAAAACCTTGAGCTGCGCCAGCACCTTCAGGAACAGCGCCCGAAACTCCGGCGTGCGGTGGTGGATGTCGGCAGCCGCCATGGCAAACTGCGCTGCGGGAAGCAGCGGGGTGGGACCGGGTGTAAAAAGCCTCGTCTTGCGGATCATGTTCTCCTCGTTTCCGGATCGCGAGAATGTCCAGGTCGCCGGAGCATTCCCTCAAACCAACAATCACAGAATACACAAAACTATGGTTTATGTGAATTATTGAACCTGCGGAAGTCTCAACTCCTTCCCAAATCGATCCATAATTCTCCCCATGAGGAGGAGTTTCTCGACTATGATCTCGACGGAATATGACCTGCGGGGTATGATCCGTAGATGGCTTGGGAAGTCGAAGTCAGCGACGAATTCATCGAGTGGTACGACTCACTCAGCGACGCCGAAGGAATAGCGTTGACTCGGTCGTGGATATGCTGGCGAACTCCGGCCCCACCTTGGCTCGACCGTACGCCGATACGCTCAAAAGAACTCGTTTCCCGAACCTGAAAGAACTGCGGGTGCAGCACGAGGGTCGCCATTGCGGATTTTGTTCGCGTTCGATCCACGGCGCAACGCTTATCTAATCCTTGGTGGCGACAAAACCGGCAACGCTAACTGGTACCTTGATGCCATTCGCCGCGCCGAGGCGATCTATGGGCAGCACCTGAAAGAGATTGGAGAGTAGATAACATGGCGACCAAATGGAAAGATATTCGCAGAACCCACTCGCCTGAAGTGGAGGCCGAGATCGCCCGCCGCGTTGCGGAAGCCCCACGCGTCATGTCCCTCTACCGGGTCCGCGAGGCGCGCAGCCTCACGCAGGTCAACCTGGCCAAAATCCTCAACGTCAACCAGGGCGCCGTTTCGCGCATGGAGCGGCGTGCCGACATGTACGTCTCCACCCTGCGCAGCTTCATCCAGGCCATGGGTGGACAGCTGCAGATCAAAGCAATCTTCCCGGAAGCAGAAATCGAAATCGACCAGTTTGAGAAGCTGGCTGAGCCGCCGCCCGGCGAAATGGAGGCCGGCGAATTGGAGCCCGGCGCAAAAGAAGCCGTCGCGGGCTGACCCGCGCAGGCTTCCGGCAAAAAAAGAGGGACCGCCAACTTCGGCGAGTCCCTCGATTTGCATGCTTGCGAAAAAGCGCGGGATCGATTCGCTGACTAGCCGTTACCGCCGGCCGCCACCTCCGCCCCCGTGGAATCCTCCTCCGCCAAATCCTCCGCCCGCGAAGCCGCCGGACCGGACCGAGCCACCTTGAACCGCCCCGCCGCGCACTGCGCCTGCGTAAACACCTCGGCCCCCATAGTGGCCGCCGTAGTACCGGCCTCCATACCAGCCGCCGCCCCAGTAGCCGCCGTACCAGCCCCACGCCGGAAAGAATCCGAAGCCGAATGGGCTCCAGTAAGGTCCGGCGCCGATGAAGGTGTAATCCCACATATTCTGATCCCAGTACCAGCCGGGGTTGAAGCCCTGCACGCCCCCGTACTCGCCGGCGATCTGGTTGTTGCCTTCGGCCAGGTAGTCGGAGCGCAGGCTGCTCCAGTTGTAGAAGCCGTCCTCGGCGTCGTGTGTGTCAAAGCTGCGGCTCTTCAGCTCCGCATTTGCCACCAAAGACACTTCGTGGTGCCCCTTGATCTCCTTGTCCTTGATCTCCTTATCCTTGCCGTCGCCTTCCTTCACCTCGGCCTGGCCGACAAAGACCATCGCCGTCGGCTGGCCTGCGGTGAACTCGTAGAAGCCCGGCTTCACCAGCTGCGTCGCCACGCCGCCGTCTATCACTTCAAGATCGTTCTGCGGAAAGATCTGGTCGACCTCAACCGCCGCGCGGCCTTTCTCCAACTCCACCTGCGTCTGCGTCAGGTCGGGCGAGATCATCTTCACCGCGCTGTTGTCGTCCAGACGCAGAAACACGCCCGGCGTCAGCAGCACCTCGGCCTTGCCCGTCTGGCTGGAGAGCACTTCGCCGGGCTGCATATACGCGCGGCCCACATCGGCCCTGTGCAGCAGCGCCCCGTCAAGGGAGATCGAACCTTCCACGTAATTGATCGTGCCCGGATTTGCCGAGCCAGTATCTGTCGAGCCCGGATTGGCCTGCGCCTGATCCGCCCTATAATTGGGAGCCGGATTGCTCCCGTACACCTGAGTCTGAGCCTGAGCAGCGCCGTAAGCCGCCGTCCCCAGAACCCCGGCGCCCACCAGCGCAATCGTTATTAACCTGGACATCATCGCTTTATACCTCACCTGTATAAATGCGCATGCGAGGAGAAAGTTCTGGTGTTCAGCGGCCGTCGCGGCTGATCGTTTTTGCCCCATCAAATCGCTGAAATCATTGAATCCAATGCGGTCCTTCTTTCATCAAACGCAGCAAACCCCGAGACACCTTGGACCAGCACTTCTCGACGACCCAGGAGCGGCCGCCCCGCAGATCGCTGCAGACCATCAACATCAAAGAGCGCACAATCATCCCATGGAAGAACCCGCTCCCACCTATTCGGAGAGCTCAGGTCTTGACAGATCACGATCTGTTGACTGAAAAGTGACTGCCGAGTAGCCGACCATTCGAGCACAACACGATCTCTGGACGCAACCTAACGTTTGGCGGGACTTACTTTGAGCAGAACGCAGGGCGCTGGTTGAGCCTCGAACTCTCCCTTCCCTCCGCGATGATGCTGCGGAAGGAAGGGGAACCCAGCTCATCAACTGCGAAGGGTGGGCGACCCGCCCAGCAGTTGAGCCCTAAATAGCCCTTTAAATCCTTAGTTGACAGTCGCATAGACGGTGGTTTCGTACTTGGTGCCCGCGTTATTCACCGCGTAGATGTCGAACTCGTGACTGCCGGCATCCATGCTGAGACTGGTGCTGAGACTCAGGCTGCTGGTTTCGGTGTACTTCTTGATTCCATCAACCCAGACTTCCATGCGGTTGAGGGTTCCGGCGATCTTCGCGGCGGCCGTGACCTGCACGGGCGAGGGACCGGAAGAGTTGCTGGTTGGCAGGCAGACATGAACTCCCACGGAGCTGGGTGCAGCGCAACCCGAGCCGCTGCTGACCGTGAAACTGAAGTCGAGATGGGAGAGGCGGTTGTCAATGTCTGCCGCATAGAGGGTTGCGTTGTGGGCGCCGTCGGCAATGGTCGGGGCGAAGTTGAACCAGCCGTTGTGCTCCCAGACGGTATGCTGCTCGGCCAGCTTGGTTCCGTCAACCCAGAGCTCGATTTTGCGCAACTGGCCGAAGGAGTTGGCTGAGGCGTTGAATACGACTGGAGAAGTGCTGGTTCCGGAAACCGGCGAGCAGAGGCCGATGCCATCTCCGGTCTTCGGGTAGTTGCACCCGCCCCAGAAGCCATCGTCGGTGCCGTTGATCTGGCTGGTGATGCTGGAGGTCTTGGCGCCGTCGCTGCTGGCCTGGTTGATGACGATGTCGGGTTTTGTGTCGTGGTTTTCGTCGGCGACAACGGGGTTGCTGTAGAACTGCTGATTGGCGGGGTTGTTGAGCGGGCTGGTCTGGATGGTGAACTCGCCGGGATTAGCGCCTGCGAGGAAGTAGACCATCGCGGGGACGCCGGTGCTGCTGCTGGAATAGTCGAATTCTGTACCGGCAATATCCATGCGGCCATCGCCGTTGAAGTCAGCCATGACCAGGTCGGAAGTAAGCGGGGTGGGGAAAAAGGGGTATGTCGGGTCGCCGACAATGGTGCTGTTCGGAAGATCGACGAAGTAACTATCGAAGGTACGCGAACTGCCTGCATAGAAGATGGCGAGTTGCTGCGTCGAAGTGGAGAGCAGCCCGAAGAGGTCGGTCTTCCCATCGCCATTCAGATCACCGGACGCGATCGTAAGGTGGGCGCCGTTGCTGGCGGTATAGGCACCGGTCCTGTCGAAGGTGAAGTTGCCATTTCCGTAGAGGACCTCGAGCGCCGTGTCGAAGTAGGACCCCTGCATGACCTGGTCGTCTGTGAGCGCGATGTCCGGCTTGCCGTCCCCATCGAAGTCCCCGACCACGAGGTTATAGATCACATGGCTGCCCGTCGCGGTGTAGATGGCATGGGGATCGGAAAACGACCCTTCTCCATTGCCTTCGAGAACGTAAACGGTGGTGGTGCAACAGGTGCCACTGCTGGCGGCGACGACGGCGAGGTCGACATTGCCGTCCTGGTTGAAATCCGCTGCAACAATTGGCGCGCTCGTGAGATAGAAGCCGGAGGGCAGGCTTACTGAGACGGTTTTGGGCGCCTGGAAGGTGCCGTCCCCTTTACCGAGAAAGACCTCGAGCTGGCTGGTGCCGGAGATCTGCACCACCACGTCCGCCTTGCCGTCGTTGTTAAAGTCGGCTGTGGCGATGGGAGTGGGATAGGTGCTGGTCACGCCGGTATTGGTGTTGCCGGGGACGCTATAGAAGACAGGCGCCTTGAACGTGCCGTCTCCATTGGCGATGCTGACGGTGAAGCCGTTGGGCTGGTTGACAGTATCCTGCACAAGGTCAAGAACGCCATCGTTGTTGAGGTCGACGGCGTAGATGTTTTGGGGCACGGAGCCGCTGGTTGAAACGATGTTCTGGGTCATGGTGGCCGGAGTTTGGGCCAAGCCGAAGGGCGCGAGCAGGCACATGGCTGCCGCGGTGAAACAATGATGCGTTGTCACTGGTAACCCCCAAGGTCAAAAGTGAAGTGTCAATCGACTTACAACTTACATAGAGGGGGGGGGAGTGGGTTTTAGTTCGCCGCGAAAATATTTATAGAGATCAAGATTGATCGTGCGTTCATGTTAGTTACGCGGGATTAGTTGCCGGGAACTCAAGCCGGGATAAGTAGCCGGTGCAAATGAAAGGCAAAGACGAAGAATCATAAGTGCCCTGAGAACGTGTGAAATAAGTCACTGAAGCTTTCCACTGTGTTGGGTTAAACAAGAATGCGCTCGCGCAGACGCTCATCCCGGTGGCAGTCGTAACGTTCCTTCCTACCCGCCCGGCAAGCAGCTCTCGCTTTTCGCAGGAAAATTGTAGCGCCACGGTCTGCACCGGCTGAGCGCCCCAGAGCCTGCCCTGAGCTTGCCGAAGGGTCCCTCGCATTGGGGGACCTGGGAAAGCACGAACCCCAAGCGGCCCAGGCGGTCGTTAACCCTCCACCCCGTGGCACTTCTTGTACTTCTTGCCGCTGCCGCAGGGGCATGGGTCGTTGCGCCCCACCTTGTCGCCGGTGCGGCGCTGGGCGGGCGAGCTCGCGTCGCCGGAGCCGGCAAACTGCGCTGCTTCCAACTCACGCGCCTTCTTGCGCTGGAACTCCTTCTCCAGCGCGTCGATGGTGGTGGACGCCCGGCGCGGGGCCATGGGAATCTCGCGCTGCGGCGGAGGCGGCCCCTGCGTCGGCTGGGCTGAATAATTTGCCTGCCCCTCAATCGTAGTCGGCCCCAGCGGCGGACGTGCCGCGCTGGCTACCGGCGGCGCCGGCGGCACCTCGCGGCGCGGCTCGGGAGCGGCGTTGATCGGCTGGCCATCCGGTCCCAGAATCTGCATCCGGAACAGGAACCGGACCGTATCCTCCTGGAACTTCTGCATCATGGCCTCAAACATGTCGTAGGACTCTTTCTTGTAGGCCACCAGCGGGTCTTGCTGCGCATAGCCGCGCAGGCCGATGCCTTCCTTCAAGTGGTCCATGGCCAGCAGGTGGTCCTTCCACAGGCCGTCGATCACGCTCAGCATCACCATCCGCTCGTGGTAGCGCATGGTCGAGCTCGACAGAATCTTTTCCTTGCCCTCGTAGTCCTCTTTGAGCTTGTTGAAGATGGCCTCGCCCAGCTCGTGGCGATTGAGCTCGGCCGCCTTGATGCCGGCCTGCGTCAGGCTCAACCCGAACTGCCCGATGAGCCGCTCTTCAAGCCCCTTCACATTCCACTGGTCAGGGTGTACGTCCTGCGGCGCGAATTCGTCCAGGCTGCCGCTCAAGATGCCGCCGACATAGTCGTCGAGGATCAGCTCCTTCTGGTCGGCTTCTTCGAGCAGCGCTCGGCGCACGCCGTAGACGGCCTCGCGCTGCTTGTTCATCACGTCGTCGTACTCAAGCAGATGCTTGCGGCTCTCGAAGTTCTGCGCCTCAACCTGCTTCTGCGCGCCCTCGATCCTATTGGAGATCATCTTCGACTCGATGGGCACGCCTTCTTCCATGCCCAGCCGCTCCAGCAGCGTGGAGATCCACTGCTTGGCGAAGATGCGCATCAAATCGTCTTCAAGCGAGAGATAGAAGCGCGATTCGCCGGGATCGCCCTGCCGCCCGGCACGACCGCGCAACTGGTTGTCAATGCGCCGCGACTCGTGCCGCTCCGTGCCCAGGATGAACAGGCCGCCGGCCTCCAGCACCTGGTCGTGGTCCTTCTGCGCCACCTCGGCGTGGCCGCGATAGGTCTCCGCCCACGCGTCTTCGCCCACCTCAAACTCCTGCCCCTGGTAGTAAAACCGCAGGAACCCCGCCGGCGCCATGGGATTGATGGCGCCCTCGGCCACGCTGATGGCGCGTGCCTCGCCCTTCTTCACCAGCTCCTGGCGAGCCATGAACTCCGGGTTGCCGCCCAGCAGAATATCGGTGCCACGGCCGGCCATGTTGGTGGAGATGGTGACCATGCCTAGACGCCCGGCCTGCGCCACAATCTCCGCCTCGCGCTCGTGGAACTTGGCGTTCAGCACCACGTGCCGCACGCCCTTGCGCTGCAGAATGGCCGACAACCGCTCAGACTTTTCAATCGACGTGGTGCCCACCAGCACCGGCTGCTTCTGCTCATGCAGAATGGCGATGTCGTCCGCCACGGCCTTGTACTTTTCCTTCTCCGTGCGGTAGACAACGTCGGGATTTTCCTTGCGCAGCATCGGCTTGTTGGTCGGAATCACCACGATCTCGAGCTTGTAGATCTTCTCGAACTCGGCGGCCTCGGTCTCGGCCGTGCCCGTCATGCCGCTCAGCTTCTTGTACAGGCGGAAGTAATTCTGGAAGGTGATCGTCGCCAGCGTCTGATCTTCCTTGCGGATGGTCACGCCTTCCTTGGCTTCAATGGATTGGTGCAGTCCGTCTGACCAGCGGCGGCCCGGCATCAGGCGGCCCGTGAACGTATCCACGATGATGACCTCGCCATCCTTGACCACGTACTCCACGTCCCGCTTGTAGAGCGCCGCGGCCTTGATGGCCGTCTCCACATAGTGCTTCAGATCCCAGTTTTCGGCGTCCGCAATATTGCCGATGCCAAGCAGCTTTTCGATCGTCTCCCAGCCCTGATCCGTGACGCCGATCGTCCGCTGCTTCTCGTCGACGATGTAGTCGCCGCTCAAGAATTTTTCGCCGTCCTGGAGACGTATCCCCAGCTCGTCCTGACGCTTGTGGTCGGTGGACTCGATCTCCTCGCCCAGCTCAAGGTCGGGAATGATCTTCAGCACGCGCGCATACTTGTCCGTAGTCTGGTCCGTGGGGCCGGAGATAATCAACGGCGTACGCGCTTCGTCGATGAGAATCGAATCCACTTCGTCGACGATGGCGTGGTAATGGCCGCGCTGCACGCAGTCTTTGATCTCGAACTTCATGTTGTCGCGCAGGTAGTCGAAGCCGAATTCGTTGTTGGTGCCGTAGGTGATGTCGGCGGCGTACGCGGCGCGGCGCTGCCCATCGTCCAGATCGTGCACAATCACGCCCACGGTCAGCCCGAGAAACTCGTAGATCTTGCCCATCCACTCGGCGTCGCGCTTGGCCAGGTAATCGTTCACTGTGACTACATGCACGCCATGGCCGGCAAGCGCGTTCAGATAGCAGGCCAGGGTGGCCACCAGCGTCTTGCCTTCACCGGTGCGCATCTCGGAAATCTTGCCCTGGTGCAGCACCATGCCGCCGATCAGCTGCACGTCGAAGTGGCGCATCTGCACGGCGCGCCAGCCCGCCTCGCGCACCACTGCGAATGCCTCGGGCAGAATCTCGTCGAGAGCGGCGCGCTCCGCCTTGACAATCTCGTCCTTATCCGTAATGCCTTCAAGGCTTTGCGCAATGCGGGCGCGGAACTCTAGTGTCTTGCCGCGAAGCTGTTCGTCGGAAAGCTGCTTGATGCCCTGCTCGAATCCATTGATCTGGGCCACCACGGGCCACAGTTTCTTCATCAGCCGTTCGTTGGCAGTGCCAAAAAACATTGTCAGTACTTTATCGAAACGCACATGAATCTCCGTTTACCAGTGTAAATGGTGAGGGTTCAATCAACCTGGGGCGGGCTGGCCAGAGCGCGCACGGTCCCCGGTGGGAGTTCGCAGTCTCAATCGCGCCTCAACGCCCGCTGGCTCGCTGACTTGCTCCAACCGCAAAGCGGCGCTGACTCGCTGCCTTTGTCAAATCCTCAGCACCAGCCGCTCCACCGGATCACCCCGCCGAATCCTCTGCAACTGCCGGTGAAAGTGCATGAGCCGCGAGTTCGCCGAGTCGGGATCGCCATCGTCCTCGTCGTCCTGGTCTGCCTTCTGCTTTTCCGCCAGCACGTGCGCCACTGAGGGCCGCGTCCACACCTGTGCGTACTGGAAAGCCATGCCCAGGGCATAAGCCGACGGGCAAAAACCCGCATGGGTTCCGCGCCGCCACAGGAACCGCCGCAGCGCGTAGTGGCAAAGAATCAGCAGGATACTTAGAACCGGAAGATAAAGCGCGTACATGCACCAGGCCAGAAACCATTCCATGCTCATCAAGAGACACTCCCAATTGCGACGTTGGTCAGCGCAAGAAAAGAAGCAGAGCCGCCCGCCGCGAATGGATGCAGCAGGGCAACACGCGCTTCAAGGATTCTGGAGTGGGTTTCTAGCGGCGCGGCGGAGGGCGCTCAAACGCCTGGGCAAGCGCAGGCGCTTGCGGAGTACGGCTTACATACAGATTGCCCAGGCCTGCAAAGACTGCGACCGGCAAAACGAAACCCGCCATCAGCAGCGGCAGGATTGTCGCGAAGTTTGAAGCGCCGGAGCCGGTGTGAAGCGCGGCGGCGGGCGTGAAGCAGCCCGACATGACGCTCAGCCGGACGATGCGTCGTTCAGCGGAGTCCTTTGTGGCGCCAGGCACAACAGGAACAAGCACCAGCACACAAGCGATCGCCAGGTAGGCAATCACGAACCCGTTGCGCCGCCGCTGATTCCCAATCATGGACAATCCTTCGTGACCAAAAGAGAATAACACACTTTATGAGTCAATCTCTATCAAATTTATTGAGTCTTTTAAACCCATCCTCCCCTCTTCAGCTCCCGGCCCTATCCTTTGCGGACAGGGGAAACCACAAACGCCCCTGCGAGCGAATAGCGAGCCTCTGCCCCACCGCAGATGGTCAGTGCTTGCACACCTGCACCGTGCACTTGCTGTTGCCATTCTTATCCGGCGCCGTGCAGGAGCCGGTCCCGAAGACGGTGGCTGAAAAGCCGGGGAAGCTCACCTTGCCGTCGCAGATCTCGCGAGCATTCATGCTGAACGTAGCCTCGCCGTTCTGCGCTGTCATCGCGCTGAACTGCTGTTTTGCAGTCGAACAGCAAACGGTGACATCGATCCGCGCGGACGCAACCGGCGCCCCGCCGCAATCGGTGATGAGCACGACAGTTGACCCAGGCATGCAGGCAGCATCAAAGCCGAGCACGCCCAGGGCGGTCAGGGTGGATAGAGCCAGAGTCGCCAGCAGTCTCATCATTCCTCCAGTTTGAGCATTTGATTTCCAGCGATTTGTATCAACCGTCCATTGGCTTCGCCAACCCACAGGGCACGAAGACCTCCCCGGCAAATTCTCTTGCCAACTCGCCAACTCGCCATCCCGCGAAGCGGGGCTAGCTTGCTAGGTTGCTCCCAAAACCCGAAGCCAGAAGCTTCCCTTGAAATCCCTTCAAGGCGCCGTGTTGTAGTCCATGCGGATCACCTGCCCCTGCGTAATCCGCATCACGTCGTCGTCGATGGTCGTGTCGCTGGTGGGCAGGCTGTCCAGCAGGTAGACGTCAGTGTCGGTCTGGTAGAGCAGCCACAGCGCGTAGGAGTCCATCTGGCTGTTGATCTGCGGCTTGTTTTTGGTGGCGGCAAAGCGGCTGTCGGGCAGACCCGGCGTCTCTGTAAACACCTGCACCTGCACCGGCAGCCCGCCGGCAAAGTTGCCTGGAATGCGCGGGAACCACAGCAGCGCGAAGTGCAGGCAGACAAAGACGCTCATCGCAACCATCCGCGCCCGCGTTGGCTGGTGCATCAGCTGCAGGTCAAAACGGCGCTGGCGGATCGAGGTCAAGAGCGCCTCGCCATCTACAAAGAGCATCAGTTGCAGCAGCAGCGTGGAAAGCGAGCGCAGCGGCATGGCGCCCCACGGCACTTTGAGCAGGTGTCCCAGACCCACATCGCATGCGGCCAGCAGCAGGATACAGGTTGCGATTTGAATCGACCGGTGCTTGCTGAGCAGGCGCACGCACCAGATTGCGGCCGCAGGCGCGGCCAGGTAAAGCCCGATGAGGTAGACGCCGACCACGATGGACTGGATGCGCGTAAAGTCCAGCGCCAGAATGTGGAAGCGCGCGTAGTAGATGCCCGAAGTAAGCATGCCTGCGATATAGAGAACGAGCCCAGCCTTGGCTGCGTCCCACCCGCGCAGGTTCAGCCAGCGGCTGTGGCCGGCGCGGGGCGGGTGAGCGGCATTCGCCACTTCCGTTGGCGGCTCAGTTTTGGTTGCCGGTGTCATCTGCGGACTCGCTTGCGCGCTGCTCCAGCCGTGTGGTGATCGGTACCAACAGTCATACGCGC
>Ga0182030_10010558_pt1 | contig 18736 bp, 8 predicted proteins | sample 812S3MmetaG_FD_121299 | JGI IMG/M metagenome (GOLD analysis project Ga0182030, IMG submission 121299) | Permafrost microbial communities from Stordalen Mire, Sweden - 812S3M metaG (Illumina Assembly) | ecosystem: Environmental > Terrestrial > Soil > Wetlands > Permafrost | place: Sweden...
CATCAGCAACACCGCGTCCCTTGATATGAGCGGGACGAATTTCGTGGTGTGCTGGGCTTCAGTCCCCGGGGTCACTTACACGGTGCTGACCAACAGCAGCCTGAATCCGCCGGTAACCTGGACAGCCGCAGGCACCACGACTGCGACAGACACCAATACCTGCTTCACCCTGCCCGGCGGAATTATGAGCAACACCAATGTCAACGTGGTGATCCAGCAATAGTTGGCAGCGATCAATATTGATGCAGCCCGCCGCCGGAGAAAACCGGCGGCGGGTTTATATTTAAGCGGGCATTGATCCAAACAGGCTGATCTCCTTTAATCCCCGTGGAACTTAAAATAATTATCCGTCCATTGCCATCCGACCGGGAGCAGGCTATAAATGGGCGCGTTCTGCATAAGCTGTCAAGCAAGTCAATAATGTGAGCAAACAATCAAGAGTCAGGGTTTGGACGGAAGGGGTCAAGATTCCGACGTACATGCCGGCGGCGCCGGATTTGAATCCGATGTTTCTGGAAAAACGGGTCTATCAGGGAAGCAGCGGAAAAGTTTATCCGCTGCCGTTCACTGATCGAATTGCCGACACGAAGACAGACCGGACCTGGACGGCCGTTTGGCTGGAGAATGCGTTTCTTCAGGTGATGATATTGCCGGAGATCGGCGGGCGCATTCACATCGCGCGGGACAAAACCAACGGTTACGATTTTATTTATCGCCAAAATGTCATCAAGCCGGCGTTGGTCGGGTTGGCGGGGCCCTGGATTTCCGGCGGAATCGAATTCAATTGGCCGCAGCATCATCGGCCGGCGACGTTTTTGCCGGTCGATTTTGACATCGAAGAACACAGGGACGGATCGGTCACAGTGTGGCTGAGCGATCATGATCCGTTGTGCCGGATGAAGGGGATGCACGGGGTCTGCCTGCATCCGGACCAGGCCATCATGGAGTTGAAGGTGCGGGTTTATAATCGAACGAGCCTGCCGCAAACATTTCTGTGGTGGGCCAATGCGGGGATTCGGGTGCATGAATCGTATCAATCTTTTTTTCCGCCGGATGTGCATTATGTGGCTGATCACGCGCGGCGTTCGACTTGCGAATATCCGCTCTGCCAGGGAAGTTATTACGGTGTCAATTTTGGCGAGCGAGCGCGGCACGGAGTGCCGGAAAACGAGCGCCCGACGAATTTTCTGCCACCCCACTGCGGAGGCAATGGGCCGGTGCAGTATCCGCCCAATGATCTTTCCTGGTACGCCAACATTCCGACGCCCTGCTCCTATATGTGCATGGGAAGCAAGGAGGATTTCTTTGGCGGCTACGATCATGCGGCGCAAGCGGGCCTGGTGCATGTGGCCGATCACCATGTTTCGCCCGGTAAAAAACAATGGACTTGGGGCAATCACGCGTTTGGTTATGCCTGGGACCGCAATTTGACCGACAGTGACGGACCGTATATTGAATTGATGGCGGGCGTCTTTACGGATAACCAGCCGGATTTTTCGTTTTTACAGCCCGGGGAAACGCGGGCATGGAGCCAGTTTTGGTATCCCATCCAAAAAATTGGGCCGGCGGATCACGCCAATCTTGAGGCGGCAATTCACTTTCGATCGGAAGGGAGAGGGCTGCGCATCGGGGCAAGTGTTTCGCGGATATTTCCGGAAGCAGTCATCCGGCTGGAAGGCAAAGGACGGGCCAGGGAGTGGAAGGCGGACCTCGCGCCGGGGAAATCGTTTGTGATGGAAGAAGCGGCGGGAGATATTCCGTTGTCAAACAGAACGTTGCGGATCATTTCGCGGGAAGGCCGGGAAATTATCAGTTACACGCCGCAAGCGCGTGTGGCCAAGGACGTCCCGCCGCCGGCGATGGAGCCTTTGCCGCCGGAAGAAATCAGGACCGCGGAAGAACTGTATTTGATCGGACTGCATCTGGAGCAGTACCGGCACGCCACGCGCCCGCCCACTTTGTACTGGCAGGAAGCGCTGCGGCGCGATCCTCGGGATGCGCGTTGCAATAACGCGATGGGATTGTGGCATGTGCGCCGCGGGGAATTCAAGGCTGGCAAAAAGCATTTCCAAAACGCCATCGAGCGGCTGACGGGCCGCAATCCAAATCCTTATGACGGGGAGCCATATTACAATCTCGGCCTTTGCCTGTTGTTTATGCTTGACGGATGCGGATCGCCGGAACAGGCGGCGGGGCTGATGGAGGAGGCGGAGGGTGCTTTGAAGAAAGCGGCCTGGAACCAGGCGTGGCAATCGGCGGCGTTTCATGCCCTGGCGGAACTGGCCTGCCGGCGGCGGGAATGGGGGAAGGCGCTGGAAAACCTGGACCTGTCGTTGCGGGCCAATTCAGGGAACGGACGGGCGCGGGACTTGCGGTCTATTGTGCTGGGCAAAATGGACCGCCGAGCCGAGGCGGAGGAATCGCTGCGGGCGACGCTGGCGCTGGACCGGCTGGACGGGTGGGCCTGTTACCTTGCCGGGCGCGAGATGCCGGGCGGTTTGCAGATGCGGCTGGATGTGGCGCTGGATTTGGCGCGGGCGGGACTTTATGCGGAGGCGATTGAATTATTGCAAACCGCACCCGCCAAGGCGGACGTTCGCCCCGCGGGGGAAAGGCTGCCGACATTCGATTGGGGAAGCGCGCCGCTGGTTTATTATTATTTGGGCTGGCTGCATGAAAAAGCGGGAGACAAAAAACGTGCGCTGGCTAATTACCAAAAGGCGGCCCTGCAATCACCGGACTATTGCTTTCCGGCGCGGCTGGAGGAGATCGCCATTTTGGAAGGCGCCTTGCGGGCCAATCCAGGTGATGCGCGGGCGGCGTATTATCTGGGCAACCTGTTCTATGACCGGCGCCGCCACGAGGAAGCCATCCAGTTGTGGGAAAAGAGCGCGAAACTTGAACCGGGTTATCCGGTCGTCTGGCGAAATCTCGGGCTGGCGTATTTCAATATTGCGAAGCAACCGGGGAAAGCCTGCGCCGCCTACGACAAGGCGTTTGCGGCCGGACCCGGCGACGCCCGGCTGATCTACGAACGTGATCAGCTTTGGAAGCGCCTGGGCAAGCCGCCGCAAAAGCGACTGGGCGAATTGGAGAAGCACCGCGACTTGGTGGATCGGCGCGACGATTTGTCGATCGAGCTTTGCGCCCTTTACAATCAGATGGGCGACCACGACAAGGCGCTGGAGATTGTCTCGAAGCGCCACTTTCAACCGTGGGAAGGCGGGGAGGGCCAGGCACTGGGGCAGCATGTGCGCACGCATCTGGCGCTGGGGCGGCGCGCCTTGAGGCGGGGGGATGCGGCGGAGGCGCGGGCGCACTTTGAAGCGGCGCTGGCCTCGCCGGAAAATTTAGGCGAAGCCAAGCATTTGCTGGCCAATCAGAGCGATATTTACTACTGGCTGGGCAGGGCTTGCGCGGCCTTGAAAGACAAGGCGGCGGCACGAAAAAATTGGCTTGCCGCGGCCACGTTTCGCGGGGACTTTCAACAGATGAGCACGCGCCCGTATTCCGAGATGACTTATTATTCGGCGCTGGCCTGGGGTTGTCTGGGTCAAACGGGGCGCATGAAAAAGCTATTGCAAGAATTGCTGGCGCACGCGCGCCAGCTTGGGCGAAGCAAGGCGAAGATTGATTATTTCGCGACCTCGCTGTCCACGCTGCTGTTGTTTGATGATGATCTGCAATTCCGGCAGGAGACAACCGCCCTTTTTCTGCAGGCACAGGCAAATCTTGGCCTGGGAAAAAAAGAAGCGGCCAAAAAGCTTTTGGCGTCCGTTTTGCATCGCGATCCCAACCACGCACCCGCGCTTGACCTTGAATTATGATAGTTACTGACCCAACAAAAACGTCCGGCCTGTCCACCGATTACAACCGGTCTTACATTTGGACGATCTCCTTCGTGGCGGCGCTGGGCGGGCTGCTCTTCGGTTATGACTGGGTGGTCATTGGCGGGGCGGAATCGTTTTACGAAAAGTTCTTTAATTTGACAGATCCAAACTGGCAAGGGTGGGCGATGAGTTGCGCGCTGGTGGGGTGCCTGATCGGCGCGCTGCTTTCCGGAGGGTTGAGCGACAAAGCCGGCAGGAAACGCCTGCTGCTGCTGTCGGCGTTTTTATTTGCCGTGTCGTCGATAGGAACCGGCTGCGCCGGCAATTTTTCCATATTCGTATTCTGGCGCATCGTGGGGGGCGTGGCCATTGGGCTGGCGTCCAATTTGTCGCCGATGTACATCGCGGAAGTTGCGCCGGCACAGGCGCGGGGCAAGCTGGTGGCCATCAACCAACTGACCATTGTCATCGGTATTCTGCTGGCGCAATTCATTAACTGGCTCATTGCGGATAAGGTGCCGTCCGGCGCGACGCCACAAGAGATCCTGCAATCCTGGAACGGCCAGACGGGCTGGCGATGGATGTTCGGGGTGACGGCGGTGCCATCGCTGCTTTTCTTCACTGGCATGTGGCTGGTCCCGGAAAGCCCGCGCTGGCTGGCCAAGAACGGCAAGCCGGCCAAGGCACGGGAAATTCTGGCAAAAATTGGCGGCGAGCAGTACGCGACCCAGGCTTTGGGGGAAATCAACGCCACCGTGGCGAGCGAAATTCGAAAGGTGAATTTTGGCGATCTGCTGGCGCCGGGCATGATTAAAGTTTTGCTGCTCGGGATCGTCCTGGCCGTTTTTCAGCAATGGTGCGGCATCAACGTTATTTTCAATTATGCCACGATAATCTTTCACAACGCGGGGTATGATATTTCGGACACATTGAAGAACATCGCCTGGACGGGATCGGTGAATATGGCGTTTACCTTTGTGGCGTTGGGCCTGGTGGACAGGCGGGGGCGCCGGCCGCTGATGCTTTTCGGTTCCATGGGGCTGGCGGTCATTTATACGGTGATGGGCTTCTGTTTTCAAAACCAGGTCAAGGGCCTGCCGATGCTGCTGCTGGTGTTGGCGGCGATTGGCTGCTATGCGATGTCGCTGGCACCGGTCGTTTGGGTGGTTATTTCGGAAATATTTCCGAATCGCATTCGAGGAGCGGCGATGTCGGTGTGTGTGGCGTCATTGTGGGTGGCGTGTTTCCTTCTAACTTTTACCTTTCCAAAATTGAACCATGCGTTAGGGGCGGCGAAGACTTTTTGGATTTACGCGGGGATTTGTGCGGCGGGGTTTGTCTTCATTCTGATGTTTCTGCCTGAAACCAAAGGGAAAACGCTGGAGCAAATCGAAAAAGAGCTGGTCGGGGGGGCAAAGGCTGAAGGCTGAAGGCGGGATGAGGGGCCTTCGCTGGAAGGGTGTTACAGGTGTTACATTGTTGATTATCAGATACTTAAGGTGTTACGCTACCCGTTACAGGGGCGTTACATGTAACACCCTATAAAAAACCACTTTTCGCCAATGCTGGAGGATAGTGTGGTTTAAATAAATGTGTAGCCACAGATTCTCGTCGGCGAGACGCCAACGAGTGCGACCGAGACGGTCGCGCTCCCGAAGACAGGACCACATGCGGCCACAGTTTTAATTAAACCGGTCTAATGCGCTGTCCGGGCTTTATCGCGGAGGGCTGAATTCAATAACTGTCGCGCCGGGGCGTCCGAGGGGTCCAGTTGCAGGGTCTGCTGAAACTGATCAATGGCTTCGTCCCAGCGGGCTTTGTTGGCGAGGCCAATTCCAAGCTCGCGATGGTTCTGGGCCGACTTCGGCTTCAATTTCACCGCTTGCTCGAAGCAGTGGATGGCGTCGTCGGGGCGTCCTTTCATGCCGTAACAATTGCCGAGATTGCTGTAAGAATCGGAATCATCGGGTTTGAAGCGAAGCACCTGATTGAATTGTTCGATAGCCTCGTCGAATCGGCCTGTGTCTTGAAAGACCGAACCCAATCCCCTGTGCGCATAGATGTCGGCAGGGTCCAATTCGACGGCCTTTTGGAAGTCGGCCTGCGCTTCGTCAAAACGCCGTTGCGCCAGCATGATATTCCCGAGCTTCAACCAAACGTCGCCATGATACGGGTTGATTTTGAGGGTTTGTTGATACATTTCCACGGCATCGTTCACTCTGCCCTCATGTTGGAATTCGTCGGCCAGTGAACTAGTGGCGATCCAATTGCGCCGGGTCACATTGATGGCGTGTTCAAACAGGGTTTTCGTGTCCTGCCAATAGCCAATCTGATGTACGGTCAGGGCAACGCAGGTAACAATTGCGCCAGCCAGGACGGCGCGCGCGATGGCTTCCCGGTGGCGCCAATGTTCCATTAATCTCGCCGCCGCCCAGACAACCGCCATCCACAGGCCGATAGAGGGAATATAAGTATAGCGGTCCGCCAAAGCCTGTCGGCCGACTTGGACAACGCCGATGGCCGGCACGAGAGTGCCGAGGAACCAAAACCATCCCACAGCCAGATAAGGCATTGATCCTTTGCGCCAGAGCACCCATCCGGTCACGGCGGCTAAAAGGAGCGCTGCGCCTGCCACTGTTTCAGCCGGCCAATAACCAGGGTGCGGATACATGACGCAGAGGTCAACCGGCCACGCGGTCATGCCAAGGTAGCGCGCGTAGGAAACAACGGCATTGGCCAGGCGCGCCGACAGCCGCAGCGTATCCGCGGGAGTGACCGAGTTATCTCGTTGTTGCATTTGGAAAGTCACGACACAACTTGCCGCCGCCAGCAGCAGAAAGGGCATTTTCTCCAGCAAAAGCCGTTTGACCGGAGTCTGTGGCCAGCGCCGTAGCGGCCAATAATCCAGCAACAGCAATGCAAAGGGCAGCGTGACGAGCATCGGTTTGGAGAGCAACCCGAGGACGAAAAACACCAGGCTGAGCAGGTAAGACAATTTGAAATTCGAGATTCGAGACTTCACATCGCGGGCGTAGCGGACGTAAGCCCACATCGTGAGTATCCAGAAGAATGCGCTCAACACGTCTTTTCTCTCCGAAATCCAGGACACCGATTCGACCCGCAACGGATGCAATCCGAATAACGCCGCCACGGCAAAACTGTGCCAGAGCGCGCCGGTCATTTTTCGGAGGAGCAGAAAAAGCAGCGCGGCGTTTACGGCGTGAAGAAGAACGCTGGTGGCGTGATGACCGGCGGGATTCACACCAAACACCTGACTGTCCAGCATGTGGGAAACCCAGGTCAACGGATGCCAGTTTGAGCTATCGGTGTCGCCCCAGATCCATTTCAGGCTTTGGCGGGTCAAACCCTGACGCACGTGAGGGTTGTCGGTGACATAGGATTGGTCATCCAGATTGACGAACCCGTTGCGCAGAGAGGGGAGGAATGTTCCAAGGACGAGGAAGAACAAGAGAGCCGGCAGCAACGCGCTGGGCGCGTGATAGGAGTTTCGGCGGTCAACGGCCATATATTGTCGCGAGCGAGAGCATGTTATCCAAGATAGAGTAAAAGGAAACTGTTTTCCTTTTTTTCCCCGCGCGACGGGGGATTTAATCGTCCCCGGGTGCTCCAGAGTGCAGCATAACATGCAAAAGAGCGGCGGCTTTCGCCGTTTGATTTTACATCAACAATATTTGCGAATTGAATGCCAAGAAATGATGGGCGCGTTTTATAAAACCAGTTGACATTGGCCATGAAAACGGGCAAGATGAGTTACATAAGCACAAATGGAAATTTGGAAGTTTTGAAGGAGAATCTGCCGGCATCGCCGGCGGAGGAAAAGGGGATGTGCTTTATAGTGTTACCTGCACATTGAGCAAACGCCTGGAAACCCGTTTATTATGCAAAATCACCTCATCTTAAAATCGTGTCTCGCGACCTGCGGTCTGGCCCTGGCAATTCAAACCGGGCTTTATGCCCAGACTACCAGTTATAATCCCATTGCGCTAACTCCCGGCAGCTTCACCCAGGAAATTGTGGTGCCGACGAATTGGACCTACAAGTTAAACAACCAATCGGTCACGGTCACGATAGATCATGGCCCCAGCTTGCAAGTCGATACTGTCTCGGGCTATCCGACCTACTATTCCGTCCAGTCCGGGGATTGTTTTTTTGAAATGGGGTTGGACCGCACGAACGTCTCCGGCTCCACCAACTGGGGCATGCCTCACGGCGGAACTGTTCTCACTAATACAACCTATCCCACGAAAATGTACCAGCTTCCCTACTGGACCAATTACAACAGCAACTGTATTTGTATTGGCCCTTTCACGAACGGTAACACTTACAATAGCCAGCCTTTGGCAGGGGGGCCCTACGTTGGGCAGAGCTATTACACCAATGTCAACCTGACCTTGAATAATACATCCAACTTCACCGCGTTGTCCCTATTGTGCAGCGGGGGCGGCCCTGATCAGGAAACCGTGACGATTTCTTATGCCGATGGCACTGTTCAAGGCCCTGTGCAGTTCAGCATACCGAATTGGTTCGTCAATGCGAATACCACCAATCCTCCCAGTGGCCAAGTTGGGCCAACAGCCTCCTATGCCTATACCTGTTCGGCCCGAATGAACCCGGCAGAGAACGCAAACAGGTTTGACAGCCAGAACGTAACTTCCGGCACGCGGCTGTGGTCCGTTGACATTGCGCTAAGGAACTCGACGAGTCCCGCGACCAATCTGAGCTTTAGCACCTCTTATTTTAATGCCGCCGGACATGCCAGCGTCATTTTTGCGGTCAGCGGCTCCATCAACCCGGCTGATAATGTCACCGTGCCAAATACGGCAATCTTGACCGGCCCATTCACCAATTTAATCCCGGTTACAGGTTATAATGCCGGTTGCGTGGTGGCGAATTCCCCTCAGAATCTCGTTGGTTTGGCACCGCTCACGGCCACGATGGATTACGGCACTAACCTGACCACCGCCAATAACACCTGGTTCGAACAAGGGTGGGACCAGGCTGCGCCAACCAATGGATTCCCGGTGCATGGCACGCGGCTAACCAACGTTCTCAACGCGACAAACTGGGTTTATCAGATGCCTGCGAGTTATCAGGTTCCGATGAGTGTTTTGATAGACGTCAATCATAAATCAAACAATATCACCCCCCAGGTCGCGGCTTCTTACTCGGCGTTTTCGCTGCTGACGGCTGGCGCCACCATTGGCAGCGGCAAACAAATGACCAACTATATTATTTTGCAGCACAATGACGGGGTCAATGAATCCAATATATTCATTGGTTATGACTGGTTTGAAAGCACCGTGACTCCCGCTTACATCGCCAGCGAGCGGGTCAACATAGGGACCAGTGGTTCTGCCTTCGGCAGGGAAGTTCAAAATCTTGATGGCGGGTATCCCAAGATGTTTAATTCCGTATTTGCCATGAGCGATGCGACGCCCGTCACCAATATCATTGTGGGATACCTCCAGGTCCCGGCCGCGGCTGCGACCACGTATGTGATTGCAGTGAGCGGCACGACCAACTTTGTTCCTCCTGGCATTGCCACTTATACCCCCGCTCAAAACGTCTATGCCGGCCAGACTGCTGTTTACTCAGTCACTCTGACGGCGGGACTCAGTCCATCCTACCAATGGCAGGTCACAGACGGCTCGACCTTTACCAACAATTTGAATAACGGCGCCACGGGCAGCGGTTCCACCATCTCCGGGGCGACCACCGCCAACCTGACCATTGCCAATGTGGGGACTGCGGACACAAATTATTTATATACATGCCTGGCCTACAACCCGGGCGGCGGCAACAATAGCATTCCTGCGCTTCTGACTTTACTGGTTTCGACCAATCCTCCCATCGTGCTGCCGGCTGATTCTATCAGTGACTTTTACGGTTCCGGCTACACTCCGGGTGAAGCCTATCCTTCTCCGGCCGGGCTGACATTGCGCAATGCCATTGATGAGACCCTGGCTTGTTACTTGAACTACGGCGGCAGCGGCACCAACACGTCTTTCCAGGGACCCATCGGCATCATAGTAAGACCGAGCGCGGGAAGCTCGATTGTGAGCGCCTTGCGGTTTGTTGTGGCGGAAAACGCCGTGATTTGTGATCCGGCGGATTATGAACTGGAAGGGTCGCCGGATGGAATCAATTGGACCACCGTGGTCCCCTATACGCCGCTGAGCCTGCCCAATCAGCGCAATCTATCCAACACCGGCGCTGTCAATATTACCAATCAAGTCCTGCAAGAGGTGGACTTTGCCAACACGACCAGCTACCCGATTTATCGGCTGACCATCCAGAACGTCAAAGGAGGCGCCAGCGCCAACAGCATGCAAATCGCCGAGATTCAGTTTCTTGGCACTCTGGGCCAACTGCCTCCGGGCATCGTCCAGCAACCGTACCCGCCGACGCAGCAACTGCAAGCGGGAGGCAATTTAACATGGTTCTTTGTTGTCAATGGTCCCGGGCCTATCACGTACCAGTGGTATCAAGGAAGCCTGGGCAACCCAGTCCTGAATGCCACCAACAGCAGCTATTCCACCGGGCCAATTACGCAGACCGGCGCAGGCCCGTCCTATTTCTGCGTGGCCAGCAACCCCAACGGCTCGGCTACCAGTTCCAGTGTGACATATACGGTCAACCCGGCTTCAACGGTTGATTATGTCAGCACGGTGGTGGCGGATGGTCCGATTGCCTTCCTCCGCCTGGATGAAGGACCGAATAGCCCGCCGAATAACGGAACCATTGCTTATGACATGATTGGCGGTCACGACGGCATTTACAGCAATACCGTCCTTCAAGCGAATCCGCCAGGAAGTTACAGCACCAATGACCCGGATCAAGGAGGGTTTGCCGAGTTTGGACAAATCCAGGATCCCAACGCCAATTATCTGTATCAGGACAATTACGTGGGAGGAATCAGCAACATTAACTTTGGCACCCCGACGAATACCAGCACCAATTTTTCCGTGGAAGCCTGGGTTTATCTGAATACCAACACGGTGGCCGGCGCGGGGATTGTGGCTTCCGGTTGGGGTGGAAATGAGCAATTTGCGCTGGACGCGGGTGGGACGGGCAACGCCTTCCGGTTCTATTTCCGCACGGCTGGTTCCAATGCGATCAACGTTTCACCCAATGTCACCCCGAGCAATTCCGTGTGGTATCATGTGGTGGGTGTTCTGAATGAGTCGAGCAACGTCGAGTCCCTCTACGTCAACGGAGCGCTGGCAGCCACGAATACGACGACGACGAATGCGTTCGGATTGGGTGTGTTAAACACGAACAGTTCCATTTCGATCGGGGCGCGGCCATCCGGAAGCGCGACAAATTACAATTTTCAGTTGAACGGGGTGGTGGCGAATGTCGCCATCTATCCTTATGCGCTGAGCGGCGCGCAGATCTCGAACCATTACAATGCGACTTTGATGGCGCCGGGAATACTGACCCAACCCTATCCCGCTGTTCAGGATATGCAGGTGGGCGGCAGCAATACGTGGAGCATCGTTGCTTACGGGCCGAAACCCATCACTTACCAATGGTATGTTGTAAATACCAATAACAACACCACGAATATGATCACGGGAGCAACCAACGCCAGCTACACGCTGACCGGCGCGACGCTGAGCACAAACGGATATTTCTGCGCGGCCATCAACCCGTATGGCTCGACCAACAGCGCCCTGGCCTTTGCCAATGTTCTGCCCTCGACCAGTCCCTACGTCAGCACGGTGCTGGCCGATAGTCCGATGGCGTTCTACCGCTTGGATGAGGGGATGAATAATCCTCAACCCAACCCACCCTGCGACGGAGTTATGGCCTATGACAGTGTGGGAGGGCATAACGGGTTTTACACGAATAGCTACCTCGTGCAGACGCCTTATAGCCCCAATGATTCTGATAATTGGGCGGCGGAATTTGGGCTTGTCCAGGATACGACCGTGACCGGCTCGCCCATCGTGGATAATTATGTAGGCGGGATCAACGGCATCAACTTTTCCGCACCGACCAACAGCGACAGCAGCTTTTCCGTGGAAGCCTGGGTGAACCTGCATGGCAATTCAACTGCGGGCGCAGGCATCGTGTCCAAGGGTATCGGCGGCAGTGAGGAATTCGCTTTGGACATGGGCGGAACGGGTAACGCGTTTCGGTTCTATTTCCGCACGGCCAATACCAATTCCCCGGCGAGTGCCACACCCAATGCCGCACCGGCGACAGAGGTTTGGTATCATGTGGTGGGCGTGTTGTATGAATCGAATAATATTGCCTACGAGTACCTCTACACGAACGGTGTGCTGGTGAACTCGCAGGTGTTAACCTACACCAGCGGGCCGGGAGTTTACTCCAACGACACGGCCCCAGTCGTCATTGGCTCCAGGATACCGAGCGGCACGATTTACAGCAATCAGTTGAACGGCGTAGTGGCCAATGTCGCCATCTATAATTATGCGTTGAGCAGCAACCAGGTGGTGAACCATTATCTGTCCAGCGGCATCGCCCCGAGCTTCACCGTGGTTCCGACCAACGTGACGGTGGCCCAGGGAGGCGCGCCGGCGGTGTTCCACTCCAGTGCTTTCGGCACTTCCAATGCGCTCTCACCAATGATGTACGTGTGGACAGTGAACGGATATAACTTGATCGATGGTCCGTCACCCATTCCCGGTTCGACCGCGACCATCACAGGTTCCGCCACGCCGAATTTAACCGTTTCCGGCGCCACTCTGGCCGATAACGGCGAGAATTATACTGTGACGGTAACCAATTATTACAATGCTGCCGACGGTATCCCGGCAGTTTCGGCCCAGGCGACTTTGCTGGTTACGGCAAGCCCGCAGCTTCTGACGGATTTGCAGACAAGCTACACGGCCTTCGCCAGCGCCCCATTCTCGATGACGGCGTCTTTCTTTGGGAGTTTGCCGTTGAATTATCAATGGACCTACAACGGCAACCCGATCAGCAATGGGCCAAGAATCAGCGGAGCCACGTCCAACACGTTGACGATCAACCCGGTTATGTTTGCGGACGCCGGCACCTATCAATTGACGGTCAATAACAGCTATCCGCCGGCCGTCCAGACCAGTCCCGCTGTAGTAACGGTTTTGCCCATCCTGACCTTCAATGGGTTGGGCTCGGACTGGAGTGCGAACGGCGCCTCCGGCGGCGGCTATATCTCCGCCAACACGCTGGAACTAACTACTGGCACGACCAATGAAGATCGCGGCAGCTTTTTCAGCTATCCGGTCTATGTGGGCGGGTTCAAGACGACGTTCACTTATACGGATCTCAAGGCCGGGGGCTACGGCGTTGACGCGGATGGAGCTTGTTTCGTGATCCAAAACGATCCCCGTGGCGCGGCGGCGCTCGGCGGAGGAGGAGGCAGTCTCGGCTACAGCGTCATTTCCAACAGCGTGGCCCTGGAGTTCAACCTTTACGCCGGGCAGGGAATATTTTTCGGCACCAATGGGGCGGTCGTGGCGACGCCCAAACTGGATACCGACGTGGAACTGGCCAGCGGGGACCCGATCAACGTCACCAATATTTATAGCGGCGGCGTATTGAGCGTATTTGTGGAAGATACGATTACCGGGGAGACGTTCTCGATGACCACGAATGTCAATATTCCGGGCATTGTGGGCACCAGTTTTGCCTACGTGGGCTTCACCGGCAGCGATGGAGGGTCTTCGTCGATTCAGCAAATCAGCAACTTCCAGTACACCCCGCTGGTGAACCTGACGGCCCAGGATTCGGGCGCGAACCTTGTTTTGTCCTGGCCGGCGCTCTCGGGCGTGTATCAGTTGCAATCGAGTTCCAGCGTGTCCGGCGCCAGTTGGGTGAACGTGACGAATGCGGTTTCGCTGATCAATGACACGAATCAGGTGACGCTGCCATTGCCAGGCGGGTCGAAGTTTTACCGGTTGCAGTTGCAATAGATGAAAAGGCCCGCAGGCGGACAATGGGGGCTGGGCCGGGTGTACCGGCCCAGTTGTGGATTGAATAATTGGGAATTGACAGGTTGACGAGAGTTATGCGAATATTAAAGAGTCCTCATATGACAACGATAAACTCGAAGATGGGTGGAGTCGCCAAAAAGGCGGCGGGATTCACGCTAATTGAACTTTTGGTCGTGATAGCGATCATTGCGATATTGGCGGCGCTGCTGTTGCCAAGCCTGGCGAAGGCCAAGAGTCAGGCCCAGGGCATTAAGTGTCTGAACAACATGAAGCAGTTCATTCTCGCGGCGAAGTTGTATGCCGATGACAGCGCGGGACTATGGTTTTACAACCAGCCGGAAGGGAATAATGCACAGGAGGACTGGGTTACGGTTACAATGGATTGGGGGGCGGCCCAATACAATGGCGGTTCAGTATGCACCAACTGGCAAGTGCTGATCCAGAACCCGATTCCTGGCGCGACCAGTTTTACGCCTGCTTCTTACTTCGCCCCTTACATTAAAAATCCTTATATTTACAAATGCCCGGCGGATCCCAGCACGTCTCTGGCGCCCTCCGGCGTGGCGCCGCGGGTGCGGAGTTATTCAGCCAGCCAGGCGGTGGGAACGATTTGGAATGCGGCCGCTCTTGCTACACCCAACAATACTCATCCCGACGGTCCGGTGACCGGGCAGTGGCTGAGCGGTACCAGCGACGATAATCAGCAATTCGGTTTGCGCTATCAAAAAGACGCCGATATGGGGCAGCCCGGCCCGGCAAAGATATTTGTTTTTGGCGAGGAGCATCCGGATTCGATCAACGACGCTGGCATGGCAGTCCAGATCGCAAATTACCAGTTGGGAGGCGACTTCATCGATATGCCATCTAATTACCACAATCGAGCGGGGACATTTTCATTCGCTGACGGCCACGGGGAAATTCATAAATGGCAGGGCAACCTCGTTGGAGGGCTGGGTTATATTCCCGGAGGGAGCCTTTCTTCATGGCCCAGCCGAACCGTTACCACTGGGACTGATCTGGCTGATTTGCGCTGGCTGCAAGCCCGCACATCTTATCCAAAAAATCCGAGAGGCTCGCCTGATTTCCCAGAAAAATGATTGTGAATAGAATACCTCATCTCACCATTGCGTGTTTGTTGCTATTGGCGGTTTCCGGCTGCAACAAGAATAATAACCTGGAGACCCCGGTTGGAGATGCTGCGGCCATGGGCTGCGCGAACAGTTTGCGCCAGATTGTGAATGCCAAGGACAAGTGGGCGCAACAATCTGGGGCCAATTCCAATAGTGTGCCCACATGGGATGATCTTAATCGATTTTTTCGGGGCGGCCCGCCAACCTGTCCCAGCCAGGGCACATACACCATCGGCTCCGTTGGCGATTGGCCCAAGTGTTCCATCGCGGGTCACAATGATTACTTCAGTAATAGTGTGGTGGGGAAGCCTTAATCCGCTACGCCCATCTCCTTCGTAAAACTTGCTGCTGCCCTGAACTCTCCCGGACTCGGGGTGTAGCTGCTTTCTATTCGCTTAATCCGGCCCATTGCGCACCAGGCGGGCGTAGTTGTAGATGCGGATGACATCGCCTTGAGGGCCGCGGCCGCGCGAGAAAATGCGGGGGTCGCCGGCTTTGGGGTCGCTGCGCTGTGCACCCGCGCCGTGAACGTCCAATAACTGATAATTCCGGGAACGTCCGGGGGGCGGCCCTCCAAAACCAGGGGGAGGACCCTGCCCGGGCTCAAAATCAGGTCCGCCCATACGCGCGCTTTGCGGCGGTCCGCCCGCCCCCGGCGGCATCCAGCCCGTGGCCCGGCCAAAGGCAATATAGACGGCGGCGCCTCCCCGGCGATCAGGAGGGCCGTCAAGATGGGTGGTGCTGGTCCAAAAGAAGGGATAATCGCCATCGTCGATTTTTGTCACTTCAAAGAGCGGGGAGATCGCGGCAGATTGAGTGGTGGCGGGCGCGCGACTGTAATCGACGATGCTCTGAAGTTCCTTGGCATTGGGCAGACGCCAATCGGAATGCCCGGCCACCTTGGAATTGGCCGCGTAGGCGAGAGCCTGGCGCCAATCCAAACCCTTGCCGCTGTCGGCCTTCTGCCACGTTAGGCCGGTGGCGCGGTCGGTAATGGTGCCGTCGCCGTTGTCGTGAAAATCGTTCCTCCCATAAGTTGTGTTGCCGCGAACGTAGCGGACATACATCGCCCCTTCCCGGCCGCCGGGGAACACCTTTGGATAGCCCTTGATCCGCCCGTCGGCGAAATTAACGCCGAAGATGGTGTCGTTGCCGTTCATCGTCTTGCCGACGTAGGGCGTGGCAGACCAATCCTGGCAATCGATGAGGCGAACGCCGTTGGAGGTGTCGCCATAGACGAAGTCGAAATAGCGGGTATCGATGTAAGGCTTGGAATTGGCGAGCGTGCCGCCGCACGCGCCGTCGAAATTAATAAGCGAATACAGTTCTTTAATGGAGGGCATCCGCCAGTCGCGATGGCCGCCGACCCGGCAGGCTGATGCGCCCGCCTTGGCGTCTTGCCAGGACATTTTCTCTCCGCGCGCCTTGACCCAGCCCAGGCCGGTGACGAGGTCGCTGATTGTGCCGTCGCCGTTGTCCTTGTAAGTTGGGGCCGGCCCCGGATGCTGCGCGTCCTGGCCGTAGAAGTGCTGGCCTGGTTGCGGCGGCGGGATTTCGCCGGTTAAATTGTAACACTTGGTCTGGCCGGTGCCGACGATGGGATAGGTTCGGGCCGCTTGAATTTGGAGCGAAGTCAGCGGCAGTGCTGCCGCCAGCACGATGACAAAAAACGATGGTTTCACTGGTTAATCTGTTGTTATTGAAAAGACGTGGCCGTCGTAGGTCAGGACATAAAGCTCTCCTTCGGCGTCTTCGGCGAAACTGGTGATGTTCTTTGGCTGATCCAAGAGCGTATCGTAATCGGTAACCTTTCCACCACTGTAACGCAGCCCGAAGACGGTGCCAAGCGCGTAATCCGCGTAAAGATAGATGCCCTGCAATTTCGGGAATTTCGCGCCGCGATAAACGTAGCCGCCGACCACGCAAGCCCCGATGGCATGCCGGGGAAACCTGGATTCTTTCAGCAACTCCGGCTTGTGCGGATAGTCGATGACGGGCTCAATATATTGCGCGCCCGGCGGCCCCGGCTTGAAATGATGGAAGCCTTCGAAGACGTTCCAACCGTAATTGCCGCCTTTGACGATAAGATCAATTTCTTCCCAGAGATCCTGTCCCACGTCTCCCGCCCACAACTCCCCGGTTTTTCTGTCAAAACTATATCGCCAGGGATTGCGCAGGCCCCAGGCATATACTTCGTGACGCGCGCCCAGCCCGTTCAAGTCCGGTTCGCCCACGAATGGATTGTCCGACGGAATCCCGTAAGGCAGCGTAATGGTGTCCTTGCCCCTTTGGATGGTGGCGCGGGAATTGACATCGAGGCGCAGGATTTTTCCGAGGAGGGCGGCGCTGTTTTGGGCATTGTTGAACGGATCGCAACCCAGGCCGCCGTCGCCCAGGCCCACATACATATAGCCGTCCGGCCCGAAGGTCAGTTGTCCGCCCTTGTGATTGGCAAAGGGCTGCTGCACTTCCAGCAGGATACGCTCGGACTTTATGTCAAGACGATTGGTATCCGCGGCCAAAATCTTCCATTCGCTGATGACACTGCGGCCGGGATAAAGCGAATGCTGGTTGCTGTTCTGCTGGCTGTAGTAGACGTAGCACAAGCCGTTGCTTTTAAAATCGGGATGAAAGGCGATGCTGAGCAGCCCTTCCTCGTAACTATTGCAGGGATGACGGTCGACGATGTTCAAGAACTCGTTCGACTTGCTGCCATCGGATCCCTTGTTGACAATAATAATCTGGCCGCCTTGTTCGACGATAAAAAACCGGCCCGAACCGTCGGGCGCTTCGGTCATCCACACCGGATGATCCTCCAGGGTCATGGCCGGGAAAGTGGGGCGCAGTTTGACTTTGGGCAGCGGTTGGGCGGACAGAGTCGAAACCGCTGCCAGCAGCAGACAGAATAAAAAAACAGGCCAGTCATTGCGTTTCATAGATTTTCAAATCCAATTCGTCACTCACGCGCTGCCTTCAATCCTGCCGCCCTCTTGCGCAGTTCATCCAAAAACGTTTGCGTCAATGCGCCGGGCTTGCCCCGCCAAAGCACTCCGACGCGCAGTGGCGGAAAATTCGGCAGCGGCAGCACTCGAACGTCAGGGGAAAATTTCGCGCCGGGCACCCGCACCGACAGCCCGATGCCATAGCCGTTGGCGACATAAATTTCGATCAAATCAAGGGAACTGACTTCCACGCTGGGAAACCAATCCATGCTCAGTTGAGCCAGTCGCTGTTGAAATTCCTTGCAGAGAACCTCGTTGGCCGGCAGGGAGATGAGCGAGTCCGTGATTTTGTCCTGCCGCCACAGGTCTTCAGCCGATTTGACGGGGCTGCTTTTCGAGACAAGCAAGACCGGCGGCAATTCGATCAAAGCCTCCGCATGAAGGCCGGGCGTCGGCTTGTCCTGCAAAACGGTCACGGCCAGATCGAGCTCGCCGGCAGCCAGCCAGTCTTCCGAATCAGGCTGCGATGCCTCGCGCAAGGCGATTTTCAGCTTGGGAAATTTTTTGCGCACACTTTGCAAAAGCGCCGGCAGATGGTCGCGCAGAACAATCTCCGAGGCGCCGATGCGGATGTGATGCGACTCGCCGCCCTGCAATCGCTGGGCTACGGCGTCAAGATTTCCGAAAAACGGGTGGATAAATTCAAACAATTCCTGTCCGGACGGCGTGAGTTGGAAAGGGCGGCGCTGAAACAAAGTGACGCCGAGGAATTCCTCCAATTGGATTATTTGCCCGCTCACGGCCGGTTGCTGGATGCCGTAGGGCATGTTTCGCACTGCCTCACTAATGCCGCCGTGTTTGGCCACGTA
>Ga0182030_10010559_pt1 | contig 18734 bp, 27 predicted proteins | sample 812S3MmetaG_FD_121299 | JGI IMG/M metagenome (GOLD analysis project Ga0182030, IMG submission 121299) | Permafrost microbial communities from Stordalen Mire, Sweden - 812S3M metaG (Illumina Assembly) | ecosystem: Environmental > Terrestrial > Soil > Wetlands > Permafrost | place: Sweden...
AAAGCACAGTAAAGACTATCTTTAGAGGTGAAATTAGACAAACCACTTTAGGTCGATTACTATTTAACGAAATCTTCCCAGACGACTTTATATTTCAAGACGAAACCATGACTAAGAAACGTCTTCAAAAAGTTATGGCTGACGTTTACGCTAAATACGGTCAAGAAAAAACTAGCGAAATTGCTGATGACCTAAAAGACTTAGGATTCTACTACGCTACAAAATCTGGTCTTAGTATGGGTATGACTGACTTTGAGCCTGTTGTTGGGATGCAAGGCGCCTTAGATGACGGTGAAGACAGAGCTATCGCAATATCAGAACAATATGAAGATGGTTTCATAACTGATGAAGAAAGACACCGACTTACAGTAGATAACTGGTCTAAGATTGATTCTAAGGTTCAAGAGATGCTAGCCGAGCAAATGTCTGACCAAGACTCCTCAATGGCTATTGCTATTAACTCAGGAGCTCGAGGTAACGTCTCTCAGCTTAAAAACTGTGTTGGTATGCTTGGAGTGTTGCAAGATGCAGCTGGAAACGTAATTGAACTTCCAATTAAATCTGGCTATGTTGCCGGACTAAGCCCTCTAGAATACTTCACTGGTACTAGAGGAACTAGAAAAGCTTTAATAGATATTGCACTTAAAACTGCTGATGCTGGCTACTTAACACGTCGACTTGTCGATGTATCTCAAGATGTATTTACACTTGATGGAACTTCTGATGATCCTGGTTTTGCAATGCTAAGACAAGATGCTGAATTTATCGGTGTGTCTTACGGCGAAAGACTAATTGGTCGTTACGCCGCAGAAACTATTAAAGGTGTAGTTAAAAAAGGTCAATTAGTTAATCCTGAGATAGCTAAAACAATTGAAGAAGATAAGAATCTTGATGGCGTTAAGATTATGAGTGCGCTAAGTTGCACAAATGTGCGTGGTGTATCTCAAAAATCTTACGGCGTAGATCCTGCTACTGGAAATATGGTAGTTGATCACCACCCAATCGGAGTAATTGCTGCTCAAAGTATTGGTGAACTTGGCACACAGCTTAGTCTAGACTCAAAGCACCGATCAGGTGGTGTTGTAGCTGACGCTGCCGCTCAAGGACTATCTCGTGTAGAAGAACTTTTCGAAGTAAGAACTCCTAAGGGACAAGCTTACTTAACTGCGATTAGTGGAACTATAAACACATCGGAAGAAGGCGATCATTACGTCGTTCAAGTTACTGCCGATGCTAAAGAAAAGGTTGAACTGAAACTTGGTGAGAGAAAAGCTAATATAAAGAACAACCAAGAAGTAGTTGCCGGTGATGTAGTGGCTTCTCTAGAAGATTCATCTGAACCTCTAATTGCACCTATGGCTGGTAAAGCGCAAATTACTAAAAACGCTATTCTAATTACACCAACTAAACAAAGTGTCGTTAGATATGAAATCCCAGGCTTTAAGCAGTTAGTAATAGAAGACGGTCAAAAAGTTGTAAGTGGTCAGAGATTAACTTCAGGTTCAATAAACTTACACGAACTAATGCAACTTCAAGGTGTTGAAGCAACTCAACGATACATCATGAATGAAATCTTAAAGATTTTTGCTGGTCAGGGTCAAACCGTGGCTGATAAACACTTAGAGATTATTGTCAGGCAGATGTTCAGTCGTGTACAAATTGAAGAAGCTGGCGACAGTGAATTCGTAACTGGTGACGTAGTTTCTAAGCTTGCAGTTGTTGAAGCAAATGACCAATTAACTTCAGAAGGCAAAAACCCTGCCAAATACAGTCAGTTGTTACTAGGAATTACTAAAGCTTCACTAAGTACCGATTCATTCCTTAGTGCAGCTTCATTCCAAGATACAACCAGAGTCTTAATTGCTGCTGCTACAAGTGGCAAGGTAGATAAACTCTACGGCCTAAAAGAAAACGTAATACTTGGCCGAAAGATTCCTGTTGGAACTGGCGCAATTGACGAAGATTTAAGTGAAGAAGAAGGAATTGAGGCAGAAGCTAATCAGATGATAGGGGCTTAAATAAAGGCATAAACCTTTATTAGCTCTTGTCTGATCAGGTCTAATCTGTTAAAATTAAACTTAATCTAATATATAAACTATATAAGAATTAAAGGTTCTAATCCGAGCGTATTTAAGTTAGGCATACTTAATATAAGTTGCAGTAGATTAGCTAGAATTTAAGGAGAATAAATGCCAACAATTAATCAATTAGTTCGAAAACCTCGGACTAAGTCAACCAAGAAGTCTGCTTCACCGGCGCTTTATCGAGTTGTCAACAACTTACAGACTAAAGCTTACGAAAAACCATCACCATTTAAGCGTGGTGTATGTGTTAAGGTGACTACCAAAACACCTAAAAAACCTAACTCAGCACTTCGAAAAGTAGCTCGTGTTAGATTATCTAATGGTTACGAAGTTTGGGCTTACATTGGCGGCGAAGGTCATAACTTACAGGAGCATGCTGTTGTTTTAGTAAGAGGTGGCCGAGTAAAAGACCTTCCTGGTGTTCGTTACCATATTGTTCGTGGTAATCTTGACCTTCAAGGAGTTAATGACCGTAAGAATGGCCGTAGTAAGTACGGTACTAAGAAGGGCAGCAAATAATGCCTAGAAAGAAAACTAAATCACTAGTCCGGGATATACCGGGCGACCGAATGTATAATAGCGTTCAAGTTCAAAGATTAATTAACCGGGTGATGTTAAATGGCAAGAAACAAACTGCTGAGCATCTTGTTTATGGTGGCATGGAAAAAGCTGCTAATAAACTTAAGGTAGATAATCCGCTAGAAGTATTTGAACAAGCTTTTAAAAATATCCAACCGCACATGGAAACTAGAAGTCGCCGAGTTGGGGGTGCTAACTATCAAATACCATTTGAAGTTAAAGGCCAAAGACAAAGTCACTTAACTACTATGTGGTTTGTGGCAGCCTGTCGAGCTCGAAAAGGTATGAGCATGAAAGATCGAATTGCAGCAGAATTATTTGATGCATATAACTCACAAGGTTCAGCTGTTAAAAAACGAGAAGATACTCATAAAATGGCAGATGCTAACCGAGCTTTTGCTCACTTTGCCCGGAGCTAATAAAAGAATGAATTGCCGAGGCGTAGATATTAAAGGTAATGCATTCATGCTTTACGAAACAGTCAATGAAGGCCCGGTTCTTGACGAAAACGCTGCAGGACTGTCTCGTGACTATGTATTTGTAGGACTAGGTAATTCTTCTAATGTAGAAATTCATGCTACAGCTACAGTTGGTTATGCTAAGGAAGAATTAGTATCGGGGCATCCTAATTACCCAGTTTATATAAATATAGCTAATCGTAGTGGCGAAGAAGACGAACAGGCAGATTTATATCGACAAGTTCCAACAATTGGTAATACTGAATGTTTATCTAATTACGTTTTAGGTGGGCTTAAAGAAGTGATACATTTTAAAACTGTTAGAGAAGATGACGTATAAGAATAAAGTAAAGAATTAATTAATAATTTAAAGGTACATACATTATGGCAACTAAGAAAACAGCAATAGATAAGATACGAAACATTGGCATTATTGCTCATATTGACGCTGGCAAGACTACAACAACAGAAGGAATTCTTTATAGAACTGGTCTAAAGCATAAAATTGGTGCAGTTCACGAAGGTGAAACTACTACTGACTGGATGGCACAAGAAAGAGAGCGTGGTATTACTATTGTTTCAGCTGCTGTAACTTGTTACTGGAGAGATCACCAAATAAACATTATTGATACACCAGGCCACATAGACTTTACTGTTGAAGTTGAAAGATCTCTTCGTGTTCTAGATGGTGCTGTAGTTGTATTTGACGGTAAAATGGGTGTTGAATCTCAGTCCGAAACTGTATGGCGTCAAGCAGATAAATACAACGTTCCTCGTATTTGTTTTATCAATAAAATTAACCAAACTGGTGGTGATTTCTATAAGTCACTAGATTCAATTCATAACCGTTTAAGTAAAAGAGCTTTTCCGATACACTTGCCTATTGGATTTGAACAAAGTATCAACGGAATTGTCGATCTAGTAAGTATGAAAGCATATACCTACAAAGAATTTACTGACCATGAACTTAAAGAAGAAGAAATTCCAGCTGACATGTTAGATAAAGCTAACAAGTATAGGTCTCTACTTATAGAAAACGCTGTAGCAGAAGACGAAAAACTTTTAGAAAAATACTTTGAAGTTGGCGAAGAAGGTTTAAGCGACTTAGAAATTCGTGAAGCTATTAGAACCGCTGTTCTTACAGGTAAATTCTACGCAGTTACTGGCGGAGACGGCCGAGGTGTAGTCGTAGAAAAAGTATTAGATGCAGTAAATGACTTACTACCTAGTCCTTTGGACAAAAACTCTACTTGGGGAACTCATCCTAAAACAGGTGAAGAAGAAGAACGAAAACCTAATGAGAGCGAACCTTTTGCAGGTTTAGCCTTTAAGATTGCAACCGATCCATTTGTCGGAAAGCTAGCTTACTTTAGAGTTTATTCAGGTAAACTTCAATCCGGTAGCTATATTCTTAATAGCTCAACCGGTGAAAAAGAAAGAGTTGGTCGTATTGTACGAATGCAGGCAGATAAAAGAGAAGATGTTGAAGAAGTTGGTGCTGGAGATATTGCGGCCATAGTTGGTCTTAAAGGAACAACTACCGGAAATACACTTTGTGATCAAGCTAAACCAATAGTGTTAGAAAGCATAACTTTCCCTGAACCACCAGTTTCAATTGCTATTGAGCCAAAAACTAAAGCTGACCAAGAAAAAATGAGCATTGCAATGCAGAGACTTGCCGAAGAAGACCCTACTTTTAGAATTAATGTTAATGATGAAACCGGCCAAACTATTATTAGTGGAATGGGCGAACTTCACCTAGAAATTATTGTCGATCGAATGAAGCGAGAATTTAATGTTGAAGCAAATATTGGTCAACCCCAAGTTGCTTACCGAGAAACTATTAGAAAAGATGGCGTAGAAGTCCAAGGTAAGTTTATCCGTCAAAGTGGTGGACGTGGACAATATGGTGATGTATGGCTTAGGTTATCGCAGAATGAATCAGGCAAAGGTCTAGAATTCATTAACTCAATAAAAGGTGGAGTTGTCCCAAGTGAATATATTAAGCCAGTTGAGCAGGGTATTAAAGAAGCTATGGCTAACGGAGTTCTTGCTGGTTATCCAGTAGTAGATATTAAAGCCGAGCTTTATGATGGGTCTTACCACGATGTTGACTCAAGTGAACTTGCCTTTAAAATTGCTGGATCTATGGCTCTTCAAGAAGGAGTTAAAAAAGCTAGCCCAGTAATTATGGAGCCTATCATGAAAGTAGTAGTAGTTACTCCTGAAGAATTCATGGGTGAAGTAATTGGTGACCTTAACTCAAAAAGAGGCCGAATTGAAAGTATGGAAGATTTAACACCAGGGATTAAAGAGATTAAATCTTTTGTACCACTTGGAGAAATGTTTGGATACACTACTAATTTAAGAAGTGCTACCCAAGGTAGAGCAAGTTCTAGCATGGAGCTTGATCACTATGCTGACGTGCCACCAAACATAGCTGAAGCAATTATTGCTAAAAATGCAAAATAATAATAATTTTTAGACTTTACAAACTGAGAGCTTTTCCCTATACTTACTTCGGTAACTTGCGTGAGTTATATTATTCTCATGCAGAAACTATAAAAAGATCTTAAGTTAACTAGATCACTTAATCAAGGAGATTACCCCTTATGGCAGAACAATTCGATCGTAGTAAACCACACGTAAACGTTGGAACAATGGGCCACGTTGACCATGGTAAAACTACATTAACCGCAGCAATTACAGCCGTGCTTGCTAAAAGATTACCAAGTAACGTTAATAAGCCTGTTGCTTATGACCAAATCGACAATGCACCAGAAGAAAAAGCTCGTGGTATAACCATCGCGACTTCTCACCAAGAGTATGAAAGTGAAAAGCGTCACTATGCTCACGTTGATATGCCAGGTCACGCTGACTACGTTAAAAACATGATTACTGGTGCTGCTCAAATTGACGGTGCTATTTTAGTAGTTGGTGCTAACGATGGACCTCTTCCTCAAACTAGAGAGCACGTTCTGTTAGCTCGACAAGTTGGAGTGCCATATATCCTTGTATTCTTAAACAAAATGGACCTAGCTGACCCAGAATTAGTTGATCTAGTTGAAGAGGAAATCCGTGAATTACTAGAAAAGAATGGTTTTGACAAAGATGCTCCTATTATCCGTGGTTCTGCTACTAAAGCTCTAGAAGGCGACAAAGAAAATGAAGACGCCATTATGGAACTAGTTGCTGCTATGGACAAATCTATCCCTGAACCTAAAAGAGATCTAGATAAGCCTTTCCTAATGCCTATTGAAGATGTGTTCTCAATTAAGGGTCGTGGAACTGTTGCTACCGGAAGAATTGAAACTGGAATCGTTAAAATTAACGACGAAGTTGAAATTGTAGGTATTAAACCAACTACTAAAAGTGTTGTTACAGGAATTGAAGCATTTAAGAAAAGTCTTGATCAAGGTCAAGCTGGTGACAACGCTGGTATATTACTTCGAGGAATTGAGCGAGATGACATTGAAAGAGGTCAAGTTCTTGCAAAGCCAGGTACTATTACACCTCACACAGAATTTGACTCAGAAGTATATATCCTAACTAAAGAAGAAGGTGGACGGCATACTCCTTTCTTCAAAGGTTATAAGCCTCAATTTTACTTAAGAACAACTGATGTAACAGGTGAAGTAGAACTTCCAGCAGATAAAGAAATGGTTATGCCTGGAGATACTATTACCTTTAAAGTTAAATTGTTAGCCCCCATCGCTATGGAACAAGGTCTACGTTTTGCTATCCGTGAAGGTGGCCGAACAGTAGGAGCTGGAGTAGTAACTAAGATAATTAAATAAGAGATATTTCCTAGCATTAATTTGCTGACTAAAAGTCGCTTTAACTAATTTATAAAGTTTAAAGAGATGTTACAGCAAACTAAAATGATATAATATTTTTAGAAAGAAGATCACTTTAAATGCCAGACCCTAAAACAACTGATGCTAAACAGCGAATTAGAATTCGACTTAAAGCTTATGATCATAAAGTTATAGATCAAGCTTCTAAACAGATAATAGACACAGCTCTAAGAACTGGAGCAACTCTAGCTGGACCTATTCCGCTACCAACTAGACGGAGTACTTATACGGTAATTAAGAGTCCTCATGTTTACAAAAAGGGGCGTGAACAATTCGAAATGCGTATCCATAAGCGCCTTATAGATGTTTTTGAGCCAACCCCTAAGACTATCGATAGTCTTATGAATTTGTCACTACCTGCTGGTTGTGACGTTGAAATAAAAATGTAGTAATTGCTGCACATAAAATTTGTAGAATTTGCAACATATTGACAGAGGTGAGATAAGCGTGGTACTCTATTATGGTATCTAGCTAAAATTTAACTTGGTTTGCGTAGGCAGGTCTACCAACAACAGAGGTAGAAACCACCCACAACCAAGCTATATTATTTACGCTTTAATAACAATTAAAGGATTAAATGAAAGCATTAATAGCCCGAAAAGTTGGAATGACAAGCACTATCAGTCAAGATGGTGTAGTTCAAGCTATTACTTTGCTCTCAGTAGATAATCAGACTGTTATTTCTCATAAAACACAAGAAAAAGATGGCTACACAGCTATCCAAGTTGGAACTGAAACTGCTAAAAAACTAGGTAAAAGTCTAACAGGACATGTTAAGAAATCAAAAGTGATGCCAAAAATTATTCGAGAATTTACAATGGACGAGATTACTGAAGATTTGAACGTCGGCAACCAATACGGAGCCGACGTTTTTAGTATCGGAGATAAGGTTAGTGCAACAGGCTTAACTAAAGGTAAAGGTTGGGCTGGCACAATTCGTCGACATAACTTTCATCGTGGTCGAAAAACTCATGGTGGCCGTTCTTACCGAAGACCTGGATCAATTGGCTCTATGTATCCTCAGCACATTTTCAAAGGTACAAAAATGGCTGGTCAACTTGGCCATGATCAAATTACTGTTAAAGGATTAAAAGTTGCACTTATTGATACAGAAAAGAAGCTAATCGGTGTTACTGGCGCAGTTCCTGGTCCTAAAAAAGGCATAATTATCCTAAAAGGTGCTAAGTAATGGCTACTACTACTTATACTAAAGCCGGTACAAAAGCACCAACACCAGTAAAGTTATCTAAAGATATCTTTGGCCTGGAAGTAACTAACCATGAACTTATTAAACAAGCTTATTTAACTTACTTAAGTAATGGACGAGAAAATCTAGCTGTTACTAAAACTAGAGGACTAGTTCGTGGTGGTGGTAAAAAACCATGGAAACAAAAAGGAACTGGTCGAGCACGTTTTGGTTCTAGCCGAGTACCAATATGGCGCGGTGGTGGTATTACTTTCGGACCAACTGGTGAAGAAAACTACACAAAGAACTTAAACGTTAAAGCTAAAAGACTAGCTATTAAGCAAGCACTCTCTCTAGCAGACCAAGATTCCAAAATAATTATTATTGAAGAAATTAACCCTAAAATTACTAAAACTGCTGAGCTTTCTAAGTTACTAACTAAAGTTGGTGCTAATAAGAAAACTTTAGTAGTTATGGATAAGGTAAGTGATGAGTTATTTAGAGCCTCTGGCAATTTAAAAGAAATAAGTATTTTAAGTGCTAAGTATTTAAATGTTTATGATGTACTTAATGCCAATGCAATTATTATCTCAAAACCAGCACTAGACGTAATTAATGACTGGCTAAGTCCTAAAAAGGCTAAGGTTTAAGATTATGAATAAGACAATTACCTTAATGCCAAGACTTAGCGAAAAAACTTATGCGCTTAGTGAAAATAGGGTCTACGTTGTAGATATTCCTAAAGATGTTAATAAACATACGGTTGCAAGAGCTATCGAAGAACAATTTGAAGTAAAAGTTGAAAAAGTAAATATTACTAACATACCTGGAAAAGCTAAGCGAGTTATGAGCATCACTGGAAAAAGATACTTAAATCAAGAAGGTAAGCGTAATAACATAAAAAAAGCTTACGTAACACTAGCTAAAGGCAATAGCCTCCCATTCTTTGCGGCTGTAGAGGAAGAAGAGCAAAAAGAAACTGAGGCTCAAGCTAAGATCGATAAAGCCATGACTAAACAGGCCGAAAAAGATGCCAAGAAGACAACTAAACGAGGTCTTGGCCGACTAAAGAGTTCCAAAAAGACTGACGAGGAGAAGAAATAATGGCTATTAAACAATATAAGCCTAATACTCCTGGCCAAAGAGGAATGACCACTCAAGACTTTAGTGAAATTACTACTAAAAAACCACTAAGAAGCTTATTAGTTTCCAAAAAGCGTGGTTCAGGTCGAAACAACCAAGGTCGTATTACAACTAGACATAAAGGTGGTGGTGCTAGAAGATTCTATAGACTAGTTAATTTTAATTTAGCTGATGGCATTACTGCTACTATCGAACATATTGAATATGATCCTAATCGAAGTGCCCGAATAGCTCGTATTAAAGAAGATAAGACTAATAAATACCACTACATTATTGCTTCAAGCAATATGAAGCTTGGTCAAAAAATTGTTACAGGTAGCGAAGCTCCTATAGAAAACGGTAATAGATTAGCTCTTAAAGAAATCCCTGTCGGCAGTCAAATTCACGCAATTGAGCTAAAACTTAATAGCGGTGCCCAGATTGCTCGTTCAGCTGGAAATAGTGCTCAGTTAATGGGTATAGACAATGGCTATGCACAAGTAAAACTACCTAGTGGTGAAGTCAGACTTATTAATGAAAACTGCCGAGCTTCAATTGGCGTAGTTGGCAACGAACAACATCAGAACGTAAAGATTGGTAAAGCCGGACGTAATCGTCATAAAGGTAAAAGACCATCAGTCCGTGGAGTTGTCATGAACGCTGTAGATCACCCACATGGTGGTGGTGATGGTGGACGACATGGTATTGGTGGTGGTAAAGACCATGGTTCTGCACCTAAAACACCATGGGGCCAAAAGACACTAGGTTATAAGACAAGGCGTCGTAAGAGTACGACTAAGTTTATTTTAAGAAGTCGTCACGAGGCTAAGAGGAGATAATATGGGAAAATATATGATTAGACGAAGTATAGATAAAACCCTAAATCGTTCTACATTTATTGGCCTTGAAGAAGGTTTAGCTCAAAGAGAATCTGATTCATTTACTAAGGGTCTCTTAGTCGGAAGTATCAGGAGAACATTAATTGAAAGACGAAAAGTTAATGACTTTACTTCTTATCCACTTGAGTTAGTTATGACTAATATTGAAAGCGATGTATATTCAGATCATTCAAATTTCAATGCACATTTTGCTTACACACTAGGTTCAATGCTAGGACAAGATACTCCTATTAATAATACTGGCCCATTAATTAATCCAATACTAGAAGAATTAAATATAGCGGAAGAGGCAATCGTATGAGTCGATCACTAAAAAAAGGCCCATTTGTAGATTTTAAGCTAGCTAAAAAGATCAATCTTTTAGGCGACAGCGACAGAACAATTGTAAAAACTTGGGCACGAGCTTCAACTATTCCTCCAGAATTTGTTGGTAAAACTATTGCCGTACATAACGGTAAAGTTCATGTTCCAGTTTTTGTTACAGAGAATATGGTAGGACATAAATTAGGTGAATTTGCTCCAACCAGAAAATTTAAGAGTCATGGTGGCAAATTAGCCAAGAGTCAAGGATAAAGGTTATATATGGCAGTTAAAGCAATAGCAAAAGGAGTCAGAATCAGCCCACGAAAAGTTAACGTGGTAGCTGCTCTAGTTCGTGGTCGAACTGTTGAGGATGCATTAACGATCCTTGATCATACTCCAAGACGCAGTGCTTTGGCTGTTAAGAAAGTTATTGCCAGTGCTAAAGCAAATGCTGAGCATAATCATAACTACAAACCAGATACCCTAACTATTAGTGAGATTTCTGTTACTAGTGGTCCAAGGATTAAAAGATTTAGACCAGCTGCCCGTGGAAGTGCCAATGCATTCCAAAGAAAATCTTCACATATTCGAGTAATTGTTGATGGTGTTCAAAGAGAAGCTAAGAAGCCTAAAAAGGCTACAGCTGACAAGACTGAAGATAAAGAAAAGGAAGAGGAGACTAAGTAATGGGCCAAAAAGTTAATCCAATTAGCATGCGTCTCCAGGTCAATAAGGACTGGCGATCTAAATGGTTTGTAGATAAGAAAGATTACGCTAAGTTCCTTAAAGATGACCTAGCTACTAGAAAACTAATTAAAGATAAATTAGGTTCTAGAGCAGCTATTAACAAGGTAGAAATTACCCGAACACCTAATTTAGTAACAGTTACTATTTCTACAGCTAAAGCTGGAGTAGTAATTGGCCGTGGTGGTACTGGCGCAACTGAAATTAAAGAACAAATTGAACGAATATATAAAGTACCAGTAAGAGTAAATATTGAAGAAGTAAAAAAACCTGACTTATTTGCAAAACTAGTTGCTGAAAATATTGCTCACCAACTGGAAAGACGAATTAGCTTTAGACGAGCTATTAAGTCTACAGCGGCAGCTACTATGAGAGCTGGAGCTAAAGGTGTAAGAATTGAAGTTTCTGGCCGACTTAATGGTGCGGAAATGAGTCGACGAGAAAAAGAAGTAGCTGGATCAGTGCCACTACATACAATTCGTGCAGATATTGACTATGCCTTTGTGCCCGCCCATACACCAGCCGGCATTATTGGCGTAAAAGTTTGGATATATAAGGGGGAGGTACTTTAAGATGCTTCTGCCTAAGAGACAAAAGTTTAGAAAGGTGAGAAAAGGCCGAATTCGTGGTGTTGCTACGTCAGGTCACTATATTGCCTTTGGTGACTATGCTCTTCAAGCTCAAGGTCAAGAAAGAATTACTTCTCGTCAAATTGAAGCAGCCAGACAAGCCATGACTCGTCATATTAAAAGAGGTGGAAAAATTTGGATTAGAATTTTCCCTCATACACCTGTCACTCGAAAACCTCAAGACGTAAAGATGGGTAGTGGTAAAGGTTCACCTGAATTTTTTGTTGCAAAAGTAAGACCAGGCACTATTCTATTTGAAATGCAGGGAGTTAGCGAAGAAACAGCCAGAGAAGCTATGCGACTAGCAGCACATAAATTACCAGTTAAAACTAAGTTCTTAGTTAGAGAGGAGGGCTAAGCCATGAAAGTTGTAGAAATTAGAAAACTTAGTACCACTGATTTAACTAAAGAGAGTACTAAGCTGCGAACTGAAATTACTGAACTTAAAAGACGACTTATCCTAGGAGAAATCCAGAATAATCGTGTTATTAGAAATAAGCGTAAAGATTTAGCTCGAGTTATGACAGTTTTATCTGAAGCATTAATTAAGGAGACAAAGTAATGCCTAAAACAATAATTGGAATTGTGTCTTCAAATAAGACAGATAAAACCATAACCGTAACAAGTCAAACTAGAAAGACTCACCCTATTTATAGGAAACAATATAGTGTGACAAATAAAATTATGGCTCATGACGAGAAAAACCAAGCTGAAATTGGCGATAAAGTTGCCATTGTTGAATGTCGACCAATTAGCTCTAGAAAACGCTTTACACTTAAAGAAATTATTGAAAAGCCTAAGCTTCGTGAAGATAGTTTAAGTGTCGTTAAGACTGATGATACTAATAAGCGAGCATCAAAGGCTAAGACAACTAAGGATGAAGCAGATGTTAAAGACGAGGAGAAGAAGTAATGATTCAGCAAGAATCAAGACTAAACGTAACCGATAACAGCGGTGCCAAAGAAATTCTTTGTATCCGTGTACTCGGTGGTTCTCGTCGAAGATATGCTAATGTTGGCGATATTATTGTTGCTACTGTTAAACAAGCTAGCCCTAATGGAACTGTCAAGAAGAAAACTATCGTTCGAGCAGTTGTCGTAAGAACCAGGAATCAGATTAGACGAAAAGACGGATCAACTATTAAGTTTGATGACAATGCCGCTGTAATTATTGATGAAGCTAAACTACCAAGAGCAACTCGTATTTTTGGCCCAGTCCCTAGGGAACTTAGAGACTTAGGTTACGCTAAAATAATTTCTCTAGCACCGGAGGTCCTCTAAGATGACTTACAAGATTAAGCTTAAAAAAGGTGACCTCGTAACAGTTATATCTGGCAAGTATAAAGGTAAGACCGGTAAAATTACCATGACTCATCCTAAAGAAAATAAAGTAACTGTTAATGGTATTAATATAATTAAAAAAGCAGTTAAGCCTAACCAGACACACCCACAAGGCGCGATTGTTGAAATAACTAAACCTATTTGGGTAAGTAAAGTAGCAATTGTTGAACCGACTACTAAGAAGCCATCAAAGATTGGCTACAAGTTAGATAAAGATAATAAGAAAGTTAGAGTATATAAGTCTAGCGGAAAGGAGATCAAATAATGGCTGAAACTACTACCAAACCAACTGCAAAAAAGAAGACTGTTGATTTCCGACCAAGACTTAAAGTTGCTTATGAAAGCGAAATAACTCCAACTCTTATGAAAGAACTTAATCTTAAGAACATTCATGAAGTACCTAAAGTAGAAAAGGTTGTAATTAATTGTGGCCTTGGTAGAGCTAAAGACGATAAGCGAGTAATGGAAGTTGCTACTAATACAATTAGAAAAATTACCGGACAACAGCCGATTGCTACAGTTGCTAAAAACTCTATAGCAGGATTTAAACTCCGCGAAGGCAATAAGATTGGACTAAAAGTTACCCTAAGGGGCGACAATATGTACGAATTTATGGATAGACTTATTAATCTAGTGCTACCAAGACTAAGAGACTTTCACGGCGTAAGTAATAAGGCATTTGATAAACAAGGAAACTACAGTATCGGTATTACTGATCAATCAGTATTTTCTGAATTATCATACGAGGAAACTTCTCTGCCACATGGACTTCAAGTTGTATTTGTAATAAACGGTAAAGATAAAGAGCATTCTAAAGCACTTCTCACAGCATTTGGAATGCCATTTGAAAAGGAGATCAAATAATGGCTAAACGATCAATAGTAGTTAGAGATTTGAAGCGTATTCGGATGATCGATAAATATGCTGAAAAGCGGGCAGAACTTAAGAAGCTTGGTGACCTAGAAGGCCTTGCTAAGTTACCTAGGAATTCCAGCCCGACTCGGCGAACTAATCGATGTAGCGAGACTGGAAGACCAAGAGGCTACATGCGACAGTTTGGTTTATCTAGAATAAGTTTTAGAGAACATGCATCTAAGGGAGAAATCCCAGGAATAACAAAATCAAGTTGGTAAGAAAGGACTAATTATGAGCACAACAACCACAGACCCAATCGCAGACATGCTTACTCGTATTCGTAATGCTATTTTAGTCCGTAAAAATGAGATAGTTTTACCACACAGTAATATTAAAGAAAATGTTGCTAAGATCTTAAAAGAATCAAACTTTATTGATGGAATTGAAGTTAATAAGGATAAAGAGACTACATTTAAAGAGTTAAAAATCCGAATAAACTCGGAAGATTCTAACCCTAAGATCACTGAAATAGTTAGATTATCTAAGCCAGGCCGACGTTTTTATGTTAATTCGAAAGAAATCCCTACTGTAAAACGTGGCCGAGGTATCGTAATATTATCTACCAGCAAAGGTCTAATGACTGGCGATCAAGCCAAAGACCAAAAAGTTGGCGGTGAATTAATTTGTAAAGTTTATTAAAGGATAAGGAAAAGCATATGAGTCGAGTAGGAAAACTGCCGATAAAAATCCCAAGCGGTGTGACAATAACTGCCACTGACTCTGTTATTACTGTTAACGGATCAAAGGGCTCGCTTAATTTAAACACTCTAGAAGGTATAACCATTAAGCAAGAAGGTGACGAGCTAAACGTACTAAGAAAAAACGATGAAGCTGAATATAAAGCTAAACATGGATTAATGAGAACACTTATTAATAATATGGTTGTTGGAGTTAGTGCTGGTTTTTCTAAAAAACTTGAAATTAACGGTGTTGGTTACAGAGTAGCTCAGCAAGGCCAAGATTTAAAGCTTAATTTAGGATTTTCTCACGACGTTATATATAAAGTACCAACCGGAATAACTACCGCTGTTGAACAGAATACTATTACTGTTAGCGGAATAGATAAGCAACAAGTTGGCCAAGTTGCAGCTGAAATTAGAGCCTTAAAGAAACCAGAACCATATAAAGGCAAAGGCATTAAATATTCTGACGAGCGAATACTTCGAAAGAGCGGAAAGAGCGGTAAGGATAAATAATCATGAGTAAACAATTAATCCACAAGAATTTAAATAGAGATTTACGTAAAAAACGTATTAGATCAAAAATTAGTGGTACTAGTACCAGACCAAGACTTAGTGTTTTTATTTCAAATTTACACGTTACTGCGCAGTTAATTGATGATGAAAATAAGAAAACATTATTATATGTAACTACTGTTGGTGATAAGAAAATTACCGGCACCATGAAAGAAAAGGCTGAAGTTATAGGTAAAGAAATTGCAACTCAGGCAAAGGCAAAGAAAATTAAAACTATAGTTTTTGATAGAAGCGCTAAACTTTATCATGGCCGAGTGGCTGCACTTGCTGAAGCTGTTCGTAAAGAAGGATTGGAGTTTTAATTATGGCTGATCAGAATAACCAGAGAAGTAGAAATCCTAGAGCCGGCAATGGCCCACAGGAAGAAAAGCAATTTGACGAGCGAACTTTGCAAGTAGACCGAGTTGCTCGAGTAGTTAAAGGCGGCCGAAGATTTAGATTTAGAGCTTTGGTTGTAGTAGGTGATAAAAAAGGTAAAGTTGGGATCGGTTCTGCTAAAGGAGCTGACGTAACAATTGCAGTTACTAAAGCAACTGATGTAGCTAAAAAGCACCTAACCCAAGTAACTTTATATAAAGATACGCTGCCCCATGAAACTGAAGCAAAAGTCTCAGGTGCTCACATATTACTAATGCCTGCCAGATCTGGTACTGGATTAATCGCTGGCGGAGTTGTTCGAACTATTTTAGAAGTTGCTGGCGTTAAAAACGTTCTTTCTAAAAGTTTAGGTTCTAGTAATAAGACAAATACTGCCTACGCAACTATTAAAGCGCTCGATCTTTTAGTTGCTCAAAAAGATTGGACAACAACCAAGAATAAGACTAAAAAGATTGCTCCATTAAAAAGCGAAACTGCCGAACCAAAAAAGAAAGTAGCTAAAGCAAAGGCTTAGGAAAGATTAAAGGTAACTTATGAAATATAATGAACTTAAAGTAATCAAACAAGATAAGAAGACTCGGGTTGGCCGAGGTATATCTGCTGGTAGAGGCAAAACTGCTGGTAGAGGTACTAAAGGACAAGGTGCGCGTTCAGGTTACAGTAAGAATCCAGGATTTGCTGGTGGTTCTAATCCATTAATGCAAAAACTACCTAAATTACCTGGTTTTAAAAGTCATAAAATTAAAGCTGAAGTTGTCTATACGGCTGAGCTTGAACAGTTCGCTAATAAAACAGTTACAAGCGAAGATTTATTTAAAGCTGGTCTAATCTCTAACCCATTTGTTAAAGTTAAGATTATCGTACAAGGTGAGCTAACAAAAAAAGTTTCAGTTAAACTACCTCAAGCAAGTGAGAGCGCTATTGCAGTTATTGAAAAAGCTGGTGGAAGTTTTGAAAAGACTGATAGAGCTAAACGACCAAAAACAAGAGCCGATAAAAAAGAATCTAAAAAATAGTTAAAGCTTTGGTATCACATCTTATATGTGATTAAATAGTACATGAATTTAATGAGAAAAATTATTTAATGAATTGGAAGGTAATCGGGCGTTCTCTTGGACATCCAGATATGCGTAAGCGTATTTTGGCCGTTCTTGGTATGCTTCTTGTCTTTAGAATACTGGCTCAGTTACCGGTTCCAATTGCTAACGCTCAGACTCTACACCAAGTTTTAACTAACTTATTTAACTCGGCTTCTACCCCACAGCTTTTAAGCTTCATTAACGTTCTTTCAGGTGGAGCCTTAGCTAACTTCTCGATAATGATAGCCGGCCTTGGTCCTTATATTAACGCTTCCATTATTATGCAGCTTTTAACCAAAGCAATACCGCAACTTGAAGCCCTTCATAAAGAAGGAGAATTTGGCCAAAAGAAAATAAACCAATATACCCGTTTACTAACTTTCCCCTTAGCTATAGTTCAATCGATTGGCTCAATCTATCTAATTAGACAGGCCGCTGAATCAGTTGGTGGAGTTGGCGATATTACTGCCCACACCTCTATAATGCAGTGGGTCTTAATGGTAGCTTCCTTAACTGGTGGTTCTATGTTGCTAATGTGGCTAGGTGAATTAATTACCGAGCAAGGAATTGGTAACGGAATATCGTTAATTATTACCGTGGGTATAGTGTCTAGATTACCAGCTAACATAAGTCAGATTTGGAGCTCAGTAGTTAAAAAAGGTCATGATTATAAGATTCTTGGATTTAAGCTACCTATAAATAAGAGTGAAACAATTACCGCACTAGTGATATTTGTAGTTATTCTGGTGGTAACATGGGCGGTTGTAATGCTTAATGAAGCGGCTAGAAACCTAACGGTTAATTACGCTAAACGTGTTCAAGGAAATCGAACTTACGGAGGCATCACAACTACTTTACCGGTCAAACTTATAACTGCAGGGGTGGTACCGATAATTTTTGCAGTAGCCTTCTTAAGCGTGCCAAGTTTTGTTGGCCAACTTATAAGTGGCTCGCATGATAAAAACCTGGCCCATATTGGTACGAATCTTGTTAGTTGGTTTCAAACTCCCTCAGCCACAACTTTTGCAACAGAAGGCCTTAAGGCATATATTTATCCAATAACTTACTTCTTACTTGTATTTGTATTTACATTCTTCTATACCAGTATTACTTTTAACTCTACAGAAATTGCTGAAAATCTTCATAAACAAGGTGGTTTTATTGAAGGTGTTAGGGGCGGCGAACAAACTGAAAAGTATTTATCTAATATCATTAATAGATTAACTCTGTTCGGAGCTTTAGCTTTAGGTATTTTAGCTATCATGCCAATTATTGCCCAAGTATTTATTACTGCCAGTATCACTATAGGTGGAACAAGTGTATTAATCTTAGTATCTGTTGCCCTACAAACTCTAAGGGCGGTTGAATCTAGAGCCCTAATGGTAACTTACGACCAATACTCGCAGCCAGATTTCTTCTATGATGCAGATAACGGTGGTCAAGCAGCCCTAGGTGCTAGGAGACTAAAATTTATACCTAGGATCGGAAAAAAATCTAATAAGAGCATTGATGAATAAAATCTTATATCTGTTAAACAGATAAACTAGCATTGTAATTTAGTACTATCTTAATTGACTAGTTAATAAGTAAGGTTCTATAATAATAACCATAGTTATCCACTTGTTAATTTCAAGAGATAAAAACTCTTTACATGAACAGGGGGGTCTGATATAATTGACCTCTAGTTATATTTATGGCCGCTAATAAGGAAGTAATCGAACTGACAGGCAAAATAGTAGAAACATTGCCGGGGACTCAGTTTAAGGTTGAACTAGAAAACGGACATCAAATTATAGCTCATGTTGCTGGGAAGATGAGGAAACATTTTATCCGAATTGTACCTGGAGACAGCGTGACGGTCGAGTTGACCCCTTATGATCTTACAAAGGGAAGAATCACCTATCG
>Ga0182030_10010562_pt1 | contig 18733 bp, 10 predicted proteins | sample 812S3MmetaG_FD_121299 | JGI IMG/M metagenome (GOLD analysis project Ga0182030, IMG submission 121299) | Permafrost microbial communities from Stordalen Mire, Sweden - 812S3M metaG (Illumina Assembly) | ecosystem: Environmental > Terrestrial > Soil > Wetlands > Permafrost | place: Sweden...
CCCAGCTGTTGCGCGAATACTGTCGCCGAGGCGGTGGGGCGCAGAAGCAGGACGCAGTCGACGTCGGGAACGTCAACCCCTTCGCCGAGGACCTCGACGGAGAACACGCAGCGCAGCCGACCAGCGCGCAGGTCGTTGAGTGCGGCGGAGCGAGTGTCTGCGGAGTCGTCGCCGGTCAGCGCGACGCTTGGCAGGTTCGCCGCGGTGAACTTGCGCGCCATGTAGTGGGCGTGCTCCTTTGAGACGCAGAAGCCGAGGGCGCGCATCGATCCCGGATCCAGCACGATTTGACGCAGCGCCTCGAGTAGCTTCGCCACGCGGAGGTCGTCGTTGGTGAACAGGTTGCTGAGATCTTCGGCTGCGTAGCCGCCACGTCGCCACGCAAGCTGGCGCAGGTCGGTTCCGTCGGCAACGCCGAAGTACTGAAACGGCACGAGGAAGCCTTCGTCGATCGCCTCCCACAGGCGCAGCTCGACCGCGATCCGGTGGTCGAACCAGTCGGTGATGTCACGACCGTCGAGGCGCTCCGGTGTCGCGGTCAGGCCGAGAAGCTCGCGCGGGCTCAGCCATGTGAGGAGCCGGTCGTAGGTGTCGGCCGCAGCATGGTGAAACTCGTCGACGACGAGGACGTCGAACGCATCCGGGTCGATCTGCTCGAGACGGTCCTTGTGCAGCGATTGGACCATCGCGAAGACGTGGCGGCCCTGCGCGACACGGCCGCCGCCGTGGATCTCTCCGAAGGCTCCGTCGCGGAGAACCGCGCGGTAGGTCTCAAGCGACTGACGCAGGATTTCCTCGCGATGGGCCACGAAAAGCAGCGAGAGATCCTGGCCGGAGTGCTCGCACAGCTGGCGGTAGTCGAGCGCCGCAACGACGGTCTTACCGGTTCCAGTAGCCGCGACAACGAGATTACGGTGCCGATCGTGACGCTCACGCTCGATCGTGAGCGCGTCGAGCATGCGTCGCTGATGAGGGTAGGGCCGCACGTCGAGGTTTGCGAACGAGATCGTCGAGCTCTCTCCCAGCGAACGGCGGTCGTGGTCGCGCAACGCCTGCTTGAGCTCCTCGCCGTTGATCGCCGGGTCGTAGCTCTCGAAATGCTCGGAAGCCCAGTGGCTCTCAAACGACATGCGCACGCGATCAATGACGTGCGCGGCGTCCATCGAGGACAGCCGGACGTTCCATTCCAATCCATCGAACAGCGCGGTGTGCGAGAGATTCGACGACCCGACGAACGCTGTTGTCAAGCCGGAGCTTCGCTCGAGCAGCCAGGCCTTGGCATGCAGCTTTGTCGTCCGTGCATCGAACGCGACGTGGATCTCGGCACCGATAGCGAACAGTTCGTCTACGGCCCGCTTCTCGGTCGCGCCCATGTACGTCGTCGTGACCACCCGGATTCGTCCGCCGCGAGCAACCACAGCCGCGAGCGCGTCGCGGAGGTGGCGGACGCCTGACCAGATAACGAACGCGCAGATCAGATCAACCGAATCCGCGCTCGCGAGCTCAGCGCGCAACTCTGAGCCAATGTTCGGCTGACCCTCGGCATTGATGAGCAGGTCGCTTTGGCTGAACGGCGTTGCCGGCAGCGGCGGAAGCGGGAGGACCTGACCCAACACCGATCTCCCCTTGATCCCCTGGAGTACCCGCGGCGGCCGCGCGACCTCGTCGTCGCTGACGTCATCCCCACCGAGGCCACGAAGCACGTCATTAACCCGCGCCGCCTGACCGTCCGCCGGCTCGTCGTCGCTTAGCCGCCGACGGATCTCGTCCATCGCGTGCCGCGCGAGCCGCTCAGGTGCCTCCGCAGGGTCCAGTGGCCTTCGACGCGGACCTCGGACTCGAGAGCGTCGAGCTCGCGCCGCAGTGCGCGAGTGATCAGATGATCTCTGGGTCCCGGATCTGTTGCGGACACGTTGTCGCTAAGGCCGAAGTCGAAGCCGTTTAGATTCCGGCGCCAAGCATCGCCGCGCGACTCTACTCTCGACTGACTGGCTCGGCCGTCTTCTCTGGGCCGTCGGCGTCGCGCTGCTCATCGATGGGCGTAACCTGCGGGTAAGGACCGCCCTCGGCAAAGCTGCGTGGGTGTGACGCCGTGAGATCTTCGAAAGACGTCTGTCCAACTGCCCGTACGAGGCTGGGGCGAACGGGATGTTGCGAGCCAGCCGACTCATTGGCCGCGACCGAGCAGCGCTGGTCGTGTCCGTTCCCCATCCCACTCTGGCGGTGAGGCGTTGGTGGGCGCAGGTCGATGCGTAGCCGTGCGAGTCGCTCGTCGTCATCGGTGTATCCCTGCTTGTCAAGGATGCTCAGCAGGTCCTCCTGCCGGGGCTGTCCGAAGGCAAGGCGATAGAGGGCGCGTTGACGTTGGAGTAGCTGTTCGCGATGTTGGTCACTGCTCAGCGGAAACGACGGAATCCATCGCTCGATCTTGCTGTCGCCTGGATAGGCCCACCACGGCCAGAGGTCGTTCATCCCTGCCGGGCGTCGAAGCTCGGCGGCTGCGAACGCTGCGACCCATGGATCAGCGACCGCCGATCGCAGCGCCTCTTCTCGATGCGCGGCACCGACGTTCTTTCTGACGGCGTGACCCTTGAAGCGATGGACGCGGCCTTCGCGTTGTTCGAAGTCAGCTGGATTGGCCGGCAGGTTCCAGTGGATAAGCGAATGGCACCACCAGTGAAAGTCGACGCCCTCCTGCCCGATCGACGTTGACGCCAGCACCATGGGCCAGAACGGCGAGTTGAACGCGGCTCGGACGTCGGAGATACGTTCGACCGACTTCTCATCGGTGTTGGCGAGTCCTCTCGCGGATCCGTAGCGCAGCGCAAAGCGCGTGTTGAAGCGCAGAGGGGTCTCAGGATGTGATGGGTCGAATCCCCGAAGTGCGGCGGTCCGAAGTGCGAGCGCCGACCGTACGTCCTCAGCCATGACAAGCAGCGCCTCGTCGCTCGCCGGATTCTCATTTCCGACAAGGTGATGGAAATACTCGTCAACGACGGCCTGGAGGTTGCCGCCATGACAGTAGAGCAGCACTACCTGCCAGTAGGCGAGGTCGGAAGGCTCGCTGTCGAGAAGCGCCATGACCTCGGGCCGGTTGAACAGGGACCGGAACCCCGCCGCGATCACCGCAGCGGCCCTTCGGACGCCGTCGTCGGTGACGGCGGGAGCGTCTGCCGTCACGCGGCGCAGCGCGCGCCAAGCGACATTGGCAGGGCCGGCCAGGCCGATGAGCGCTACCCAACGGCGAAGATCTGCAGGATGGCCACCAAGGTCGACCTCTCCTCTGGCCGCCTGGTCCGCGGCTTCGAGATGAACCGCGAGCCCGCGGTCCTCAAGCACGGCCTCCGACTCGGAGATGACGGCAGCCAGCTCGTGATGTCGATCTCCCCCGTCTATAGCGAATGGGGTGGCCCAATACCAAGTGTCCCGGCTCAGCGCAGAAGTGGCCGGTTGCGCCGGACCAATCATGGGAGCAATGCGCGATTCCGCAAGCTCGAGCATCCGATCCGATGGGAGCATGTTGCCGGGGAATTGGCGTGCGAACTCCAAGGGGTCGGTCAGCGCGGCCAGTCCCGGAGTCGGCGAGAAGAGGGCGAGCGCGGTCATCCCGGCCGGGCGTCCTGTTTCGGTGTCGATACGGTAGGCAAGACGCGGCCTCGTCGGGACTTCCCCTGACACCGAAGCCTGCATGCGGCGGATTGCCGCGAGGCTCAGCAGGGACGCGATCGCCGATGGAGCCGCCGCCCAGCTCGAGAAGATGAGGTGCTTGGTCACCGAAGCAGGATCGATCTGGGCATAGGCTCCGGTCGGCTCGTGGTAGGGCATCGAAGGAGGCACCCACAGCAGGCGCCACAATCCGCGGTCGATCGTTTCCGAGACGAGTTGGCGCAGCCGGGCGTTGGCGGGCTCGATGTCGGCGGCCTCGTTGAGATCGGAGCGGCGGATGACCTGGGCTCCTGCGAGGAGCTCCCTGCGGGTCGACCGGTCGAAATCGTGCTGTCGAAACTTCTCAGAAAGCTGGTAGCCGTCCATAAAGTTGAGGAAGTACGGAGCGGACTTCCAGTACTCGACGGACACCGCGCCACCGACCTCGTCGGCAATCTTCTTCATTGCGACGAACCCGAGCAAGTCGGCGGCGGTGGGCGGCGCGGGTTGGTCGACCTTGGTGATGAGCATGTCCGCAACTCCCCTCACCGGCCGCTCGGTTCGACACATCAGTTGGCGGAGTAGCGCTTCGACGGAGTCCTTGGCAGATTGGGGGCTGTCCCCGGTGACCACGCGGCGTCTGAACTCGCCGAGAGCGGACTTCAGCCGGTGTACGGTTCCCGCTTGTCGTGGATATTCGAGGAAATCGACGGTCGCTAGGAAGTCCGCATAGTGGTCGTCGCCGGTCAGCTCTCGGTCCTCGGCGAACGTGAACATCTTGTACGGCGTCGCGGAAAGGAGCAATACCTTCACGCGTTCTGCCGTAAAGAGATCCCGAGCGAGTTGGCTGACCTCGCCCTCCGGCCCCTCCGCCGGGCGTTCGAGCAGGTGCTTGAATCGTTGAAACTCATCGAGGATGACGAGATCCGGCTCCAAGGAGTCGACGCTGACCTCGGCGAGCATGCCACGAAGCGCGCCGACGATGGTGCGCCGACGTCGCATCTGATCTGGATTGAAGTGATAGCGGCCGCGCATCTCCTGGACGAAATTTCGCAATTCGGCAAGGAGTTGCGAGTGTGCGATCGCCGTGCGGAACTTCGTCGCCACAGCAGCATCCGGCACTTCGTCCACGTTTTCAAAGCGCTCACATATTTGCTTCCAGCGCGCAGTGTTGACGTCGAGCCGAAGTATGCGTTGCAGGGCGTTGTTTTCGGAGTGCGTGCCCGGCATGAGCGGCCGCAGAAGCCAGCTCAGGAGTGCGCGCTCCTCGACTCGGCCTCCGCGTTGGCCTTTGTCAAACGAGGTTCCCGGCGTGAACGCGACAAGGTTGACCGTCTTGCTGCCGTCGGCCATCCGGCGGTTGAGGTCACGCAGCTGGGTCGCAAGCATCGTGATTCTCGTCGACAGCGGTTTCGTGCCGTCTCCGCGCACGTCGAGCTTGGCAATGTTCTGCCTCGCGATATCCGCGTTCGAGCAGATGTAAATGATGTCGATGCGGTTGATGGTTGGGTCGCGCTCCAATCGGTCGATCGCGCCGGAGATCACGCCGCGGGCCACCAGGGTCTTGCCCATTCCCACTTCATCGGCGACGAGGAATCGGTCTGTCGGCTCAGGATCGTCGTATAGCCGACGGAGGACGTAGTCGACGGTCTGAACCTGGAAGTCCTTGAGGCTTGCGAAGGCAGTGTCGGCTGGGTGCGAAGTCATCGACGTGTCCCGACACGAGAGCGTGCTTGCACCACCGATGGCCAGAATGCGTCCCAGTCGTCAGGGAGCACCTGACGACCCTGCTCGGTCGCGGTCAAACGCTTGACGAGGCGGTCGATGTCGTCGATCGCGCCGGGCGCTGAGACGAGCGCGATGAGCACGGCCTCCAAAAGTCCCGAGCCGCCGTCCCCGCCGGTAAACGCACCGAAGATTCCGCCGCCCTGCCCGTCAGGGAACCAACTTTCACGCCCCGCCAGTTGGAGAAGTAGGAGCACGAACCGCAGGAACTCGCTGGGCGTACCGATACGCCTGGCCAACACCCGGTCGAGTCGGTCGGCCGGGTCACCGATGAGCCGCGCCAAGACAACCGAGCTGACCTCGACTCTGGCTGCCCCTGCGCCGCTCGCGAGTCGCATCACAAGAAACGGGGTGATCTGCTCTACCTCCGACAGCTGCCAATGATGGTCGAGGCGAGCACCAAAGGCCGGCCTGTGTGGTTGGGCGGTCAGCGTCAGTAGCTCGACGGTGAGTCCGACGTCCTTCGGAAGCGTTGCCGCTGCGTGCAGGGATTCATCGGAGCGAACCCAGAGCAGCGGACGCTCGTGCTCCCCTTCGACGGTCGCTGTGAACGTGAGTGACGCGAGCTCACGTAATGCGTTTTCGAGTGTTCGGCGTAGCTTGGCTTCGGGCGACTCGGTCGCGGGATCCCCGAGGGTATAAGGAAGCAGAATTTGACCGAAGCCCCCGGACCCGGTTCCTCCACCGGTGGAACCCAACGTCGCGTCGACGCCGTACGTACCGACTTTGCCCACGATCTCGATGAGCACCTCGTCGTTGCCGTCCCAGCCGGCGTCGGTGGCATTCGCAGACCCAATAAAGACGTGCGCTCTCCGGTTGCGCTCGACCACGTAGACCTTCGCGTGCAAACCCGCCAGCGACCAGCGGAGCCCGGCGTCGTCGGATTCTGGATCGGGGATCGCGGCACCCTCGTCGAGGACGCGAAGGTCGGCGTTGTCAGCCAACCGGTCATGCGACGGCTCGCGGACGGAATCGAGTGCTTCGGCACGCGAAACGACGACACAAGGCCCATCGGGCCACACCGACGCGAGCCCCGCGTCGTTGAGAAACGGCGTGATGATCAAGCGGTTGTAGCCGTCCATGTTGGGTCTCGTTCGGCGGCCGCGACCAAAGACGTGAAAGCTCAGCCAGTCGTCCTCGGCAGTCACATCGTCGGGCCGCTCCCATTCGACGAACCGGAGAGCGTCGGCCAGTTCGCGAATACCGGCCACGCGTTCGGGCGAGACGCCGGCGGAGACACGATCGGGCAGCGAGACGAGGAGGTCGGCGATCGGGCGGTTGACCGCGCGGCGCCGTAGCGTGCGGCGTCCTTCGAGGTTGATGACCGCATCCCAGGCTCGGTCATGCGTGAGGTTCCGTGAACCGCAGACGAGGCGGAAGCGCTCGTCACCACGATCGTCGACGTAGCGGAGCGCCCACAGTTTGGGATGAAACAGACGGCCCGGGGATGGTGCCCTCACCTGATGCACCATCGGTTCGAGGAAGGCCAGGAGGTCGTTGCGCTGCGCCGGAACTGAGACGTGCCCTGCCTGGCAGAAGATGTCAATGCGGTTCGAGTAGCTGCGCACCGCCTCGAGAACGCTGAGCGGGTCGGTTGTCGAGCTGAGATCGGCACCGGCGAGGCCCAGTGGCACGGGCAGCAGCGCCGTTAAGTTCAGCGTGAACGTGGTGGCCACAGCGCGTTCGAGCCGAAACCCCGCCTCGGGCGGTGCCAGGAGATCGACCAGGAGCGTTCGGTTCTCAGGCGCGAGCACGTAGCCCAGCGGCTTTGGGTTCGCTGAGCCCAGCAGCAATGTCGGTCAGCATGCGTTGGACCTGTCCCCAGCGGTAGGCAAGCGGAGTCGTGCCGGCAAACCCGCTCCATTCATCCAAACGTTTCCTGTTCGCGAGTCGCGCCTGACCTCGCTTGTGTTGAAACTCTCTGGATCGGAGCAGATCACGAGCGACGGAGGACGATGTGATGTCGCCGGTCCCGCGAATGAGGATGCTCGCCCATGCATTTACGAATTGGCGCGTGGCATCTGGAATGTGCACGGCGTTGCCGAGGACGGAGTCCCAAAAGCCGTTCATATCTTCAGCCCAGGCGGCAAGTCGCACTCGAGTTGCGTCGGCGGTCCATTGTTCAAGTCGGGTGCGGTAGGTGCCGGCAGCAGTAGCGTCCGTTGGTTCGACCGATACCGAGCGCTCTTCGGCAAGCATGAGGTTGTAGAGAAGCGCCGCGCCGTGTGCCGCGCAGGAGAATCGCTCAGCGTGATGCACAAGGCGCACGATCGGCGCCGCCGTGTCGGCAGGGAGCGCCGCCTCCCACACGGTCTCGACGGCTGGCGGGGCGTGTCCGCGCCGCAGATTGCGAACGTAGGCGGACAGTAGGCTCGACTGCGTCTCGGATCGATCAGACGAGATGATGCACTCGCAGAGCCACTCGCCTTCATCGCGCGTCAGGTCGAACGTCTCGGCCTCAAAGCGGAAGAAGTCCGGCGGGGGCTCGGGTATCTCGCGTTGCCAGAACGACGTGGCGCGGTCGGCGATCTCGTCTTCGGTGTCCACCATGGCGGGGCCTCGGGCAATCTGACGACCGTATTGACGGATGCTCAACGACGGCGCCAGGAAGATGCCGTAGCGAATGAGGCCGCTCCAGAAGATCGTCGATGGGAGGGTGCTCACGTCTTTGCCGGCGTCCCGTCCGATCAGTCCATCGAGGTCACCGCCGGCCCGAAGGGCACCGATGAGACTGCGCTCCATGTCGGTCGCCTTCGCGACAAGCTGCTGCGGGTGCCGCTGCTGGGCGCGACGGAACGCCCACGGAACGAAGAGAAAGTACCGGGCACGTGTCTGAATGATCGATGTGCCTGGGAACAGCGAGTTGCTTATCGCGTCTCGGACGGTCCCGATTCCGAGATCGTCGACGGTGCCCTTGTCCGAGAAGAGCTGGAGCATCTCCCGGATTCGGCGTTGGTCTTCCTCGGAGTGGTCCAGCCAGCTGATCAGTGAGGTCACGGGAGGGCCCTCGGGATCGGTGTAGCCGCCCGGACCCTCCTTTTGGGTGTGTGCTTCTGGCGGGTCATCCGCGCTGAGGCTCGTCGATCACGCCAGTCTCTTTGAGATTCCTGAGACCCCATGCGACACCGTGCGCTACTGGGTCGGCGGCCTCATTCAGCTCTTCCCAGGGAACCATAATTCGGTACGGCTTCCAGCTCTTCGCCCGATCCGGTAGCGGCTGGAACCCGGCGTGGCGGAGGAGCGTGGTCACGCCCTCGGACAGTCCCTCGTCCATCACGGCAAGCTGCAGCGCATCGGGCCAGCCGACCGGGTTGTACGTGGTTCGCCTCGGTGTGAATGCGATCCATATCGTCAGCGGCTCACCGGCTGCTTCGAGGTGGATATTCTCGCTGACGCAGCCGGTCTTGACGTACTTGGTGGCACGGTCGCCATGGCGCGCACCCGGGATCGCGTCGGCGAGACCGACGGCGATTCGGTGGACGCGATCCACGGCACCGTCTAGTTCGTTGTCGGCGAGTTCGGGGGGCAAAATGCGCTCCTCGAGGTAATAGATGAGCTCGTGTGCGACGGCATCCGCCGCTGGCTCGAGCTGATTCCCTTCGTGAAGCTCGCTGAGGAGTTCGAGCACCTGCCTCCATGTGATGTCACGTGCGCGCCCGTCGATCACGGGCTGCTCGAGGCCGCGCAACGTGACCGTGCCGACCCGCCTTTCGCGCGCCTCCTCTGCCGCGTCACACTTCCTCCACGCCTCGAGGTACGCATTGGGCTGGTCCAGCTGCATCCCGGCGGTCGAGTACACGGCTATATCGGCATCGAGCTTGACTTCAACGAGAAGCTGGAGCGCTTTGTCGGGGGCCGCCAGAGAGAAGTCTGCGATCAGTGGACCAGTGCCGTCCAGCCGAGGCAGGCGAACCTGAGTCCGCACACGCAGAGGCCCAGAACCAAGAGCATCGAGCGCCACGTGATCACCGTCGAGCAATAGCCTTGCGAGCCTGTCCGCCGCGGTCGGGCTGAGCTCACACAGCCACGCAAGCACCGTCGTCAGTTGATCCTCCTCGGGAACCCGTCCCATCGTCGTCGGAACTCGGCGAAGCGCAAACAGGAGTGAGAACGGCTCTTTGCTGTTGCCGTGGTAGACGACTGGCGGTGACGCTCCATCTTGAAGCGGGGCAGCCGCCGGGACGGTGGAGGTGATCATTACGTTCCTCTCTGATCGGACGGCGACGCGGCAGACGACGATGTCGACCTGCAGCGACGTGTCAGTCGCGGTTGGCGAAACGGCCCGTGAGGTCAGCGATAGGGCAGTTGTTGCCCGCCGGCGGCCAGCGCGAGAGGGTTCGAGCAGCAGCGGCCAACTAGGGACCATAACAACCATCGACAGTTATGACGTGAGTCCTGAATGACGCTGGGGATCTCGTGCCGGGCGCCGGCGCGAGACCGCGAAGTCCGGCTCGGCGGGGGACGCCGCGGCGCAGCCGGTTGCGGGCGCTGAAGGCATTGCGGCACCGTCGCCGTCAGATCCACCACCCCACGAGCGACCGATCCCTTAACCCACAAGGAGGGACCATGTCTGCAAACACAAGCGCCCCACGCCTCTCCACCTACCTCACCGACTTCCCGATGGTCGCCGAGCCCGACATCTCTGGCGCGCTCGCGATCTTCCCTCTGATCGGGCCCGTCCCGACACTCGAGTACCTCTCCTTCGCTCAAGCCCGCGAACTCGGCGCGACGGTTACCGAGCTCGAGTCCGGCGCCTCGGTCCGGGATCTCGCGATCCGCAATCCAGGGAATCTCCCGGTCCTCCTGTTCGAAGGCGAGGAGGTGCTCGGAGCGCAGCAGAACCGCACGTTCGACATCTCAGTGCTCGTCCCCGCGCACAGCGAGCTCCATGTACCGGTGAGCTGCGTCGAGGCAGGCCGCTGGGACGGCTCGCGTCACGCGGAATCCTTCGAGCCCTCGCCGCAGGCTGCGTATCCCTCGCTGCGGAGGATAAAGAGCGGACAGGCGCGTTCCCAGCTCGAACTCGACGCCTCGCCGCGGGCCGACCAGAGCGCCGTGTGGGCCGAGGTGAGCGCGAGGTCCGAGCGCCACGGGGCGGCCTCGCGCACCGGCGCGATGAGCGACGTATTCGAGCATCGCCGCGAGCGGCTCGACGAGATGTGTTCGGCAATGCGCATGCACTGCAGCCAGACCGGAATGTTGGTTGCGATCGGCGGCACGTTTGCCGTTCTCGATCGCGTCAGTCAGCCCGATGTGCTCGACAGCCTGTTCCGGCCGTTGGTTCAGGGCTACGCGCTCGATGCCCTCGAATCGCCACCGTCAGACCCGCCGACCATTGACGACGGCCGGGCGATGCTCGAACGAATGCTGGCGTGCCCGGTCACGCAATACGACGGGATTGGTCTTGGTTGCGACGTGCGTGTAGCCGACAACGGCGTGACCGGCGCGGGCGTCGTCGTTGCTGACGAACTCGTCCAGCTGAGCGTGTTCGTGGACGACGTGCACGATGTGACTTCGGCCCCGCGCGGTGCCCGGGTCCGCAGGCCGTCCCGACGCCGGGTGTAGGTGGGCGTCGGCGAGGATCCGAGCGATGCTTCCGTTCGATGTGTGGGAGAGGCTGGTTTTGCCCTCGGGCGCTGCCTCGCGGTCACGCGTCCGCGCTGACCCGCCACACTTCCGCTGTTGCCGCCATTTCGCCACCTCTCCGACCTCGAGCTCCAGGGGCTGTCCGATGACGCGCTCATCGACCAAGTTCGCCGTGCGCGCGACTCGGGCGAGTTCGACGCCGTGAAACTCGCGCTCAGAGTGCTCGCGTTCGGCCACATGGACAACGTCGAGCGCCGCGTCCGGCTGAAGGTGCCGTCGGACCGTGTCGAGTTGGTCGCGTCCAACGCCATGATGTCCGCCATCACGTCGGCTTTCAACGGTCAGTCGGTCGGCGAGTTCCACTCCTGGCTTCACACGATCGTTGACCGACGGATCGCTGACTACCACCGGCGTGGCCGCCTCGACCAGGTGGAGCTGCCGGAGGAGCACACCGGCGACGACACGGTTTGGGGCCAGCTCCCGGGAGTGGAGGACGAGACTGGCGCGATCGAGGTTGGCAATATCGTCGAAGAGCTTGTGGCCGAGTTGAGCCCGGTCCATCGCGAGGTTGTCGAGCTCGCCGTGTTCGAACAGCTCTCGGCAGCCGAGGTCTCGCTTGAGGTCGCCGCGAAGTTTCCCGCCGAGAAGATCAGCGCCGATAACGTGTACAAGATCGCGCAACGGTTTCGCGACAGCTTGCGCCTCAGACTCGAAAGCGACGACGGATCGTGACGACGCCGAACACCGCGGATCGCCTCCTCGCTGAGTATGTGTCCGAATGCCGCGGTGGCGGAGCGGCGGACCCGACCCGATACCTGGCTCAGCTGCACGGCGCGGAGCGGGCAGAGCTCGAGCTGCTGATCGACCACTTCCTCATGCGCCAGCCGCGGCGGAGCTTCGACGCAGCCGCTTTCCGTGGCTCCCCGGCGGAGTCGCTTGTCGAGTCACTCGACGCCTCCCTGCGCGGACAGGCCGGCTTATGGCCTGCGCTCCTGCCGCGTCTGCGCCATGACGCGCAGCTCAAGCGCAGCGATGTCGTCGAGCAGTTGGCCGAGGCCCTCGGCGCTACCGAGCAGTCGGAGAAGGTCGCCGGCTACTACCACCAGATGGAGCAGGGGCTACTGCCGCCGGCGGGCGTCAGCGACAAGGTCCTCGACGCGCTCGCAAGGATCGTCAACGTCAGCGGCGCCGCCCTACGCCGGGCCGGAGCGGCGATCACGCCGGCGGGCGCCAGCTCGCCAGAGCACGCCGTATTCGCGCGTGCCGTGCCAGCGCCTGAACAGGATCGAGCTGCTGAGCCCACCTCGCCGGGCACCGAACCCGCGCGCGACGATGTCGACCGGCTCTTCCTCGGCGAGGGATAGTTGGTTGGTCGGGTCGAGGGGCGTTAGCCGCGACGGCAATCTTCGTAACGGACCCAACCCGGCGCGCTTGGCGTTGCGCACGCCGGATCGCAGAGCGAGACGCCTTGGCCGCTTTGGCCAACCGGGCTAGCATCGCCTTCACTGTGGACGTGATCGAAGCCAAGGCCGAGGAGGTGCTCGCCCAAGTGCCCAGCTGGCTGTGGGACGGCGAGCGGTTGCCCGTGCCGGTCGAGGACATCGCCGACACCTGCTTCGGACTACTGGTCCGCGACGTCGAGGACATGACATCTGCTCCCGGGGCGCCACAGCTCGACGCGGGGCAGGCCCTATCGGGGTTGCTGCTCGCGAGTCGCGGCGAGATCTGGGTCAACGCTGCGGAGGCGCGCGAGTGGCCGCCGCGCCGGCGATTCACGATCGGCCACGAGCTCGGCCACTGGGTCCTGCATCGAGCGGGCCAGACCGCGCTGTTCTGCCGCCACGGCATGATCGAACCCGAAACGACCAGGCCGGCGCCGCCTGTTCCGGAGGACGAGGCAAACAGATTCGCCGCCGCGCTGCTCATGCCAGCGCGTCTCATGACGCGCGAATACGCGACCAACCCCGACTTCGAGCGGCTCTGCCGGGCGTTCGACGCGAGCGGTGCGGCGATGGGACGGCGACTCCACGCGGTGATCCCGCGGCGTGAGGCGGACTCATGACGGCTCCGGAATATCCGCACGCCACTGACGCGGCGCGCGACCACGCGCGTCGGTGACTTCCCACTGCGGCAGATCACCGCCGCAGAGGGGACATGCCAGTGGAAAGTTGCCCCATTTGCGGGCGGTGAGCCAGAACTCTGGGTCGCCGTCCTCCCATCGGCTGCGGCAGACCTGGCACCGCGTCACCGCGGGCTGCTCCGCGGGGATGTCCGCGTCGCCGAGATCGACGACATCGTCGGGGAACCAGACGCGACCGTAGCCGAGCGTCGCCGCCCAGCGCACAATCGAGTCGCGGACGTCGGCGCGGTGACCACCGCACAGGAAGTTCACGATCAGCTCCAACCGGGTGCCCGGCTCGCGGATCACCGTTAGGTCCGCGATACCGATCCCAGCGCGATCGCGCGCTCGAAGGTGAGCATTGCACGGCCCCCAGGTGCCGATGAGCTGCGGATGCCAGCCCACGATCGTCAGGCGGCCACGGACGACCGTCGCGCGGTAGTCGGGCTGGGTGCAAGGTTCGTCGCCGCTCATCAAAGAACAAGTCGCTGCGGCCACCGCGGTTCTGACAATCGAGACCAAGAGAGCCGCGGGAAATTGGCGGCGTAGCGTCCGAGCTCGCCACGCGCGCTCACTCCCAGCGACAGGCTCCATCCAGCCCGACGCGGCAGAACACGAAAACAACCTCCGCGACGGCCAGGCCGGTCGTCTGTTGCGCCGCCGCCGCATAGATCTCGGCCTGGTCCCGGTGGGTGGCAACCGCGGCTTCAACGCCGTCGGGCTCAACGGCGTCGGTCTTGTAGTCGACGATCACGATCCGCCCGTCCTCGACGAACAGCAGATCCATCCGGCCGACCGCCAAGCCGTCCTCCCACGGGATCGTGAACGGCACCTCGCGCCAGTAGCGCTCCGACGCCACCGCGCGCGCGACCGCGGGGCTCGCGAGGCATCGGTCCACGAGCAGCTGCACTTCGTCGCGGCGATCGAGGAGACCTGACTCGGCGCAGACCGCGCCGACGATCGCGTCGAAGTGCCCGGGTGCCGCGAGGTCGACGACCTCCATCACGCGATGCACGGCATCTCCGATCGGTAGCGGCGGGCCGCTGCCGGTCGACACGACGGTTCCGTCGGCCTCACTCACCTCGATCGTGAGCGGCCGCTGCCACAGCAACTCGACGCTGCTCGCTGTGACAACGGCGAGTTCGCGCCCCGCCACGCGCAGCAGTTCAGCGCGGCCTTCGCTCCACGCGGCGCGGGCAGCGTGGGCGCCGTCGATCTCCTCGGCCGTCGCCTCCGGCTCGACCTCGTGTTCGGCGCCCAGCTCCGGCGTGTCGATGTCGCCGATCAGGTCGCGGTCGTAAAGCAAACAGCCGTCGACCTCGGCTCCGCGGGTTGTCTCGTCCCATTCCGGCAGCCCCGCCTCCAACCACTCGAGCATCCCCTTGCGCTTTCCGGGCGCCGGGACGAGCGGCACGATGAGGTGATCGCGTGCGCGCGTGCAGGCGACGTACAGAAGCCGCCGGCGCTCGGCGTCTTCGGCGGCATCCTCGCGGACGAACGCATCCTGCCATCCGGGCGTTTCGAACTTCTCAACTTTTATGTCGAGGCCATGGGCCTCGGTGTCCACGATGCACCCGTCGCCTTGCTTTCGCCGCCCCGTGTTGCTCTTCGCCAGCGCGACGATCGGAAACTCGAGGCCTTTCGAGCCGTGGATCGCGAGGATGCGCACGACGTCGTCGGTCTCCTCGTGCAGACCGGCCTCGTCGTCCTCGCCATCGCCGTCCCGGCGATCATTGAGCCAGCCAACGAACGGCCGCAGCCCTCCTCCGCCGGCGCCGGCGAACGCCCGGGCCTCGTCGATCACCTTGACCAGGTTGGCGGCTCCCTGCTCGCCCCGCGACGAGGCGAGAGCGACCTCGACAAGCCGGGTCCTCGCGATCACGCGGCTGACGAGTTCGCTGAGACTGAGGCCGCGCCGTTCGCGTCGCAGTCCGCCGAGCAGCCGCAGCCCGTCCGCGACCGCTCCCGTCTCGGCGTCGAGTCGCTGGCGCAGGTCGAGGCGCCCGCCGCCCGCGGTCCACATGAAGAGCTCCTCGTCGGAGCATCCGCACGCCGCCGAACGTAGGGCTGCGACGAGGCTGATGCGGTCGTTGGGGTCGTCGATCGCTTGCAGGCACGAGACTAGATCGCGGACCTCCTGGCGGCCGTACAGCCGCGTCCCGCCATCCATTCGGTACGGAACCCCAAGCTCCTCGAGCGGCCCGGTGTAGGCCTCGATGTCGGGGCGTGACGGTACGAGGATCGCGATGTCGCGGTACTCGCACGGGCGAATCGCGCCGCTGCGACGGTCACGCACCGGCCAGTGCTCGTCCTTGACGGCGCGGTGGATCATCGTTGCGAGCAGCCGTCCCTCCTCCGCCTGGATCCCCGCCATGAGCAGGGTGCTGTCGCCCGATCCGTGCACGGCAACCACGCCCGACGGTCCCTTGGGGCCCGCGATTGGAACGGGCGCAAGCCGCACGTTGGCCGGCTGCACACCGGCCTCCTCGACGAGGACGCGGTCGAAGACGTCGTTCGCCCAGTCGAGGATGCTCGGTACCGAGCGGAAGTTCTGGGTGATGTGGCGCACGCCGCCCGCGAGGCTGCCGCGGCGCAGTTCGTCGTAGACGGCGATATCGGCGCGGCGGAAGCGGTAGATCGACTGCTTGGGGTCCCCGACGACGAACAGATTCCCGGGCTTCGGCGTGAGCGTTCGCCAGTCGACGGCGTCCTCGTTCGCCGCGATCCGCATGACCAGCTCGGCCTGGATCGGGTCGGTGTCCTGGAACTCGTCGACGAGGATCCGCGGGAAGCGGCGGTGGAAGTAGTCGCGCACCGTCGCGTCGTTCGCAACGAGGTCGCGCGCCCACAGCAGCAGGTCGTCGAAGTCGGCGGTGCCGGCGCAGCGCCGTTCTTCCTCGAATTGTTTGACGAAGTCTGCGACGAGCGGGATGACGCCGGCAATCGCCTCAGCGCGCAGCTCGCCCTGCGCGGCGTCGCGGAGTTCGATGAACTCGCCGATCAGGATTTTGAGGTCCCTGGTGTCCTGCTTGTCGTCCCAGTCGCTGGCGCTGCCGGCGTTCTGCTTTGGGTCGGGCGCGCGGAACAGCAGCGCGCGCTCGTGAACGACCGCGTCGTCGCGGCTGGCGGCGAGTTGCTCTCGGAACTCGAGGATGCCGCGGCCGTTCAGGAAGGCGCGGTTCTCCTCGTTGTTGCAGCGGTTGGTCAGCGCCTCAAACTGCGGCGCCTCGCGGTCAAGCCAGGCGACGAGCTCGCTGAACGCGCGACGTGGAACAGCTGGTATTGGTGCGAGCGGCAGGACGTATCGGTGCTCGTGGATGAGCTCGGCGATCCGCCGCAGGTGCTTGATCTCCATCCCGCGGTGAAGCGCGGTCGTGATCTCAGCGCGGTCTTCTGCGAACAGCCCTGCTAGCCACGCCTCGTAGCTGCGGTCGAACGCGAGCCGGGCGGCGAGCGGGTCGAGCACCTCGAACTGCGGGTCAAGACGCGCCTCGACCGGCCGCTCTCTCAGGACGTTCGTGGCGAACGCGTGAATCGTCTCGATCCGCGCTCGGTGCAGACCGGCGAGCGCCTCACGTAGCCGCGCGGTCTGCTGCGCATCGCTGCTGCTGTGGAGCGCGTCCTCGAGGCCTTCGCGAACACGGGCGGCGAGTTCGGCGGCTGCGGCCTCGGTGAACGTCATCACCGCGATCTCATCGACGCCGTAGGGGCCGCGTCGCAGCACCTCGACGATCCGCCCGACGAGCACGGTCGTCTTGCCGGTGCCCGCGCCGGCCTCGACCATCAGCGTCGCGTCAAGCGACGTGCGGATCTCCTCCCGCACCGCCTCGTCGATCGCCACGAAGGTGGCCATCATGGGTGGTCCTCGCGCCGCTCGGTGACGGCGATCGCGCGCGGGTCGTTTGCCTTGCGCTCGCGGATCAGCTCGCGCGAGCTGTCGCAGAGTCCGTCAAAGTCGCAGTACCTGCAGTCGCCGGGCTCGGCGTGGAAGTCGCCGCTGCGGATGCCTTTCAGCAGCGATCCCAGCAGCGGCATGACGTCGGCGCCCTCCGCGCCGAGTGCCGCGCCGTGGAACTCGCTGCGCTTGAAGTCGCCGCGTCTCGTCGGATAGAAGTACTGAGCGAGTCCCGCTTCCGGAGGCTGGTCGAGCAGCTGGCCGGCTGCGAGCAGATAGAGCGGGAGCTGCAGCGCCCGACCGCCGTTGACGGTGTCTTCCTTAGGCGCGCCGAAGGTGCCGCCGGTCTTGTAGTCGACGACCCGCATCCCGGCGCCTTTGCTTGACCATTCGAGGCGGTCGATGCGACCACTCATTCGCAGTCGCGCGCCATCGGCATCGATCTCGATCGGATCGTCGATCGACATCGCGCTGGTCTCCTCGTTCGCCCACGCCTGGCCGAAGCGCACCTCAAACGCGGCCTGGTCGTAGCCGGCGGGGGCTGGATTCTCAAGCTCGACGTCGTGCCAGCTGACGAGGTCCTCAAGCAGTGACCGGCGGTCGTGGCGCCACAGGGCCGGGTAGCCGGTCAAACCGCGCTGCTCGACCAACTCGCACTCCTCGAGTGCGATCTCACGCAGCCGACCCTGGTCGCCGTCGCGTTGTGCGGGGCTCGGTCGGCGGTTGTCCAGCTCCTCAAGGAAGCGCTGCAGGATGCGGTGAATCAGGCTGCCGCGAGTGAGCGCGTCGATCCGCTCGACAGCCTCCGGCTCCTCGAGCTCCCGTAGGCCGAGAACCTTCGAAAGGAAAAACTCGTACGGACACTTCGCATACGACTCGAGCGCTGTCGGCGACAGCGGCCGCTCGGGGCCGACCCTGCCCAGCAACGCCGGGAGCGCGGCCTCGCCGAGCACGCCATCGAATGCGGTCAGCTCGCGTGTACGCCACCGCGCCCGCTGGGCGGCGAGGGCGCGCGCGAGGGTCGGCGTCGAGCGCTCGAGCAGCGCGACGCCGACAAGCGGCTGCTGCTGCACCATCGCGCGCTCGTACTCCTGCAGGCTGAGCGCGTGACCGAGATCCTCGCCCAGCAGACGGTTGGCGAGGATGCGACGGTAAACCCACGCGGGGAGCTCATCGACACGATCCGCGCGCACCCGCTCGCCGGTCAGCGCCCGTGCCGCGTCGCGGAAGAAGCGCGATGGAAGCTGGCTGCGCTCGCCGGCGCTCTGGGCCCTCGCGAAGCTGAGCTGCAGCCGATCCTCGGCGGCGCCGCAGGCGAGCGCGAACTGAAGCGCCTCCGAGTCCGCGCCGCGCGCCCGCAACGGCAGGTGAAGGTTGTCGGAGAGCCTGAGCGCCTCGCGCTCATCATCAAGCAGCAGCGGATCCTGTCGCGGCGGCGGTGGAAACGACCGCTCGACCAGTCCGATGATCGCCACCGCGCGGAAGCTCAGCCCGCGCAGCGAGTTCACATCCAGCACGTTCACCCCGCGCCGCGCAAACGCGCCCCGGCGCTCATCCAGGACATCGTTGACGCGCAGTCCGTCGATCGCGGCCCTCACCACGTCGAGGAAGCGCTCCGCCGACACCGGCTCGCCAAGCGCGTCGAGATCGGCGAGCGTCGCGAGCGCGCCGACGAGCCGATCCGCGTCGGCGATGTAGGTGCG
>Ga0182030_10010563_pt1 | contig 18731 bp, 7 predicted proteins | sample 812S3MmetaG_FD_121299 | JGI IMG/M metagenome (GOLD analysis project Ga0182030, IMG submission 121299) | Permafrost microbial communities from Stordalen Mire, Sweden - 812S3M metaG (Illumina Assembly) | ecosystem: Environmental > Terrestrial > Soil > Wetlands > Permafrost | place: Sweden...
CTTCGACGTAGAGATACTGGCGCGCTTTATCGCACTCGACAAGGGCGATGTTTCCTATCTGCGCCAGTCTGTGTACGAGTATCCGCTCAGTTCCTGGGAAGATGTAGCGGGCTCGAAGGTCGGCCCTGCCGACTTCTTGAAAGCTTTCTTCGACGTCGTCAGAATCTATCGAAAGTACCTTCGAGCGGCGCAAAGCCGATGAATTAAACTAACGCCAATGAGCAAGAGAGCCGAGCCACTGCTCTGCGGGTCACGCGAAGGCGCCGTACGATCAACGCGCGCGCGCCGTCTCCCGATACAGGTCCAGATAAGCGTCAGTCATGGCTTCCAAGGTGAAGCGCGCCCGGAATTCCTTTGCTGCATTCAAGGAAAATTGCTCTCGTTCCGCGTCGTTGCCTGCAAGGCGCAAAATTGCGGCAGCCATTGCGGGTGGGGAACCCGCGGGCACTGTCAAACCCGCCTGTGATAGCCGAACCACTTCCGCCATCCCGCCCACGTCCGTCACGATTGCAGGCAGCCCCAGCGAGAAGGCCTGCAGGAGCGATATGGGCAAACCCTCCGACCGTGACGACATGATGAAGGCGTCGGCGGCCGAAAAGTACGGCGCCACGTCGAGTTGCTGGCCCCAGAACGTGACCTGCGCGGAGATGCCCAGGCTGGAAGCCAAACTCTCAAGGGTTTGGCGCTCCGGGCCGTCGCCCACCATCCACAGCCGCAAGCCAGGCATGGACTGAAGTGCGGCGCAAAAGGCGTTGAGCAGCAGGGTATGATTCTTCACCGGTGCAAGCCGGCCAACGTAGAGCAGGGTGAATCCGGATTTAGCCGGCCACTGGTCCTGCGGGACTCGCCTGAGTGGCACCGCGCCGTTATAGACACGCACCAGCTTGCGTGCGGGAACGGTGTGAAGGCTTCTCAGGTTATTGACCGTAGCATCGCAGATTCCCACGACCCAGTCGCAGCAAGTGGCCGCCAAGGCGTACTTCAACTCCACTGCGACTCTGCGCGGCGGCGCCACCAGGCTATGCCGCGTCGAGAGAATGCTGGGCACGCCGGCCAGTCGCGCGGCCATGGCCCCGTAGATTGTCGGCGTTGGGTTATGAAAGTGAGCAATGTCCGGCTTTAGTTTTTTAAAAACAGCAAGCAAGTTGCGCGCACCTTCAGTCAAACTATCCCCCAGACGCGCCTCGACGACGAAACCTTCTTCACGCATCTGCTGGCCGAGATCGCCGAGATTGCCGATTGCGTACACGGAGGGGTCGTGCCCCTGCTCCCGCTGCAAACGGCACATCTGCGACACCACGGTCTCTGCGCCGCCGACCTCCATGCAGTCAATTATGTGTGCAATCTTCATGTTGATCGGTTCGTTCCTTCAGGCACTAAAGATGGGACAAGCGCCCGAACTCTCATTGCGATTGATCAGTGGAGCCGGTTGAGAATCAGAACAGCGACATACATCAGGGGCACAAGTGCGATCGCAAGACCGGCCGCGTATGCAAACATCTTCCCCGCGCTGACACGAGGGAGTACCATCTTGCGCCGGAGCGCCATGTCAAAGACCACTTCAGCCATGCCTCCGAGAAGAAACAAGGTCAACGCGTAGGCCCGTGATAGAAACCATCCTGCTACCAGAAATCCGGTAAGCGACAGAAGCACTAGAAGTCCGAGACGGTTGACTTCCGCCTTGTCCAAGGTGCGCGGTGCTTTCGCCGCTGCCGGAAAGAGCGATTGCTCGACTTCGATGGGCTGCCCCTCACTCACGTTCTCCGGCGAAGCCAACCGCACGCTATCGATTATGGAGGGAAGCAGAAACAGAGACCAGAAATACAACCCGAAGAACCCCAGTTCCGCCGCACATACGATGATGGAGTTGTGCGCGGTAAGGTGGCCGTCGGTAAACTCCGGCATGGAGCCAAAGCCAACGCCGAACAGCGGATGCTCACGCAGCAGTTGAATGCCTTGGCCCCACAGATTGGTGCGATCTGCCCCAGCGCCAGCGGAGATGTCGCGACCACCTGAAAAGTTCACCAGGGATGCCCCGACGAACAAGAGGGCGGCAACCACCAGAGAGGGGATTGTGCCAATCTTCCGCCGTGCTGCCACGACGAGGATTGCCAGCAGAGCAATGATTGAGCCGCGTGAATGCGTGAGAAATGCCCCGAAGATCAGAATGCCCGATGGAACGATAACGAGGAGCAGGTTGACGAAAAATCTCTTGGCGCGCCAGAAGATTAACATGAGCGGAAGCACGCAAACAATCAACTGTGCGAAGTCATTGGGGTCATTGATCTCGCCGAGACCCCTGAGCCGGTAGATCATGTCGCCGTTGTTGCTGTGCTCGGCCATGAAGTACGGGCTGGGCGTTTCACCAGAAACGCTCCCTCCGCTCTGCGGTACCCCTCGCAGCAAATCCACATAGCCGCGCCCAATGATGAACAGGCACACGAACAGCAGCATGAGAACCAGAACCTGGAGCTTCCTCTTCGAATTGCAGTGCAGGCAGACGAGGAAGTAGGCAAAGGCATTGGGGATGAACGCCAGAAACGCATCCACCGCTCCCCCGAACCATCGCCGGCCAACGAGCACAGACATGAAGCTGGCAATCGCCAGCCCAATCACGGCAATTGTCTGAGGCGTTTTTCCAAGAAACGACTTCAGGAGAGCAGGCAGGGATACGAGAAATACCAGAACGGCCAGGATCAGTTCAATGCGAAAAGGCGCAAGCGGCCCAAAGATCGCGGTGGGCGTGAGGTAATACGTCACGAGATAGAGGACGCTCAGTACGAAGCCCATATTTAGTCTGTATGCGGGAGTTAGCTGTTACCAGCATAACCGAAGCGATGAAACGATGCCGTGACACTTTGGTTGAATACGCTCTGCGTTCTAGGCCGGTGCCTTTATTGGAGCATGACGGTAATGCGAACTGCGTCCGAGGAAGCGCTTCTCGACCAGGTGCCAGAGGAGAAACCCGGCCAGCGCAACGAGTGAAATTGCCAGCGCCAGAAAGGCCCCGGGAGGCAGCGTCAACAGACCCAGCGCGATCAAAATCTGCAGAATAGGCCAGTGAACGATGTAGACTCCGTAGGAGAAATCCCCGTACTTTGAAAAATTGCCAAAGTAGCGCCAGAAACCAAAAACGAACACCAGGCCGGAAATCCAGAATACGTCGAAGAATTCTCCCGGCACTACATGGTCCAGCGCATACAGGCAAACGGTGATACCGGCAATCGCTCTAAAGTGCAGTTTCAACTGGTCGAAGTAAAGCAGCAGCAAGATGCCTGCAGCGAAGTACGCCAGTTCTGCGGGAAACTGAACCTCAAGCTGCGCGTAGAGGTTCCGCGTCGGGTCCTGCGTGTAAATGCCGTGCGTGCTGTGCGTGGCAGCCAACCACGCGAAGCCGTACTTCCACGCACAGGAAAAAAGGAAGATTGTTACCATGGTCGCCCTGGTCCCGAAGCGCTTGCACAGCGCGTGGATCAACGGCACCAGCAGGTAAAAGGCAACCTCAATCTTCAGCGTCCACAGCGCTCCGTTGACGGCAGAGCTGTCATTTGCGATGAATACTCCCGGCAATGAAGGAGCCAGGAAGTTGAGAAAGAGCAGATTCGATCCAAGATACTTCCAGAATCCCACACCGAAATACTGAGTGATAGGGGCTCTGCTCATCGCCAGCAGACCTGCAGCCGAGAGCACGATCACGGTGAAATACGCCGGATAAATCCGCCGAATGCGCTTCTCGAAATATGATTTGACACTGGATGAGCGAGTGTAGCTGCGGTAAATCAGCAACCCGCTGATGACGAAGAATGACCTTACCGCAAAGTGTGGCGAGCAGTAAACGCCGAGAGGCGCGAAAGCCGCAAGACTTGTAAGCGCTGAAGTATGAAACAGCACGACCACGGACGCCAGGATCAGGCGGAGACAATCCAGATTGTTTTTGTTGAAGTCCGCGGCGCCCTTCATGATTTGGCTTTTCCCTTTGATCGTTCGCGATTTCGTACACTTCGTCAGTACTGCACAATGACCCGTGGCCTACCCGAGAAAATTTGCGGCTCAAAGACTCTGCGGCTCCTCTATATTCTCGCATTCAATTCCCACAACGCGCAGCGTCCGGCACTCGTCTTAGGTTGATGAATTGAAATCATGCTCCGCCGTGAAGTATCTCAATCGGCCCCGCTCCATCTTGATCGTAGCAAGAATCAAAGTCGCTCTCATTTGCCTCGTGGCGCCCTTGAAACCTGGCCACTCTTCAATGCCCTCGGTTGCCTTGGGCCTCCGAAGCGTTTGGACTCGAACTCCCTCCCCGCCTATGTCCATTTGCGCGGGGAGGAACAACAAAAGGGCACGCAAGCGTGCCCTTTCATACCCTGAGTTTTGCATTGGCCCACAAAAGCCAAGGATCAGTCTGCCACTCGACAGGCTTACTCCATCGCTCCAACCGTCAAAGGCTGCTCGCGGAGCACCTGCACGGCTGAGGGCCCATACTGGAAGCGTACCGGAAGCTTCGGCGCTGAGGTTGGCATCGCTGTTCCCGCATTGACAAGCGCTGCATTCGGCGCGAAGGTGCTTTCGTTGAAAGGAACTGCCGATACTCCAATCAAGTTACTCACACCGGTATTGTCGCCACTATTGCTGACGCCCTGGAAGGCATAGGGCGAGGCTCCTCCTGCCCAACCTGTGCCATCTCCACCCGACATATTGTTTGTGCCCCAGTTGGAGTTGATGACATTCTTGCCAAATGTCGTGAACTGGTTACTCTGGTTGTTCCAGTAGAAGTACGGCTCGGTCGGTGCATCCATCCAGATTGCATTATTCAGCGTCTGGATCTGCGGCCACTCGATCTCCGGAAAAGCATTACCACCACCACCCGATGTATCAAAGATGGAATATCGCCAATTGGGGCAACCGTCGCACACCGGCTCGTAGAAGCTGTTGCTGTAGAACCACAGAGTTCCTATGCGATCGTTTTCGAGGCTGCCATGGTCCGTTGCATAGTGGATCGGCACGCCCGAGGTTCGATTCACGAAAGTATTGCCGTAGACGTAGTCCGCATGATGAGCTTCCACAGCGGCAGCCAGCAGATCGCCGGTGTATTGGTCTGCAGGGTAGATCCCCTTGTAGGACTCGTTGCCTCCACCAAGATAGCCCTCAAAGATTGAATAGCCGCTGGCGTCCTGGTTGTCTACCATATCCAACTGCCGTGCGGCCCCATCCCCAAAATGGTTGTACCGAATGACCTCTGGGAATCCTCGGCCCTTGAGGTTAGAGCCTTCTGCGCCGCTCTGGTATTGGTCGATTACATTGAACTGCGCAACCTCGTTCCACCCCTGGATATAAAGCTGGTGTTCGGTAAAGCTTCCCGAATTCCCGTTCTGATGCAGATGGTTCCCTTCATACAGGGTGTTGGCAACTGCGGCATACCCATTGTTGGCGTTGAAGTCGGAGAAGAATCCGTTCCCGCAGTTATAGGCGTCGATCCCTCTTACCACCGTATCGAAACTCCGGAACAGACGAACGCAGGCCGCTCCCCCGATCCATGCCGTTGCCGTTCCACCCGCTGGCGGCGTGTAGGTGTAGGCCTCCTTGGCATTTTGAATCTTCAAGCCCTCGACAATGATGTACTGCGGCCCGGTCCACGGTCCGGTGTAAAGCCCAGCCCATCCTGTGGCCCCAATCCCAACCGCCGTGTATCCCGCCGAGTAGCTGCTCACCGTCGAACTTCCCGTTGAGTTGCTCGCGTCAATCACCGGCAGGTTGCCTCGCGTGTCCGGCACGCCGCAGACACGCACGGGCTGGGTGCGCTTTGCCTGCGCAGTGACCTGGAAATACTCATGGTACGTCGTAGGATTGCCACCCGTCGTGTCCTCATTATGGATGCGCACTGTCGAGCCGGCGCTCAGCGTGGACCATGGAACCGATTGAATGGTCTTGTACGATTGCGAAGGCCCTACCTCGTAGGTCTTCCCCGTGAGAGCAGGATCAATACTGCAATCGATCGGCATTGTCTCTGACGGCGTTACTTGATAAGGCATGCTGTGCCCGGTCACATAGACAGTAGCCGTATTGGTCTTCGAACCGTCCGCCACGCTCGTCGCCGTCAGCGTATAGCGGCCCGGAACTGTGGCCGAGAAGGCCGTATCCTGATTCACCGAGTCCATCAATGCGCCGTCGCCGCCGTTAGGCTGTGCGGTGATGGCCCATGTAACGTTGCGATTGACAGATCCCCACACAAATGCCTGAATGTCTGCCTTCTGCTGGGCATAAAGAGTGGTATAAAACGGCACCACCTGCACCTGCACGGCCGGGTTGCATACATTGATCGTGATCGACGATGTCAGCTTCAAATTCTCCTGCGATTGCGCAGTGAGCGTGAGCTGCTTGGCCGAGCTGACCGTATAGGTGTCAGTACCGTTGATCGAGCAACTGCTTCCCGTAGACGGTGCCGTAACATCCACCCAGTTTCCAGTGGAAGCGGAGAGCGTTGCTCCGCCCGTGACGGTCCAGTGCACTCCATTCGTCATGCCGTTTGTCACGGTGGCGTAGATGCGTCGAACGCTGCCGGGCAATACATTGAATCCGAAAGTTGGCTGTGTGATGCTGATTGCTGTCGGGTTTCCGGCCTGCGCACCTTGCACGGTGAGCGCGATACTGGCGGAACCGCTTGCTGCCCCAGACGTACCTGTCACCGCAACCGAGTAGGTGCCCGACACAACGGAGTTGCCCGCGCTGAAAGTAAGCGAACTGGCGCTGCTTGTAGTAGCAGGGCTGAAAGCCGCGGTGACGCCTGCGGGAACCCCAGACGTCGTCAGGGACGCGCTGCTTGAGCCGCTGAGCCCGGCCACACTGATCGTGGTTCCGGCGCTGCCGCTTACTGGAAGCATCAGGCTGCTCGATGAACTAGAGACGGTCAAGGACGGCGCTGAGATCGTCAAGCCGATCGTCGCGGTCCTGGTTGCTCCACCTTCCGTTGCCTGCACCGTAACGCTGTAGGTTCCCGCAACCGCACTGCTGCCGGCCGTCACCGTCAAAGCGTTCTGGCTGCTGGCCGTTATTGACGTGAAACCGCCAGTCACGCCGGAGGGCAGTCCGGAGACGCTCAGCGTTGCGGCCGAAGAGGCACTGATGCCTGTGACGCTTATACTGCTCGTCTGGCCTGGGCCTCCCTCGACCAGAGTGAGTGTGCTTGGCGACGCGGCAACCGTAAAGTTCACCGGGATCGTCAACACGAGGGTTGTGCTGCTAACCAGCTGTCCACAGATGCCCGTCACGACGACGTTATAGGCGCCTGGCGTCGCGGAGGTGCTTGGCAAAAGAGTGATGCCGTCGTAGTACGCGCTGCTTGGCCAGTCGAATTGCGCGGTTACTCCGCTTGGCAGACCGGCTACCGAAAACACCACACCACCAGAAAATCCGCTTTGGTCGACAACATTGATGCGTATGTTGGAACTGAGGCCGTTCGCGGGCAAAGTGATTGCACTGACTGTCGGCGACAATGTGAACCCTGGCGACGGAATCGACAGCATCACCGTAGTCGTGCTGGTTGCAGTACCCGAAGTGCCGGTCACCGTCACAGCGTAAGTCCCTGGAGTCGCTGCGCCGCCTACCTTGAACGTCAAGCCCTGGGTGGTTGCACTCACCGGTGTAAATGCCGACGTTACATTTGCCGGTAATCCGGAAACAGCCAGCGTCACCGGATTCGAAAGTCCAGCCTGGTTCAGTATGGAAATATCGACGGGAAGATCCCACCCGTTCTCCCCAACTGTCAGCGTGATTGCGCTCATGGAAGCGGACAGGCTGAAACTCGGTTTGGGAATGATCAATTGCACGGTTGTGGAGCTGTTGGTGCTGCCGGTCGTTCCGCTGATCGTTATCGGATACGTTCCCGGTATCGTGCTGCTGTCGGCCGTCACTGTGAGCGACACAGGGCTGGCGGCGCTCGCCACGGGCCAGTTCAATTTCGCTGAAACGCCCGCCGGAACCCCGGATATCACCAGATTCACGTTCGGATTGCTGAGTGCAACGGGATTGACGACGCTGATGGCCGAGTACACGTTGGAGCCGCCCTGCAAAGCCGTTAGCGAGTTCGGCGATGCACCAATGCCAAAGCTTGGCGCGGAAATTGTTACAGCAATCGTGGCCGTGCTGGTTAGCCTTCCGGATGTTCCAGTGACTAACAAGTTATAGGTTCCAGCAGTTGCGTTCGCCCCAGGCTTGAGCGTCAGCACCGTGTAGTAAGCGCTGCTGGCCCAGTTGAACGAAGCACTCACCCCCGCGGGAACCCCGGACACCGAGAACGCTACGTTGCCGTTATAGCCGCCCTGGTCCGCAATACTGATGTTGCTGCTGGCACTGGTTCCACCTGGAAGCAAGGTAATTGCGCCCACTGAAGCCGAAAGCCCGAAGCTCGTTTTGGGGATGGTCAGCTGAACAATGGTTGAGTTCTTGGTGCTGCCCGACGCACCGGTGATCGTGAGCGGATAGGTTCCAGGGACGGCATCGCTGGATGCCTTGACACTCAGCTGCACCGGACTGGAAGAGGTGACCGTTGACTCGTTCAAAGACGTTGTCACACCGGCCGGCGCGCCCGACACGGCAACGCTCACGACGCCGCTGCTGGCTGAACTCGGATTCGCGATGTTGATGGTAGAAGATACCGAGGAGCCACCGGCGGTAGCCGTCACAGCACTCGGCGAAGATGCGAGCGAGAAGCTCGGAGCAGGAACAGTAACGACGATCGTGGCTGTGCTGGTCAAACTTCCCGATTGGCCGGTGACCACCACTTTGTACGTTCCAGGAGCAGGAGTGTGGCCTGGGGCGAGGATGAGGCCCGTCTTGTAGTCGCTGCTGGCCGCGCTCAACGATCCGTTCACTCCGGCAGGCACGCCAGACAGGGAAAAGTTCACGCTCCCGGCAAAGCCATTCTGATCCACAACATTAATAACGCTGATACCGTTGTTGCCGCCGGGTAAAAGCGTGAAGGCGCTGATCGTCGGAGAAATCGTAAAGCTCGGCGACGGAATCACGAGAGCAACCGTGGTGCTGCTGATGATGCTGCCAGAGGTTCCGGTCACCTTGATGGGATAAGTCCCGGGAACAGCGGCGCTGCCCACATTAAACGTCAGATCCTGGGTCGTTGCATTCACACTTGTAAAGGCAGACTTCACGTTGGCGGGCAAGCCGGAGACCGACAAGCTCACCGGTTTGTCGAGGCCCGAAGGATCCATAACGCTGATTTTGATTGGCAGATTCCAGCCGTCCTGGCCCGCCAGCAGCCGAACCGATTTTTCCGAGGCAGCCAGGCTGAAGCTCGCCGACGGGATAATCAGCTCGACCGTTGCTGCGTTCTTCGTGGCCCCGGAAGTTCCCGTGATAGTTAACGGATAGGTGCCCGGCGTTGCTGTCGCGCCTGCAGTCGCCGTCAGCCTAACGGAGCTTCCTGCGCTCACTGTTGATTCATTGAATGCCGCAGTCACTTCAGCAGGTACGCCGGACACAGCCAGGCTCACGGTGCCCTTGAAGCTATTCAGTGCGGATACATTCACTGTGCTGCTGACGCTGGCCCCACCGGCACGCGCCGTCAGACTCGCGGGTGAAGAAGATATCGCAAAGCTCGAAACTGAATTGATCCGCACCACTTGAGCGCTTGCGCACGATCCCGGCGCCAAAATGATGGCTGCAAGGATGATCGTTGAGAACCGGTAAAACCCCTGAAAAGAATTCCAACTCTTATGCTTCAGTGCAGTGGACATGGACTTCCTTCTTTTCTTTCGATTGAGCACGGCCTACGTGGACCACTGCCCTATTCCGGTGTATCGGCGCACACGTGGAGGGCAATCAGGGTTTGCCATTCCGAAGTACTGTGCATGGAAAAACTATAGTTACTGAGCTGCTCTTTTCCAGTAGCACTTTGATGGGAGATAGTGCCGCTTCCGGGGCAGAGGCAGTCCACCTTTGAGTTAGTGCGCCATCATTTTCGCCATCAAAACGTAGCGCTGTTCGCCAGACAGATTAAGGTGTACGTTCTGCATGGGCACGACTTCATAGCCTCCTGAAAGACTCATCGGGACAGGCACGAAGTGTCAGGGCACGACTTCAGTCGTGCCGGAAGAGACGCAAAAACAGCCGGGCTTTAGCCCCTGAGGGCAGCATCTTCTAAGCATTCAGCCCATTCGCGAGAATCGCTGAATGACCCTATTGCTGCGCAACAGGACTCCCGGCAATCCAGAACCGTGTTGCCCCTCTTCCTTATATGCAGTACCCTTATCGCCCATAGCTCATTTCAGAATTCAGGCGCGATGCAGACCGGACCTCTCCAAGTCGGGCGCACCCTCGTTCGTGCACGCTCAGCGCGCATCGCCGCTGGGCTAAGTCAGGTTCCGCTCTTTCACGCGGCATGGTTGTTCGCCGCCGGCATTGCGATTGCCCGCTGGTTCTGGTCCAGCCCCAGCTTCATCTTCATCGGATTGGGAATGGCTGCAGGGATCTGTCTTCTCGCTGCGTTTCGAGCGCAGCGCATCGCTTGGTTGCCCATGGCGTTGCTCTGGTGCCTGCTGGGCGCATGGTGCGCGCTCATGGAACCGCATCCCGCGCCTGCTCCCGCGCTGGATGCAATGTCCGATGGCCTGGTCCGCACCGTCGAGGGCACCATCACCGATGTAGCACCCATGCGCACAGAAACCGAAGAAGACCTCGACGACTATGCGTCAACGGACTGGAATAGCTCACCACAGCGTCCGTCGCCGCGGCCACCGCCGCGCCCATCGCAGAGGCTTGATCTGCGCGTTTCCACTCTTGAGTCAGTTACAGAGGACGCGGACGCTCAAGCGCCAGTCTCGGGCGCTGTTCGCCTCACGGTGCGCTGGCCTGTCGCGCAAGCCCAGTCGCCCGCTTCCAACTTCGGCCCTCACCAATTTCATTGCGGCGATCGCCTGCGCGCGCAAGTCCGCCTGTTGCCGCCGGAAACCTACCATGACTCCACCGTCTTCAGCCGCCAGGACTATCTCCTCGACCAGGGAATCACTTCCACGGCCGCCGTGAACGTCGAGCAGATCGAGGTTCTGGGCACTGCGCCAACCCGCAGCCTCGGTTGCCGCCTGAGCAGTTGGCAGCACGCATCCACCGCGCGGCTGCTGGCGCTGCCGGCCGCCATGCGCCGCATGCCTGCAGCCCTGCGCCTTACCCCTGACGATGCCGCCATGCTGTCCGCCATGGTTGCCGGCGACCGCACCTACCTCACCCAATCGCTGCGCGTCGGGTTCGAGCGCACTGGATCCTTCCACATGCTGGTCGTCTCCGGCTTTCACCTGGCCATTGTTGCGGCTTGCATCTTCTTTGTCGCGCGCCGTCTGCGCATGCCGCAGTTACCGGCAACCCTGCTTACCATCTTCGCGTCCTTTGCCTACGCGCTCTTCACCGGCTTCGCCACGCCGGTGCAGCGCTCGCTGTGGATGGTGACGCTCTATCTGCTGGGGCGCCTTGTTTATCGCGACCGTAGCCCGCTGAACACGATCGGCTTCGCCGCATTATGCCTGCTCGTCGCCAGCCCGCGCAGCCTGTTTGACGCGGGGCTGCAGATGACATTGCTCGCCGTGATTATGATTGCAGGTGTTGCGGCGCCGCTATTACAGAGCACCGTCCACCCATTCATCAACGCCACGCGCGACCTGCACCTCACCGCCATCGACGCAGGCCTGCCACCGTCTCTCGCCCAGTTCCGCGTCACCCTGCGCATGTTCGCGGACGCGCTCCAGAGCCTGATGCGCACAGCCTTTACTTCTCGCGCCGATGAAAAGCACGCAGCCGCAGAACTCAGTCTGCTGGCAGGGCAACTCCCGCTTCAAGCCATCTCCCGCAGACCGGCAACACCGCCTGCCGACAGTCTTCGCACTGCGGCCTCGTCCAGGTCGCGGCGCGCTGTCCCCGTCATCGTGCGCTTCCTATTCCGCATCGTTGAACTCGTCACCGTGTCCTGCATCGTAGAGCTTGCCATGGCGCTGCCCATGGCAATCTACTTCCACCGCATCACCGTGTTTGCGCTACCCGTAAACGTGTTGATTCTGCCGCTGCTCGCCATCCTCATGCCGGCGGCGCTCGTCACGCTCATCGTGGCGCTCATCTGGCCGGCTGCTGCGGTGGTTCCCGCAATCCTGGTGGCTTTGCTTCTTCATTTCGGAATCTGGCTTGTGCATCTGTTCGGCTCCTTCACGCTGGCCGACGTCCGCATTGCCACACCGTTGCTCATCCAGTCCATTGCCTTCCTCATTCTGCTCGCCGCCGCTATAGTGCTTGCCCGGGGTGGCCGTTCATTGCGCCGCGCCGCATGGGCTACACTCGTCCTTGCGGCATGCGCTGCCGTCGCCCCGCGGCCCATTCAACATCCGCACGACGCCATGCTCATGCAAGCCATCGACGTTGGCCAGGGCGACTCTATCCTGCTCATCACCCCCGACGGCAAAACCCTCCTCATTGACGCCGGTGGCTTCGGCGGCGGCCCGCACCAGGCACCGCAGGACTTCGACATTGGCGAAGAAGTCGTCTCGCAAACCCTCTGGGCGCGCGGCATCCGCCACCTTGACGCGGTCGCGCTCACGCACGCCCACTCTGATCACATGGGCGGCATGCCTTCCGTGCTGCGCAACTTCCATCCCGCTGAATTGTGGGTCGGCAATAATCCCCACTACGCCGCTTATGACGCGCTGCTGGACGAGGCGGCCAATCTCCACACGCGTATCCGCTCTCTGCGCGCCGGTGACTCGCTCGCCCTTGGCGCCATGAACATCGCCGTCCTCGCACCGTTCCGCGATTATCAGCCCGGCCCTGAACCCACCAATAACGACTCGCTTGTCATGCGCGCGTCCTATGGCGCAACCTCAATCATGCTTGAAGGCGACGCAGAGGCGCCCATCGAGCAAGCCATGCTCGCCGAACCCGATCTGCAAAGCACGCTGCTCAAAGTTGGCCACCACGGCAGCCTCACTTCAACGCGCCCAGCTTTTCTTGATCGCGTTCGGCCGCAGTGGGCAATCATCTCCTGCGGCCTTCATAATCGCTATCACCATCCGCGCCCTGAAGTGCTTGAGGCGCTCGAAGCTGCGAAGGTCCGCACCTTCTCCACAGACATCAACGGCGCTGTCTGCTTTGTGCTCAACGGAAAATCCGTAACGCCCGACGCCACATGCGGCTGGCAGCAGATTCCGTGAGGCCGGGGCCTGCACTGCTACTTCACCAGTTCCGCAACCACTTCAATTGACTCCCTGCGCGTGCTTCCCGGCACATCAAACGATCCCAGCATCAGCGGCTTTCCCTGCGTCAGTGTCGCCGTTCCATCCAGCACTGACTGCCGCACTACCGGGTCCTGCGGCCCTACACCCGACTTCTCATCGGCCATGCCCGTCTGCTCAATCTTCGTCCGCAGCCGCAGCCCATCCATGTAGCCATTCAACGAAGCCTCAATGCTCAACCCCACGTCCTGGTATTGAACCTGCGAGTTTGCGGTCGACTTCTCGGCGTCGTACATCCCCGTCACAATCGGCGTGCGAATGCCCTCCTTCAGCGTTGTTCTGTCGCCGGACGCAACCAACATTGAAAAATGCTGCTTGCCCACCTGCTTGTCGCCGTCCAGATCGATAATCGTGTACGTCACCCTATAAACCTTCTGTACTTTGTCCAGGTCCGTAACCATCCTCTTCGCCACCGCAATGTCCTCTGGACTTGCATGAAGCGTCAAGGCGGCCTGCGACTGAACATAATAGATCGCTGCCTTGGGCAGCATATTGCGAAGCGCGGTTGAAACATCGATTGCATCGTTTAACTGCGTCAGGTTCGTTAAATAGATGGTCTCGTAAACCCGCGCATCCGGCTTTTCTTCCGCGGACTTCGTCTCCGCTCCCTGGGCATGCGCCACAGCGCCCTGCGTCATCATCACCATGCAGAAGATCGTTCCCGCGCAAAATGCCCCTGTCATCCGGGCACAGATTCTCCCGCGCCTTCCGGTCGCGTCACTCATCACGTTCACCTCTCGCCTCTCAAAGTTCTTTCTTTTTTTGAACAGCCAGGCCGCATCCCGAGCGACGCCGTGGCCGCTTCTATGCTGAAAGACGCCCAGCGTCGCCTTCCGCTCAAAATCATTTGCGGATGCTTTCAAGTTCACCGCAAGACCGGCGTTGCCCTGGGTCTGCCGTTCATATCGAAAATTGAGCTTTCATCCTGAGCGAAGCGTACTTCAGCGGAGCCGAAGGACCCGCTTTCTCGGCTGCTGGGACCGGAGACAAATCCAGTGATACTTGCAACCATCCTCTGAGTCACTAAGCCGGGCAACAAATTTTCGCGAAGACTGAACAAATCAAACCGCGACGCGCCCAATCCATCGCACATCCGCTTTGAAAGAACAGCGGCAAGCTGCTAGAAACAACTATGGAGACCGCCGCAGACCGCCCTCGTTGGAAGACCCTGCTGGCCTTCGCGATCATCTACTTCGTTTGGGGCTCCACCTTCCTTGCCATCCGCGTCGGCGTGCATGAAGTTCCCCCGCTGCTGCTGGCTTCCATGCGCTTCCTCGCCGCCGGTCTCGCACTCTTTCTCTGGATGCTTGCACGCGGCGAGCGTCTCCCCTCCGCCCGGCAATGGGCCTCCGTAACACTGCTCGCCGGCCTGATCTTCGTCTGCGATTACGGTCTGCTCTTCTGGGCCGAGCAGCGCGTGCCTTCGGGCATTGCCGCCGTCATGATGGCCACAATACCCGTCTTCATCGCCCTCGCTGAGATCGTTCTGCTGCGCACGCAGAAACTAAGCCTCCGCCTTGCCTTCGCCTTACTGGTTGGCATAGGCGGAGTGGCCGTACTCATGAGCCGCTCCTTCAACCTGGGTGGCGCGTCCATTGACCGCACCGGCGCCGGCGCGCTCATCCTCGGGTCCATCTGCTGGTCCATCGCCACGGTGCTTTCGCGCAAGCTCACGCTCCCGCCCTCCAAGGCCATGAGTTCAGGCGCGCAGATGCTCTCCGGCGGAATCATGCTCACCCTTGCCGCGGCAGTGGCCGGGGAGTTCAAAAACTTCCATCCCTCGGCCGTCTCCGCGAAAGCCTGGCTCGCGCTTCTCTATCTCATCGTCGCGGGCTCCATCATCGGCTTCACCGCATACGTGTGGCTCATCCACCGCGAGTCGCCCACCAAGGTCGGCACCTACGCCTACGTCAATCCCGTAGTCGCCGTCCTGCTGGGATACTTTCTCGGCGGTGAAGCGCTCGGCCTGCGCACCATCCTCGGCACGCTCTTCGTGCTCATCAGCGTGGTTGTCATCACCACCACTCCGGCAAAGAAACTCGTCAACAGTCGCCACTAGCGCCAAGTCGGCTGTGCGCGACCGCTCCTGGGCTGCTCCATGCTTGGGCTGCTCCATGCCTCGGCTTCTCCATGGTTGGCTGCTCCATGCAATGGTCAAAACCGCATCCTCACCCCAACCTGTATCTGCCGCTCACGATAAAAATTCGTCGCATTCACATTCAGTGGCTGTCCGAAGGCGGGATTGGGGAGGCCGGTCGTGGCGTTGATCTTGAGGCCAGTGAGGAAGGTCAGCGTCGGAGGGGACGAGGCAGTGCCTGACCCGAGGTAATAGCCGGTAGTTTCAATCTCGGTCACGTTTTGGTGGTTGAACAGGTTGAAGCTCTCCACCAACAGTTCCAACTGCCGCATCTGACCCAGGTCGAACTTCTTACCCAGGCGGAGGTCTGCCTTCCACGTTGCCGGATAGCGGTATGTGTTGCGGCCGATGTTGTAGATGCGTCCGTCGTTGCCCATACCGTAGACCCGGTTGTCGCCGCCCGAACCGTTCATCCCCGGTCTCAGCCCCGCGATGAAATCCCCGGCGGTCACATTGACCGGCGAAGATTGCGGCGGGGTACAGGAACCTGCATACCCGCCGCATCCGGGCAGTGAGCCCGAAACGCGCATGGAGTATGGCAGCCCGCTGTGGAACTGTCCGATGCCGGAAAGCATCCAGCCGTTGGCCAGGCGCCCGGCCAGGTTGTGCAATTTCCACGGCGCTTCGTAAACCACCATGGCGGCTGCCGAGTGGCGTATGTCCTGGCCGCTGGTTCCGTACTCTTGGTTAAATTGTGCGGGGTTGGGGTCGAGCGGGCTCTCCCCGGGGTTCCAGTCCATGGCGTGCGAATAGGTATAGTGGGCGTGCAAGCTAAGCCCCCGGCGGCCGTAACGGACCACCTTAAGCATGGCCGCCTCATACGTCGAATTGGCCTTGCTCGTGATCTGGTCGATCCCTTGATAGCAAGGATTGAGCCATCCAATGAATGGAGTTGGACAATTCCCGGTAGATTCGCTCGACGACGGCCAGGAGGCGTAGAAGGGAACCATGATCCGCGTGGCCTTGATGGGGCCGAGCCCGAGGTTGCCGCAGGCGCCACCGGTGGAGGATGGGGCAGTCTCGTCACACACGGCATAGGTGATGCTCCCAGTGTCCGCGGGATTGGTGTCGATATTGGCTTCGATGGGGACGGGCAGCCGCCGTCCCAGGCTCATGAGCGCGCTCGCGGTGACCTGGACGTGGCTCGGCAGTTCTTCTTCGACGGCCGCCACCGCCTGGTGCACCTCCGGATTGCGGAAGTTGGGCGCGAACTCGACAGCTCCCGGCGTGACCACGCTGCCGGGAGCACCGGTCAGCACGTAAGGGAACGGCGGCGCGCCACCCGCATTCAGGTTGTCCGTCGGACGCATGAAGATACTTTGATCGCCGTTCGGGCTTCCGGTCTGCGTCAGCGCAGTCTCGATGGTTGAATTCTCCGTGCGCCCGTAATACATGCCGTAGCCCAGCCGCAACACCGGCCAGTGGCTCTCCAGGCTGCCCAGCGCCAGGCTGATGCGCGGGCCCCAGTCGTTTCCCAGGCTGGGAAGCTTTTCGGTCAGCGGAAGCGCCGTGTTGTTCAGCAGCGCAAGCGGTGGAGGCAACTGCTCCCGCGCCCAACGCAACCCGCCGCTCACCACCAGCAGTTTCTTCGGCTGCCATTGCGCCGTCCAAAACGCTGCCCAGTCGTTGGTGCTCAGGTTCCAGTTCGTAGGCCCCATGGTTTGCGAGTAAGAGGAATAGCACGGCAGGTTGCCTAGCCCACGCAGGTTTCCGCCCGAGTCCACCCACACGTTGCCCGTCTGATCGCAGTTATGCTGGTCATCCGGGTTCAGTTCCCCGGCCAGTCCGTACTTCGCGAAGACCAGCGCGTCGGAGATGAAGTTCTCCGCATTGGAGTAGGTATACGTGCCCGTCTGGTTGCGCAGCAGGCTGGTGGCGTCGAAGTTGTGGCTCACCTCGAAACCGGCCTTGACCAGAAGGCTGCCCCGCACCCAACTCACCGTCTCTTGGCCCTCGTAGAGCCGCTCGTCCGGATAGCTGCCCGTTCCAAAACGAGACGGGTTGCCGATCGTGAACCCGTAGCGATTGTCCACGACGATCTGCGGCAACTGCCCATAGATGTTCGGCCCCAGAAACGTCTGCTCGAAGGCCGAGGGCGTCTCTGCATGCTCGCCCAGGATGTTGCGCCCCACGGAGCCCTGAGTCACGGCCAGCAGATTGGGAGTCATGAAGGCCTCCCAGCGCCCCAGCAGCCACTCCTCGCTGGCCTGGCTCGATCCGAAGCTGTGGTTGCCGTAGTTCTCCGAGAGACCTGTCAGCCCTCCGCCGGGCGAGCTCCAGTGCGCGCCGATGCCCTCTAGCGTGAACTTATGCCGCTCCGCCGCGTTCCAGTCCAGCCGCCCAAACCCCACCCACTGCGCGGCCGTTCGCGGAGCCGGCCCCAGCAGCCCGTCCAGCGCGGTCAGCATCGGCGAATAAGCCGCAAGCCCCTCCGCCACCGGATTCACGCTGCTCAATCCCAGCCGCGCGCTCAGCACCTGCGCCTCGTCGTCGCTGGGCGGCGCGAAGAACCCGCCAAGAGTTGGAGTACACGCGCTGGAGGGCTCGCATTTGCTCGGAATCTGCCAGGCGTAGGGCCATTTCATCATGGAGAGTCCAGGATCGTTGCGGTGGTAGCTGTCCAGCGCCCCAAACCAGAACAGCTTGTCGCGGCGAATTTGACTGCCCAGGCCCACGCCCCAGACCATCTCATGGTCCGGCGGCGTGTACGACTCCGATGGTCCATACTGACCGGGCGAATCTTGAAAATTATCAAAGACCGGGAACGGAGCGTCGTTGAACGGGGCAAGCGGTTCGGACTCCGAGGTCTCCGTGACCCATTGCGTAAACGGATTCTGCGCCCCCCATGTGTTCTGCCGGTCAAACCAGAACCCCTGCCCGTGCAGGCCATTGGTCCCCCGCGCCGTGTCCACATTCACGCGCCCGCCCGTGGTTCGATCCCCCTCCGTCTCAGCGTCTCCCGCAGCCGTCTGCACTTCACGGATCGCCGCCTCCGCTACCGGCGAGCCGTGCCCGCCGGCCCACGCCTGCCCCATCGCGTTCTGGTCGCGGCCTCCCACGCCCTCTGCGCCCGGTCCCGGGCTCTGCTGCCCGCCAAACGCCGTGTGCGTGCTCACCCCGTCCACAGTGGTCTGTCCCTGACCGGCGCCGCGCCCCGATCCTCGCAGTGACCCGCCCTCCCCCGCTCCTGCCGGCGTGGAAGCCGTTGGCATGTCCAGCACAAAATCCTGCCAGCGCCGCCCCGCGGCCGGCAGCGCCTGTAGCTCCGCCCCGGAAATCACTGTTGCCACCGCCTCCGTCACCGGATCAGCCTGCGC
>Ga0182030_10010564_pt1 | contig 18730 bp, 16 predicted proteins | sample 812S3MmetaG_FD_121299 | JGI IMG/M metagenome (GOLD analysis project Ga0182030, IMG submission 121299) | Permafrost microbial communities from Stordalen Mire, Sweden - 812S3M metaG (Illumina Assembly) | ecosystem: Environmental > Terrestrial > Soil > Wetlands > Permafrost | place: Sweden...
CGGATCGTAGGCGAAAATGCTGGAGCGGTCGGGCTTTTGTTCTAAGATGCCCGCTTTGACCCCCTTAAATCGCACTTCCCCTCTTCGAATGTCTGCCAAAGAAGTCTGCCTACGAAAGATGACATATAATGTATGTTATAGGAGGCATATTTAAAAACTTCAAGCACCATGACGGTCATAGCCGTCACTAGAAGTGCTGATTCAGGCTTCCTTTGGTAGATAAGCTACGCCGTTATCTATCGAATGACACTGATCTTGGGTCTGCGCATGTTGCTTTGACCTGTTTCAATCAATGTCAACTTATGCGCAAACACCTTTGCGCATAAGCTCCTTGCAGGCCGCTATGGAACGTCTCACTGGAAGCGTTTTGTACGAGGCACACCGGGCCAACCCAGTGGCTTGTGACAATCTCTATTAACGGCAGCGCCACACATTGCAGACCGCCAACATACTGGCCGTCCAGGGCCGGCTGCAGCATGGAGGGATGGTGGCAATTAGTATCCCATGCCGAGCTCTTGAGCCTGATTGGCTAATTCGTGCATAGCGGCTTCGCGATCCTTATCCTTAATTTTCTTGAATGCTTTTACATCGTTAAAGCGAATTCGGCGGTGCGTTCCGACTTTACCGAACGGTAAAGTGCCAGCCTCAAGCATCGAAATTAGATAGGGGCGCGATACCCCCAGGTAGTCTGCAGCCTCTTGGGTCGTCAGTTCAGCATGTACGGGTATCAATGTAACCGCATTTCCCTGTGCCATTTCCGTTAGAATGTGCGAGAGCAGGCGCGTTACCGCTTTTGGCAAAACCAACGTTTGGCCATCGTCAAGGTGAACCGTTAATTCGCTTTCTGGCTTAGCCTTCGCAAGAATACGGCTCGAATTGGTCGCAAGCGCCGTGTCCTCCTCGGTTGGAACAACCGTATCTGGATTCTCAAGCAGCGCGTTCATAATCTAATTTCCTTCCTCAAGGCATCGGATAAATCCAACGAACCAGATATAGCGACTCGCGACATAATCGCAACAACCGAAGCAATCGAAATAATCGAAACTTGTTTCCCGTGGCTCGGGAAATTCCCGAGCGGGAATAAGTGCCGCTAGACGGTGTGGTCGTGGCGTTATATTCCCGATCGGGAATAATTTGGGTTGCGGCAATGGCCCTCATATGAGATATTCCCGGTCGGGAATAAAAGGGCCGCCGTCATGAATCTCTTGCCGCTCACAAACCCCGCGACTTTGGGGGATGCCTGCCGTCGCCGGCGCAAGATACTAGGCTTGACGCTTCAGGATGCAGCCGGAGCCGCCGGCGTCAATTACCGTTTCGCGTCCGAGCTGGAGCGAGGCAAGGAAACGTGCGTGTTGGGAAAGTCGCTCAAATACGCCCAAATGCTCGGGCTCGAGCTCTATTACGCGTCTGACGAAGGCGCACCGCCTCAAGCACCGGTGAGCGTGACCAACCGGAGCGAACGGTGACGAAAACCGTCGATCGTCTAGTCCTCTGGTTCGAGGGAAGCGTCGTCGCCGAGCTTGCACGAACTGCGGCGGACTTTACCAGCCTGCGCCTCGCCTATGATCCGGATTGGATCACACGATCCAACGCCTTTCCGATCTCCATGCGGTTTCCTCTACGCGGCCCGGCCTATGAGGGGCCGGAAATCTTCGCTTGGTTCCTCAACTTGCTGCCCGAGGGCGAACCCCTCGTCACGATCGGACACGTGCTCCGCATTTCCGATCTCGATGTCCTCGGCCTCATGGATCGGATGGGAGGCGACTTGCCGGGCGCGCTTGTCTTGCGGCGCCACGATCAGCCCTTCATGCCCGGCAAGCCTCGTGTCCAGATTTGGGACGAGGCGGGCTTGGCGCGCGATATCCGCAGGTTGCCCGAGCGCCCGCTGCTGGTGGGCGAAGAGGGGGTTCAGATGTCACTGGCGGGCCAGCAGGAAAAGTTGGCCGTCGTAAAGCAGGCCGATGGCCGACTCGCCCTGCCGCTCGACGGGTATCCTAGCACGCATATTCTGAAGCCCAGTTCGAAGCGACTGCGGGGAAGCGTCGATAACGAGGCATTCTGCATGCAGCTCGCCGCAACGTGCGGATTGCGGGCCGCCGAGGTCGAGATCGGGCGGGCGCAGGATCAAGCCTATCTCCTGGTACGGCGATACGATCGTGTCGTGACGGGCGAACGGATCAGTCGCTTGCACCAAGAGGATCTGTGCCAGGCGCTCGCGTTGCCGCCTTACCGCAAGTACGAGTGGAACGCTCGGGTCCGAATGCACGGGCCGACTATTGCCGACCTATTCACCGCGGTCAGCATCGGCCCGCGGACTTTGCCGAACCGGCTCGCTCTCCTCGACATGCTGATCTTCAATGTCCTCTGCTGCAACGTCGACGCGCATGCCAAGAATTATTCGCTGCTGCATCAGGCGGCGACACCGACGGTCGCTCCGCTCTACGACGTGATGTGCGCCGCCGTGTATGACGGAGTCACACTGAACCTTTCACAGAAGATCGCCGGCAAGCAGCGTGGCGATCACATTTATGGCCGGCACTGGACGAGATTGGGCAAGGACATCGGCATGTCGGGGCCTCAGGTGCGCCGCCGGGTCAGGACCCTATCGAACAAAGTCCTTGAAGAAATCACCCCTCTTGCCGAGCGCCTCAGGTCCGTCATCGGGCAGGGGGTGATTATCGAAGAGGTGGCCGACGCTATTAAGGCGCGCTGTAGCCGCATACTGGCAAACCTCGACGATGCGGACATCCCTGAAGAGGAACTTCCTTCAATACCGACGTGAAGGTCGCCACATCCGAGCCACTCGGCCTTGAACAGATGGCCAGTACCCGGTTAACTCACCTCGAAAGATGGTGTATCGCGGCGGCTGCGGCGCGACCTGAGATCGTAGGCCTTCAGCCCCTCAATTCTCCCGACCTTTAGCGTGTCGCGGGTTGCACGGTAGCGTCTGGCTCGAAAATGATGCGCAGACGCGTGTGGGTCGCTTTGGCGAACCGCTCGAGGGTCCGCGTTGATGGCTTGCTTCGGCCGCTTTCCAGTCGGACAACCACGGCTTGCGTCGTTCCCATCGCCTGCGCCACATCTTCCTGCGTCATGCCGGCATGAATGCGCGCCTTGATCAGTGCGTCCGCGAGCGCAGTCTCCTGCTTCAGCGCGTCGTAGGCCGCCACGTACTCTGGGTCCTTCCGCCACTTGGCGAATGTCTCCGCGGCAGGAACCGTCCTCTGGGTCATCTAACCTCCTGTGCCCTTCGTAGGGCAATGTCACTTTCGCGGAGCGGCGTCTTCTTCGTTATTTACGATCGACATCATGCCCGCCGAGGCCTTGCCATCCTGAAATTGGCGCCTTCGTCTCCGCCGCAGCCGGTTTGTTGGGAGCAGCGCCTAAGAGCGAGGCAATTTCCTCACAAGTCCGGGTTACAGCAAGTTTAAGGGCTTCGTCGATATGGATGTAGCCTTGGGTTACTCCCCTGGCGGAATGACCAAGAAGGGCAGCGATCGTCAATTCGGAAAAACCCAGGTCACCCGCGACGCTCGCAAACGTGTGCCGCAAAGTATGTGGTGTGACGCCCTTGATCTGTGCTGTGGCGCATAGTCGATCCAGGCAGCTCCTCGCGGCGGTGAAGTGGCCGTCACCGGCATCCGACGGAAAAACATACGGGCAGTTTTCGCGCGCAGGGCGGCTCGTCAGTAGCTGAACGGCAGACGGTCCGATCGCACGGACTTGGCCATCGCTCTTCGTGTCGGGAAAATGAATATAGCCACCGTCCCCGTTGAACCAGTCGTGTTTAAGTCCCAAAACTTCCGACCTCCTGAACCCTGTGAGAAGCATCAAGCGAACTGCCGCAAGCGCAACGGGATGCTCGAAATTTCGCTCAGCAGCCTGCATCGCTTCGCCCAGCGCCTTGATCTCGGCAATACTCAAGCGACGATCCCGCCTATTGCCGGCAAACTTACGAACCCCGACAGAGGGGTTGGAGGCGATCACGTCAAAGCGCGTGGCATGAGCAAGAAGGCTTTGAAATGTTGATATCGTCCGAGCTGCTACGCCCTTCCCTCCAGCCGGAGTGCCGCCGCGGCCGGATTTCCGAGATTTGGCAGTCTTGCCGGCGGCGATATCGGATTGCATTCCTTCGATATCGGCGAGTTTGAGCGTGCGTACTTGCCTGCGGCCGACCAGCGGTTTGATATGCGTCTCAATTCGGCTGCGATCCGACACCAGTGTAGACGATTTGATGGGCCGACGGCGTTTGCCAAGAATCCGGCCCGCCTCGGCCTCCCGCAAATACCAATCGCAGACCTCGGCGACCGTTATTGCCTCTCGCGAGGCGGAACTTTCGTTGGCGGGGTCGGCGCCTGCAGCCACCATTCCCAGCTTGATCTTCGCTTGGTCTCGGGCCTTCTCGACGGTCAACACGCCGTAACGGCCGATGACGATCCGCCGGCTGCGGCCTTCAATATTTCGGTATTGGAGAATGAATGTCTTCAGGCCGGAGGGGATCGCGCGAACGCCAAAACCGCGCAGTTCCCCATCCCATTGAAAAACCTGGCCCTCTTTGGGCGCTTCGAGGGCGTCGACAGCCCGTTTCGTCAATTTGTTCACACGTGGACCATGATCTGCCTGGATTTGCTTACACTAGCACATCTCAGACAAAATGTAAGCACTCTGTAAGCAGATGAGATCATAAATGGGGCGGAGTGAGGATACTCAGTCGGATAACGATTCTAAACAATCGTTGTTTTATAAGGCCTTATCGTTCTCCATCAAAGTCTGTCGAACGCCAGCGCGGCGTCAAATCCCCCTTGCCAAGGTCCGGGTCTAAGGTTCGAATCCCTTCGCCCGCTCGAATGAATTTACAGCCCTTGGCGGTGCCGTGGGAGCAATCTCGCGGTCATAGCAGCTACGGCTCTGAGCCTGATTTGCGTAAAGTCGATGCCTTATCAGCCTTCCATTTACCCAACTACCTGTTTTCTGCCGCGGCGTTACTGCCGGCCCGATTTTTAGTCGCTGAAGCGCGTCGGTTTGCCGCCGCCCGGTTGATCTAGGTCAAATCGCTGTTTGACGTGACTGTGGGAGGCTTCCGTCAACACGCAAAGGGCGCCTCGGCAGATTGGGCCCGGCGCAAAATTTGATAGGAAAATCCGGTGGTCCAGATCAGGGGGTTGGCTTACGTCGTCGTCGAAACCACCGACATAGCTGCTTGGCGCAATGTCGGAGAGAATGTGCTGGGGATGAGCGTGCTGGAGACGGCAGGTGGTCTCGCTCTCAAAATGGACGAGCGCGCACAACGCATCCTGGCGCTTCGCGGTAATGCAAATCGATATTTGGCCACCGGCTGGGAAGTGGGTGGTCAGGGCGATTTTGATCGTGCCTTGGAGCAGCTCGCGCGATCCGACATTCAGTTTCACATCGGTACGTCGGCAGAAGCCGCATCTCGAAAAGTTCGACAACTCGTTTGGTTTTTAGATCCATCGGGCAATCGTCAGGAACTGGTTTGGGGTTTCAAATCCGACTTCTCGCGGTTTGTCTCGCCCCAGGGCGTCGGCCGGTTCGTCACCGGTGCGCTGGGGATGGGGCATACTGTTCTGCCGGCCCCGAGTTTCGATGAAACCTATGCATTTTATAAGGAAATACTGGGCTTCGGTCTGGCCGACATACTCGTCCACAATCCGGCCGGCGGTCCCGGCCAGCGGATTTATTTCCTACATTGCGGCAACGGTCGCCACCACAGCTTGGCATTGTTTGAGGGCGAAGTTCCCGCCGGCTGCGTCCATCTGATGGTCGAGGTTGAAAGCATGGACGAGATCGGCCGCGCTTACGACCGCATGCTGCGGCATGGGGCAAAGCTGATGTGCACGCTGGGCCGGCACGTCAATGACGAAATGATTTCCTTCTATTTTGCGACGCCCTCGGGTTTCGCGATGGAGTTCGGGTATGGCGGGCGCGTGATCGACTGGGAAAACCATGTCGCCTTCGAAAGCACGGCCGTCAGTCTATGGGGACACGATTTCAGTGTCGGTTTCGGTTGAGGAGCAGGGAAATGATGAAAAATACCGCGGTGAAGGTCACTGAGGCCGTTTTGGTCGAGCGCGCGCGTGCGATGCTGCCTGATTTGCGCAGTCGTGCCGAGCAGGCCAGCCGCGACTGTAAGGTGCCGGACGAAACCGTTCGCGCATTCCATGACGCCGGTTTTTTCCGGGTTCTCCAGCCGAAACGCTATGGCGGCTATGAAATGGATCCGGAAGTATTTTATGCCATTCAACTGGCGCTCGCCGAAGGCTGCATGTCGTCGGCCTGGATCTACGGCGTTATCGCCGTCCATAACTGGCAGCTCGCATTGTTCGACCCCCAGGCACAGGAAGATGTTTGGGGAAAAGATAGTTCGACGTTAATTTCATCCTCGTATCAGCCGAAGGCCGAGGTGACTCCGGCCGATGGCGGATACAGGATCTCGGGCCGGTGGGCATTTTCGAGCGGCGTCGATCACTGTGACTGGGTGTTTCTCGGCGGCTTAATTCCCGCAGCCGGCGGGGGGGCGCCCGAATACAGAACCTTCCTGGTGCCGCGGTCTGATTTCGAGGTGCTGCACGTCTGGGATACGATGGGACTGCGGGGTACCGGCAGCCACGATGTCGTGGTCAAGGATGCCTTCGTCCCTGCCTATCGCACGCACAAGGCCAAAGACGGCTTCGCCGTAACCAGCCCGGGTCTTAAGCTCAATACCTCACCCCTCTACAAGTTGCCGTTCGGCCAGATTTTCGTTCGTGCGGTGTCGTCGTCGTCGATCGGCGCGTTGCAGGGTGCTCTGGATTATTTCCGCGATTATGCATCGAAACGGGTCAGCTCGAACGATTTCAGCCGCACGTCGGCCGATCCCGATGCGCAGGCCGTCGCGTCCGACACGGCGATCGCCATCGATGAGATGAAGCTCATTCTGTTCCGCAATTTCAAAGTGCTGGGCGAAAAGGTGAAGGGCGGACAGCCGTTGGACCTTGAGGAACGCATCCGCTTTCGCGTCCAGTCAGCGCGCGTATCCGAACAATGCGCCCAGCTTGTCTCTCGGCTGCTTTATTCCTGTGGTGCGCAAGGGATCTATCGCGACAGTCCGTTGGTGCGGACATTCGTCGATATTCATACCGGTCGCACCCATGTTGCGAACAACCCCGATAAAGTCGGGCGCAATTACGGAGGATTCCTGTTGGGTGGGGAAAATACCGACACCTTCCTGTGACCTTGGGCGCGTGAATTTGATTCAGGTCAAAGTGAAACGACGGGCGAAAAAGCTAGACTCAAGTCCATCAATATCCGGCGATTCCGGATTGGGCGAGCTTTAGAAACGGGAGCGAGACGTGGCGAAGACCAAAGATTACGGCATCGGTGAATTCGATTTCCCCCGCGGCTGGTTCATGATCGCCGATTCGGAAGAAGTAACGGTCAAGCCCGAACCCGTTCGCTTCTTCGGCCGCGATTTCGTGCTTTATCGCGGTAATAGCGGCAAGGTCCACCTGCTGGACGCCTACTGTCCGCATATGGGTGCGCATCTGGCCATCAATACGACGTCTTATGTCGTGCGCGACGGCCAGCATGTGGAGGGCGATTCCATCCGCTGCCCCTATCACGCCTGGCGATTCGGCCCCGACGGGAAGTGCGACGACATTCCCTATTATGACAAAATTCCGGCTGCGGCCTGTGTACGGTCCTGGCCGATCGTAGAGCAGAACGGAGTGATTTTCGTCTGGCACGATCCGGAGAACGGCGCTCCCGAATTCGATGTGCCTTATATCGACGAATGGGACGATCCATCCTGGGTGCGCTGGAAGATTGATCGACTAGGAACTCTTGCCTCTCATCCGCAGGAAGTGCTCGACAACATGTCGGATATCTCCCACTTCAAGCCGACCCACGGAAGCAAGGAAGTGTCGTATTTCGAAAACGAATACGACGGACACACGATGGTTCAGTATTTCGGCGCGGGCCATCGGACGTTGACGACCGGCGAAGAGCTGTTGGAGCTCAAGACCTGGTATGACGGGCCCGGCATCCTCAGATCCCGCATGTGGGGCCACTTACCGTCGATTATGATGATCGCCCACACGCCTGTGGACGACGGCGTGATCAAGGTCTGGCACTCCTTAATGGTGAAGTCGCCGCACGAAGTCGCCAATACGCAGGATGTTGCCGTCGCGCGCGCCTATCAGGAGGCGAGCAGGCTGGCCTTCGCTCAGGATTTCGAGGTATGGGCAAATAAGCGCCCTGCGATCAACATCCTTCAGCTTCCAGTCGACGGGCCGTTCCACAAAGGGCGCATCTGGTACAGCCAGTTCTACAATCCGCGCGCAAAGGCGGCGGAAATCCAGAAGCGCGTCAACGGAGTCCATGTCAGCAAGCCGCGCTCGTCGCTTGGCCGGGCTGCGTGAGCAGCGATCTGCGGCGCCCTGCGAAAGTGGGGCGCCGGGTCCGGAGTACGACCTGAGGCGCCAAATCGCTTCGGTCGTGCGTCCGGCATTTTGTCTCATCTTCGGGAAACGCATATCGGTACGCGCGGCGATGCTGCTATAGTTGGTCGAATCGGTCGCTGTGACTTTGTCCGGCGCCGATTTAAGCGCGCCGCAGTCGCCGCGCTGTCTCGCTCGGCTCCCCAGGGGGAATAATGGAAGACTCGTTTACGACTCGCGAACATCAGTTCGAGGCGAAATTCGCCCATGATGAGGAGTTGAAATTCAAGATTGTTGCCCATCGCAACAAGCTGTTTGCGGCATGGGTCGCTGCCCAAATGGGCGATCGCGCCCCCCCGCACTATGCCGGTTCGTTTCTTGAATTCGCGCTGGGGCGGACGCCGTCGGAGTTGATCAAAAAGGCTGCGAGCGACATGAGTGCCCAGGGCGTGGCAATGGAGGCGCCTAAACTACATAAGGCGTTTGTGCAGCTTCATGATCAGTCCGAGGCGGATGTAAAGAGCGGCGCGCCGCCGGCCTGAATGCTGGCAAAGCCTTGGTAGCCAGCCTACCGGGCTCCTAGTCCCAATGCCTTGCGAGCTTCTGTCTTGGCCGGTCCCAATTCCGTCCGGAAGGCGGGATTGGCCAGCAGGTAGGCGCCGATTGCGAAAGCGCTGATTTTTCCGGCCTCTAAATCGCTAGGATAGTGAACGCCGCAAACGACGCGATTATGAGCAAACTCTGCGGCGCGGGCGAATATCGCTTCTCGCATTTCCGGAATCATCTGGACGAGAACGATCGCGTCTAGATAGGCATAGGTTGAATGTCCGCTTGGATATGATGCGCTTGGCCTCAGGGGCTCGCATGGTACGATTGTGCCGTCGGCGAGAGGCGGCCTGGGACGTGCGAAGGCGATCTTCGCGGGGGTTACAAACTCTGTTTCGGTCGTGCCGACGTGCTGGAAAAATTTGGCGGTAATCGGCAATGCGCCTGCGTTGAAGTTTGGACCGAGGACCGAGCCGAACAGGAATACTTCCTCTTTGGAGTCCGCCACAGCCTGAGCTTGACCGGCGGCTGTTGCTTCTGCCTGTGCGCGAAGAATTTCCGCGATCTCGGCCTTGGATACGGCTGAATCTTGGGCGGGAGGCGGTGGCAGTATCGCTGAAAGATCGATTGCGTTCGGTGGCAGGAAGCGCGGCATAATATCTTCCGCGAATGCTCCGCAGCTAATCGTTGAGACGAGGAGGACGAGAGCGCTAAACGCATATTTCATGCTTGGCCTCACAATCGCGTTGGCGACAAATAAAAGACGATGGGCATGTCGCGACAAAGACGTAGAGATAGCGGTATGTTCTGACGGTTTCATCAGGCACGGTCTGGGGAACCGCGCCTGATGAAATACGTTAGGTTCGAGCGGCCTACGAGGTCGCCCCGTTGTCATAGACGATTTGAACGCGCCGGTTCTGGGGCTCCTTAACGCCGTCCTTGGTCGGGACCAGAAGGTCACGCTTGCCCTTGGCCACGATTTCGATTTCGGACGAGGAGATACCGTCCTTTTCCAATTGAGCCGCAACCGATTCTGCACGACGGCGGCTGAGGCGCATGTTGTAGGCGTCCGAGCCGACAGTGTCGGTGTGACCGGTTACGGTCAACTGGGTCACCTTGGCCGGGCCGGCGTTCTTGGCGGCCCGATCGACGATGGTCGTCGCATCAGCCGTCAGATCCGACTTGTTGAAGTCGAAGAACACCAGATAGCTCTTCGAAACCGACGGTGTCGGGGCAACGGCCGGCGGCGGCACGTAGGCCGCGACAGGCGACGCTTCTTCCCCATGGAAACCGAAATGCACTTTCAGCGAGACGATCGCACTGATCGGCGCCTGGAATTGATACTGATCGTTACTGGTTGCCGGATTCGACTGTACAACACCAGAGGTGCCTTCCGTAATGACCGTAACCGCTCTGCTGTTAAGCAGATTGTCAACATTCACGCCCACTTCGTAATTGTCAAAAGCATATGCAACCGAGGCGCTCACGTTGCTCCAGGCCGGCAATACATAGAAGGAAAGATTCTGGCCATCGTTGTATTCCGGGCCGGTGGTCTTATCGATCAGAGAAAACTTCCAGCCGTTTCGCTTGTAGATCACGCCTGCTGCCGCGGTCCATTTCGGCGCGTCGGGTTCCCATAGGCCGTTGGACTGTTTGGACGACATGACCGAGCCGCTGGCGAAGAGGGAGAGGCCCTGAAGGTCAAGGCCGAACACGTCGCCGAACGCGTAGGTGCCCTCGGCTTCGATACCCTTGTATGTCGCCGAGCCGTTGTTCAGAGAGCACGTTTCGTTGATATCGAACGTACAGGGCTGGGAGACGATGTTGTTGCTGACGGGTATGTAATAAAGATCGGCGTCAAAGGTGAAGTTGTCGGCATAGAACACGGTGCCGAACTGGTAGTTCGTCGTGGTCTCCGCCGTCGGGAAATTGCCCGGGGTCGTGCTGGTTTCGAACGACGAGATGTCGGGCACGTAAATGCCTTTCGCATATTCGAAATAGACGCTCCACGAGGGGTCGATCTTGTAGTTGACGGTGAGGAACGGCAGCGCTTTGCGCGTGGTGTAGCTTGCCGTGAAATCCTGACCTTTCTCATTGAAAGGGGGACATGCCACGTCGACGCCGCATAGGTTGCCTTGTTCGACAGGTGCGTCGACATCGTGGTTCCAATGTACGTATTTTACGCCGGGCGTGATGACGAGATTATCCAGGGGCCTGATGTCGAGCTCAAAGAACGGCTGGTATTGGTGCCAGTCCGAATGCTCGTCGTCCTTGGCATAGCCCAAGCCGCTGACGGGATCGCTCCCTTTCGTCGCGCCGCATGCCGAGGCCGCCGCGCCGCCGCCCGCCACGAACGGGTCGATCAGATCGGCGTTGCACCGGCTAGCGTCGAAATAGAATTTGAAGCGATTGGTATGCTGCATTTCCAGCCAGGCACCGGTGCGGATTTCGCCGCTCACCCAGCCAAGATCGTAATCCTGGGAGAATTTCACGATATCGCCATAGACGCGATATCTGTTTTCCTTGTCGTAGGCGAGTATCTGGTTGGGGACCTTCGTTCCGTTCAACAGCGTGAGCGTCGCGTTGTCCGCCGATGTATTGGCGTTGATTTGGGAGAGCGTCTGGGTCTGGCTGTTCGGGCTGAACGTATGGTTCCAATAGGCGTAGGTATAGGCGATGTTGTCGAGCTTGAGCCCGTCGATGATGGTCCCGTTCAGACGGAAATAATCCATATCCGTCGATTTGGTCGTGTAGTTATAGGCGTAATATGTCGGCACCAGCGGGTCGGTGTTCTGAAGCGAGAAATCCTTGCCATAGACGAGAACCTGTGCCGGAGTCAGGCCGTTATTATCGTCCAGATGCTCTCTCAAATAGCTGTAATTGGTGAATAGCGTCGCCTTCCAGTCCGGCGTGATTTCGGTTTCGATCTTCAGCAGTGCGTTCCAATCGCGCAGATCCTGCTCTGTCAGCGCACCGTTCGATTCCGTGCCCTGCAAATTGACCAGAACTCTAGTGGTGGTGCCGAAAGCGTCAAGATCACCGCTCTGGCCGTTCAGGGCGGCGGTCTGGGTTTCAAAGCTCCCGTAGGCGACCGTTGCATTGACCTGAGGATCGGCGGTCAGCGTTTGCGAAAAGAGCTTGACGGTACCGCCATAGGTCGCCGGCCCCATATTGCTGGCCATTCCAGGGCCTCGGTCGACGACGATGGAGCCAAGCACGGAAGCGGGGAAATAGGAAATATTGTGATGCGTCGGGCCGTTGGTGTCGCCGAACGGAACGCCGTCGAATTGTATGACGTATTGACCGTCACCCAGGCCGCGCAGCGAGTTCTTCTCGCCGCCGTCGGACAGGCCTGGGCCATTGGGATCGCCGCCCGTCATCGAGGGGACGATGGCGAGGATCGTCACATAGTCGGACTGCGGCTGAACGAAGTTCTCGATATAGGACCGGTCGATGACCGTTTGCGGCTCGACGGTATCGACTGAGGCCTTCGCCGGCGCCGCCTCGGTATCGAACCTGGTTCCGGTGACGACGATCGTTTCGATCGGATCTCCGTTCGCGGTTACATCGTCGCCCGCCATAGCGACGCCGAGGTTGCCGAGTGTTCCAACGGCCAGAGCGAGACCGGCGGCACAGCCGAGAAGGAAAGACCTATTCCGGGGCTTAGTGAAATTCAAGATTCGCAGCGAATGGGCGGTACGGCTGACAGGCTGATTCATTTTTCCCTCGACGAGTATGGGGTCGCGTTTCGGCGGGGAAGCTAGCTAAGGGATCTGTGCGATGCAATAGGGTATACAATAGATATTGTTTACTAATACTAGTTTAGTATTATAAGCATATTGTTCGTAAACCGCGCATTATGTCAGTTCTTGCTGATTGGTCTAGTACAGATTGTAGAAATCATGGCTGCTATGCGAGTCGAAAGTTTGCGTTGTGCGATGCAATAATTTCTGGCAAACAGATCGGCCCTTCCGCACGCTGGCGGGTCAGAGCTAGAGGATTCAGCCGATGCCCCAGTCGCGATGGGATGCGGTAGACCGCTATATCGGCGATAGGCTGCTCCCGTTCGATTCCGTGCTGGACGAAGCGCTCCGCGCCAACGCACAGGCAGGCTTGCCTCCGCACGATGTGTCGCCAGCACAGGGCAAGCTGCTCAATCTTCTAGTGAGCATGTCGGGCGCACGGCGAATTCTGGAAATCGGAACTTTGGGTGGTTACAGCACGATCTGGCTGGGCCGGGCGCTACCTGAAAGTGGCTGTTTGATCACACTCGAGGCCGATCCGCATCATGCGAATATCGCACGGACGAATATCGCGCGGGCCGGTCTCGCGTCTCGAGTGGATCTCATCGAAGGCGCGGCGCTTGAGACATTGCCCAAGCTGACGTTTGAACAGCCCTTTGACTTCGTATTCATCGACGCCGACAAGCCGTCGAACCCGCAATATTTAGCTTGGGCGCTCAAACTGTCCCGTCCGGGAACCGTGATTGTCGCCGACAATGTCGTGCGCGACGGTGCGCTCGCGGACGACCACAGCCCCGACCCGAAAGTTCGGGGCGTTCGCCAATTCTTCGATGCGATGGCCGCAAACCCTCGCCTTGAAGCTACGGCGATCCAGACCGTCGGCACCAAGGGCTATGACGGCTTTGCGATAGCCATCGTCGGTGGCTAGGCAGAGGCTACTCCGCCGCCTCGGCGCTCACCGTATTTTCGACTGCCGGTATATAGACCTCCGCCCCGCCGGCGATGAAGGCCTCAGACATATCCGCCATCCCCTTCTGGGCATAGTCGCGTACTTCCTGCGTAATCTTCATCGAGCAGAATTTCGGCCCGCACATCGAGCAGAAATGGGCTGTCTTTGCGCCGTCCGCGGGCAGGGTTTCATCGTGGAAATGTGCTGCTGTCTCCGGGTCCAACGAAAGGTTGAACTGGTCCTTCCAGCGGAACTCGAACCGCGCTTTGCTCAGCGCATTGTCCCGTGCCTGAGCCGCGGGATGGCCCTTTGCCAGGTCGGCAGCGTGGGCCGCGATTTTATAGGTAATCACGCCCACCTTCACATCGTCGCGGTCGGGCAGACCCAGATGCTCCTTCGGGGTGACATAGCAAAGCATCGCGCAACCGAACCAGCCGATCATGGCGGCGCCAATACCACTGGTAATATGATCATAACCCGGCGCGATGTCGGTTGTGAGTGGCCCAAGCGTATAGAATGGGGCTTCGTGGCAGTGCTTCAGCTGCTCTTCCATATTGACCTTGATCTTGTGCATCGGGACATGGCCCGGACCTTCGATCATCACCTGCACATCCTGCTTCCAGGCGATCTTGGTCAGTTCACCCAACGTGCGCAGCTCGGCAAATTGCGCCTCGTCGTTAGCATCTGCGATGGAGCCGGGCCGCAGGCCGTCGCCCAGTGAGAAGCTGACGTCATAGGCCTTCATGATCTCGCAGATTTCCTCGAAGTGGGTATAGAGGAAATTCTCCTTATGGTGCGCCAGGCACCATTTCGCCAGGATCGACCCCCCGCGGCTGACGATGCCGGTCACGCGTCGTGCGGTCATCGGGATATAGGCAAGGCGCACTCCGGCATGGATAGTGAAATAATCCACCCCCTGCTCGGCCTGCTCGATCAGCGTGTCGCGGTACAGTTCCCAGGTCAGGTCCTCGGCCTTGCCGCCGACCTTTTCCAGCGCCTGATAGATCGGCACCGTGCCGATCGGGACCGGCGAATTGCGCACTATCCATTCGCGCGTGGTGTGGATGTTGCGGCCGGTCGACAGGTCCATGACCGTGTCGGCTCCCCAACGGGTCGACCACACCATCTTCTCGACCTCTTCCTCGATGGAAGAGGCGACGGCCGAATTGCCGATATTGGCGTTGATTTTGACCAGGAAATTGCGGCCGATCGCCATCGGTTCGATTTCGGGATGGTTGATATTGGCCGGGATAATCGCGCGGCCGCGGGCGATTTCGTCGCGCACGAACTCGGGCGTCACGTAATCGGGAATTTCTGCGCCGAAATTTTCGCCGTCCCGGACCAAGTTCTTGCGCTCGGCGCGGCCAATATTCTCGCGAATGGCGACATATTCCATCTCGGGCGTGACGATGCCGGCTCTGGCGTAGGCAAGCTGAGTAACGTTGCGACCGAACTTGGCGCGTAGCGGACGAGGCGGAGCGTTCGGGAAGGCAGCGTGAGCCGGCTTCTCACTGCTGCGAAGTCCGTCGTCCAGCAACGAGGCCGGGCGTCCGTCATAACGCTCGACGTCGCCGCGGCCTTCGATCCAGCTTTGTCGAAGACGGGGCAGGCCGGCCATAATGTCGATACGGACGTTGGGGTCGCTATAGGGACCAGAAGCGTCATAAACCCGCATCGGTGGTTCACCGCCGGAGAGCGCGATTTCGCGCATCGCAACGCGGATTTCGGGATGCTTCAACCCGGGAATATGGATCTTGGATGACGCCGGCAACGGGCCGGTCGAAACGCCGAACTTCTTCGCTACTGACAGATCGTCGGGCATGGTTCTCAACCCTCATTCAGAGTGGCCACGCGCCGGAAGAAAATGGGAAGGAACGCTATTCGCGCCAAATCCCATCCCTACGCCGGTGCTGGCCGGATCAGGTTCGATGGGTATCCGCGCCGCCGCGACATCTGCTCAAAAGCGTCTTCGGCACATCGGTATCTCAGCCCTTTGCAAGGCTCCCCAGGGAAATATAATCGTCGGCCCTGGCTACTCGGCTGTCAAGCTGGAACGCACCTGTAGATTACGGGGGGACGACGGCATCCTTGATGGCCTGTACGGCGGGCGGCGTCGGTGCGTCGGCGCTTTCCTGGATGAAACTGTCTCCCGAGCCGTTATGCGCGGCAAGGTTGCGATCGGATGCCCAATTGTCGGTATGCGACGAACCTGTTGTCGGGTCGAACTTGGCTTTCAGGCGCCGATAGTCGGCAGAATGTTGCTGCATCGCTGCCCAGTCGCTGAGCGGGCCCAGCCTTTGATGGGTAATAATGATTTCTTCCCGATCGGGCGGCAGTTCATTGGATGCCGGTTGTGCTGATTGGGCAAAGGCAGGGCCAGCGCCCACCGAAAGCGCCAGCGACACCGCGGCGACCGCCATAAGCTTGTTACTCGAAACCTCTAACCGCATGGACCGTCTCCTAGCATCGCGATGATCCAACACCAAAACCGCCGATAATGTGCCTTCATACAGAACTGGGGAGGAATGCGAAATCCGCAATCCGCAATTTCCGAAAAGTCTCGCCTGTTCGGCTATTTACCCCAGCAATCGGGCCGCTGATTTCGACATTAGACCATAGCGTGGCCGAATTGCCTCCGATACAACGAAAACCAATTGATCACATTGAATTATGCATTCGAGCATGAATGGAATGAGTCCTGGAATTTCCATAGGGATGTTGCGGCGGGGACACGCCGCTTGTGGACGAAATCCTTTACGCGGCATCGCAATTGCCGGTTCGCTGGCTTATCTCTGGTTTGGTTGTGCGCAAGCAGAAACGGCATATCGCCCGATCGAGCCGGGCGCGACAGAACTGGTAACCCTTACAGGGCATGACCTGACGGTCGACCAGCTTGTGGAGGTTGCGCGCAATGGTGCGCCCGTCGAGATTACGGCAGAGGCAAAGCGGCACCAGGAAGATGCGCATGGTCTGCTGCTTGAAGCCGCAGCCGAAGGAATGGCAGTTCCCTGGTTCAATCGTTCCGATGACACGGCCCAGACGATTGTGTTTGAGGGGGATCCAGGTGAACCGGCGACTGCGGCAAACCTTCAAGCAAGAGCGTTCGCGGCGTTCCAAAGCGCCGCGAACGCAGCGTCTTCGCCGGAAATAAACAGCGAAGAAATCGTTCGTGCCGCCATGGTCGTGCGGGCCAATACTCTGACCTATTCGCCCGTCAGTGCTCCTGTCACAGAGATGCTCCTCAATTTTCTGAACGACCGCATTACACCCGCGGCATCGGGCGACCCGGCAAATCCCCTCGCCAATATCGCAGCGGCCATGGTCGGTCGAGGCGATGTTTATTACCGGGGTGTGCGCATGCCTGCCGATCGTGCGCTCGCTCAGGCGGGGCTGACGCCGATATCGCCGACCGACGCCGATGAGCCCTCCTTTGTCGGCACCGATGCCTTCGACATAGGACGGGCGGCACTGATCGTTGCCGATGGCCGTCAAGCTTTGGACTGGGCCGACCTGATCTTCGCAATGGATCTTAACGGCCGAAATGGCGGCATCGCGCCGCTTTCCCTGCCTGCCCAATCCAACCGCCCCTATAAGTGGATTTATTGGGATGCCGCGCGGATTCTGGACATGATCAGCGGCAGCTATCTGTTCGACGAAGACGGCGGAGCAACGCGCATATTTCCCGCCGATCTGACTTTGTCGGCAACGCGCCAGGGCGCGACTTGGCAGGCTTGGGGAGCGTTGCGGGATGTCGTCCTGATAGCACTGAATTCTTCCGACCAGTCGCTGGCTATTCGCGTCGCGCTGTCGCCGCGCGACGCGCCAGAACTGACGACTCCCCAAATGATGCGGTTCTTTGTTAAAGGCGGAAAATATAGTGGCGGGAAACGCGGCTATATCGTGCCCGCTCTCAACCGAGATCTCTACCCCCTAACAAACGAGATCACTGCGTTTGCGGCATCGCTGGACGCATTCGGGCAGGCGCTGACTCAGCGCACAGGCGCCGCTCCGGCTGCACGCAGTGCATCGGATACGAATCCCATGCCGACCGATCGCGCCCGTCAGACGCTCGATGCGAGTTTCGGGCTTCTGGCTCTTGATCTTGTTAATGCTACGCAGCTGCTTGACCAGCGAAACACGGAAGACACGTCGCGCACTTTCGGTTCGGCGCCGACGGCAGTGTGGGCAGCCTTCCGCATGGCAGCGCCCGCCCAGACGCTGCCGGATACGGCTCTGTCAATCGCTCAGCAGTTCCTAAGGGTGACCAAGCCTGCCGAATTTTACCCCAAAGGCGAGTCACCGCCCGGCAGTGACGATCCGATTCCACTCGCCCAGGAACGACTGCGGCGATAGGCCGATCGTTCGGCGCGCTCGAAACCGAACTGCTTTAATGCCAGCAAACCGAACGCCCAAAAGCTGGCTGGCTCGCCACGGCCGATGATAATATGGTCGTGGATCGTAACGCCCAGCGGCGCCGCTGCGCATGCAATGTCGCGGGTCATGGCGATATCGGCCTGGGAGGGCGTCGGATCGCGGCTCGGGTGGTTATGCATCGTCCTACGCATTACGGTTAACCGTTGATATTATTAAATAAATATCGAACTGGAGCCGCGTCGGGAGCGGTCTTTGGGGGCGGCTAGTAGCGCATGCGCGATATAATCACAGGGGATCACGATCAGGACCGGTCGTTCTTTGCGGCAAGGCAAACGACGGAATTCCTTCTATCCCAAGCTTCCAACGCGTCAAGTGGATACAAGACCGCTTTTCCGAATTTGATAAAGCCCGGCCCGACACGCTGCGAGCGCCAATTCCGAAGCGTCCCAACTGTTATTTCGCCCCGGTATCGATCGGAGACTTCCTGAGCTGTCAAAAAAATCTTTTCCGTCATGAGACCCCAGCCGGTAAGTGCCAGGGTTATGGTCGGAGCCAGAGGCCGTTAAGCAAACAGCTCTTATAGATTGTGGCGCGCTGCCGAACCAGACGTTCGTTGCCCCGCGTCAGCGCTCCGCCCCGCTCCGGACGCAACCAAAAATGCCCGTTTATGGACGGAAACTAGC
>Ga0182030_10010565_pt1 | contig 18729 bp, 18 predicted proteins | sample 812S3MmetaG_FD_121299 | JGI IMG/M metagenome (GOLD analysis project Ga0182030, IMG submission 121299) | Permafrost microbial communities from Stordalen Mire, Sweden - 812S3M metaG (Illumina Assembly) | ecosystem: Environmental > Terrestrial > Soil > Wetlands > Permafrost | place: Sweden...
ATCTTCAACATCCTGATCAGCCTGATCCTGTCCAAAAGTGCAGCTAAAAGCATCCATGACTTCTTTTACTGTTACTTGCCCTTCACCAAGCAAAGCCCAAGTGAGAGAAGTTTTGAGGAGACCAATGTAATTCGGATCCGTGAGCTGCAGAGCTTGAGTGTAAGAATTCGTTAATCCTTTTTGAAGTTGCTTCAGTCGGGTTTCAAGAGGTCGAGACCATGGTAGACGAAGGAAATCTAGCGCTGGTTTGACATATCGGAATTGACCACCAGCTTTCATCACAATATCATTTACCGCCAACAGACGTTCCGAGGCGGAGAATCCAGAGAGTTGCCCCACTAGAGTCGTGACATTGAGTCTGATATCGGCCTCATTTCTTCCCTGGACGTCGATTATTGGAACTCCCTTTAATGCAGAATCAATATCCCCGCCGGGTCGGCTTCCAAAGATTACATGTATTTTGATGTCTGTCGTATCGACTATGCTCCGAAAATCTTCCAAGAACGCTTGGTCCACCCTATCGTCAATTTCTGCATCAATTAGAAAGGCACACTCGAGCAGTTTGAATTTGTGGGATCCTACCATCGAGTGCGTCTACGATCAAGAATATAGTCTTCTTCATGAGACGAGCGAGGCCTTGATAGACCTCGACAAATGTGGCCGTCTTCTTGTTAGACTCCAGCTGAGATTTCGCTCCTTTGCCATCCCTCTTATTATCTTTCTTGCTCTTTCCAGTCGAATCAAGGCTTGACACGAGCCGGTTCGCTTCTTCCAGAAGATCAGGATTGTCCTTTGCCAACTGGTACAGTTGGTACAAAATACTCTTTTTAATTCTCTCAGATTTTGAGGTCGTTTCATTTCCTCGTTTGCAGAAGAAAAAATTGACAGTCACATTGTCATCCTGTAACTCAGACTTTTTGAGGGTTTCGATGATACTACCCATTAGGAAAGATTTGCCAAAGCCTGAAGTAGATATTAGTCACCTATCTATTTGCAAATTCCAACATACCTCCGTTTGCAGAGACCCAAAGCATGCTGTTTTTCTCTGAAGTGTGCCATTCTCGATAATCCTCCTCCTTGAAGATCCATTGACATGTTCCCGGTTCACGGTGGAGAGTTTCTTCAAAAGCATCATTCTGAGAATCCATCCCATGCTCCAGAGTCTGCACGTTCTGCTCATACACCCGCTGCGCTTTTTCTATAATGAAAATTAGCGTTAGTCCATCGTGCATCTTGAGGAAATTGTTTACCAAATGGAGTCTGCTTCTTTGAATCCTTGATAGCATCTTCTAGACGCCGGAAATGATCCTCCTGACTTTTGAATGCCTCTCGAATCGACGCATCAATACTGGCCAGTGAACCAATGATGGACATCTGAGCCTCGATATTTTTCGCATCATTCTCTAGCCCTATCTCCTGGTAGTACTGAGTAAGTTGCTGAGATGCAGTTGCTGCGAAGTCCCTCATCTTTCTCTCATTTGCCTTTAATCCCGCAAACTTATCCTTATACTTTGCAGCCGCAGACTTATACGTCCCGGTAATTATTCTCACTACCAAAAATTAGCCACACATAAAGCAAATGTAATTTAGCGAACTACTCACGTCCTCGATTCGTCTGCGTATGCTTCCTCATCGAATAATTAAACTCCAATAGCCCGGCATAAATATCCGGAATGCAATCCAACACCTGCCGATGAATCTCTTCCAAAATCTTCGCTCCATGCGGCTTCCCATACATCCCACCATAAACCGTACAATTAATCAAAATCCCAATCATATCTCCACACGCATCATTATACTGACTAAAAGTCGCAAAATCATCCTGCACCGAATGCAGGCATAGTCTGATGCCCGCCCACGCCAACCCCACACTCTCAGGCGCACTCTTGATTGCCAAATCTCCCACCTTCATAAACGCATCGATCTTCGTCAAAATCGCGCCCAGCCCCGCCTGGTACTGGGGCTTCTCTTTCTGCACATCTGTCACGTATTTTCGAGCATCTTGCGGGGAGCAACTTTGCGCTAGGAAATCACGCAACGCGTCTTCGGTATCGGCGCGCTTTTTCTGGGCGAGGCGACCGGCGAGGAATTTTTCTCGCGCGGATGCCCATGCCTTGTCATCGAAGTCTAGTTCTCCTTCATAGTTGAGTGGCGGAGGCACCTGCAGTGCTACACCCATCTTGTGCCGCGAGGGGTGACTTCAATGCCCTCGCAAATTGTTGGGGGCGGGATAAGGAGAAAAATGCGACTTAAATCAACTACGATGCAAATGCTGTGCTAAACGTGCTCAAAAACGCAATTATTAAATCACTTAAACATGAAAAAAAATTTGAAGTGCAAAGAAGTTGAGTAAGACGGCTGACTCCTCAACATCGGCGAAGTCGTTCCCAATTGAGGATCCATGATTAAGCTTCAAGGTTGCAGCGGTAGCGCTTACTCTGACTGAGGATTGCTGGGGTTCCTTAAATCTTTGTGGACAACTTCTCGAGGGTGTGTTTCAGCAAGCTTGGTCACTAGACCGTACAGACTTAAACCCAGCCTTTATTCGTATAAATAGCGAATGAACGTGTTGAATAAGATAATATAGGGGTGATCGCTTTGGTCTCTGCTTTCAGCCTTGGGAACAAATGATCTAAGGGTAATGGATTTTAATATCACTATGAAGTTCTAATTTTATCTCCATCACTCTAGGCTAGCTATGCAGAGAACTCGGTAGGTAGAGCCTGTTTTATAGAGCCCAGGAGCTACAGGTCACGTGTCTCTATGCTCTTTGAGAAATCTTCTAGTGAGTCCATAATATTTCGTGGTAGTTAAGCTGCTTATGATAAAAAAAAGATGAGGCCAGTTCTACATCATATAATGAGCCCTACGGCTGCTCGCTAGAGAACCCCTGCCAATCCATTCTTTCAAGAGTGTCGATCTTCTCCTCGCTGAACAGTCGATACATCTCAGGATTTGTTGGGTCTTCTGTGATCTTGTGGTGTCCGCCGGCTCCATAGTCCCCATGTTCCATTGCAAGAATCTCAATGAAGTTTGGTGGCAGAAGATCAATTGCTCTCTTTTCAGTCTCAGTCCTGGAGAACTCAGTGTTAAATCCAGAAACCCGAGTTTTGGTACTTCACACATTCGTGCCAGAACGATTTCCTAGTTATTCTGCATTAAACTTTACTTCTTTGGTTTCTTGGTCCTCTTTTAGCTGTTTTTCAAGCTGCTATTCCTCCCACAATTTGCGAAATAGCCGGATGATCATTTGGGATCGCAATATGCGATATGGATCAGCCAATCATCAGTTAAAGCGGACTACTTCTCTACTCTAAATGGGACTTACATTTTGGTACATAGTATGACTATTATCATCGAACTCCACTTCTATCATCACCTTCTTTCTTAGGAACGGCTGATGTTCGTTCTACAATATCTGAAGGGTCTATGAATCTGGTCGCTAGCTTGACAAGAAATGCATCTCCATTCCAAACTTTGCGTGCAGTGGGAGTTGTACCATCTATCATAGCTTTCTTTAGGTACTCATTTGAAGGAAGTTCTTCGCTGCAGTTGAAGTAGGCTCGGTATTGCCCATTCATTAATTTGCAACCAACTTCTATGCTCTCTTGGTTTGTTACGTCCAAAGAGTGAAAGTTTCGATTAAAGTTCAGCTGACCCTTCCAGAATTCTCCAAAGTCTGAACGTTCCATGCTATACAATCTTTGGAGCTATAGGCTTTGGTTGTCACTCGAATTTGAACCTTCACGAACCTTATTACACCTCCATCGCCGAGGATAAGAACATCAATTTTCTTCAGCTCGCGCCCATCTACGGGGCCTTCTCTTGTCTGACTCGCATTTTTCTTTGATTGTTCTCTTGCTCTGTCCAAAAATGTTCGGTGTCTGTGATTAGCTTTCGTAGCCGATGCTGCTGAAATACCTGCAGTGACTCAGCCACGTATGGTGCCTTCGATCCGGTAGAAGATCATAGCTATTTAAGAATTCGAATCCTATTTCAGACACCTTTAAGTGGAGTTTCAGACTCGGCTAGCTCTGGAGTAATGGACGACTGGAGATCGTCCATCGTGCATAGAACTTCCTGTGGCTACCCCGAAAGTCATAAAATCCCTTTAGAAGAGCCCCGCAAAGGTAGCAGCACTTCCTACTACACCCTATATAGTCGAACTCCTTCAATCCCGACTTCTCGTCGTTCTGTGCACCGACCAGTTGCATTAGCATTTGTACCTCAGCGTGAACCTGACCGGCTTTTCGAAGTCTCTGTTTAAATTTCCAGCTTCCACGCTTTGATTTTGACTTTCTTCCGCTTCTCTTTGAAGGTCAACTTATCCAGGATGATTCTCGCTGCAGCAAGATTTCCAAAGAGTTCCGTTTGGACAAATGATTGAAGAGTCAATGGCACAGGATCATTAAGACACAAAATCTAGACTGATTTAGCAGCGGAAAATTGCATCGCAAACTCTATGAAAGTCTCATAACTGAACAGCTTTAATCAACAACTCAGGGGGAAAATAATAGAACGGGCAGGATTCACGCGCTCCTGGGTCGTCCCATGCACACAATGCTCTTCCAAATTGACTTCGATTGGTTCGTGTCAAATGAAACCTCCAGTGCAGGTAACAGAGTGGTCTCGTATCTAAGCTCAAAATACAGAGTGCTAATCTTGGTCCATACCATTATCGAGCTATCAGGAGACGGAATATCTAGGGAAGCACAGCGTTGTTGCCGTTTTGCAAGTTTGTAACTTATCACGATAGCAGATTTCTGCAAAGTAGATCCTTGACAGAAGTTGAATCTGGAGTTCAACTAATCCTTGTAATATTCCAATCTGGCCAGACTGCATTCCACCTACTCTCGCCCCATTAAATCCTTGGAAATGTCACGCCGGTCTCCCGTGCTTGCCACTACCCTTATCCATGTCAGCATTTTCTTGATCATCTTCTTGTGGTTCTCCGCAAGTCCCTCATTTCTCGCAACATAGACAACAGTTTGGTCTTTGAATTCCAAGGTCCCTGTCGCGAATACATCGTCGCCTTTCTTGTCATGCTCCACCTCACAAGCCATCACCTCTGCCAAACGATCAAGGAATTTCTTTTTTAATTTCTTCTTTCCCAAGCTGCTTGCCATGTATCTTGGCGATTCGGTTTCTGCTTCATCATCCAGGTTTATGCTATCTTCAACATCATGGTCCGACTGAGCCTCGTCAAAATCGTCGGTGTCATGTGCTTCCTGTTGCTAATTTACTCTCGCAAGGAGGCATGCCAGAGCATGAAACTAGCGTTCTTCGAATTACGTGGCTTTCCAATTGAAGCTACTCATCTTGGACAGCCTGTAGAACAAACAATAGGAATAAAGGAAATCAAAGGAGCATGAGATCTGAGCAGAAGTTGTGCTTTTTTTAGCGACGTTGTACAACATTTGCACCCCGCCAATATTGGCAAGTCGGCTTGCCAAGATAGGGCTGACCCAGGGCGAGGGCGAAAAGCCACAGTTCTTTTGAGAGCATAAGAAATCTCCACCCTGAAACAATTTCTATCAGATTCGTCTCGGTGATGTTTGGAACGCTAGTAACCAAGGACTTGCATGGAATTCTCTAGCTGATGAAAAACAGAATATTTTGAACCCTCTTTGATTCTGTTCAAAAGTTTTCTTAAATTCATCACGATTTGTAGCCTTTGGTAACACAAATCATTTCAGAGAGCGTTTCGAACTCTAATCATAGAAATTTATATGAACTAAAAACTCCAAAGCAGAACAAAGTGCAGGCAGGCAGCACGTGAGTGGAGAAACGCCTAACGTTTTAGTTCGGTACTACTGTAGTAGCCGGCACAAAAGGCCCCCGCGTAGTCCACTTTCTTACACCATGCCACCTGCAGCATGTTATTTCATCTCAACTCTTCGAACGCCACATGTATCCGAATATGGGAGCTCCAGTGCTGGCCAGTGCTGGGCATTATTGATTATTACTCTGTCAGGCCAGATGATCTGGAAGGATCATCGGGATGGACCCGCAACCTTCGCCGAGCAGCGCTAGAAGACGCGGAGATATTTCCATTGGGGGAAGGTGAAGAACAGGGAGGTAATATCTGACAGGGGCTGATACGAATGGGGTAGGGAATTGGTGCAATCCCTTGGTTCCAGTTTGTCACAGATAAGTGACGCCCCCTACCAGCGTCGAAACTAGCCGATCTGGCAAATGAGACAATTCCAGGGTGCTAGGGTACAATCGAGGCGGGGAAGATGACAGGCCATTATTTTGGGTATCTGTGCACCACACGGGATGCGCATCCAAAGAGGAAGGTACTTAATAGCTTGCCATTCAACACGCGTGCTCTCCTCTCTGCCCTTTAAATACGCTGGATTCCCTTGGCGTGCAGGCGCTCCCATCTTCTTATCTTTGAGAACAGTATTCTGTGGGATCTAAAAAGCCTAGTTGGCACCCAAACCTACCATGACAACTGTAGTCTCTGCCGCCAATCTTGGTGGCGTCGCCGATCCGCGACTTGGCGATGAAGCCGATGTTATTGGCACCACTAAGGATCATCGTGGTGGGATTTCTTCAGAAATCGGAGCCCCTGACCCGCACGGCCACAACACTATCTACCTCGACGACAGTATTACATTCGAGAACTATCATTACTGGGCCAATCGATCTCGCGAGTTCGAGAAGCATATCCGTACGGATACTGCAGGCCTTCAGGGAATTGCCAATATACTCATTGGCAGAAAGACCCCAAATTCTCCACCAAAACTGGATAATCCAGAGACCAACAGTCCTTCGGAGAAAGCAGTGATCATAGACGAGAAGGCGGACGTATCGAATGGGGAAAGTAATGGCAATGGCCATACTGCGGTACAAAAAGATGGATGGTCGCATGGCGTGTCAGAATCGGAATGGGAACAGGCTCAGAGAGCCACCCGCACTGCTACTTGGGGTGAGTGAACATATCGGTCGCAGGCATAGCGTCACTACTAAGATTTAACTAGGCTCGGTCTTCTATCTCATCACGACGGACATTCTTGGGCCTTACAATGTGCCCTGGGCGATTAGTGTAAGTTGGTTCGATCCAGTACGCTTGCAGAATGAACGCTGACTTCAGAATGTAGCAAATGGGTTACGGGCCTGGCGCTGTATGATTTCCCACCCTTGGTGATACTGCGTGAAAACTAACAATAGGTAGGCACTGTACACAGCGTTTGGTATCCTGGCCTACTAGTAGGTGTCCTATCCGAACAAATTAGAATGCGTACTAACCCGTTGATAGCTCTGGCATGCAACTCTGGAAAATCTTCATCGGCCTCGATTCGACCCGATATCCAATGCGCAGTACGTATACACAGAGGAGGAGCCCATCCAATATATGTGCTGATATTTATAGATTATGGCGATGTTGCTTTCCGCATTTACGGCAATTGGGCTCGCGTTGGAGTCAACTTCCTCCAAAGCTTCCAGTTCTTCCTCAATGTGGTCCTGATTATTGAGAGCAGTGGCCAAGGTCTTGCTCAGATGGCTCAGGGGGCTAGCAACACTGGTTTCCTCTGCTGTGAGTTCAAAATACAATATCACTAATTTATGAGTGGGAATTGACTTTAGAGATAGTTTTGGTTGCAGAGGTGATCTTCATGCTCCTAGGCTTCATTCTTGGGCAGATCCGAACTCTGCAGCGCCTTTCTTTCTTGGCTAACCTGGCAATCTGGCTCAATATCATTGTCATCATCATGACGTGAGTTTTTCTCCATTTAGCAACCCAATTACCTGCTTGAAAGTCGTTCCTAACGTTATGGATTCTAGCATGGCTGTTGTCCATCAGTACCCTCCCAATTATGCAGCTTCCTTACAAACATTCAACACTCCCCAAGGCCCAATTGTAACGACAGCGAATTGGCCTCCTGGAATAACACTTTCTCAACGCATAAATGGGCTAATGAACTGCGTCTTCGCCTATGGTGGTGCAACTCTTTTCAACGAACTCATGGCTGAGATGAGACGACCGTACGTGAAGCATACTGAGTGCCCTATGCCTAGGCTAATTACTTCTCCCCTACAGATACGATTTCTGGAAAGGCTTTCTCTTTGCGGAAATCTTCATTTTCGTTTGCTATCTGATTACTGGTATGGTCGTTTACAGTGCTCAAGGCCAATTTACCTACAACCCTGCGTATCAAGGTAAATCATGATAGCTCCACACCTCGTCTACTCTTTTAACTTAATTGGCTATAGGTATTCCTAATTCGGCTTATCGCTTCCAAACGCTAGGCAATGCCGTGTCTTTCATCTCCGCACTCATTGCGGCCCTGCTATATGGTAACATTGGCATCAAAGTCTTATACTCTGCCGTTCTACGGGATGTCTTCAAATTTCCGCCACTGGACGCGAAGAAGGGCAAATTACTATGGGTTGCACTAGGTAAATTTCTACTTTCAAACCATCCTCGCATCAACTATAGTTGTATTCCCAGCTGACCACCACAGTCCCAATCTACTGGGCACTCGCCTGGATCATTGCAGCCGCCGTCCCACAGATCGCTAATCTGACCTCCTTCGTGGGCGCGCTCTGTATCCTCCAATTCTCGTATACCTTCCCACCCATGCTACTCGTTGGCTATAACGTCCAAAAGGACGCAATGCTTCCCGAAGAAACCTTCGATCCCCGGACCGGTGAAACAAATCGTGTCGACCACGGCTGGAGACGCTGGGTCAGAGGGTATAAGAAGAAGCTCGCGTGGAACACTTTTGATGTGTTGTATAGTCTTGGGGCGCTGGCGACCGCTGGTTTCGGGCTCTGGGCCAGTGGCACGGGCATGCGTGCGACGTTCAAAGTCGGTCATATTACGCCGTTCACTTGCGCTAATCCTGCCGGATAGAGAAGTAAGCCTATAGGCATAGAGTAGATGATCGATTGTGGGAGAGGTTAATGGCACTAGCGCCTAGTTGGTTACTTGTTAGTTATTCTTCTTGGACTTTAAATAAGGTTCTGTTGTGTTATAGTCATCAGAAATACACTTCTACAGATCATACTTTGCCTTGTTACGAACGATTGATTAAAGGTGCAACTGTCCACGGACGGAAGTAACTGGTGGGTTCTGATAGCTTTTCAATGTTTAGAATACTGTTTGCGGCGGGGGTTCAGGATTATCTATGTGGCCAGCTGTATCCTCAAGATGGGGAAGTCGAAGGAAGTGAAGCTGTGATGGTAGGTCTGAGAACAGCCAGGAATGCAGCTTGAAGCTCTGAAGAGTTCTTGAAATAGGCGATGATTGGTCTTGGTGAGGAATGTCTGACATGAAATTATACTCAGGATGCATTCGACGTACTTGGATGTTATGATATTTGTATATACGTAGAATAGGCACATCATGAGATATATGAAAATGAGATACCGTCGTAATGATAGATCTTAGCTAGTCTACAGATTTAATTCAAATCTCAGAAGAGCAAACCACAAGCAGACATTCTCCTTCAACTTTTGAGCCCCCACCTTGATTCAACTTCTCCCTCAACCTCACTAATGCCTCCTTAACAGCTGCCTTCCTCACCTTTTCCCTCCCTGGCTCAAATAAAAACGGTCCAAACGACTCAGCTCCATCTTCTGACGCAACACCAATGTACACCGTCCCAGGTTTCTTATCATCCTGCCAACCCTTCCCTGCCACCCCAGTTGTAGCAATCCCCCATGTAGTTTCTACATCATTCACCTTTGTTGCCCGCCGAGCTCCCTCTGCCATTTCCCGCGCAACTTCCCCATAGATGACGCCATGATCGACGATGATCTCAGGGTCTACGCCAAGCAGCTTGTGTTTGAGTGGTGTGGCGTATGTGACCATGCCGCCGCGGAAGACGGCGCTGCTGCCGTCGACGGAGCTGATCGCCGCCATGAGACTACCGCCTGTTAGGGACTCGGCTGCAGCGAGCGTCTCATGTCTGCTTTCAAGAATGTTCTTGATATCCTCGGCGATTGCTTCGGGCGTCTGGCTCGTGTCGGAGCTGAGAGGATGAATGTATTTGGGTTTTGAGTGAGGCATTTCAATATATTGGTTAGGCAGTAAAGCCTGTGTATCTTGGTAAAATTGTATAATGGATGATTTTGGTAATTGTGTTTTCACCTAATCTTTAACAACCTTGCTTGACTTTATAAAACCTTAATAGTTATTTAGAACACCGTTCGAAGAGAAGCTCCGAAATGATGATATTTATCATGATACTAAGGTATGCCATCAGTGTGGTGTGAGGAACTGGTGACTACGGTCACACAGCACGCCCGATACAACCCTAAAGCGGGGCGTAAGTTGTCGCCGTCTGCAAGCGGGGGGCCTCTTTTCTAACACTATGATTTTGAAGAGACTTTATACATTCTATATTCACCACTAAGGGGTAGCAAGAGGCATTTGATTGTGGTTGCATCGCAATGCACGAGCTAGTAATTGAAATAGTATCCTTGCTAAAGGACCCTGCTTCATTCTTCGGCAATTGCCTTACTGAGATAGAGGTAAGGCTGTTTTGGACTTGACTTCTAATTGTACTACCACACGTTCTTTGACTACCATTCCGTTACAAAACCTTCTACAAAAATAAACCTTAATCTCGAGCATATCGTCGAGACGAGGCTGGGAGACCACGCACTTGGTGTTTTCCCATGCCTTCTTGTGGGATTGGCATTTCAACGGATATACAGAGTGAGAATATTCAGGGAAGACACGATAAGGCGTAATTGATACGAAGTTGGAACTGATTACCCATACTCTCCAATCTATCCAAGCTGAAGTGTCTCCCGCCTTCTTGGCTCGTGATCCCTGTAAAATCTAGGGTTGGGTTGGGAGAGCCTCAGAACTCTACCCCACTAGAGATGCAAAGGAAAGACAGTACGACCAAAAGCCGTGTCAGTGATTTCACATGATGCCATGTCTAGAAGCACAAATGGCACAGCTCCTATCTAAAACCATTCCGGATAGCGCTGTGACTAATATTCGGGAGGGAGAAGCTCCATCGGCCTTTTCTGTTGCTGTGAAAGAGTGTATAGATGAACGAAAGAGTATCTTGATTTTCATATTATGTTTTGATTGTGACGATGATGACGCAGGCTTTGATTCAGAGTTGAAAGGCATTGAAACGCGTCGAGGAAGGCGCGTCTTAGTGGTTGACTTGCTAAATATAGCTTGTGGTCACTAAAAAGCTCCTGCGGTGCTGTTTCAGCGTTACCCCACTACTGATACCCCGCACTGATGCCCAAAATGGCTTTTCGAGTTTGAGTAACTGCTTATGAGAGCTAAAGCTTCGAAAACACGATGTAAATAAAATATAGATAATAATCGAATTGTTTTGAATCACTTTGTAGGTTGCGCTAGTCATCAAGATAGGACTTAGAGACGGGAGGCCTATATATAGGATAGGGGAGTGGTGGAGATTGGAGAAAGATCCTGAATATATTGATTTAGGATAAGATATAAAGAAATGGGATTTACAGGTGTAAGATCTAGCGGCAAAGCCTGGTTTAAGGTCAGAGGTAGAGAGAAGAAACTCTACAGGACATTTCTAACACGGCAACAGGTACCAAACTGCTTCCAGATTTGAAACCTATTATCTTACTGCATCTCGGTTTTCATCTTCACCTTCATCCACCTGCCGGGCTAGAAACGGGATCCAATTATCTTCGGAATGTATCTTTCTCGGATTTTTTCGGCTGAGGCATACCAATCAAATGTAATGGATACTGATACGATCTCTTAATGAGTTTCCTTTCACAACATCTTAGCTGCTCTCTTGCTCGCAAAAATCGAATGACACAATCCAATTGCGAGAAAATGCACTCCGCATGGCAAAACAATGACGAAAGGTATCTGATTCTTGAACTACTCGGTCTTGTTCGACTGGACCAAACTCGCAAATTTATCAATCAATCTTGCAATTGATGCCCTATGGAAAATGGTTGGCTCCTTCACACTCTATCTATCCTGTGTCCCACCGGATGTTACACAACAGCAGCTTCGAGCAGAAGAGCTCCATCGCCTCGACTTCTACGGCTCCAAAGTCCAAAACCTGCTCTTAGAAAGAAGAGACATAAAAAAGGGCACTCGTCTAGCCCAGCAATTCCAAACCCCAAAGAAATAATCGAAAAACAACCCTAATAAGTCATGGAAAGAGCTTGGAAAAGAAATAGCAAAGTGACGACCACCTTCAAAGTTTCTCTCAAATATCCGCAGTTTCCACATCAGGGAATGTAGACAAAGGTCTCTTATCTTACTCAATAAAATCACGGGCTAGAATCTAGCTCAAATACACATCAGATACATCCAAACTGACAGACCCCGAGAATTTCTCTCGAGATTTTAGATCAAATTCCCTCTACTTCCCTTGAGGTTGGCCCAACAGTCGCCTCTCAAACACCTACAATTAGACCCTCGAATCCACCTCAAAATCCTGAAGACTATCATCCAAACACTTCCCCCTCGGACCTAAGATCCTCTAGATATCTAAACGGAAAAGCTCACCCTTGGTCTCACCAGAGAATAGTATTCCCCTGAGATCAAAGCTCTCAAGCACGAACAAGAACCAGCACTCAAAAATCTCTGTTTAAACCTAACCACATTCAAGCCCGAAACTGATCATACTTAGATCTATATAAAAGGAGGATTAGAAGTGATAATAGCCTAGAGGTATCAACCGTTGTTGAAGTGTAGCTTGGGGATATGTTTCCCGAAGACGGATATGCTAAAGAGCGGGGTTGATCCGTTTAGTTTACTGTAGTTTGAATGAAGTGCTGTCATATCTACTATCATTGTCAGAGACGTGATTGTTGCTAACTACCTACCTATACTAGCATTGTCAGCTGATATAGCCAACTTGGTGCAAGGCTGTCTTCGGTCTAGCTCAGGAAGGCTTTTTTGAGCAGCTGGATTTTATTGGGATGATGAAAAGCTGTTGTCGAATCGTTTATCGCTGTTGATTTGTTGATTACTGTTAGCGAATACCTTGCAAACATTCGCGCGATATACAAAGGTAGGGACTCTATTTCTTCGAGGAATGAACTAGATTGTGTGCCTTGTTTGTGAGACTGTTGGCGTAATCGAAGTATCTGAGCCTGTTTCATTCATTCTAGGTATATATATAAATATTATGGAATTCACGTCCCTGGGCTTGCGGCTGGTTTTATTTTTGAAAGGTGCTACACATGTTTTCTTTCGACGTGTTTATTACTCTTAGAGATATTATGCCAGTTTTCATCCAAGAGATTGGTATGTAACTCTAAAACATACACATCTTACCTCCTCTCAAACCAATAGCACCCTCCCCTTCCCTTCCTCTGCGCCATCTTCACCCTCTCCCCTCACCCAATCGAATCCTCTTCCCTCACCTGCATCTCGGCGCCTCCAAACCTCCCTCACAACTCCAAACCCGGCGCACATACCCATCGCCCCGTCCCCATCCAACTCCTCTCCCATCTCCATCCTCCTCATAACCACCTCCATGAACACCCTCTCCTGCCCGGTCGCCAAGCACGCCGTGACCACAAACGGCCACACCAAATTCCTCATCATTTTTGGCCCACTCAGTAATTTAAACCCTTCTATTGTGTCTTTGACCGACTTCTCAATTTCCGGGAGTGAAGGGTGAGGACCTGAAATGGTGGAATGGAGGTAGGTGAGCGCGGATGAAGCGAAGATGCGGGTTATGACGAGGATAGTAAGGCCCGCAGGAATGGCTGGTTTTTGGCAGCATGCAGAATCAGGACAGTCCTCTCTGATACCAAGTCTACGTTGAATATCTTCCAGACGCGACTCTATACCTTGCTGGATATCAACTCCACGACGCGTAAGCTCAATCACACTCAGCTTCCCAACGTTTTGCTGTTCCTGTTTCCAGATTGCAAGTTCGGAGATACGAGCTATAGCAATCATGGCCCAGTTCTCACAGCCCATGATTTTGGAGAGGTCGATGTTGTGGCTTGTGAGGTAGGTGTACGAGGAGGGTAGGGTTGGGGGTAGGTGTGTCGAGGCGGAGGCGAGGATGTCGAACCAGATGAAGACGCCAACGAGGAAGACGCATGCGACATCATCGATGTTTGCTGGGGCGTCAGAGCCATTTGGGCCAGTAGTATAGTTTCTGAATCGAGCGCGAGCGCCAGGTGAGGAGGATGGCGACGTCCGGAATAGGTGGGAGAGGAGAGTTGGGATGAGAGATGCTGCGGCAGAGAGGTGGATTCGCCAGGTACCTTTTCCGCCACGGAGTAGCTGGGAATAACCGTTAAATTGCATTGAGCCGGACATTGGAGACGACTAACCTCGGAAGAAATCAGCTGGATGATACAGGCCACTGTTTCAATAGTCCCTTTCAAACTCCTAGTCTCTTCCTGTTGCAATTCGTGAATCTGCACTTGGAGTTCCGTGAAAGCTTTTTCATGATTATGCCTCATTACTTCCCAATGTCCATTGATACATGTATGCCTGTTAGTTTTTAAAAGCATTGAGTGCATATGAAAGGCACTTAGGGCCAATGCTGCGTGGTAGAGAGGTTTCGTTCGCGTAAGGAGCGCAAGAAGCCAGCCACGGCCCAGTTCAGTGACTGGAGGAGTATAGCAGCTGAACTGGAGTGGGAAGACATGATCGAGATAGTTCATTAGAAGCGTTATCTCGAAAGTTCTGACATCTCGACCTTCCATGTGTTCTATAACAGCGGCAGGATTTGGAAGGCATGCTGGATAATCGTATTGAATAGAATATGGATCGAGAGGAAAATTAGCCGGGGTTCCTCGAGTTGGAAGTGGCTCAGGCGAGGGAGGACTGGCTGAAGAGTACGGGGGGGTAATCTGTTCGTTCTGAAGGGGGGTGGTATTTGGCGTTGTCCTTGAAATGCGATTTCCTCGTTCTTGTTTTATATTCTCCTTAACAACGCGTTTCAACTCCTCGGTGATTTCTTTTTGTTTCTCACCGCCATCCATCCACTCAGGCTTTGCTCCATATCCATAACAGGTAATTCCGCGAACGACGCATGACGAGCAACTTGGGTAAGCTTCGTCACATTTCTTCTTCCGGATTCGACACGTCCAGCAGCCAGACTGTTTTCGTTCATGGATGGGCATTGCAGGTGGATTTGGGGTGAGTAATACTAGAATACTTGAATCTGTTCGACGGTCAAGAAGAGGCTGCAGCTAGATAAGATTGCCGCAGACCCTGGTCGTTTGCCGCCGTGCTAAAATCTGACGCCCCGCTGTGGGGAGGGTAGCAGCTCTTCCTGTGTTTTCTCTAGAACAGTTTCTAAAACCCATTAATTAATCTCCTGCTTATAAACATTATGCTAATAGCCACCAGGATGGCCATGTTGGGTTGGCCAGCGCAAGGTTTGAATTTCACTTCGTGTTTCCTAATTTACCAATATTCATTAGATATTACCGCGGCCGGCATCTCCACATTGTGGGATTTGTTCATCACAACAGACTTGTGACCAAATGAGGCATGGACGAATTTGCCGCCGTGTTGTGCGGCAAGTGCAAGGACAGACAACTGCAGCTCTTTACAATCAATACGTTTCATTTATGAGAGCCCCACGTTGTTGATTTCAAAGAATGATGATTGATTATTGATTTTTCGGGAGACAATTGGAAAGGATGCGCTTAAGTTGGAACCGCGACAAATCTATAAATGACCTGATCTGCTCATAAAGATGAGAAGCATCACTTTCACCATTCCGTCTCAAACAAATCCAGTACTTCAAATCAAGCAATCTCAGACGTCGACTACTCATCAAGATGGTCCACGTAATTGGCTCCCCTTTCTCTACTTGCACTCAGCGTGTTTTCACAACGCTAGCTGAGTTGAATGTCACTGACTTCACCGTTCACGAGCCTGACTTCATGCATGGGGAACTTTCGGTGAGAACGAGTTTGATAGCCACGTCCACTCTGACTAACGATAACCAGTCCGCCCCCCATGTCGCCAAGCAGCCCTTTGCTATGATGCCAATCGTTGAAGATGGGGACTTCAGAATCTTTGGTATGCTGCCACCATGATTTAACGTAAATATATACTGATTACCGGACCAGAGTCACGAGCGATCTGCCGCTACTTAGCAGATAAATACAGCGACCGCGGGGCGAAATTGATTCCCGATCTAAAAGACATCAAAGCAAGGGCCCTCTTCGAACAATGGGCTTCTGTGGAATACGCGAATTACGAGAGCTACGTGGGATCAATCCTCGAGCAAAAGCTATTCAATAAGTACGCTCAACAATCTGGACTTTTCTGAATTCTGCTGACGATATCCAGGCATAAAGGGCTGGATCCGATACCAGAGATCGTGAATTACTATACTGCGAAATTAAATCAAAAGCTCGATACTTTCGAAAAGGTCCTCGGGAAACAGAAATATATGGGAGGTGACGAGTTCTCGTTGGTTGATATCTTTTATATCCCACACACGCAGAAGTTGTTTGTGATTGGGGACGGTGCTTTTATTGAGAGTCGTCCCAATGTGAAGGCTTGGTGGGAAAGAGTTTCCACCAGAGAGTCATGGAAGCAGTGTTATAAGGAGTTTGTTGTTCCTACTTGACCTCCTCCCATCTGAGGTGGGAAGGGACGAATTCCTTGCCAGGTCATTCCTTTAAGTGGCAGGAGCTTTCAGCTTCCAATATTGATAGATTCAAATAACGAGAATGAAGATTTTATCTCTCTGGAAACACAACTTTGGCTTGAATCGAAGGGAACGTTCACCATTTCCCAAACCACGTGGTCTTACTCAGGTGACTCGAGCTGAAAATCTCTTTCATATATTTTCTTTTGCAGCCCAATTTCTCGGGTTTTCATTTCTTTTTCCGCCCCAGAATAGCTTCAGCTCAAGCCACTGATCAGGCCATGACGGCTCGCTAGTTGTTTCATCCTTGATCTAAAAACGCCAGGGCTGCGGGTCCTTGCAGAGAATGAAGGCGGAACACTCCTTGGGAAAGTTCCAGTTCCAATGGAAACAGGAAAGAAACGCTCAGTCTCATGGGTTTGACCTTGAATGTTCTTCGTTGACATCAACGATGAAAACCTTAGAGGATACTAAGAATACTAAACTTTAAGATACGCGGTCTGACGCGTCCAATTTTACTCCAGCTATAATATTGGATGCTGCACGGCAGAAAGTCAATATATGCAGTGGCCTGCCTCCAGCATAATATTGGAGAAGAAAGAAATCCCTAGCTATGGTACACACTCAACAAAGAACAGCCACAAACTAGGGGAAGGAGAAGTGGCTTTTCCCGTTCTGCCGCTCAGATCTTAATCAATCCCCGCCTTGGCATTACGATCTCCAGTGATCTTCATAAGGAGAGTGGATGACATCTATTTGGTTAATTGTACGTAAAAAAGCCCAACCCCCTGAACTCCTTTCTTTTTATAAGAACATACTTCTGGCCATCTTGAATTTTATGCAAGAGGAAACTGCCCAACCACCAACTAGAGTTGTCCGTTAATATCTATGGGGAAAATTGTGGCTGGCTAGACCATGAGGGGTGTTGAAGAAGAAGATCACTAGTGGCACCGAGCTCTTTCGATGGGGTTGGGTGGCAATTTAAAAAGAGCTAAAAGTCACATGGAAACCTTGAAATCCCCGACGGAAAGGAGATTACATGGGGAATAATCCCCTAGATGCGGAACCGATCATCATCTCAAATCTCCAGACCGCGACTGACTATATACGACTCACCAGACTTAGATTTTAACTTCAATAAATTTGCCAATCGCTCTGTAAATAGTTTCTTTTCTTCAAGATTTCAAACTTGATTGTGAGGCTCCTCTATAATATACTTTGCGATTGCGTTTGGCCTATCCCCGTCCACTCAGAGCTCCCTCTACTAGTACCTTACGACTCTCTTACCGAGGGAAACAGCTTATCACAGAACGCCATTAGGTGTTGGCGCTGCAGTAGTCACCCGCTACAAGAAAAACCCAATCCTCATCAATCAAGGAACACTTGCGGGCCCCCAGTTGCTTTTATCTACCATCATGATTTCTCCTCCTTGACCCAGGCCCAGCTCTACAACTATTACATTCCTTAATTATTTACATCGATATCGCATTCCATTGTCATCGCTTCATCATTGTCGATGTCTGAGAACCCCGCTCAGCAGTGATACGTTACCTCCTCCCCACGTCCGGATGTCGACCAAATCAGAAGACTTGGCGCGAGCAACAAATTAGAGCCTCACGATGGTCCCGATCCCACAGAAACGATCTTTGGCCGATATGCAACACACCGACGGTGCACTGCCAGCCGAATACGACGATGGAGGGTTTCTTCGCGAGGTCTTACAGCTTGATGAAGGGCTGACCGAGGCGGCGTTTGACGAAGATATCTCCAAGGAAGCCGAAAGGCTAGGCATCACGATATCAAGGCCCCCGACCCCGAATCAAGATGCTCATACTTCGATGTGCGAATCTGCGCTTACGGTTCAATCGCAACATGCGAGAACGGCTTCGTCGGGATCGCAAGGTAGCAATTCTACGGGCATGACGTCTAGATCTTCGAATGAGAATCTAGATCACCTGGTGCCTGTGCAGACGAGGAAGAGATCAAATACAGGGAGGAGCTTATCTTTCTCAGACTATGAGAAGTATTTGAACCACTATGCCTCACAGACGAGTTCATCTATTCTACCCCCGCCTATACCGCACGAACCTGCCCCTTCATTATTTTCCGTGTCGACCAGACGATCATACCAGAGCATACGAAATGGAATCAAGAATAGGTTCCGAATACG
>Ga0182030_10010566_pt1 | contig 18728 bp, 16 predicted proteins | sample 812S3MmetaG_FD_121299 | JGI IMG/M metagenome (GOLD analysis project Ga0182030, IMG submission 121299) | Permafrost microbial communities from Stordalen Mire, Sweden - 812S3M metaG (Illumina Assembly) | ecosystem: Environmental > Terrestrial > Soil > Wetlands > Permafrost | place: Sweden...
GTCGAGCCCGGCAAGGAACCGCTGCGCAAGACCAACGCGCGCGCGGTAAAGCTGCTGATGGACGAACTCGGCATCGACAAAGCCGCGGTCGTCGGCAACTCGATGGGCGGCGGCGCCGTGCAGCAGTTCCTCACCGATTTTCCCGAACGGCTCTCGCACTTCGTCACAATGGGCACGGGCGGACCGGGCGTGAACTTGCTCGTTCCCGGCGGTTTCACCGAAGGGATCCGCATCCTCAACGAAACCTATCGCGATCCCTCGCCCGAAAACATCCGCCGGCTCGTGCGCATCATGGTGTACGATTCATCGTTCGTCACCGACGAGTTGTGCGAGCTGCGCTCGAAGGCGGCGCTCGCGAACCCGAAGCACCTCGAGAACTTCCTGAACCCCAAGCGCGACGGAACCGTCCAGGGCGACGACATCGTCGACGCGCTGACGAACACGAAGACGCCCGCGCTGCTCGTGCACGGGCGCGACGACCGCACCGTTCCGCTGGAAGGTTCGATGCGGCTAAACGCGATGATCCCCAACTCGCGCCTGCTGGTCTTCAACCGCTGCGGTCACTGGGCGCAGCTCGAGCACGCAAACGAGTTCAACCAAGTCTTGGACGGGTTTATTTCTAGCCACTAACGCCCCTCATGTCATCCCGAGCTTGTCGAGGGACCGCCACTCAGCGACATCGATTGAGGCGGCCCTTCGACAAGCTCAGGGTGACACGGGGTCGAAGCGTTCGTGGTGACTTCGGAACGAGCCGAGGCCCTGCGTGGCGGTTCGGAGTTCGGTGATGTAATGGGCGAGTTCGGCCTGCGGTACGAGGGCTGACACGCGGTAGAACGACGCGTCTTCGGAGGGGCCGAAGGATTGCACGACGCCGCGTTTCGCGGTGAGCTGCGAGACCGTTATCGATGCGAACGATTCGGGCACGCGCACTTCGATCGCGGTGATCGGTTCGAGCACGCGCACGCCGCACTTCGGCAGCGCATCGCGAATCGCCATCGCGGCCGCGGTCTTGAACGACGCCTCGCTCGAGTCGACGGCGTGGAACGAGCCGTCGTAAAGCGTGACGTGCAGGTCGGTGACCGGATAGCCGTTCGGCCCACGCAGCAGGGCTTCACGCACGCCCTTTTCGACCGCCGGGAAGAACTGCCGCGGTAGCGCTCCTCCCACGACCTTTTCATCGAACGTGACACCGTGACCGCGCTCGCGCGGCTCGATGCGCAGCCGGACCTCGCCGAACTGGCCGTGGCCGCCGGTCTGATGCTTGTAGCGCGCGTGCGCTTCGGTGCCGGTCGTGATCGTTTCGCGATACGCGATCTGTGGTTCGCGCGTCTGCACGGCAACGTGGTACTTGCGTTCGAGGCGTTCGGCCGCAACGGCCACGTGCACCTCACCGCAGCCGCAGAGTTCGAGCTCGTTGGTGAACTCCGCGCGCATCAGCCGCAAGGCCGGATCTTCGTCGATCAGGCGCGCGAGCATCTGCGAGAGCTTGGCTTCATCGAGCCGTTCCTTCGGCGCGATGGCCACGGCGAAGACCGGATCGGGCAGTTCGAGCGACGGCATCTTCGTGTGCGCGCCGCCGGTCGTGAGCGTGTCGAGCGTCTGCACGCTTTCCAGCCGCGAGAGCGCGACGATCTCGCCGGGGCCGGCGCTCGTGACCGGCTCTTGCTTCTTCCCTTGCAGGCGGTAGATGCCGCCGGGTCGCGATTGCACGCCCGAGCGCGACGTATCGGTGAGCACGGAATCGGCGGTCAGCGTGCCGCTGAAGATGCGCACCACCGAGAGCTTGCCCGACTGCGGGTGGATGAGGGTCTTGCACACTTGCGCAACGACCGGGCCGCCCGGCTTCGCTTCGATCGGACGCCCGTCGGCATCGGTGCGTTCGACGTCGAGGGGCGACGGAAATTGCTCGGAGATCGTGGCGATTAGTTCGCTGACGCCGATCCCGCGCGCGGCCGAACCGTAGAGCACCGGCACGATCTGATCGCGGGCGTACTCATCGTGTAAGTCTTTGCGCACTTCATCGAGCGGCGGCTCCACGCCCTCGAGCAATTCTTCGAGGAGATGATCGTCGAAGTCGCCGAGCGCTTCGAGCAATTTGCCGCGCGCGGCGGCGACGTTGCCCACGTCGGCGACCGCCGCCACCACGTCGACGACGCCGCTGAACGCTTCGCCTTCGCCGACCGGAACTTGTTCCGCGACCACGTGCATGCCGTAAGCCGAAACGAGCGCTTGCAGCGTCGCCTCGGGTTGGGCGCCGGGCCGGTCCATCTTGTTGATAAAAAATAAATGCGGCATGTGCCGCGATTCGAGAAAGTCGATCAGCGCACGCGTTTGCGGGATGTGCGCCGGATCGGCATCGATCACGACGACCGCGGCGTCCGCGGCCAGCAACGCGATCTTGGATTCTTCGAGAAAGTCGACGAAGCCGGGCGCGTCGATCAACATGAGGTCGACGTCGCCGCAAGCGGTGTGTGCAAAGCCCACGCACGTCGATTGCGCGTGGCCGATGCACTCGGGTTCGAAGTCCGTCGTGGTGGTGCCGTCGGCAACCGAGCCGCGGCGCGGGATGGCCCCGCAATGGTGGAGGATAGCTTCCGTCAGGGTCGTCTTGCCCGCATGGTGCAGGCCGACGACCGCGAGGTTCCTCCGGCGCGAAATATCCATTTCAACGCTCCTACCTGAGTCCGAGGGACCACAGCCCTTCCCCACCCAAAAACGCCCCCCTCCGAGACTGGGGTTTTATGTCATTCCGAGCAAAGCGCCGCCAGGCGCGTCGTCGAGGAACGCGCCACGATCGCGGTGGCCGAGCACCGAACGCCGTAGGGCGGAGGTGTGGTGTAAAACAACGCTGAGTGGAGTTGCCCTGCTTCCGACTGCGGTTACGGCCGGTTCCTCGACTGCGCGCCCTTCGGCGCTCCGCTCGGAATGACAGAGGAGCACGATTGCTCGAGGGCCGAGCGCGTAGGCGCGAGGCGTTTACCTCTCCCTACACGCGGCCTCCCTACACGCGGTCTACACCAGGCGTGTTTCGGCGAGGTCGAGGTCGTATTGGACTTTGCGGAAGATGTCGTCGGGGATGCGGCCGTCGTCGCGCAGGCGCTGGATCGCGTGGCGTTCGGCGGCGATCGCTTCCTCTTGGATCTTGTGGTCGTAGCGGCTCTCGTCGCTCTCCACCTCGGGGCCGGGCGTGCTGTGCCGGCGGAGGTGATCGATACGATTGCGGTATTCGGCGATCGCGCGCGAAACCGGTTCACGCTCCGCATCGACGTTCGCGCTTTCCGCCAGCGCTTCAAGACGCTTCAAGCCCGCTTCGAGCGCCGCGATCCGCACCGTCGCTTCGTACGCGGCAGTGTCTTCGCCGGTTTCCAGCTTCAGCCAGCGCAACAGCGGAATCAGCGAAAGCCCCTGACCGACGAGCGTAATGACGATCACGCAAAACGTGATGAAGATGATCGCCGCACGTTGCGGGAACGGGTTGCCGTCCGCGTCGTAGAGCGGCAGCGCGAGTGCGGCCGCGAGCGAAACGATCCCGCGCAATCCCGTCCAGCCGATGACCGTGACCCATTTCCAGCGCGCGGGATCGCGAGCGCGTTCGACCGGGCGAAACGCGCGTGGAACGTAGGCTTGCGCGAACGCCCACACGAGGCGCAGGACGATCAGCATCAGCGAGAGCCACAGCGCCAGCGGCAACCAGCGCGACACGATCGTACCGTCGGCAACGATCTCGTGAAGCTCGAGTCCGATCAGCAAGAACACCAGCGCGTTGAGCAAGTAGATCAGGATGTTCCACACGGCACCGGAGACGAGGCGCGTTTCCGGACTTGCGAACAGTGCACTGCGGCGGCCGAGCACGATGCCGATCGCGACGGTCGCGAGCACGCCCGAACCGCCGAGCGCCTCGGCGCTGAGGTAGGTGACGTAGGGCGCGATCAGCATGATCAGGTTGTCGATCTGCGTGTCGCCGATGTCGAGCCGGCGCAAGAGCCGCAGCAAGCCCTCGACCACGAACGCCAGCGCCACGCCCACGGCCGTTCCAACGCAGACGACGACCACGAACGTCATCGAAGCACGCGGCAGCGAGAACCGGCCGATCACCGCAGCGAGCACGGCAAACCGGTAGATCACCAGGGCCATCCCGTCGTTGAGCAAGCCCTCGCCGTCCAAGATCGCGAGGATGCGGCGCGGCACGCCGAACCGCTCGAAGATCGCCGAGGCCGCCACCGCGTCGGGCGGCGAGACGATCGCCCCGAGCACGAAGGCGCACGTCCAGCCGAACTCCGGGGCCATCCACTCGACCATCGCGGCGACGGCGGCGGTACTGGCAACGACCAGCCCCACCGCGAGCAAGGCAACCGGGCGTACGTTCTTCTTGAGCAGGGTCCAGTCCGTCACCCAGCCGCCGTGGAAGAGCAGCGGCGGCAGGACGGTATAGAAGATCCAGTCCGGGGCGATCTGCACGTGCGGTAGGCCCGGGACGAAGGCAATCGCCGACCCGCCGATCACGAAAACGATCGGATACGGCAGCTTGAGCCACTTAGCAAGGACGGCTAGCGGCGCAATCGCCGCCAGCGTACCGAATAGCAGGATCGGCGCGCTCATCCGGCCTCTCGTTTCCCGCAGGCCGACGGAGGGCCCCGCCGTTTGCGCTTTGAAGCGCCTAGGGTCGTGCGGAGCAGCAACGCTCCGCATTTCTGCGTCAGTCCCCGGGGAGATTTATGTCCAAGCTCATTCGAACGGCAGCCGCCGTGGCGACCGCGATCGTCGGCATCTCGTTTACCGGCTGCTCCAGCAGCGGCGGTAGCAGCGGCGGCGACATCGCCACCGTCAACGATCAGCACATCACCAAGGCCACATTCGATAACCGTCTCGAGTCGAGCCCAACGTCCAAACAAGTTCTTACCCAACTCGTTCAGCAAGCGCTGATCGACCAGTACGCGCAAGATCAGAAGATCACGATCCCGCAGAGCGACATCGATAAAAAAGAAGCGGACATCAAAAGCAAGTATCCGCCCGGGCAGTTCGATTCGATCCTCAAGCAGCAAGGCTTGACCGAAGCTGACGTGCAGCAGATCCTGCGCCAACAGCTGGTCATCGAAAAGGCCGTCGCACCGATGGTGCACGTCACTGACGCCGACATCGCCGCCTACTTCGCGAAGAACCACGCCACGCTCGACAAGCCGCCGCAGGTGCGCGCGCGCCACATCCTCGTCGCCGACGAAAAGACGGCCGACATGATCGAGGGCAAGCTGAAAGCTGGCGGCAACTTCGCCGATCTCGCCAAGCAATACTCGACCGACCCCTCGACCAAGGACAAGGGCGGAGAGCTCGGGTTCTTCGGCGCGGGCCAAATGGTGCCGGCGTTCCAGGCCGCGGCGTTCGCGCTGCCGGTCGGTGCGATTTCGGCGCCGGTGAAGTCGCCGTTCGGCTGGCACGTCATCCAGGTTGAAGAAAAGCATCCGGCGATCCACGCGACGCTGGCCGGCTCGATGGCGCAGATCAAGGACACGCTCACGCAGCAGGCCCAGCAGCAGCAGATCCCGGTGTTCCTGCAGCAACTGCGCGCGAAGGCGAACATCACGATCAGCGACCCGCGCTTCGCGGACCTGTTCCCGCCGCCGCTGCCCGCCCCGCCGTCAGCCGCCGCGCCGGCCGCATCGGCTCCCGCTCCGGCAGCGTCGGCTGCTGCCCCGGCCCCGGCAAACAGCTAGCGTCGAGCGTCGAGGGAGCGCTGCGGTCGTGACGATTGTGGCGGTCCCTCGACTACGCGCCCGGAGCCTGCCCCGAGCGAAGACGAGGGGGCGCTCCGCTCGGGATGACGTGGGGACGATGGCGAAGGCGCTTTGAGGATGTTGCGCATCGTTGGGCTTGGTCCGGGCGACCCCGATCTGCTTACGCTTGGCAGCCGCGAGGCGATGCGCGCGGTTGGGCGCGCCGTTACCGTGCTCGCGCCGCCCGACCTCGTGCTCTTCCTCGAGAGCGAGGGCGTGGCCATTCTGCGCGGGCTGATCATCGATCAGCCGCTGTTCATCCGCGGCTCGAGCGAGGTCATCGACGGCTTCGTCGAGCGGCTCGACGACACCGATCTCGCGCTCGGCATTCTCGGCAACCCGCTCTCCGATTTCGCCGGCTTGCCGATTCTGCTGCGCGCGCTCGAACGGCGCCGCATCGTGGCGGAGATCGTCCCCGGGATGCCGCGCGCCACGCTCTCGGCATCGATCACGATGCCGCTGCTGCCGCTCCCGCCGGGTTCGAGCCATCAGAACTGGGACGATCTCATCCAGATCATGGCGCGGCTGCGCCGCTCGTGTCCCTGGGATCGCGAACAGACGCACGAGTCGCTCGTGCGCTATCTGGTCGAGGAGACCTACGAGGTCGTCGACGCGATCGAAAGCGGCGACGAAACGGAGCTCTGCGAGGAACTCGGCGACCTGCTCTTCCAGGTCGTCTTTCACGCGCAGCTGGCTACCGAACGCGGGAAATTTTCGGTGGCCGACGTCGTCGACTCGCTCTCGAACAAGATGATCCGCCGCCACCCGCACGTGTTCGGCGACGTGGCCGCCGCAAACGTCGCCGAGGTGTGGCAGAACTGGGATCAGCTCAAATCGCAAGAAGCGTCGAGCGCGTCGCGCACCTCGAAACTCGACGGCATTCCGAACGGGATGCCGGCCTTACAGCGCGGCCAGAAGATGCAAGAGAAGGCGGCGCGGGTCGGCTTCGACTGGGTCGACGCACGCCAGATCACCGAGAAGCTCGCCGAGGAACTACGCGAGTTTGCCGAAGCGCGCGCGCAAGCCGGAACGGCCGCCTACGAAGATCCGCACGTGCGTGAAGAGCTCGGCGACGTGCTGTTCACGGTCGTGAACCTTGCGCGCCGGCTGAACATCGACGCCGAAGGCGCGATGCGCGACGCAAACACGAAGTTCAACCGCCGCTTCCGCTACATGGAACAATACGCGCTCGCCAGCGGCCGCGAACTCGGCGACATGACGCTCGACGAACTCGAAGACCTCTGGCAAGCCGCCAAAACCGCCGCCTAACAATGTGCGCATAGCGCCCCCCCGTGTCATCCCGAGCGCAGCACCGTCAGGTGCGTAGTCGAGGGACCGCGACAATCTTTACTACCGAATGCGAGCGCGAAGGCGCGAGCAGTGGAGTAAAAAACACCTACAAGTAACCACACTCGCGCCTTCGCGCTCGCACGCTAATCGCCGAGATTCGAGCTGTCCCTCGACAAGCTCGGGATGACACGGGGGGTTAGAGTCTTCGGAGGAGGCCTAGGGCTGTGGTGTTCGGGACGCCGACTACGGTGTCGACGGTCGTTTGACTCAAGATGATGCCGGTGCCGAAGCGGTAGTCCGAGGTCGTCGCGACGACGACTTCACAGACGAAACCGACGCCGCCCGGAACGAAGTAGTCGTCGTCGATGATCTGACGGTTGCGAAAGGCCGCGATGTCGAGCTGCGAGTTGATCTGCACGACCGCATATGCCGTGGTCGCCACCGATGACGGGACGTTGCACTGCGCCGGAATCGGAACGCTCGTCTCGCTGAAGATGGATGAGTACAACGGCTGCGCCGGTGCGCCGCCGCCCGGATACCAATCGGTCGGCGTGAAGTTCGATGTCGCACCGCAACAGGGGCTCGTCGTCTGTTCCGCCACCGGAATCGTGCCGCCGCTCGGCAAGCCGATCGTCGTCGTGAAACCGTTGTTGACGTTGGTCGCCGCTCCCGCGGCGGTTTGCGTTTGGGAGAGCGTGCCCGGTGACGTCTCGGTGAACGACGTCGAGCCGTCGGCGAGTTCCTGGAACGTCGAGACCTGCGCGCCCGCGTAGGCGACCGTGTAGGGAACGTCGTTGTTGGTCCAGGCCGCGCCGTTGGTGTGCGGCAGTTGGTCTTCTTTCCACGCCCCGGGCGTTGGATAGCTATAGTTGATGGTGGACGTACCGGCCGCGTTCCCGGTGATCGGCGATGACGCGACACCGGAGTTCACGTCGGATTCTTGCTCGCCGTAACGGTACACGTTCGTGCCGGACGCGGTGAGCGTCGCCCCGCGGAAAAGATCGGCGGTGTCGACTTCGGGCGGTACCGCCGTTACCGGCGACGTTTGCGTGTAGGTCGTGACGAAGTGCGATTGGAGAACCGACACGCCGTTGAACGTTTGGTTGCCGTGCAGCGTCAACGTTTCGGCAATCGTGTAGGACCACGCCGACGGATTCGGCGACGGAACGCCTGTCCCGTTGTACGTGATCGTGGTGACGGAGCCCGTGCCGCTGAAGCTGCGCGTGTGACCGAGCCCGAAGAAGCGGTCGGAGTTGTACTGGAACGTGCCGGCCGAGACAGCCGATGGGGCAACGCCGCTTGCCGATGCACCGATCGACGTTTCGCCGAACGGCAACCCGCTAACGTTGAGCACGCCGGTGTTGGCGTCGGTCGGCACATAGCTGAGCGTCACCACCGTGGCGGGCGATGTCACGGTCGTCGTCGAGAGCGTCGTGATGCCGGAGGTATCGGCATTGGTGAGCGTGATCGGGTTGCTGTACGGAGCAGAACCGACGATCGTCGCGCCGCTCGGATCTTTCGCGCTCACCACGACGGGCACGCTCGTCGGATAACCGCCCGGGATGAGGCCGTTGCCGCCGGTGACGGTCACGTCGATGCTCGCGACCACGCCGCCGATTGCGACCGGCACGTTCGTCACGCCGCTTCCGCCGATCGTCGCCGCAACCGTCGACGTTCCGAGCAGCGTGCCCGCACCGTTGAGTCCGGAATAGAGCGAAACCGCGAACGTATCATTGCCGACGGGGGAGTTGAGGCTGACCGTGCACGTGAGCGGCGCACTTGCTGTCGCCGCGGAGCAGTTAGGCGAGGTCGACGTAAGATTCGCAACGGTCGTCGCGCCCGCCGTTGTCGTCGTCGTCGCCGTACTTTGGCCCGTGACGGTGATCGAGATCGATTGCGCGCCGGGTGAGATGAACGCCGCCTTACGCTGCGTCGACGACGTGGTCGAAGCGGACGGCACGGCGATCGTGAAGGTGGCGTTCGCGTACGATGTACTGCCCGGAAGATTGGCGGAGCCGCTTCCGCCGCCACCGCCGCCACAGGCGACGATTGCGGCGAGTGCGGCGAGTGCGGCGAGCGAAGCGCCCGCGAGGATTGCGCGGCCGAACGTGCGCGTCATGTTAGTGCCGCCCGCCGAGCGAGTGCGGCGGGTCGACCGAGGCCGGGGCCGGAGCCGTCTTTGCGCCGGTCACTTGCAGGTTGGTGTTGTTCGCCGGTGCCGGCGTCGGCGTCGCCTTTGCAGCCAGCGACGAGGCGGCGACGCCGACGGCCGCTGCCGCCGCCGCTCCGCCGACCACCGCGCCGGTCGCAGCCCCGGCCGCACCGGCTGCTGCGCCGCCGGCCGCACCCGCGGCGCTCGCGGCAGCGGTCGATACCCCGGAGACACCGGCCGTCGCGGCAGCGGGTCCCGTCGCGGCGGCCGTACTGACCGATGCTCCGGAGAAACCGGCGAGGGCCGTCGTCGTCACCGTCCCGGTCACGACGGCGCCCAGCGCGCTCACGGTAACCAGTTGGCCGGTGAGCAACGTGAGCGTTTGCGTACCGACCGTGACGGTCACGCTATCGGCGGCGCACACCAGACACGCCACCGTCGTATTGCCGCCGAGGACCGAGAGCAAGCCGACCGTCCCGCGCACCGCGATCTGCGACGTGTTCGTCTGAAAGTGATAGTTGGCGGTCCCGCCCACCGGCCGATGGATGTCGAACCGCAGCGTCCCCTGTTCGACCGTGATCGTCGAACCGGGACCGGTCGCCGTCTGATTGAAGGCGCCGACACGCACCCGGGTCTTCTCGCCGATCGCGACGATCGACGAGTCCGGCAGGGTGAGGATCCCCGCCGAGCGGTCGCCCGTGATCGCGTAATCGTCGTCGGGAATGAGCTCCTTGCCGAAAATCTGGTGGAGCGTAGCGTCGGGAGCGGTCGCGAAGCCGACCACGCCCTTCAGGCGCCCCAGCTGCTTGTCGTCATCCGCCGGCAGCGCCGTGGCGATCAAAAGACCGAAAAACACGCTCATAGCGACCAGCGCGCCGCTGAGCTTACCTGAGTTGCCGTGCATACTTATATGTCGGCACTTGCGGGCGAAATTTCCCGCTGAGTGGCGTTACTCTGCTGAATTGGCGCGATGCTCGCTGTCCCTCGACTACGCGCCCTGCGGCGCTCCGCTCGGGATGACAACGGGGGCTCGACAACGGGGCTCAACAACGGGCTCGATAATGGAGCTCGACAAGAGTTATTACATTTGTTATAACACGACTATGGCTACCGCAAATGCGTCGCTTACGGCAAAAATCGTGAAAGTCGGCAACTCCCTCGGCATGATCTTGTCCAAGGACGTGCTCGCACGGTTGAACGTTTCTGCCGGCGACAGTCTCTTTCTCATCGAGGAACCGGGCGGTTATCGCCTCACGCCGTATGATTCCGAATTCGAAGAGCAAATGGCGATCGCCCGCGACATCATGAAGAGCGATCGCGACATCTTGCGTGAGCTCGCCAAATAACTGGAAGTGGTTGCGGGCCGATATTGTCTCGGCGATCCACGATGCGCAGCTTGTCGAGCACGGCGGCTTGCCCGGCGTGCGCAGTCCGGAGCTACTCGAGTCAGCGCTCGCTCGACCACAAACGACGGCCGCGTATGTTGAAGATGTCGATGCCGTTTTGATTGGAGCGACGTACGCTATCGCGATCGCGCATAACCATCCGTTCATCGATGGAAATAAACGCGTCGCGTGGGCTGCGATGCGCACGCTCCTGCAACTCAATGGCGTGGAGCTCTCGTTCGAACGGGGCGACGCCGTGCACGAAATGCTAGCGCTGGCGGCGGGCGAGCGAACCGACGAGCAGCTTATCGACTGGGTGCGGCGCCATGCGGCTCGATAAATACCTCAAGGTTTCGCGTTTGGCGAAGCGGCGGGCCGAAGCCAAGGATGGAATCGAAGCCGGCCGCATCACGCGCGATGGGCGTGCGCTCAAACCGGGTTATGAGGTCAAAGTCGGCGACGTGCTGGTGATTCACTACCGCACGAAGTTTCTCACGGTGCGCGTCGCGATGATTCCCGAACGCATACTGCCGTCGCTGAAACCGGCCGAGATGTACGAGATCATCGACGAGCGCAAGGACGACGCGCGCGATTGGCTCTGACGCGCTCGAGTCTCTCGATCGACACCAAGGACGCGCTCGCACGCGACGTTCCGGCCGCGGTGCATTGCCGCGCCGCGCTGCGCGACGGTCTGGCTTACTTCGCCGGGGCCGAGGCCGCCGGCCGGCACGTGGTGCGCACGCGGCGCTCGTCGATCGCCCGGCTCGTCCGCTCGCTGGGCGGCGCGGCCGAAGGGAACGTCCGGCGCACGATCGAGCCGCGACTTTATCGCAGCACGATGTTCGAGATCGACTCCGACGCCGCGGGTGCTCTGCCGCCCTGGCCGCGGGCGCGCTGCGACCGGCGCATGGAGCTCCGGGCGGCGTTCTTGGCCTGCGGGTCGCTCGCGGCACCACAGGCCGGCTACCACTTGGAGTTCGTACCGCCGAGCCCGGAAGCGGGCGAGCGCATCACCCGGCTGATCCGGTCGGAAGGCGTCGAGGCGCGCACGATGCTGCGCAAGGGCCGGCCCGTAATCTACCTTAAGGGCCTCGACGCGATCGTGGTGGTGCTCTCGGCGATCGGCGCGCACGGCGCCGTGTTGCGCCTGGAAGACGTGCGCGCCCTTAAGGAAACCAAGAACCGCATCCATCGGCTGGTCAACACCGAGACCGCCAACGTGGTGCGGGCGGCGAGCGCGGCGGCGGCGCAGCGGGACGCGATCGCCTACCTCGCGGACGCTTACGGCCTGCGCAATCTCTCGCCCGCTCTGCGCGAAGCCGCACAGTTACGCCTCGCCCATCCGGAAGAAACGTTGGCCGAACTGGGCCGCCGCGCGTCCCCGCCGGTCGGCAAAGCCACGATTAACGGCCGGATCGTCGCGCTGATGCGCCTCGTCCGGCGACTTCGTGAGCCGCGCGAACAGGAGCCGCGCACGCATCCGGCTTAGTCCAGCTGTCCTATGCGCATTGGCATCAATGGTTTCGGCCGGATCGGCCGCAATTTCACAAAGGCGCTGCTCGAGCGCCACCCCGACGTCGAAATCGCCGCCGTCAACGATCTGACCAGCGCCAAAGAGTGCGCACACCTCTTCAAGTACGATTCGAACTACGGTACGTTCCCCGGGAGCGTCACGACGACGGACGACGGGATCACGATCGACGGCCGCTCGATCAAGGTGCTGGCCGAACGCGATCCGGGCAAGCTGCCGTGGAAGGACCTAGGCGTCGACGTCGTCATCGAATCGACCGGCTTCTTCACCAAGGCGGAGAAAGCGCGCGCGCACATCGACGGCGGCGGCGCGAAGAAAGTCATCATCTCCGCACCTGCGACCGGCGACGACATCACGATCGTGCTGGGCGTGAACGACAAGAACTACGATCCGGCCAAACACCATGTGATCTCGAATGCATCGTGCACCACGAACTGCCTCGGGCCCGCGGTGAAGGTCGTCGTCGACGAACTCGGCTGGGTCAAGGCGTTCATGTCGACGATTCACTCCTACACCAACGACCAAAACATCCTCGACGCACCGCATAGCGACATGCGCCGCGCGCGCAACGCTGCGACCAACATCATCCCGACGTCGACCGGCGCCGCCAAGGCGCTCTACCTGACGATTCCGGAAGTGAAGGGCTGCTTCGACGGCTTCGCGCTGCGCGTGCCGACGCCGACCGTTTCGATGGTCTATCTCGTTGCGGTCACCAAGAAAGCCACGACCAAAGACGAGCTCAACGCGCTGCTCAAGAAAGCCGCCGACGGCCCGCTCAAGCACGTGCTGCAATACACCGAGGAAGAACTCGTCTCGGCCGACTTCAAACGCAATCCCTACAGCTCGATCGTCGACGGCAAGCTGACGAACGCGCAGGGCGATCTGATCCAACTCGCGCTCTGGTATGACAACGAATGGGGCTACTCGTGCCGTCTCGCCGACGTCACGTCGATGGTCCTGAAGAAGATGCCGGCAGCGGTCTGAATTGAAGTTTCGGACGTTGCGCGACGCGGGCGACGTCCGCGGCAAGCGCGTATTGCTCCGCGAAGACCTGAACGTCCCGATGAAGGACGGCAAGGTCGGCGATGAAACGCGCATCGTTGCCGCGCTCGAGACCCTGCGTTGGCTCGGCCAACGCGGCGCCAAGACGATCATTCTCTCGCATCTGGGACGGCCCGACGGCAAAGCCGATCCGAAGTATTCGCTGCGGCCCGTCGCGGCGCGCCTCGGCGAACGGCTCGGCACGCCGGTCGCGTTCGTCGACGACTGCGTGGGCCCGGCGGCCGTCGCCGCATCGCACGCCGTCCCCGACGGCGGCTTCGTGCTCTTCGAGAACGTCCGCTTTCATGCCGAGGAAGAGACGAACGATCCGGCATTCGCGCGCGAACTCGCGCAGAGCGGCGATCTCTACGTCAACGATGCCTTCGGCACGGCGCATCGCGCGCACGCATCGACCGTCGGCGTCGCGAGCGATCTGCCGGCCTATGCCGGCTTGCTCATGGAAGCCGAGCTCGCCGCGCTCACCAAACTCACGGTGAACCCGGAGAAGCCGTTCGTGTGCGCGATCGGCGGCGCGAAGGTAGCCGACAAAGTCGGCGTCTTCGAGAACCTGCTGGCCCGCGTCAGCTCGTTCGTGATCGGCGGCGGCATGGCGAATACGTTTCTCGCCGCGCAGGGGATCGACGTCGGCAAGTCGCTGCGCGATCCCGATCTGGGCCCCGCGAAATCGATCATCGAGCACGCGAAAACGCAAGGCGTGACGCTGCACCTTCCCACCGATGCGGTCGTTGCGGATGCGTTCGATGCCGACTCGACGGCCCAAACCGTCGCCCTCAAAGACGTCGGCGCGCGGATGATCCTCGACATTGGTCCCGCGACCGCCGAGGCGTACGCGACCGTGCTGCGCGCCGCCAAAACGATTGTCTTCAACGGCCCGATGGGCGTGTACGAAAAAGCGCCGTATCAGAACGGCACGCGCACGATCGGCGCCGCGATCGCCGCGGCCACGCGCGGCGGTGCGACGAGCGTCGTCGGCGGCGGCGATGCGGCGGCGGCCGCAGCGGAACTCGGCTTCGCGGACGCGATGACGCACGTTTCCACCGGCGGCGGCGCGACGCTCGAGTTTCTCGAAGGCAAGACGCTGCCCGGCGTCGCCGCGCTCGAGCACTAGCGGCGATGTTGGCGGAGCGCCCCCTGGTAGCGGGCAATTGGAAGATGAACAAGCTGATCGCGGAGGCGACGGACTTCGTGCGCGAACTGCTGGCGCTCGCCCCCGATTTCGAAGCGGTGGACGCTGTGGTTTTTCCGCCGTTCACCGCGCTCGCCGCAACGGGCGAAGCGTTGGCCGGAAGTCGCCTCGGACTCGGCGGGCAAACGATGTGCGACAACGTCAGCGGCGCGTTCACCGGCGAAATCAGCCCGCTGATGCTGCTCGACTGCGGTGCGCATTGGGTGATCCTCGGGCATTCCGAGCGGCGCGCGTACAACGGCGAAACCGATGCGGCGATCAACCGTAAGGTGCACACCGCGCTGCGCCTGGGCATCACGCCGATCGTCGCGGTGGGGGAGTCCGCCGAAGATCATGCCGCCGGACGCACGCACGATCACGTCGTGCGTCAGACCACCGCCGCCTTCGAAGGGCTGACGGCCGACGACGTGGCGCGCTGCGTCGTGGCCTACGAACCGATTTGGGCGATCGGCACCGGTCTCAGCGATAGCCCCCCGGCGGCGAACCGCGTCATGGAGCAGATTCGCGCGTCGGTGGCCGGCCTCGAGCAGACCCGCATTCTCTACGGAGGCAGTGTGAAGCCCGAAAACATCGGCGCGTTCGTTGCGCAACCGCACATCGACGGCGCGCTCGTCGGCGGCGCGAGTTTGAGCGCACAATCGTTCTACGATCTGATGGTCAACGCGCGGGCGCAAGAATGAGCCGGCGCCCACCGCTCGTCCTCGCGATTCTCGACGGCTGGGGCCTGCGCGACGATCCGCACGGCAACGCGATCGCGAAAGCCGAGCTGCCGAACTGGCAGCGCATGCTCGAGCGTTATCCGCACACGGCCCTCGAGGCGAGCGGCGAAGCGGTGGGTTTACCAGCCGGCGTCATGGGCAACAGCGAAGTCGGACACATCAACATCGGCAGCGGCCGCATCGTCCCGCAAGGTCTGGTCGTGATCGACGCCGCGGTGACCGACGGCACGTTCGCCGTCAACGCGACGCTGCAAGCGTGCATCGCGCACGTGAAAGCGAGCGGCGGAACCCTGCACTTCTTCGGCCTGCTCTCCGATGGACGCGTGCACAGCTCGCTCGATCATCTGGAAGCGCTGATCGATGCGTGCGGAAAGGCCGGCGCACCGTTCGCCATCGATGCCTTTCTCGACGGCCGCGACACGCCGCCGCGCAGCGCGCAGATCTACCTCGACCGGATCCAGTCCTACCTCGACGCGCACCACAGCCCCGGCCGTTTCACCAGCATCTGCGGACGCTACTATGCGATGGATCGCGACAAGCGCTGGGAGCGGGTCGAGAAAGCCTACGCAATGCTCAGCGGCGGCGAGGCGCATCACGCCGCAACGGCGAGCGAAGCGCTGGCGGCGGCGTACGCGCGCGATGAGAACGACGAGTTCGTCTTGCCGACGACCGTCGGCGAACCGAAGCCGGTCGCCGACGGCGATGCGGTGATCTTCTTCAACTTCCGGCCCGATCGCGGACGCGAGCTCACGCTCGCATTCACCGGCGAACACTTCAGCCACTTCGCGGTGAAGCGGTTCGGCAACCTGATGTTCGCGACGATGACGCGTTACGAAGACGAGTTCCCGAATCCGATCCTGTTCGGTCCGCGGCCGCAATCGCGCACGTTCGGCGAGATCGTTTCCGAAGCGGGACTCTCGCAATTACGCCTAGCCGAGACCGAGAAGTACGCGCACGTCACGTACTTTTTCAACGGCGGCCGCGAAGCGGTGTTTCCCGACGAAGATCGGGTCCTGATCCCGTCGAATCGTTCCGTCGCGACATACGACTTAGCGCCTGAGATGTCGGCGAGCGACATCACCAGCACCGCGGTCGAAGACGTCGCACGAGGGCACCACGACGTGATCGTCATGAACTATGCCAACGCCGACATGGTCGGCCACACCGGGGTGTGGGACGCGACGGTGTCGGCACTCGAGACGCTCGATCAGTGTTTGGGACGTCTCGATCATGCCGTGCGCAAGGCCGGCGGCCTGCTCGCGATCACGGCCGATCACGGCAACGCCGAAGAAAAGCTCGATGCCGAAGGCAACGTGCTGACCGCGCACACGACGAATCCGGTGCCGTTCGTCTTGATCAGCGATCCGCCGGTCGGCGCGCTGAAGAGCGGCGGACGGCTGGGCGACATCGCGCCGACGTTGCTGCCGCTGCTCGGTCTCGCGGTGCCACCGGAAATGACCGGCACGAACCTCCTGGCTCCGGCCGCGCCGGCGTGAAACGCAAGAAGCTCGACGAGGCTGCCGATCTGCTGCGCGAACGCGCCGGCGGCACGCTCGACGCAGCGATCATCTTGGGATCGGGATTCGGCGGCGTGTTGCGCGACCGGATATCCGCGACGCCGCTCGCCTACAAGAAGATCGGCATGCCGGAACCGACGGTTCCGGGGCATGCCGGCGAAGCACTTGTCGGACAACTCCACGGCCGCCGCATCGTTGCATTCAGCGGCCGTTTTCATCTCTACGAGGGCTACGAACCGCTCGAGATCGTGTATCCGGTGGCTGTTGCCGCGCATGCCGGCGCCAAGACGATCGTCTTGACCAACGCCGCGGGCGGCGTCAACGCGAAATTTCATGCCGGTGACTTGATGCTCATCGTCGATCAGCTCAACTTGACCGGGCGCAGCCCGCTCGTCGGCCGGGTGCCGTTTGCCGGCGTCAAGGACCGCTTCGTCGACATGGTCGATGCGTACGATCCCAACCTGTGCAACCTCGCGCGTCACGTGGCGATGCAGTATTCGATCGTGATGCACGACGGCGTGTATGCGGGCCTGATCGGACCGGCCTACGAGTCGCCCGCCGAGGCGCGCTTGCTCCGCGTGATGGGTGCCGACGCCGTCGGGATGTCGACCGTACTCGAAACCATTGCGGCGCGCGCGCTGGGAATGTCGGTGGTCGGCTTCAGCCTGATCACGAACGCGCACCTGACCGGCGAAGCCACCTCGCACGCCGCCGTCATCGCCGCCTCACAGCGCGGTGCGAACGATGTGGCGCGCCTGATCGAGGGGATCGTGGCGAACATCGACGCGCCGCTTCCGGCACCCATCGAGGCGCCGGCAAAGACTGAGGATTCGGTCCCGGTCTAGCCAAGCTACCGGCATGAGACGTCTCATTGCCGCCGGCGCCGTCGCGCTGGCGCTCCTCACCGCCGCGCTGCCGTTGCCGGCTCGCGCCGACAACATCGTCATCAGCGAGTACGGCGTCGTCGCATCGTCGCTCGTGTGGGCCGTGGCGTTTCACGAGAATTTCTTCAAGAAAGAGGGCGCAAGCGTCACCGGTTACGTGACGGCGAACGGCGGCGGCACGGCCGTGCGCAATATGATGGCCAACGACATGCCGGTTTCGGAAATGGCGATCACGGCGGCGATCGCGGGCATCCAGGCCGGATTGCCGTTGCGCATCATTTGGAGCCCGGCGCGCGATCCCGGCGACCTCGTGTGGATGGTGAAACGCGATTCCCCGATCAAGACGATCGCGGATCTCAAGGGCAAGAAAGTCGGCATCACCTCGCCGCGCTCGACCACCGAGATCATCCTGCGCATCGCATTGCAGAAAGCCGGCATCCTCAAAGACGTGCAGATCATTCCGGCCGGGAGCCAAGGTTCCGCAACGACGGCGCTCGACGTCGGCGCAGTCGACGCAACGCCGATGGCCGAACCGCTGATCTCGCAGAACAGCGCGAAGTTCCGCGTCCTGTTCCGCTCGGTCGACGTCGCACCGCGGCTGGTGTGGGAATGCGGCGTCACCACCGACGCGTATGCGAAAGCGCATGGCGACGAACTGCGCAAGATCATCCTCGCGCGGCGCGATGCGGTGAACTTCATCTACGCCCATCCGGCCGAGGCCGAAGCGATCTACATGGACGCGTTCTCGTCCGACGCGGCGACCGCGCACATCGTCGTGCCGCTGCTGATCCGCCTGCGCTACTACGGCTTGGGCGACATCGACCCCGTCGGCCTCGACAACATGATCACCGGCATGAAGCTCACCGGCGCCCTCGACCCGCCCGTCGACGTGAAAGCCGCCGTCGACAAATCATTCCTCCCCGCCAACCTGCGCTAACGAATCTAGCGAGAACGCGCCGGGGCGCAAGGATGAGCTGCAGCGAGAGCGAGGATGAATCTGTTGCGAGAGCGAGGATGAATCTGTTGCGAGGATGATAGTAAACACCTCGCGCCTTCGCGCTCGGCTTCTCGTGCCATCAAACAGATCTATATACAAGCGCGTTCTATACCAGTGTCATTCCGAGCGGAGCACCGCTAGGTGCGTAGTCGAGATGAGATGAGAAGGCCGGCCTCCTAACGGGAAAGACTCCGAAGAGTTCCCGACGAGCGACTGGCGCTCTATTCACGCACTCGA
>Ga0182030_10010567_pt1 | contig 18725 bp, 21 predicted proteins | sample 812S3MmetaG_FD_121299 | JGI IMG/M metagenome (GOLD analysis project Ga0182030, IMG submission 121299) | Permafrost microbial communities from Stordalen Mire, Sweden - 812S3M metaG (Illumina Assembly) | ecosystem: Environmental > Terrestrial > Soil > Wetlands > Permafrost | place: Sweden...
ACGGCTGGCCGCCGAACTGCACCTGGACCGTGGCCGCGGCGAACGGCCCGGCCGCCGCGGTGACCCCGGCGAGACGGCCGGTGCTGGCCAGCTCCGCCGAGCTAGCGCGCGCCGCGTTCACGGTGACGGCCACGTCCGCGCCGCGCTGGGCGGCGAAAGCGTGCTGGAAGGGCGCATTGCTGGCCGCCAGCAGCGCGAAGCCGAGGGTGGCCGAGGCGGTGGAGACCAGCAGCACCATGCCGAGCACGACCGTCTGCACCTTGTGCCGGAGCAGCCCCCCGGTGGCGGTCCTGATCGCGCCCAGCCAGCTAGTAGCGGGCCAGCTAGTAGTGGGCCAGCTAGTAGTGGGCCAGCTCATGCCGGCACCCCCACACCCACGCCGGCCAGCTGGCCGTCGACGAGCCGTACCGTGCGGGCGGCGTACCGCCCGGCCAGGGCCGGGTCGTGGGTGATCAGCACCAGCGTCTGGCCGCCCTCGTTGAGCTGCCGCAGCAGCGCGCCGATCTCCTGGCCGGTGGCGGTATCCAGCGCCCCGGTCGGCTCGTCGGCCAGCAGCAGCTCCGGGGAGTTCACCAGCGCCCGGGCGATCGCCACCCGTTGTCTTTCTCCTCCCGACAGCCGCGCCGGGTAGGCGTTCTTGTGCTGGTCGATGCCCAGCCGTGCCAGCAGCTCGCCGGCCCGCGCCCGCGCCTGCTTACGTGCGGCGCCTGCCAGCTGGGCGGGCAGCAGCACGTTGTCTTCGACGGTGAGGTCGTCCAGCAGGTTAAAGAACTGGAAGATGATCCCGACGTGCCGGGCCCGGAACCGGGCCAGCGCGCTCTCGCCCAGGGCGTCGATCCGCCGCCCCGCCACGGTGACTGTGCCGGCGGTGGGCCGGTCAAGACCGGCGATGAGGTTGAGCAGCGTGGACTTCCCGCTGCCCGACGGGCCCATGACGGCCACCACCTCCCCAGCCGCCACGTCCATGCTGACGTCCGCCAGCGCGGGCGGCGGGCCGGCCTGGTAGGTCTTGGTCACGCCGACGAGCCGGATCACGTCACCGGCGGCGGGCACGCTCTGCTGTTTATTGGGCTGTCGCATGGGGGCCAGCATGGCGCGGCCGGGCGGCCGGGCGCACTGGCGCAGGATCCCGAATCGAGGTGCAGCTAGCACCACCTCCGATCGTGAACTCAGCTAGATAGGCGGGCCCGGGCGGCGCGCGTACCGTGGAGGTCATGGCCACCCCCGTCCCGCATCGCGACACGCCCCGTGGTCGCCGCGACCGCCGCGTCCCGTGGTCGCCGCGGGCCTGGAGCAGGGCCCTGTACCTGACGGGGAGCATTCCGGCGCAGCTCATCGCGCTGTTTGTCGTGCTGGGCCCGTGGTTGCGGGAGCCGCGCGATCCGTGGCCGCTCGTGCTGCTCGGCCTGGTGGTCGTGTTCTTCGCGGTGCCGCTGCTCACCGCGGTCCAGCGGCACCGGCTGCGCGCCACCGCTGAAGTGCTGATATCGCCGCAGCCTGCCATTCCGAACCGGCTGAGCCCGCAGGGCATCGTCGCCGCGGGCCAGGCGCCGGCGACCTGGCGCCAGCTCGGTTATCACCTGCTGGCCGCCCCGGCGCTGGCCGGGGGCGCGCTCATCGTCTTCGGGGTATGGCTGGCGGGCCTCCTGTACACGTTGGTGTACGCCTACGGCTGGGCGCTGCCCGCGGGGAGCCTGCTGCGGCGCGGCCAGTCGGCGCGGCTACCCGGGCACCTCCCGCCCTTCTCCTACGTCCCGATGAACGTCTACCTGACCGCCGGCGGGATCGCACTGCTGGCGCTCGCGCCGTGGCTCACCGCCGCGCTCGGGGCGCTGGACGCCACGGCCGCCCGGGCGCTGCTGGGCCCGAGCCGGGCCGAGGAGCTGGAACACCAGGTGGAACGCCTAGCCGAGACCCGAGCCGGGGTGGTCGACGCCGCCGACGCCGAGCGGCGGCGGCTGGAGCGGGATCTGCACGACGGCACTCAGCAGCGGCTGGTCTCGCTCGCGATGCGGCTGGGCATGGCCCGCGCCGAGCACCCCGACGCGGCGCGGACTGCAGCGTCAGCTTCGCGGTGACCGTGCCCTCGGACGTCACCGCCACCGTGAGCACCGAAGGCGGCTCGGTGAGCGTGTCCGGGATCGCCGGGGCGAACCTGGAGTCCGACGGCGGGCCGGTGAGCGCCACCGAGATCGGCGGCCCGCTCACCGTCGTCACCGGCGGCGGGTCGCTGCCGCTGGACGGCCTGGCCGGCCCGCTGAGCGCAAACACCGGTAGCGGGTCCCTGACCGCTCATGGCATGACCGCCGCGACCGCCACGGTCATCACGAACGGGGGCGACGCGTGGCTGGCTTTCGCCGCGGTCCCGGACACGGTGACGGTGAGCACCGACGGCGGCGACGCGCAACTGACTGTGCCCGGCGGCCCCTACGCGGTGACCGCCGACAGCGGCGGCGGCCCGCAACCGTCGGTAGGGATCCCGGCCGACCCGCAGGCCCGCCGGTCGATCACGGTCATCAGCGGCGGCGGATCCCTGTGGATCGGGCCGGCCACCTGATAACGGGCCGGGCGCCCCAGCGCCCACACCGCACCCACCCGCGACGGCAAGGGCATCGTGTTCGTCGCCCACGACGGTGAGGTCTACCCGGCTGGCTTCCTGCCGCTGGGCCTGGGCAGCATCCGCGCCCGCCCGCTGCGCGAGATCTACCGGGACGACCCGCTGCTGAACTCGATCCGCACCGCCAGGTTCACCGGGCGGTGCGGCCGTTGTGAGTACGCCGACCTGTGCGGCGGCTCACGAGCCCGCGCTTACGCCGCGACCGGTGACCCACTGGGCGAAGACCCGGCCTGCCCCTTCCGGCCCGGACCGTAGGCTGCACGGGCAAGGCGAGCACCAGCGGCCCGGGAATCGCGCTGGCGGCGGACACCGGGCAGGATGGGTTCATGCCAGGCTCGGATGGTTCAGCCGCACTGCCGGTCATCGATGTGGGTCCGCTGACCGGCCCGGCGCCGGCCGCGGCGCGGGCTGGCGTGGTGGGACAGATCCAGGCCGCCTGCCGCGAACGCGGCTTTTTCTACCTAACCGGCCATGGCGTGCCGACCGGGCTGCTGGATCAGCTGGCCGACGCGAGCACTGAGTTCTTCGCCCTGCCACTGGCGGACAAGCTCGAGATCGCCATGGCGCGCGGCGGCCGGGCCTGGCGGGGGTTCTTCCCGGTCGGCGCCGAGCTCACCTCCGGGCGGCCGGACCTGAAGGAGGGACTGTACTTCGGCGCCGAGTTGCCCGCCGACGATCCGCGGGTACGGGCCGGGGTCCCGCTGCACGGCGCCAACCTGTTCCCGCGGCAGGTCCCCCGGCTGCGCCCGCTGGTGCTGGCCTACCTCGATGCGCTGACTCACCTGGGCCAGGCCGTGCTGGCCGGGGTAGCGCTGAGCCTGGGCCTGGACGCCGGGTACTTTGCCACCGGGTACACCGCGGACCCGACCATCTTGTTCCGGATCTTCCACTATCCGCCGTCGCCGCCGCAGGCCCGGGACTGGGGAGTGGGCGAGCACACCGACTACGGGCTGGTGACCCTGCTCGCCCAAGATGACAGCGGCGGGCTGCAGGTCGCCGCGCCCGAAGGCTGGATCGACGCCCCGCCCATCCCCGGCACCCTGGTCTGCAACATCGGCGACATGCTCGACCGGCTGACCGGCGGCTGGTACCGGTCGACACCGCACCGGGTCCGCAACCTCAGCGGCCACGGCCGGCTGTCCTTCCCGTTCTTCCTGGACCCGGGCTTCGCCGCCGAGGTGCCGCCGCTGCCCGGCCGGGCCGCCGCCGGAGACGGCGGCCGGCCGCGCTGGGACGGCCAGGACCTGCGTGCCTTCACCGGCAGCTACGGCGACTACCTCCTCGGCAAAGTCGCAAAGGTCTTCCCCGAGCTCCGCCGCGACGCCCTGGAGTAAACACGTTCACCGCGCCGCGATGTGCGCCCAGCGCGAAACGGGAGTAAAGCGTGCCTTTCCCGCCCATATGCAAGCCGGCGCAGTAACGCACAGCCGGCTTTCGGTACTGCCGGCGCGAACCAAAATTATGCGGATTCACGGGCGTGACGGAAATCACCGGAGTGCGTTCACAGGCGTGACAGGAATCACCCCGAAGCACACCGTTGCGGTCGGCCGCGAATCGACGGCACGCTGGACTCGGCTGCCCTGGAAGCTGCCTCGGGTCAGCGGCGCCTTTTCGGTTTCCGACGGCAGACAGCTTAAGTTATCTAACCGTCAAGAGATTTTTCTTTATAGTATTCGATTAAATTATCGCTAGCTGCTTGCAGGCGAATACCATTTGGTTTTAGTGTGTCTGGACTGCCAGTTCCCCGGCCGCTGACCTGATTCCGCACATATGCAGACGGAAAAGGGCCAGGGTGGCTTTCTGGCAATTTCAGCACCCTAGGAAAAAGTTTACAAATCGATGACGTTGCCAGAACCCTCAGGTAAACAAAGTGGGTAACGGTTGATCTAAGGGAAACAGAAACCCGGGCGGGACGCTAGCCTGATAGTGCGCGCCATGGCACGTACCCAAGGCAATCAAGGGAATGAAAGATCATGAGCAACCAGGCCAGCCCACAGGCCGCGATCCGGCAGAGCTGGACGCCAGGCGCTGGCCGCGCCGGGACCGCCGCGCATCCGGTCGGGGAGCCGCTGGGGCGGCTGGCCCCTGGACAGGCACTGCCCGGGGAGTTCTTGCTGCGGGACGGCACCCCGGCGATGATCTGGCCCCTGCTGCCCACCGATGCCGAGATGCTGCGCGAGGGTTTCCGCCGCCTGTCGGAGGATTCGCGCCAGTACCGGTTCCTGATGGCGCTCACTGAGCTCTCCGAACCAATGATCCAGCTGCTCGTCGACAGCGTTGACGGGGTACATCACATTGCGCTCGTGCTTGTCGTGCTGCCGCCCGACGGCGAGGAGGGGCCGGTCGGGGTCGCCCATCTGCTGCAGGATCCCGCCGATCCGGCCAGTGCCGACATCGCCGTCACCGTCATCGACGACTGGCAAGGACACGGCGCAGGCAGTGCCCTCGTCGCGGCGCTGATGCAGCAGCGCCCGGCGGAGGTCACCCGGCTGCGCACGCTTGTCGCAGCCGACAACCGCGCGTCGCTGGCGCTGCTCGCCGGGGCTGGGCGGGTGTCATCGGGCCTGCCGGCACTGGGCGTGCTCGACGTCACAGTTGAGCTGCCGGCCGCGCCCCGGACGCCGACCGCGGCCGAGACGGCCAGCCTGATCCCGGCAGTGGAACGCTACCTCAAACTCATCCGGCAGGTGGCAGAGCTGAACCGCGCTCTCACCGTCCAGTGGGTGGAGACGGCGAGCGCGCTGTCAGGTGAGCTCTGGAGGCAGATCCTGGTCGAGCCGGTCACGGCCCGGCGGGGCACTGTCGCCGGTGCCGGGGGCATGCAGCACGCCCGTTCGGAAAATTGATTGTGATTTCGCCGGTGCGCGGGACGGCCGGCTACGAGCCCGCGGTGTCGGGGAGCTTGCCCTTGGCGCCGAGCTTGTAGGCAATGATCAGCGCCTGGTTGTGCGCGGTCAATGACGGGACGGCCGCTCCGGCGATGACGTAGTCACCGTCGATGGTGACGGGCGCGTTGCTCTGGGCCGACAGCGGTGTCTTGAGCAGGATCGCGCCGGTAGTCGCGTTGAACGCGTAGAGCTCACCGCTGTAGGTCGTGGTGAACACGACGTTGCCGGTGACCGCGGCGGCGCCGTAGGGCGACGAGGGGAGCTGGTCGGCCCACTCGAGCTTTCCGGTGTCCTGGTTGACCGCGATCATCTCGCCGGTGGCCTTGGCGATGGAGGCGTCGAATGCCTTGCCGCTCTCCGCCGCACCTTTCACGGTAAGCGGCACCGCGAGGTTGTTGACGGCGGCGAACGTCGTCGAGCCGTTGCTGGCCAGCTGGGATTCGACGCCGCCGAACACGCCAGGCTCGAGGCTGAACTTCGCCGGCAGCGGGATCGACGAGGTGGGCGTGGCGTTTTCGGTGAGCAGCCCGGCGTCGCCGGGCCCGCTGTGCACGCCGACCGGGAGCTGCCACAGCAGCTTGCCGGTCTGCGCGTTCAGCTCGATCAAGAGGCCGGCCTTGCCGCCGTCGATGACCACCGGCTGCCCGTGGGCGGTGGTCAGGACCGGGGAGTTCTGCAGGTCCCAGTCGAACAGGTCGTGCGGGGTGAGCTGGTAGTACCACAGCAGCTGGCCGGCCGGGCTGAGCTTGACGATCGAGTCGGTATAGAGGTTAGGGCCGGGCCGGCTGGTCCCCCACGGGTAGCCCTTAGGCCAGCCGCCCTGGCCGATTGGGCCGGGGTTGGCAATTGCGAGGTAGATGTTGCCCGCGCGGTCGAACGACGGTGGGTCCCACAGGCCGCCGCCGGAGTTGACGGCGGGGTCTCCCCAGAGGTTCTGCACCTCGTCCCAGCTCCACTCCGGCGCGCCCGTGGTTGCGTTCAGCGCCCACAAGATCCCCTTGCCGCCGCCGAGATACTCGCCCACGTTCGGGTCGACCGGCACGGTGGAGACGTACACCCTACCGTCGTTGTAGCCGGGGGCCATGTCGATGCCCTCGTGGTCGTTGCCGATCAGCGTCCGGCTCCACAACTGCTTGCCGGTGGCGGCGTCCAGGGCGACCGCGGCGTTGTCCGTCGCCGCGTACACGGTCCCGCCGACCACGTTCACGCCGTCCGGACCCCCGTTCAGCGAGTTGTAGTTGTGCGTCCACAAGACCTTGCCGGTAGCCAGCCGGATCGCCATCACGTTCGACTCGAGATCCTGGGTGTACACCACGCCATTGACCACCACCGGCGTCGTCGCGTAACCGTCGGGCAGGCCAGCGGCGCCGGTTACCCCCGTCGACTCGACCGGCACGCACCAGGCCACGCCTAGCGTCGACACGTTCGAGCTGTTGATCGCGCTGGCGACGTCCCGGGTGTTCTGCAGATTGCCGCCCGGCAGGGTCCAGCCTGGCGCCGCAGTGGCCTGGCCCGCGGCCGCGGACGTAGAAACGCAGCTCGCCGTGGCCGAGTTGCTCGTGCTTGCGCAGCCGCCGGCGGCCAGGCTCGCGACGACCAGCAGGGTTACGCTGGCCGCTGCGGGCCACCTGGCCAGATAGCTCATCTGACTCATCTCCTAGCTCGTCTCCTAGCTCGCCGCAAGCCGGCCGGGCGCGGTAGTCCAGACGCGCTGTGCGCTGTGGTGCGGCTTTTGCTTAAAAAATAGATATCAATATGCTAGGCTTGTGTTATCGGAACCGTCAAGGAGGCGCCAGATGGTGAATGCAGTGGCCACAGGCCAGGAGGATGCCGCGGCAGTGGCGGCGGGCCAGGGATTGCCTAGCCGACCAGTCACCGAGCGGCCGGCCCGGTCCGTGTCGGGCCTGCGCATGCTGGTGCTGGGCATCGTCCTCGTGCTGGCCGGGGTGGCGCTGGCCGTGCTGGCAGGTCACCAGGGGCACGACGGCGCGGTGGCCCTCACCACGCTCGCCATCCTGGTCTTTATCGCCAGCGCCTTCGTCCTGGGCGGGCTCACCCCCGTCGTGCCTGGCCGGGCGCGCGTCGTGCAGCTGTTCGGCCGGTACCGCGGCACGATCCGCGACGCTGGGCTGCAGTGGGTGAACCCGTTCACCAAGCGGATCGTGGTCTCGACCAGGATCCGGAACCAGGAGTCAGCGCAGGCTAAGGTCAACGACGCCGACGGCAACCCGATCGAGATCGCCGCGGTGGTCGTCTGGCAGGTCCAGGACACCGCCAGCGCCATCTATTCCGTCGATGACTTCACCGAGTTCGTCACCGTCCAGACCGAGACCGCCGTCCGGCACATCGCCTCCCGCTACCCCTACGACAACCGGGGCGCCGACAAGCTGTCCCTGCGCGACAACGCGGAAGAGATCACCCAGAAGCTCTCCGCTGAGCTCGCCGACCGGGTCCGGCCGGCCGGCGTGCATATCATCGAATCACGGCTGACCCGGCTGTCCTACGCCGCGGAGATCGCCCAGGCCATGCTGCGCCAGCAGGCGGCCAGCGCGGTCGTGGGGGCGCGGCAGCGTATCGTCGAAGGTGCCGTCGGCATGGTCAAGCTGGCCCTGGAGCGGCTGCAGGAGGAGGGGGTCGTCGAACTGGACGAGGAGCGCAAGGCCGCCATGGTCTCGAACCTGCTCGTAGTGCTGTGCAGTGAGCAAGCTACCCAGCAGGTCGTCAATACCGGCTCCCTCTATCAGTGACGGTCTCCGCGTGACCGAACGCAAGGGCATCCTGCTGCGGCTTGACCCCGCCGTCCACGACGCGCTGGCCAGGTGGGCCAACGACGAGCTGCGCAGCACCAACGCCCAGATCGAGTTCCTGCTGCGCCGCGCGCTCGCCGACGCCGGCCGGCTACCCCGTCAGGCCGCGCCGATGCGCCCCCGCGGCCGGCCAGCCGCGGGCCTCCCGGCCGAGACCAGCCAGACCGCGGATGACAGCCAGCCAGCGGATGACAGCCAGCCAGCGGGCGACAGCCAGCCAGCGGGTGATAACCAGCCAGCGGGTGATAACCGGTCGGGATAACCGGTCACTACTCCTTAAGCGTCTCGGGCTGGTAGGTGAGGCAGGCCAGGTTGTCACCCACGGTCCGGAGGCCGGCCAGGCGCATGGGTTTGCTCTCGCTGGTCTCGCCGAAGAGGCGCTCGCCGGCTCCGAGCACGAACGGGTAGATCATCAGCCGCAGCTCGTCGACGAGGTCGTGCTCTATCAGGGTGGGCACGAGCTGGCCGCTGGCGTAGACGACGATGTCGCCTTTTACCTCTTGCTTCAGCTTCGAGACCGCGGTCACCACGTCACCCGTCAGGACCGTCGAGTTGTTCCAACCGGGATCTTGAAGGGTGCCGGACACGACGTACTTGGGCAGGCTGTTCAGCCTGTCCGCCCACTCGCCCTGCCGGGATGGCCACCGCGCGGCGAAATACTGGTAGCTGCGCCGGCCCAGCAGCAGGGCCTCGGTGCCCAGCGCCTCGTCGAGCTCGACCTTGGCCCACGCTTCGCGGTCCCTGTCCCCCAGCTGGCCGAACCACCCGCCGCGCCGGAAGCCCTCCTCACCGGTAGGGTCCTTGATGACCCCGTCGAGCGAGAGGTTCTCGCTGATGATGATCTTGCCCATCTCGGTTCTCCTTGCTGGTGCCGTCTTGTGCTGGTGTGGTCGGCTACCAGTGATGTAGACACCGCGGCATAGGCGAGATGGGCGCCCGTCAACCGCCCAGTTCTTACCTCCGCCGATGTCTATACCGGGCGACAAGGAGGTGATGCGACAGTGGAACTGGTGACAGCCGGCCTGATCTCACGGGCCCGGGGCGGGGACGGCGACGCGTTCCGGGAGCTGACCGAGCCGCACCGCCGGGAGCTGCAGGTGCACTGCTACCGGATGCTCGGATCCTTCTCCGACGCCGAGGACGCCCTCCAGGACACGCTGCTGGCCGCCTGGCAGGGCTTCGGCGGGTTCGAGGGACGTGCCTCGCTGCGCACCTGGCTCTACCGGATCGCCACCAACCGGTGCCTCAACGCGCGCCGGTCGGCCAGCAGGCGCCTAGCCAAGGAGTGGGACGTGCCCGAGGTTGAACCGCCCGAGCCGACCCGGCTCGGCGAGGTCGTCTGGCTCGAGCCATATCCCGACGCCCTCCTCGGCGAGGCGATCGACGTGCCGCTCGGGCCGGAGGCCCGCTACGAGCGGACCGAATCGGTCTCGCTGGCCTTCGTGACCGCCCTGCAGGTCCTGCCGCCGCGCCAGCTCGCCGTCCTGATCCTGCGCGACGTCCTCGGATTCCACGCGAGCGAGGTGGCCGGCCTGCTGGACTCGACCACCGAATCGGTGAACAGTGCCCTCAAACGGGCGCGCGCCAGCCTGCAGCGCCGGCAGCCGCCGACGGGGCACGGGCCGCCTCCTGCTCCCGGCTCACCGGCGGAGGATGCGATCGTGGCGAAGTTCGTCCGCGCGTGGGAGTCCGCCGACCTCGACGCGCTGGTGACGCTGCTGACCGACGACGTCTTCGTCTCAATGCCGCCGATGCCCTTCGAGTACGAGGGCCGAGATGTCGCGGGCCGCCTGTTCGCCCGTTTGTTCGGCTCGGGCCGGAGATTCGATCTCGTCCCGACGCGAGCCAACGGTCAGCCGGCGTTCGGCGCCTACCTGCGTGCCCCCGATGGCGTCAGCCACGGGGTGGGCCTTTACGTCCTCACCCTCACCGGCGACCGGATCTGCGCCATGACGCGCTTCGAGAACAGCGTGCTCCCATCCTTCGGGCTACCGCGGTCACTTCCCTAGCCCCGGTAACTGCCGCGGCGTCCCGCACCATGGGATGATCGGTCAGCGGTGCACGGGCAAAAGGACGGAGCCGGAGGGGTGGATATGACGGGACGAGCGTTGTCTGGCCGCAGGATCATCGTGCTGGGCGGGACGGGCGGTCTCGGGCGGTCGGTCGTGGAGCGATTCCACTTCGACGGCGCGTCGGTGCTCGTGGGCGACGCCAGGCTGCCGACCGACGCGGACCGGCAGGATGAGGTTGACTACCTCACCGTGGACGCCCTGGACGAGGCCAGCGTCGCCGCGGCGCTGGCGAAGACACCACCGCCGGCGGCCGTGGTCAACCTCATCGGCGGGTACACCCCGCCGCAGTCATTGTCCGCACTTGACATCGCCGTGCTCAGGCAGCAGCTCGAGGTGAACCTGGTGACCGCGGCGATCGTGACCAAGCACGCCATGCCGGTCCTGGCCGCGCAGGCGGGCGGGGCGATCGTGCACGTCTCGAGCCGGGTGGCCGTCCAGAACGGCGAGAACGGCTTTGCCTACAGCGTGAGCAAGCTCGGCGTGGTGCGCCTGGTCGAGGCGGCGGCCGCCGAGGGCCGCGAGCACGGGGTGCGGGTCAACTGCATCATGCCGAGCATCATCGACACCCCCGCCAACCGCGCCGCCATCCCCGGCGCCGACTTCGACCGCTGGCCCAAGCCAGCCGAGCTAGCCGCGGTCTTGTCCTTCCTCGTCTCCGACGACGCCGCCCTCATCTCCGGCGCCGCCATCCCCGTCTACGGCCGCTCCTAGGCCGCCCGAAACGTGATCGTGGACAGCTACTTCGGTATCACGAAAGTAGCTGTCCACGATCCTTATGGGGCGGGGTCAGTAGTCGAGGTCGCGGCGGAGCTCGGCCGCGCGGCGCCAGGCGTGGAGCATGCGGCGTTCCGCCTTATGCTCCATTCGCCGGGCCCGGCGCAGCGTCCGCATCCGGCGTGAACGCCGCAGCTGGCTGGCCAGTTCCAGGCTGTCGCGAGTTCGCTCACTCGCGAGCTGTTCCATCACATGCATCGCTGACACTCCATTGTGCGCATTGTGTGCTTCGGCCGGCCGCGCGGCGCAGATTCGCCGCGCGGCCGCATCTGGTCGTGGTGGCCGACGCTACGCAGCCACTGTGCTTGTCGGTGACCGCCTACGCGGCCACTTCGGTCTTGCGAGGACGCCCCCGTGGGCGCTTACGCGGCACGATCGCGCCGCGCATCAGCAACTCGCCGCCCCAGACACCCCAGGGCTCCCTGCGCTCGAGCGCACCGGTCAGGCACGCCGACCTGGCCTTGCAGCCCCGGCACATCGCCTTGGCCGTCTCCACATCCTCCGGAGACTCGGCGAAGAACAGCTCCGGGTCCTCCGTGCACGGAAGATCCAGGCCGACCGGGAGTGCGGTCGCCGTTCCGGCTACCTGCCTGACGTCTGGCTCCTGCCGCACCGCCGCAAGTCTGGACGCCTCGCACCCCGCTGCGTCCGCCTCGCCGACGGTGGCATCGCGCCACTGCATCGGTGCCATCCCCTCTCGCTTGCCGGTCCTAGTTGTCGTCGTCACGCGATTTCTCGCCTGTACGAGGGACCTAGGCCTTTAAATGACTAAGACCGCGGACCCTGTGTTCGGATCCGCGGCCTCAAGGGGATTTCGGCCGGTCTTGGCTTAGACCGGTTTCCTCTTCGGAGGCTCTGGCGGCGGACCCGATGCGCCTTCACCAGCGGCGTAGGCGCGAGTCATGTAGTTGTGGATATTCGTCTGACCAAGCAGGGTCGCGACGGCGTCCGGCGGCGTCGGCAGGGCCGCGGCAGCGGCAGCGGCCTCGCCGAGGACACGCGGAACGGCGTGCACAACAACAGCGCACGGCCCAGTGCCGCTTATGGCAGCGGGCACCCTGATCCCAGGGAAGCTGACCGCACGCGGGCTGGAAGCACCCAGGCGCGAGGCCCACGTCAGCTCGGACTGAACTGATGCTTTGATGTTTGTCACGTCGGGCACCTCCCTCCGGAGTGGTCGACAACTAGCCCACGGACATGTGAGCAGCCTAAGTGTTGCCCCTTGAAGGAGCAACACTTTTTTGACCTGGGATTTTGTGATCATGAGGCCCGCCGCGGGCGTCCCGGGCTGACCTGGGGCGTTGAGCGGGCCGCCTCAGGCGGGCGGCGGGCTGGTCCGGATCAGGCCCTCTTGCATGACCGACACCACCAGGTCGCCGTCGGCTGGTCCGCAGCGCGGGGTCAAGCGCCGCCTCGGCGGACAGCGGGCCGACCGAGCGCAGGTCGATGGGATGCGCGAAGAGCGCGGCCTGGGCCTCGCCGACGACCCGGCGCAGCCGGTCGGAGGTCCGCTCGACCGCGTCGGGCGGCGGCACCTCGGGCATCGGGGCGGCGTGCACCGGGCCTGGTTCGGCCTGGTGGAAGGATGCGGACAAGGCAAAGATCGTCTTGCCGTGCTGGATGGCAGACACCCGGCGGGTGGTGAAGGACCGCCCGTCCCGCAGCCGGTCGACCGTGTACACGATCGGGACCTGCGGGTCGCCCGGCCTGATGAAATACGCGTGCAGGGAGTGCACCGGACGGTCCGCGGGCACGGTCCGCCCGGCCGCGACCAGCGCCTGGCCGGCCACCTGGCCGCCGAACACCCGCTGCATCCGCTCCTTGGGGCTGCGGCCGCGGAAGATGTTCAGCTCGATCTGTTCCAGGTCGAGAAGGCCGAGGAGCCGGCCGAGCGCGTCAGGGTGCGGATCTGTCACCGGCGCAGTATCTCGTATCAGTAGTTCCCATCAGCGCAGGCGCACCTCATCCAGGAAGCGCGATCGCGACCGCCCGCCGCCGCGACCGCCCCCCGAGGCCCCCGAGCCGCCGGGCGCGCGGGCTGGGGACCAGGACAGGTAGAGGTGCTCCCGTGCCCTGGTCACCGCCACGTACAGGAGCCGCCGTTCCTCCTCCAGGGCGTCCGGCGTCCGGGCGTGCACGATCGGCATCAGCCCCTCGACCAGGCCCGGCAGCAGCACCGCGTCCCATTCCAGCCCCTTGGCCGCATGCATGGAGGCGAGCGTGACGCCGTCGACGGCAGGCGCCTGCCCCAGCTCGGCCCGCTCGGTCAGCTCGGCGGAGAAATTGCTCAGCGTCGCGTCCGGCGACCGGGCATGCAGGTCGTCCGCGAGCTGGGCGATCGCCGCCAGCGACTCCCAGCGTTCGCGGGCCGCGGCGCCGCCGACGGGCGGCCCCGCGGTCAGGCCGATGCCGGTCAGCACGTGCCGGACCGAAGACGGCAGCGGGTCACCGCGAGCGTCGTCCCGGCCGACCCCGGCCGCCTCGCCTCGCGCGGCGCCGCGCAGCAGCACTAGCGCCTGGCGTACCACAGGCCGCTCGTAGAAGCGCTCGGCGCCGCGCACCACGTACGGCACGCCGGCCTGGGCCAGCGCCAGCTCGAACCGCTCGGTGTCGGCGTTGATCCGGACCAGGATCGCGATCTGTTTGGCCGGAACGCCCGCCGACCGCAGCACCTGGATCTGGACCGCCAGCCCGCCGGCCTCGGCGCCGTCATCGGGGTACTCGGTGAGTACCGGGCGCGGGCCCGGCGGCCGCTGCGCGATCAGCGGCGCGCCGGCCGTCGCGAGCTGGTTAGCCACCGCCACCACCTGCGGCGTCGACCGGTAGTCCCGCACCAGCCGGACCACGGTCGCGCCGGGGAACTCCGCGGCGAAACCGGTCAGGTACGACGGCGTGGCCCCGGTGAAGGAGTAGATCACCTGGTTCGGGTCGCCGACCACGCACAGGTCGTCGCGATCGCCGAGCCACGCGTCGAGGAGCAGTTTCTGCAGCGGGTTCACATCCTGGTACTCGTCCACCACGAAGTACCTGAACGTGTCGCGGACCTGGTCCGCCGCGGTCCGGTTCTCGCCCAGGATGGCGGCGGTCAGCTCGAGCACCGACTCGAAGTCGATCAGCTGCCGCTCCCGCCTCAGCTGCTCGTACGCGGCGTAGACCGAGGCCATGGCGGCGGTCCCCGCCGCGGGCGAGCGGCCCGCCGCGGCGGCGGCCCGCAGGTAGCCGTCCGGGCGAACCTGGCTAACCTTCGCCCACTCGATCTCCGCGGCGGCGTCGGAGACCCCCGCGCCCTTGCCTGCGGTGCTCTCCAGCCGGACCTGCGCCAGCTTGGCCGCCTCGCGCACCAGGCCGGCCTTGGAGTCGATCAGCTGGGGCGGCCGGCCGCCGATCACCCGCGGCCAGAAGTAGTTGAGCTGGCGCAGCGCCGCCGCGTGGAAGGTGGACGCCCGCACCAGGCCGAGGCCCAGCCCGTCCTGGCCCGCCCCCAGCTGCCTGAGCCGTCCGCGCAGCTCCCCGGCCGCCCGGACGGTGAAGGTCAGCGCCAGCACATGCGCCGGGTTCACGATCCCGGCCGAGGTCGCGTACGCGATCCGGTAGGTGATGGCCCGGGTTTTGCCGGTGCCCGCGCCGGCCAGCACGCACACCGCTCCGCGGGTGGCCAGCGCCACCTCGCGCTGTTCGGGGTCGAGCCCGGCCAGCAGCGCGTCGGAGGTCGAGAGCACCGCGTCCGCCATCTGCCTCATCCTGCCGCATCCGGGGCTTCTCCGGGGCTTCTCCTGGGCCCGCCGGGGCGGCGGGAACGCAACCGGCCTCGCCAGTGTTACAACCACCAGATCATTTCACCATTGTTAAGGAGGCGGCGGGTGTCGGGCCAGCTGACTATGTACACCACCACCTGGTGCGGTTTCTGCCGGAACCTGAAGAGCCAGCTTGCCAGGGCGGGCATCGAGATCACCGAGGTCGACATCGAGCGTGACCCGGCCGCGGCGGAGTTCGTGATGTCGGTCAACGGCGGCAACCAGACCGTGCCTACGGTGGTGTTCCCGGACGGCACGGCGCTGTGCAACCCGTCCGCGGCGCAGGTCAAGGCCCAGCTCGCGGCCAGCGCAGGGTAACCAGAACAGGTGAAACAGTGACCGGGGATACGCCGAGTGCGGACGGGCTGGTGGTCCGGCGCAGTGAGCAGGGCTGGCAGGTCGGAGACGAGCAAGCCGCCGACCTGACGAGCGCCATGGTGCTCGCCGACCTGCTGGCCGCCGAGCTCGGGGCGCCAGCTCCGCCGCCCGCGAGCCCGCGCCGGTCCGAGCCGGTGAGCGAGGAAGGCGAGGCCGCGCGGCTCGCCGTCACCGTCGCCCAGCTTGAGCACGCCCTAGCCGCCCGGGTCCGCGTCGAGCAGGCCATCGGGGTGCTGGCCGAACGCCACCGGTTGCGACCCCGGCAGGCGTTCGACCTGCTCAGGAACGTGGCCAGGTCCGGCGGCCGGCGGGTCATCGAGATCGCGGAGACCGTGGTCGACAGCGCGTCCAACCCGCTGCTGCCGCTGCCCGAGGAACTGGCCCGCAAGCAGCCTCCCGCCCGCAAGCGCGGTCTTTCCCCCCGGCACGCTCGCGCCGCCAGCTAGCGCTGGCGCCCGCGATGATGGCGGGAATGTCGGCGGGCGGGGGTAGGGTCCTGGCACATGGTCGGCGGGTGAGCCATCGGGCAACTTGCGACACGTGAGAAGCAGCTCGCGCCTTTCCGCCTTACGGCGGCGGGGCTGCGGGAAGATGGTGAGCGGGCTGGAGCGGGGCGGCTGGAGGGAGGGCCAGGTGGCAGATCTTGACGTGGTCGAGATCTGTGCCGGGGCGGGCGGCCAGGCCCTCGGGCTGGAGCGAGCCGGCTTCGAGCACGCGCTGGCGGTGGAGCTCGACGCGGCCGCCTGCGGCACGCTGCGGGCCAACCGTCCCGGCTGGAAGGTCGCCGAGGGGGACGTGGCCGACCTGGCGCTGTGGCGGCCGCGCGACTACCGGGGGGTGGCGCTGCTGGCGGGTGGCGTGCCGTGCCCGCCGTTCACCGTGGCGGGGCGGCAGCTCGGCGCGACCGACGAGCGCGACCTGTTCGCCTGGGCGGTCGAGCTGTGCGAGATCGTCAGGCCGCGCGCGCTGCTGCTGGAGAACGTCCGGGGGCTGAGCACAAACAGGTTCAGTGCCTACCGGCAGCATGTGCTGGACCGGCTGCGTGAGCTCGGGTACGTTCCGGGTTGGCGGCTGCTGCAGGCCTCGGATTTCGGCGTGCCGCAGCTGCGGCCGCGCACCGTGCTGGTGGCCCTGCGCCCCGCGGACGCGCCCTGGTTCCGGTGGCCGTCGCCCGGCGCCCGGCCGGCCGCGACCGTGGGCGAGACCCTTGTCGACCTGATGGCGGCGCGGGGCTGGCCCGGCGCTTCGACCTGGGCCCGGCGGGCCAGCCGGATCGCGCCGACGATCGTCGGCGGCTCGAAGAAACATGGCGGTGCCGACCTCGGGCCTACCCGCGCCAAGCGGGCCTGGGCCGAACTGGGCGTCGACGGCATCGGCATCGCCGACGCGGCCCCGGGACCGGACGCGGACCCTGCCTTGGTGCCGCGGCTGACCTGTGAGATGGTGACCCGGCTGCAAGGCTGGCAGGACGAGTGGGGCTGGCAGTTCAGCGGCCGCAAGACCGCGCGGTACCGGCAGATCGGCAACGCGTTCCCGCCCCCGGTCGCCGAAGCGGTCGGGACCGCGATCCGCCGGGCGCTCGAGCACGCGGGCGCCCCGGACGCGGCCGAGCCGGCTGCGCCTGTGCACGATCCGGTGTTCCGCGTGCTCCGCTCCCGGGCGGACTTCCTGACCGCCCGGCAGATAGCCGAGCTCGCCGCGCGCGGCGCCGCCGAGGCGGCCGCCGGCGCGGTCCCCGTGGCCGGGCGGGAGGCGATCGCCCGGCTGAGCCTGGCGGCGGTGCTCGGCCGGCTTCGCCACCTCGGCCAGGACTTCGAGCTTGAGATCGCTGACTCCCGCGACGGGCCTGCCTACCGGCTGGGCCACTTCAAGGCCTTCCTCGGCCAGCGCGAGCACGACCGGCACCAGCGGTTCGCGGCCAGCCGGACCACGATCAGCTGACCCGCCGGGCGCCGGGCCCGCGCTTGGCATCGTCGTGGACAGCTACTTCGTTATGACGGATGTAGCTGTCCACGATGACGGAGGTCTTGGCCTGGGGGTACACGGAGCGGCGCCGTAATGCAGTAATTACTGCATTACGGCGGGATCAGTAGGGGCGTCCGGCGAGGGCCGCCGGGGGTGTTCGGCTCGGGTCTCGGCATTGTCATCGGTCCCTGACTGACTCCCATGTCGGCGACCAGCTACCGAAACGCGACAGACGCTGCGATAATGCCTGAGTGACAGGGCTGAGCCTTGCCCTGGCCAACCTTAAGCCGGGCACCGGTAAGACCACCTCCGCGGTCTGGCTGGCGCACGTGTTCGCGCAGGCCGGGAACCGTGTGCTGCTCGTGGATGCCGACCCGGCCGGCAGTGCCCTGGAGTGGTCTGATCTGGCCGCCATGGACCCGCGGCTGGCCTCGCCGCAGGCGGCTTTCCCGTTCCGGATCGTGGCGCTGCCGTCCCGCGAACTGCACCGCCGCTTGCCCGAGATCGCCCAAGACGACGACGTGGTGATCATCGACACGCCGCAGATCGAGGACCACGCCAGCATCGCCCGGTCCGCGCTGCGGTACGCCGACGAGATCCTGATCCCGTGCGCGCCGAGCCCGATCGAGATCAACCGCACCTCGCCGGTGCGAGACGAGATCGCCGAGGTGCAGGCGGTCCGCGACACGCCCATCCGCTCGGCCGTGCTGCTGAACCGCTGCATCGCCCGCGCGCACTCCACGACCGATGCCCGGGAGGCGCTGGAAGGCCTCGGCTACGACGTGCTCGGGACGGGGGTGCCCCGCCGCGAGATCTACGCCCAGAGTTTCGGCATGCCCATCAGGCAGACGGGCTGCGAGGTGTGGCGCCTGGTGGCCCGCGACCTCATCGACCGGTGCGCTCCCCTGACCAAGGTGCGGTCTTGAGCACGCAGCGGGAGCAGCGCAAGGCCCAGATGGCGGCGGCGGCGGCCCGGCGCACCGAGCCGGGCGCGGGGCCGGCCGGACGGACCGCGATCCGGTCAAAGCCGGTCCGGATCACTCTCGACCTCAACCCTGAGCTCTACCGGCAGCTGACCACGTGGGCGGACTCGGCCGCGATATCGCTCGGCGTGCCGCGGGTCTCCCTGGCCGAGGCGGTGCGGGCGATGATCAGGGTCGCGGCCGAGAACCCGGACGACGTGCTCGAGCGGCTGCGTCAAGACCGCGAGCAGTAGTGGGCTCCTGGCGAAGACCGGCATACGGCGACACGCCGCCTTGTGTCCTGAGTCATTAATTCCTGGGCAGTTGGTGGTGGGGTGTGCTGCCTTCTGGCATCCGTGGACGCCAGGATTCCGGCCTGTCACCATTCCGCGCTGGGCCTGCGGCCCGCTGGAGTGCCTCGCGGGCGGCCTCTGCGTAGCCTTCGCTGGTCAGCTCAATCTTCATGCC
>Ga0182030_10010571_pt1 | contig 18722 bp, 19 predicted proteins | sample 812S3MmetaG_FD_121299 | JGI IMG/M metagenome (GOLD analysis project Ga0182030, IMG submission 121299) | Permafrost microbial communities from Stordalen Mire, Sweden - 812S3M metaG (Illumina Assembly) | ecosystem: Environmental > Terrestrial > Soil > Wetlands > Permafrost | place: Sweden...
ATGAAGCTCAAAGGCACGCGAATGAAGCTCAAAGGCACGTGAATGAAGCTCAAAGGCACGCGAATGAAGCTCAAAGGCACGCGAATGAAGCTCAAAGGCACGCGAATGAAGCTCAAAGGCACGCGAATGAAGTTCAAAGGCACGTGATTGAAGTTCAAAGGCACGTGAATGAAGCTCAAAGGCACGCGAATGAAGCTCAAAGGCACGTGAATGAAGTTCAAAGGCACGCGATTGAAGTTCAAAGGCACGTGATTGAAGTTCAAAGGCACGCGATTGAAGTTCAAAGGTGCGCGATTGAAGTTCAAATCCGCACGATTGGGACGAAAACGGAACACGGCGTTACGAACGATGCGAGCCTTGTATTGGCCGGCTGCGGTTTCGGGGTCAATGCTGTGGACCTTCAGGCTCTTTCGGGTGAGTTTGCGTTGTCCAGTCAATTGAGCCAACCGAAGGGCGACCTTCTACGTAGCCGGACTGTCCACGAGACGGTCTGCCGCTCGCACGGCTTCGATGAAGGCCTTTACCTTGACGAGGTCCTTGTGACGGCAATCGCTCTCCACGCCGGACGCGGTATCCACGCACCAGGGGCGAACCGCGAGAACGGCAGCCCCCACGTTATCGGGCGTGAGGCCACCGGCAAGGGTCAACCGTCTGCGGCGAGCGATTTCCGTGACGTACGTCCAGTCGAAGACGGTGCCCGTTCCTCCCAAAACGCCGTTCGCTTTGGAATCGACTAGAATATCTCTCCCAGGCATTTGATCGATGGGCGCAAGGTCTTGCCGGCCGCCTACCCGGAGCGCCTTGAATGCATGAGGTAGCATGCTGCGCACAACCTCAGGGCTTTCGCTTCCATGAAGCTGAATGCAATCGATTCCGATTCGGTTCTTCAGTTCGCGCATCTCGGGAATAGGCATGTCGGCGACGACTCCGACGACATGCGTTCGTCCGCGGACGGCCTCCACAATGGATCGCGCGGTCGGGTGGTCTATCAGGCGCGGACTGGCTGCGACGAAATTAAGGCCGATGCTGTCGGCTCCGAGCCTCACACAATCCAAAGCGTCGGCGACCGAGGTAACGCCGCAGATCTTGACGCGCGTCATGTCGCAAGCTTGAGAAGCTCTCGCACTTTTGCGATGACTTCGGGCGCCTGAATCGGCTTCGTGATGTACGCATTCGCTCCCAATTGCAATGCGCGACGACGATCCTCTTCTGAGGACTCGGTCGTGATGATGATGATGGGAACATCCTTATGGTTCGGGTCCGTCCGAACACGTTTGACGAGCTTGAGACCATCCATGATCGGCATGTTGATGTCGGTGAGGATGATGTCGAAACGCCCCGTTGCCAATTTGCGAAGGCCATCGACCCCGTCGTCCGCCTCCGTAATGCGAACGTTTCGTAGGCGAGAAAGTGCCAAAACGAGGAGCTGCCGCATCATCGGCGAGTCTTCGACGACCAAGCAAGAGTATTCCGCGCTCATGTCCTCCGAGGTCCTCGTCTTCGATATGGCGAATTGCGTAAAACTGATTCTGACATGACTATGAACAGAGTTTGCGGAGTGATTCCGGACTTGGCGTCAACCCATGACCGGTCGTGACCGCGTAGGCCGCGACGAGCGCCGCAGTCGCCTGAGCATCGAGCAAGTCGAAAAGCGCTCGATCGACTGGGCCGAGGCAACGTTTCTGGGGGAGAAGAGAGTACACCGCGATGGCTCCGGCTGCCTTCTTCTGGAACGAGAGCGGCACGCAGGCTTCGGGTGGCGATTCGACGGAGCTCTCACGGATGTAGATTTGCCCGGTGAGATAGGTCCGCTCCAGGATGGCCTCCGTCGAGGGGGAAACAGTCTCGCGGTTCACCGCGATAGTCGCCAGCGACGAAAGTTCGACTCCGGCACTGGCTATCGGGATTAGCTCGGTTCCATCGGTCGTCGCGAAATATACTCCGATGGACTCGGCGCCGACGAGCTGCCCGAGCAAATCCATGATGTTCTGCATCACCGACGGCACTTGCAGGCTCGAATGCAGCTGTTGCGTGGCGACGTGCAGATTGGCCAGACTCTCGAGCTCCGTTTCCGCTTCGTGAAACCGCTCTCTGAAGCGACTCGATAGCGTTTCGTGCTCGTGAACTGTGGATAGCAGTCGCTGCTTTTCGGACTCCAAGCGTTCTATCGTAACGAGCAAATCGTGGATAGCGGAGTTGCTCGCGACCGCAGTCCTAAGCGAAGTATTCTCCTTTTCTAGACCGGCGATCCGTTCACGATAAAGCTCGTTTTCACGAACGAGCTCGTCCGTGAGCTCCGCTCCCCGCCTAAAAAAGCTATTGAGAAACGCATCGCGCTGGTGAGCGGGGCTTGCATTCGGTTGGTCGACCGGCGGGCCGGCTCGGGCGCTCTTGTCGATCATGGCGTGATTCTACCATGTCCTTCCTGCAGGTTCCGAGATCCCAGCGCGTCAATCCAAGTTCCAAGGCGCCCGTCGATGACGCGCGGCGCCTTTCGCAGGTCCGAGATGCGTCGGCATCCGGTCAGTGTCATCACGGCTCGAAGTTCGTGTTCGATTCCGGCGAGAAGCTCCGCGGCTCGCGATGGTCCGCCTTGGGATAGCGCGCGAAGGACGGGACGAGCGACGCCCACAGCGGTAGCGCCCAATGCGAGGGCGCGCGCGACGTCGAGTCCCGTCGAGATTCCGCCGGTGGCGATGATCGTTTCGAATCCGAGAGGGGCCATCAGCGCGACCGACGCCGCGGTCGGGACACCCCAGTCCCATAGAAGCTCACCGAGAGCACTCCGCCTTTCGTCGCCAGCACTTTGCGCGCGCTTCGTCTCGACGCCCACCCACGACGTTCCGCCGGCGCCCGACACGTCGACGTGCCGAATTCCCACGTCGCGCAGCCGACGTCCGACCGACGGCGCCAACCCGCACCCGGTCTCCTTGATGACGACAGGCACATGAACCTCTCGTTTTACGCGTGCAATGGTGGAGAGACCATCGCGAAAATCTCGGTCGCCTTCGGGTTGAACGAGCTCCATCGCGGGATTGAGGTGCAGGCATAGGGCATCCGCGCCGACCGTCTCGACGAGGCGCCGAATGTCGGTCGAGGTCATCTCTCTCGCCTGTGTCACGCCCAGGTTCCCTAGAATGAGCGCATTGGGCGCGCTCGAGCGGACGCAGAAACTCGGCGTCGACTCCGGGTGGACCAGCATCGTGCGCTGACTGCCGAGTCCAAAGCCGTAGCCGTTCGCTTCAGCAATCAAAGACAGTTCGCGGTTGACCCGTGCGGCGTTCTCGGTCCCGCCGGTCATCGACGCGATGAATAAAGGCGCGCGAAGAGTCTTTCCGAACAGGGACAACGTGGTGTCCACGTCGCCGAAGGCCATATCGGGAAGGGCGTCATGCACCAGGTGCACGCACTCGAAGAGAGTCGTGGCACCGCGAAAGCCGACCGCTCCTTCCGCGCACAGTGCGAGATGGTCGTCTTTGCGGCTTCCCATGGCGTATTCTCAAACAAATCGTCCGAAAGGCGTAGTTAGCGCAACCCCGAACCTAGCACCGCCTCTTGGTCTTCCCGAACCGTTCAAGGATTTGTGAAAGCGTGCGGAGTTGCCCAAGATTTGGCGCAGCGCATGATTGACGGCCATCAAGCTCGCCTCTAGGCTCCGATGGGTCGCGCATGGGAGAGGAAGTGATCTCTTGCTGCGTGGCTTGGCCGATGATGCATGTCAAAAAGGATGCCGGTCGATACCCCGATCGCAGAAAGTGCTTCGGCGTCATAGGACGCTCTTGATGAAGTCGGCTGTACCCTCGACTATCCCGCTTTCTTTCGATCGGCTTTCCGCGGAACTACGTGTCGAGCTCGATGCGATGCTTCGTCCATGGCTCGCGGCGCGCGTCGAGCATGCGAGGCAGTCGGGTCAAGCCGTCGAAGTGATGGCCGACGCCGTTCGCCAGCTGGCACTGCGCGGCGGCAAGAGGCTTCGCGCGATACTTCTGTCCTGCGCGTTCGACGCTTGCGGAGGCGAAGGGGGATTCCAAGCCGTCGCGGCGGCGGCCATGGGCGTCGAGCTGCTGCAGACCTACCTTTTGATTCACGACGACTGGATGGACGACGACGAGGTGCGTCGCGGCGGTCCCAGCGTACCTGCGGTGATGCGCGCGCGATTCCCCGAACACGCCGACGAGGCAAGCGTTCTGGCGGGAGATCTAGCGGCGGCCTGGGCTCGCAGCGCCTTTATGGAACTGACTCTTGCGCCGTCGCGGGTGCTCGAAGCCGCGCGGGAGCTCGCTCGCGTGGAACAGTCGGTGGTCGAAGGGCAGTGGCTCGATGTCTGTGGAGTCGCCGGGGATCCGATCTCGGTCGAAGCCACGCTCGCTCTGAAGACGTCGAGTTACACGACATCCGGGCCGGTGGTGATCGGAGCCATCCTAGCTGGGGCCGACGAGGAAACAGCTTTGGCTCTCCACGATTTCGCGAATCCGTTGGGTGTCGCATTTCAACTTCGTGACGACCTCCTCGGGCTCTTCGGAGACGCCACGACGACGGGGAAGACCGCGGGGAGCGATGTTCGCAAGGGAAAGCGAACGTCGGTGATCCTGGACGCGATGCGTGATCCGTCAGCGGCTGCAGTGCTCTCACGCGTGATGGGGCGCGCGGATGCGAGCGATTCTGATCTTGCCCACGCGTTTCGGATGATCGACGAGAGCGGGGCTCGGGGTCGCTGCGAATCGCGCATCGCAACCCTCGTCGATCAATCCTTGACTGCGTTGGCTCGCGCTCGCGTCACGCCCGCGGGTCGGTCTCTGCTTGTCGACGCCACGACGGCATTGACGCAGAGGGGGGCGTGATGATCCAACGGTTCGGTTCGCGACGACCTGGTCCGAAGATGGTCCATTGGGGAAGTGCGTGCGGCAAGGTGATTTTGCTTGGCGAACACGCGGTTGTGTACGGCGCCCCGGCGCTGGCTGTGGGGATCGATCGAGGCGCGTGCGCCCGGGCGACACCGTGCCAGGCGGGACCGAGTCGCCTGCGCGTGGAAGGGTGGAACGTTGTCGTCGACGATGAAGTCATGGTCAACGATGTCGCCAAGGCATTTCAGGCGCTCACTGCGTCGGCTCGGCGGGAATCGGGCGACTGGCATGCGCAAACCGTGGAGGTGCGGGCAGATCTCCCTCCGGGCGGAGGTCTCGGTTGCTCGGCTGCGATGGGCGTGGCTATCGCACGTGCCCTAACTCCGGACGTCGACGAGGACGAGATCCAAAGGCACGCGATGCAGTGGGAGCGTGTCTTTCATGGCAACCCGAGCGGGGTCGATTCCGCCGTCGCGGCGCGCGGAGGCTGCATATTCTACCGCAAGTCCGAAGGGCTGGAGCCAGTGCGCATGCGAGAGACCTTGCGCTTGTGCATCGGAGACTCGGGGCGCTCGTCGAGCACGAAGGTCATGGTCGACTCGGTCGCGCGCCAGCGACTCGACCACCCGACGGAAGTCACCGACGTATTCGACGGCATTCGGACGTTGGTGTTTGGCGCTCGCGCTGCGATAGAGGCTGGCGACGCGACGGGTTTGGGTCGATTGATGGACCAAAATCAGCTCTTTCTCGACCGACTGGGGCTCTCGACGCATGCGATTGATCGAATGTGCTCTCTCGCTCGGTCCGCCGGCGCATTGGGAGGTAAACTGACGGGTGCCGGGGGCGGAGGAAGCGTTGTTGCGCTGGTGCCGTCGGCGCGTATTGCGGAGCGCGTGCTCGCGGCGTGGCGTGCCGAGGGGTTCTCTGGATTCGCGACATCTGTGGCTGTCGAGTTGCAGTCGCGAACATGGGAGAACGAGGCGGCTCCGTGAGTTCAGCCACTGCTATGGCTCACCCCAACGTTGCCTTGTCGAAGTACTGGGGTAAGCGCGAAGGTCCGGGAAACTTCCCAGCTGTTCCGAGCCTGTCGGTGACGCTCGATGGTCTGTCCACCCAGGCAAAGGTGACTTTCGACGAGGGCCTTCCCGAGGACGTCGTCGTCATCAACGGACAGGTCGCCACTGGGCTAGTGCGCGAGCGAGTGTTGCGGCTCATCGACCGGGTTCGTCGATCCGCCGCCGAAGATCGTCGGGTCGAGGTCGTGAGTCACAACGATTTTCCTACGGCGAGCGGTCTAGCGTCGAGCGCTTCAGGATTTGCTTCGATCGCCCTTGCCGCGGCCAGCGCGGCGAAGCTCGACTGGAGTGCGAGCGTCGTCAGCGACCTCGCTCGGCGAAGCTCGGGCAGCGCCGCACGCAGCGTTTTCGACGGTTACGTCGAGCTAGAGGCGGCTCCCGCCGGAGCCGAAGAAGAGCTGGTGTTGGCAGCGAGATCGGTCGCTCCGGTCGACCACTGGCCGCTGGTCGTGTTCGTGTGCGTGACGACCGATCGACCCAAGGCGGTCGATTCGACAACGGGAATGCTCGAGACCATTCGACGAAGTCCATATGCGGCTGGATGGCTCGAGGAGGCTCCTCGCCTTCACTCCCGTCTCATGAGCGCACTCGTTGCGCGAGATTTTGCGGCCACCGGCGAGCTCGCGGAGGCAAGCTTCCTTGCGATGCACGCGAGCGCAATCGCGGCGGGAGTGCTGTACTGGAATGGGATCACGCTAGAGCTGCTCGGTGTCGTGCGCAATTTGCGGGCTGGCGGCGCAGAGGTTTTTGCGAGCGTCGATGCCGGGCCGCACGTCAAAGTGTTCGTTCTCGAAAGCGACCGCGAGAAAGTGCGATCGGCGCTCGATTCTGTCTCCGGGCTCATCAGGGTGATCGAAGCGCGGCCGGGACGCGGAGCGATGCTGCTGTCGGAGCCACGCTGAGAAGCGGTCATGCGCGTCGTCGCTCCAGGTAAGCTCCTTCTCACGGGAGCGTATTGCGTGCTTTATGGGGCGCCTGCGGTTGTGGTCGCGATCGATCGATATGCGGTCGCCGACTCGACTCGGGAGAACTCTCGATGCTCGAACGAGCTTCGGCTAGCCTTTGCCGGCGCCCCCGCGCCGCACGTGGATGTGAGCGCGCTGCATGACCAAGATGGGCGCAAACTCGGTCTCGGATCGAGCGCAGCCTCGCTCGTCGCGGCGCTCGGGGTGCGGACGGTCAGCGCTGGTGGAAATCTGTCCGACGAGGAGGCGCGTCGAGATATGTTCGACGCAGCGCGACGGATTCACGCCGAGGCACAAGGGGGAGGTAGCGGTGTCGACGTCGCGGCGAGTGTGTATGGCGGCGTTCTTCGATATCGCATCGACAGTGGCTCAAAGGTGCATGCTCATCCCCTCGTGTGGCCCAGGTCTCTGGTCCTGGCCGCCTTCGATTCGGGGACGAGCGCGCGTACTAGCGATCTTCTGGTGCGAGTTGCGGCGCACCACGCGTCCAATCCAGTTGCGACCGTGTATGAGGCTCTTCGCAATCTTGCATGTCGCGCGGACGTGGCATTCGGCGCTGGAGAGGTCGTTGCCTTCATCGCGGCTGCCCGGGAGTTCGGTGAGGCACTCGAAGAGCTCGGGAAAGCGGCGGGTGCGCCCATCGTTCCCGCCCGGTTCGCGAGCCTTGCGGGCCTCGCCGCCGAGGAAGGGGCGGCATTCATCCCTTCCGGCGCAGGCGGTGGCGACATGGCAGTGTGGCTGTCAAGATCGCTGCCGTCCCCGGAGTTTACGGATCGTGCGGCTGCTATGAATATGCGTTCGCTTCCGTTGTCTCTCGACTACGGAGGAGTCCGAACTGAAGTTTCTATTTCCCCAAGAGCCCTCAGCCATGGCGCGAACCTCTAGACTCCCCGGTTTCTACAAGGTGACGGTAAAGGAGCGTTGGGCTCTCATCGGCGACGCGACAGGCGCCGATTCGATTGAGCTCGAGCGGGCGTTGGAAGGCGGCGGACTCGACGCAGAAACGGCCGACAAGTTTGTCGAAAACGTGCTTGGGACGTATTCGCTGCCCTACGGGGTCGCGCTCAATGTGCGCGTCAATGGGCGCGATCACCTCGTCCCGATGGTGATTGAGGAACCGAGCGTCGTGGCCGCTGCGTCGAATGCGGCAAAGATGGTGCGTGCAGGCGGAGGATTCTCTGCGGAAGCTGACCTCCCGCATATGACCGCCCAGATCGAGCTTCGAGGTGATGGTGACCTCGAAGCCGCAAGGTTAAGAATTCTCGAGCATCGCGACGAGATATTGCATCTGGCGGATAGAGCGGTTCCAGGGCTCGTGGCCCGAGGTGGCGGAGCCCGTCGCGTCGAGGCGCGCATCCTGGCCGTCGATGTCATGGTCGTGCACCTGACGCTCGACTGCAGGGACGCCATGGGGGCGAATCTGGTCAATCGAGTTGCAGAGGCCGTCGCTGCGCGCCTCGCTCAAATTGCGGGACTGCGCGTGGGACTTCGAATTCTGTCGAATCTCTGCGACGAGCGATGTGTTCGCATTTCCTGTCGAGTTCCAGACACCGCTCTCGCGACGGATGCCATTGCCGGTGTCGACGTGGTCGATGGAGTGGTCGCCGCGGGTCGTTTTGCGGAACTCGACCCCTATCGTGCGGCCACTCACAACAAGGGCATCATGAACGGTATCGATGCCGTGGTGATGGCGACTGGCAATGACTGGCGCGCGGCCGAGGCAGGCGCGCACGCGTACGCGGCTCGAAGTGGGCAATATTCTCCACTTTCGGTATGGCGGCGAGACGGCGACTCTCTCATCGGTAAGCTCGAACTTCCGCTTGCTCTTGGTACGACCGGTGGGACGTTGCGAGTTCACCCCGCAGCCAGACTTTCACTTCGCCTCCTCGACGTTCGGGATGCGTGCGAGCTGGCATGCGTAGCTGCCGCTGTTGGACTCGCGTCGAATCTGGCCGCTCTCCGCGCCTTGGCGACCGACGGAATTCAGCGGGGTCACATGGGGCTGCATGCTCGGGCGGTAGCGTTGGCTGCCGGGGCGACGGGTGATCAAGCTGAGCGTGTTGCCGCGATGATCGTGGAAGCTCGGGACATTACGCTTGACGCAGCACGCAAGGCGCTCGCTTCGATCGAGGCCGGCTCGGAAGAGGCGATCGGGCTCGGCGATTGACGTGCATTCTGCAGTTTCTGGGGAGTGGTTCGGCTCGGATGTGTGAAGGTGGGGGATTGTCAGTCCGATCGCCTGGAACGTGACCTCGCGCCGCAGATGGCGTACGTTTCCGCTGTGACGCGAGACATTGACGAATCTCGCCCGTCTATACGATGGAGTGACCCGCCTGGGTTCGATCCCCATCGCGACGTGAGCGGTGCGCTGCACGATGTATCCAACGTGCTAACGGTCTTATTGGGCTGGGTAGCGCGGGCGCAAGCTGCACAGGGTTCGACGGACGAACTGCAACGATCGCTCGGCATGATTGAGGAACGCGCGCGCTCGGCGCGGGACCTGGCCCGGCGTGCCATTGGAGCTCGTTCTCCGGTCGACGATCGGGAAGACGAACTAGGCGCCGTCGTGCAGGACGTCGTGGATGCGCTCTTGTTAGAAGCGCAGCGAGTGAACGTGTCGTTCGAAGTGATTCGGTCTGGTCAACCCGCGACCGTTCCGTTGGCTGCGGATATCGGTCAAATCCTGACGAACATTCTGCTGAACGCTCTTGCGTGGGCGCCGAAGGGTAGCCGTGTCGTCGTCCGCGTCGAAGCGATGGTGACCGAGTGCGTCGTGACGATAGAGGACGATGGGCCTGGAATCGCCCCGTCGGTGGCCGAGGCCGTGTTTTCGGGCGGAAGTGGCCGTGAAGGAGGAGCGGGGATCGGATTGCGCCACGCTCGGTCTCTCGCTCGAGCAGCTGGCGGAAATGTCGAACTCGTCGTCGATCCGTCCCGGCGGGGCGCTTGTTTTCGGGTGCGATGGCCCCGGACTCAGCCGTCGCTGTCTCGGCCATCGGTAGCGTCCTCCCCGGGGGTCCTGCTCATGGGCAAGCGAGTGCTCGTGGTCGAGGACGATCGCGAGGTAGCGGAGCTTCTCGAGACCGCGCTTGGCGTGCGCGGAGCTACGGTCGTGGTGGCGCGTAACGCGGCGGAGCTTGCGGAAAGCGCGAAGTCCGGTCACGACATCGCTCTCGTCGATTTGTCTCCCATCGCTGACGACGTTCCCGGAGCTCTCGATACGCTCAGGAGAAACTCCCCTCGAATCAAGATCGTGTTTATCAGTGGGAGTGTCGGCGGATTGCCCGAAGGCCAATTCGCCCAGGGGATTCGCTGGGTTCGCAAGCCGTTCGAGATCGGCGAAATTCTTGCGGCGGTTTCGGATGCGCGATGACTATCGGCTCGGAGTCGACTGCAACCTAGCGCGCGAGATACCCAGTCGTGGGCGGGACCGCCGCGTCCATTGCTGCCACGGGTTCTCGGCCTTCGCTCTACTGTTTGGATGGGGCCTGCTCGCTGGCTGCGAGCGCGCATCCGATGCCGCGCTCCCGGCGTCCTCCGAAACGGAATCCGGTGCTCCCATCGCGGTTCGAGCGCCCGATCCTGCTCGTCCTCGGCGTCCACAATGTGTCCGGGACGAGACGTTTCCTTCGCCCTGGCGCGTGCCCGAAGCTTCGGCGGCCGCGGAGGTTGAACTCAGTGCGGGTGTTCGCGAGATCTTGGTCATTGGAGATTCCGGGCGCCACGGCGCCGCGATGGCATGGAGCCAAGGCCACGGCACGAGACCCTTGACGCTGCCGCTCGACGAGTCCGCCTCTGACGACCTCGAGGGCATGGCATGGATTGTGGAAGCCAGCGGGGCGCACCTCTATACGTTGACGTCCTCGGGGGCGGTCCGTAGGTTCGCCCCGGATGGCCGAGGTGGCCTTGTGCGCGATATCGACGCATATGCCATCGGGTTCCCGCCGCTGTCATGCACGAACCTTCGCGACGGAAACTGCGGAAAGAACTGGGAGGGTCTGTGCCTCCGGCCGAGTGGCACACGCGCCCGGTGTGCGGGATACGCCGCCAGCAAGACGGAGACGTCGCTCTACTGCGTCGTATTCGGTAGCACTGGTCGCCCCGTGATCGACGCGAGCGTTGGGCCGATCAAGCTCGAAGTCGATCGGTTCATTCGAAGTCAGGGAGCTCTCAGCGACTGCGCGTTTGGTGCCGCGGGAGGACCGGCCGAGGATGTCCTTCTCGTCACGACCAACATATTCGGCGGGTCCACGACGTATCTCGTGAACGAACGGCCAACGGGACCGAGACTGGTCCCTCTCGACATCCTCTCGACGCCCAGCAATGAGGCCATCGCTGTCGACCGGAACGGAGCGCTTTACGCGTTCATGGATGACAACGGCGAGACTAGCGCTGCGGCGCGCTTTCGATGTACTGGTTGGTCCCCATGAGCCGAGCCTGGGAAAGCGGGTGGCGCGCTCGTACTTGACGAGTGCGCACGAGGAGATTACACGAACGGTCCCTTCGCGAAGGTGGCGGAACTGGCAGACGCACTAGCTTGAGGTGCTAGCGCCGTAATTGGCATAGGGGTTCAAGTCCCCTCCTTCGCACAAATTCATCGGCATATTTGCCAAGTTTTTCGCCCCGGGGGGATATCCGGGCGATTCGACCAGGGGGGTGGCCGAGGGAAGGAACGGCGTTCCGAAAGTCGCCCCTCGGTTCTCTGCTTCCGGGATGTAGACGTGGGTTGTGTAGAGGTCGCACGTCTCGCCCTTCTTCTTGACGCCCCCCGGGGTCGCCTGCCGTCCGCGTTCAGCCAGACCAGCGGTGTTGGCGAATCGCTCATTCGCGGCGCTCACGGTGTGCGGGACCTCACTCGACAGGCGGAGTGTAGGGGGGCATCCGATCCACGAGCCGATGCACACGGAGCATCTGCGCGACCGTGATCACCATGGCAACGACCACGATGCTCCCCAGAATGTGGTAATTCTCGATTCGCCCGCCCGGGCCTTCGTAGACGACGAGGCCGGCGATCCACGCGCTTACGCCTCCGGCAAACTGTTGCATCGACGAGCTGACGGCCATGTAAGCTCCCCGATCGGGCAGGGCCGGAACGGCCGAGATCATCGCCATGGTCGTGACCATACGGCCCGCTATGGCAATCGAAAGAAGCCCCTGAGCGAGCATCACCACGGCAAGCGAACTCGGGCCAAGGCTCGTAATCCATAATACCGCACAAATACCGGCCAGACTTGCAAAACAGAATATGCGGTACTTGCCGAAGGAATCGGAAAGGCGCCCGAGCAAAGGGCCTGCCATCATCGCAACCGTACCGCTGACCATGTAGAGGAGCGGCAATCGGACGACAGGAATCTCCACATTTCGAACGAGAAAGGCACTGGCGAACGGCTGGAGCATGAACCCTCCAGTCGCGACCAAGATGGTCGCGGAGAATCCAACGAGATATCGTCGATTCGACGCCGTGTTGAGAAGATGGCGAATCGGATCGGGGGGACGCGCTGCATGGAGATGTCCGGTCAGAGGACGAAGACAGATCACTGCGATGATTCCAACGACCATGCCGACGGCGGCGACAAGGAAGAAGGGGCCGTGCCATCCGATTTGATTGGCGAGGAAAAGTGCGATGGGCACGCCCATGATTTGAGCGGCGGCAAACGCACTCTGAATCGATCCCATGACTCGACCGCGCACCTGCAGAGGGAATAGGTCGGCGACGATGGCAGCGTTGATGGCGCCGATGACGCCGCCAAAGAGCCCCGTGACAATGCGCGCGCAAAGCAGAAACCCGTACGTCGAAGCAAGTCCGCAGAACACCGTGCCGATGAGAAACCCGGCGTAAAAGATGAGAAGCATGCGCTTGCGGTCGTACCGATCGGCGAATCCGGCGGCCACGATCCCCGCGGCTCCAGCGCTCCACGCATAAGCAGACACGACGAGCCCGAAATCGCGCGGGGTCACGTGAAGCGCGGGCATGACGATCGCGCTAAGGGGAGACAGAATCATGAAGTCGAGGACGACCGTGAACTGCAAGAACGCGAGCAACGCGACGACGAATCGCTGATATCGAGTGAAGGCGACAGACGCGGCCGCGCGCTCGTTGCCTCGGGCCCGCGAGGTTATCGGTTCGCTCGCGGTTCGCGGATTCGAAGCGGGCACATGAGACGCCGGATTCTTCAAGGGGACGACATGGCTAGCACGTCGCCTGGAAGTGATCTCGCCCGTCTCGATAGGCGCACCACGCTCGATCGACCATCGATCCTAGAGCAGATCCAAACAGAATTTATCGAACTCCCAAACGCAGCCATTCATCGGCTAGGCTAATGCCATGGCCTTTCAGGGATTCGCGGATGCGGACGCAAAGTTTTTCAAAGCCCTCGCGAAACATCAAAGTCGGGAGTGGTTTCAGTCACACAAATCCGACTTCGAAGAGGGCTATCAAATTCCTATGAAGGAACTGCTAGCCGAAGTGACCGCGGGCATCGATTCGAGTTATGAGCACACAGATCTCGCTGAGCCGAAGATATTTCGAATCTTTCGCGACGTTCGCTTCTCGAAGGACAAGGCACCCTATAAGACGCACGTCGGGGGACTCATTCCGGTCAAGCTGAGGGGCGACCTCATGGAAGTGCCCGTAGCTCTCTACTTTCATGTGGGGCAGCCAGACTCGTTCGCTGCGGCTGGGCAGTATCAGATGTCCACCGAACAACTCGTGAAGTATCGAGCTGCCGTCAGCGACACAGAGCGCGGTCGTGAACTCGACAAACTCATCGGTGCTCTCGCGAAAAAGGGTTTCACCGTGCATTCGCGAGGCAGCTATCAGCGCGTACCCAAAGGCTACGATCCAGAGCACGAGCGTGCCGAGCATCTGAAGCGCAAAGGCCTCACCGTCAATTTCCCTCCGCTACCAGCAGGAGTTTTGGCGTCGAAGAAGCTCGTGCCTTGGCTCGTAAGAAATGCCAACGCCGCTGCTCCGCTCGTCGAGTGGCTCGTATTCGCGACATTGTGACGAACGCGTACTTCGTTTAGACGTCGCTCGCGTCGCTATCGCATCTTCGCCCCGAATCGTGTCTCGACATCAGAGACGACGCGACTATGGCGTTCATCTATCTCGGCGTCGGTCAGCGTTCGATCGGCGGCCCGGTACACGATGTGAAGAGCAAGACTGGCGCAACCGGCTGGGATGGCGCCGCCGACGAATCGATCGAACACCGAGATCTCCTCGGCGAGGTCTCCTGCCGCCGCGCGAACCGCGCCTTCGATCTCTCCGGCAGTCACCGTTTCGGCTACGACGACGGCGAGATCTCGCGCACTCGATGGGAAGCGCGGAAGCGGCGAGAAGCGCACAGTGCGACGTCCAATCGAATAGAGGTGAGCGAGATCCACCTCGACGGCGACGGCGTCCGGACCTACGTCGAACTTCTCGAGGACGTCAGGGTGAAGCGGTCCCAGTGACCCCACGACCTTTCCTTCGACCTCGATCCGAGCGGCCCCACGAGGATGCAGGTGCCGAGGGCGATCAGTTGCAGGCGCGGCGCATACGACTGCCTTGCGTTGCAGTAGCCGCATGACGAGATCCTCAGCCAAACCTTTCGCGTCCCATACGTCTACAGCCTGAGGCTTCTCGAGCCAGGAGGGACGTTCGCCGACCAGGAGCGCGGCGAACGACATTCGCTCTTCGGGAAGCAGCTGTCCCGAGGAGAGAAAGACCGCTCCCACCGTAAACAGCCGCGCGCTTCGTTCGCCACGGCGGCGCGCCCCACATGCGGTCTGCAGGAGTCCGGGTAGAAGAGTCGTTCTCATCACCGATTGCTGTTCAGCAAGCGGATTGCGCAAGCGTACAGCGGGCGGCGGAGCGTTCAGCGCCTCTGCCTCGGCGGGCGAGATGAAGGAGTACGTGACCGCTTCGCTCAATCCCATCGCGACTGCCGTTCGGCGCACGTGTCGCATGAGCCTTTCCCGTGGGCCCTGATCCCTCGTTGGGTGTAGTGCCGGCAGTACCGCGGGGACGACGTCATAGCCCCGAACCCTGCCGATTTCCTCCACGAGATCCACGCCTCTCGTGACGTCGGGACGGTGAGTCGGAACTTCCCAAACATCGCGATCCAACTCCGATTGTCTGGAAATGAAGCCGAGTCGTTGCAGGATATCTCTCGTTTCGTCCGCCGGCGCGTCGAGCCCGAGAAGAGTTCCGACATGTGCATGACGAAGCTCCACCGTGTGGCGCGTCGGAGTTTGCCCTTCGAATACGCGCCATGGCAGGACGGCGGTCGCATTCGCGATATTGCACCCCATCGATACCGCGCGTGCGAGCACCGCATCGCTATCACCCCAGTCGACTCCGCGCTCGAAGCGATGGCTCGCCTCGGTGTGAAGGCCATGCCGGCGCGCTGTTCTTCTTACGCTCCGCGGGTCGAACGTAGCGCACTCAAACAGCACGCGACGCGTGCTCTCGGAGATTTCGCTGTTTCCGCCGCCCATCACACCCGCCAAAGCGACCGGTCCGCCCCCGTCGCATATCACGAGATCATCTGTCGTGAGCGTTCGGTCGACTCCGTCCAACGTCCGGAGTGTCTCGCCAGATCGCGCGCGCCGAATCACGATGGTGCCGCCTGCCACCTTGTCGAGATCGAACGCATGGGTCGGGTGCCCAAACTCGAGCATCACGAGATTTGTGATATCGACGAGATTCGAAATAGGCCGGACGTCGAGCGACGTCAGGCGCCAACGCATTTCGAGAGGTGAGGGACCGACAGTGGCTCCGAGGATGACCGCAGCTCCGTAGCGCGAGCAACGCTCTGCGTCCTCGATGTCGACCGACACGTATTTCGAGAGATCGCTAGATTGGGAGTGTGCTGGCGGTGGCGGATACGCTGGCTCGAAAGGGACGCGAAAAAGCGCTGCAGCTTCGCGAGCCAGTCCGAAGTGACCGAGGGCGTCGGGTCGGTTGGGGGTAAGGCTTAGCTCGAGAATCGTGTCGCAAGACCCGGGCAGAGCGCGCGATAGCGGTACTCCCGGCCCTGACGTTTCAGGAGGCAGGATCAAGATTCCACTCGAGTCACTTCCAAGCCCAAGCTCCGCTTCGCTGCACAGCATCCCGTCGCTCGCGATGCCTGCGATGGCGCGATGCTCAATCGTCATGTCCTTTGCAGGCAGGTAGGTGCCGAGTGGAGCGAGAACGACCAGACCGCCGGGCGCCGGGACGTTGGGTGCTCCGCACACGACCTCGAGCGAGGTTCCGCCTCCGCGATCCACGGTGACCAATCTCAATCCCGTGCGCGACGGATGTGGCCGTACCGCGACGACGCGCGCGACAACACATGAGTCGGAGGCTCGCGCAAATTGCGAGAGCGATTCGACCTCGAGTCCTGCCGCTGTCAATCGCGAGGCGATGACCGCAGCGTCATCAGGCAAATGAGGGCAGAGCTCGCGAAGCCATCGGACCGAAGCTTTCATCAGACTCTCTCAGAATTGCGCCAAAAATCGCGGATCATTCTCGAACAGCAGCCGCATGTCGGGAATCCCATAGCGCACGACCGCGACCCTCTCTACACCCATTCCGAACGCAAACCCCGTCCATCGTTCGGGGTCGATTCCACAGTGTTCGAAGACCACGGGATGAATCATTCCGCAACCGAGTATTTCGATCCATCCGGTTCGCTTGCACACGCCGCAGCCCGTGCGGCTCCCATCAGCCCGCCGGCAGAATGGACAGCCGACGTCGACTTCGGCTCCGGGTTCGACGAAGGGAAAGTAGCTTGGGCGAAGTCGAATCGGCGTTCCGGCCCCAAAGAAACGATCGGCGAACTCCGCGAGGACGCCCTTCAGGTGCGAGAGCGTCACGTGTTCATCCACAAGGAAACACTCCACCTGGTGGAACATGGGCGAATGCGTTGCATCGTCGTCGCGCCGATAGACCACCCCTGGAGCAATGAATCCGAACGGAGGCTTATGCGTGGTCATCGCACGCACTTGAATATTGCTCGTGTGCGTTCGAAGTACGGTTCCGTCGGTCGTCCAAAAGCTGTCCTGCATATCCGTAGCAGGGTGATCGGGTGGGAAACCGAGCTTCGTGAAGTTGTTCTCTTCGAGTTCGACTTCTGGGCCGTCGTGCACAGCAAAGCCTAGGCTCTCGAGGACCTCGACAATCTCATCGCGTGCGATCGAAATCGGATGGGCATGACCAGCCCGGGCGAGTGCTCGTCCCGGAAGCGTCAGGTCGAAGGGAGTCGCGTTGAGCTCGGCTTCTCGCTCTCGGCGACCGATCGCTGCGAGGCGCTGTTCGAACGCCGCCTCGACTTCGCCCTTGAGCACATTGGCAAGCTCTCCGATGACGCGCCGAGTTTCCGGCGGAGCTGCACCCATCTGTTTTAGGATGGCTGTGAGCTCCCCTTTTTTTCCGAGGATCTTGGCTTTCTCGTCTCGCAGCGATTGCTCCGTATCGGCGCCCTCGAATCGGGACCCGAACGTCGCCCGCAGCGCAGCGATCGCGCTTTCGATTGCCGTGTGGACGGGCATGCTCATGGGGCGCGTTCGATAGCACAGAGCGCCTTGCGGGATGGATGTCGAACGAAACGCAGCAAGAGAAAAACGACCCCTCGCTATCGCGGATGAGCGTAGGAGTCGCGAAGAGCCAGTCTCTGAGGTCGCTCAGCTATAGCGCAGCAAGGCTGCTGCCTGCGCATTTCGGCAGGCTCCGCTTCGGGCTGCGGTGCGGCGCTCACGTACGGCAGCACGCTCCGCGCGCTCCTCGCCTGGCGAACCCGCAGATCGCAGCACTGCGCGGCACACAATGCATCGCCATCGAGAGCGCACCCGCCCTCGAGACTTGTCCTCACCCCGGCTGGGCTGCAGTGCTGCTTGCCCTCTCCCCAAGGAGAGGGCAACCGCGCAATGCCGTCGGCGAAGTAGACCGACTCATCCAGCAGAACACTCCGTGTCGCCTCAAACGCTCTTGATGATCTCGCCGAACGTCTTCGCGTCTCTCACTGCGATATCCGCGAGAATCTTGCGATCGAGGGCGACGTGGCCGTTCTTGAGCGAATGCATCAGGCGAGAGTAGGTGGTTCCATGAAGGCGTGCGCCAGCATTGATTCGCGCGATCCAGAGACGCCTGAAGTCGCGTTTTCGAAGCTTGCGGTGAGCGTAGGCATATACCCACGCTTTCATTACGACCTCTTTCGCATATGCGAAAAGGCGGGAACGAGCGCTGTGATAACCCTTGGCGGCCTTCAGAATTCGATTGTGACGACGCCGGGCCTTGAAACCTCTTTTTGCGCGGGGCATGGGGCGACTCCTCTCAACCGTACGGGATCATGCGTTTGACGTGCTTCTCCATGGTCGAGTCGACCATGTCGTTCTTGCGCAGGCGACGCAGCCGCTTGCGCGACTTCTCCTGCATCCCGTGATTACCGCCGCCCTTGGGCCGACGCACGCGACCTTTCCCGGTGACCCGGAAACGCTTGGCCGCAGCCTTGTTTGTCTTCATCTTCGGCATGACGCCACCTTATGAGCCGCTTGCGAAACAGGCCGATGCAGCTTCCATGCGCATCGGTTCAAAACGCCTGGAGGCAAGCGGGCGCACCATACTAGGGCACCGACCGCCACCGTCAAGCCAGAAGGACGGTGTATTTCGGTCGATCCCTTCGCGATCCCGGCGTCGAGCGTGCTCGCGTACGGGAAGTACGCTCCGCGCGACTCGCCGCCGGCCTCGCTCGGTTTCGACCGAAATACACCGACCTTCTCCGGCTGAACTCTGACGTATCAGTCGCTGATCCCCACCTTTACGGCTCTCCCCCAGCTTCGCTGCCGTTTCGACCGAAATACACCGACCTTCTCCG
>Ga0182030_10010576_pt1 | contig 18718 bp, 15 predicted proteins | sample 812S3MmetaG_FD_121299 | JGI IMG/M metagenome (GOLD analysis project Ga0182030, IMG submission 121299) | Permafrost microbial communities from Stordalen Mire, Sweden - 812S3M metaG (Illumina Assembly) | ecosystem: Environmental > Terrestrial > Soil > Wetlands > Permafrost | place: Sweden...
ATGGTGCCCTTTTTTTCCTGGACGTCGCGTCCCCGCTTGCGGCCGAGAAACGGGGCATCATCATGCCACTCGTTCCTCGGTGAAGTTGTCAGGTCGTCCCCGATATCGCCGTGAACTCGTTAAATGCCTCGTGCCCGGCGCGAAGGGACCCGTCCGGGTTTATGAACTGCAGGCATCCCGGAATACCCACCGGCCCGTAACCGGCAGTGTGAAGATCGGCTACCAGGCTGTGGTGCAAGGCGTGGACGATGAAACCGATGCCTCGCTCGGCCAGGACACCAAGGGTATACCTCATTATCTCAACGTGTTCAGCGTCATCCTCCGAACCCCACACCGTCTCGTTGGCCAGGAGGTCCTTGCCCAGGTCGTGGGCAATGGCCTGGCAAGACCCAACGAACGCTTCGAAGTCCAGTTTACGAGACAATGGGTTCGATGGGTCGTTCCAAATGTAATAAGGATGGAACGATAGGAAATCGCTCATCGGCGCCGTAAGCCGGAGCGCGGTCACGTTGGGGTAGTTGCCAATGGTCAATGGCTGGCTGGCACCAAGTGCCTTGCAAACCTCGTAACACCACTTCAACCAGCGGACCTCGGCTTCGCGTACCGGGCTGTCGGGGTCGTCGACGTACTCCCCCATCAAAGGCTCGTTGCACAGATCCCACGCAAAGATGCGCGGGTCATTGCCAAATGCCCCTATGACCGCATCCAGGTACCGGCGGAACAGGGCCTCGATCAACACCGGCTCACGGGGTGAGTCGTCGACGTAGTGAAAAAGGTCCTTCGCCTTGTTGCCGAAATTTGCTCCCGGGACTATGTGGTCAAGCGGCACGCCACCAAAATCGCATACGGGGTCCCGCCAACGGTTGAAGAGCAGCGGCATGACCAGGATTTCATGGGAGGCAAAAACAGACAGTCCGGCATCGAAGTCGGCCAGAAAGCGCTCAGGACCGCGCTGAAAGGACTCGTGCGAGAGCCACCAGCGCGCTACGTTCCATCCTGGGAAGTAGCGCTTGCCACGAGCTATCTCCACCGCCATCGTGCCATGTTGGTGGTGTTGCCACAGGTCTAGAGCACTCGTGCCCCAGCTACCGTCATAATTAAACCCACGTACTTCGGGACAACGCATCCTTTACCTCCTTGGTAGTCCGGTGAGGGACGAGGGATGGGCCGACCGAACGCGTTGATGGGGTGCACGGGTTGTGCCACCTACTTGCCATCATGCGCGGCTACCGGTAACGGCCCATTCACCACCTCCTACACGGCCGCTTACAACCTTGCCGTCGCAGCTGAGCGACAGTCCTTCAGGCACCTCCGTAAGTCGTGCCATGGGCAACCTGACGTCGGCCACGGCGCCGGCCGGTACCCGGAACGACACATCGAGGCGGTCCCCCCGTTGCTCCCACGCCACGCTGGCCAGGCCCTTCGGGCTGTCGATGTCGGCCGCGGCGTGAGTGTCGGCCGCTACGGCGGAAACGATGATCTCCCATCTGTCGCTACCGTTGGCGTCGTCAGCGACGCGCAACCCCGCGTGCCTGGTCACCAGCCACGAGCCAATGGAACCCAACATCCCGTGGTTGTGCGAGTTCATCCCTCCGCCCGTTGACTCTTCCCATCGCTCCCATAGCGTCGTGGCCCCGTGACGGACCATGTACCCCCAGCTCGGGTACTCGTCGCGCGACGCGATCATCAACGCCAGGTCGTGGTGCCCGCTGTCACTGAGCGTCTCGAGCAGGAACTTCGTTGCCACGTTCCCCGTTGTGAGGTGGCCCCACTTGGCCACGTCGGTCACAAGCAGCTCGAGGACGTGGTCCCGCTCGTCGTCGGGAACGAGGCCGAGGGCGAGGGCGCAAGCCAGGCTCCCCTGGCTGCCGGTGGAATATGACCCTGACTCGGGATCGAAGAAGGCACGGCGGAAGGCCTTACGCAGCCTCAGCGCGTCCTCGAGCGCACGCTCCTGGCCGCCTGTGTCGCCCAGGTAGTCGGCCAGCTTGGACAGCTGGAGCATCCCCCAGTGCAGGCAGGCAGTGGAGACGAGCGAGCCCGGCGTGCGGTGCGAGACCGCCTCGGCAAAGGTGGGGTTCTCGACGCCAGCCACGTCGGCGCGGCTCGGCGCCCCTTCCGGCCCGTCGGCCAGCTTGGGCTCCGACCAGTCGCCGAACTGGGTGAGGTGGAGGACGCCGTCCTCGGTGCGGCCAAGCAGATAACGCAGCCAGGCGGTCGCTACAGGATAACCCCGCTCGATGGCACGGCCATCGCCCCAGTGCCTGAACAGCAGCCGCGGGATGAGGACCGGGGACAGGCACACGGGATCGGCGACGCGAAATCCCCACCGGAACGGGACCGTGTCCGGGATCGACCCGTCTGCCTCCTGCGAGTCGGCGATGTCATCAAGGATCTTGGACAGGAGGGGCCCGATGTCGTGGGCAAGAACAGCCGTGTCGAGACGGTTCGTAAGGTCGTTCAGCCACCCGTGGCGCTCGTCCCGTTGCGGGCAATCGGTCAGAATGCCCCGCATGTTGCTGGCTTCTGTCCTCACCACGTTCGTGTAGATGCGCTCGAGCAGCTCCTCGCCCCTGAACTGGGCCCTTTGCTTACCGGGGGTCCTGACGCGCCTGATAATTATGTCTTCCGGCCGGGGATCGGCGGAAAGCCCTTCGATCTCCACGTAGCGGAACCCGTGAGAGGTGAACGTCGGCTCGAAGAACTCTTCCGGTGCCCCGTTGCTGACGAAGACGTCGCTGGAGCGAGCCATGCGCAGGTTCTCCTGGTTGACGCGGCCGTCGGGCCCCAACGTCTCGCCGAAGCGCAGGCGTATGTACCGGCCGCGTTCCGCGCCCACGACGCGCAGCCGCGCCCACCCGGAGCCGTTGACGCCGGCGTCGGCCAACCAACGCCCCGCCCCCAGCTCGTCGATGCTGACCACCTCGTGCTCTTCGGTCACCATCGCCGGCGGCAGGGCCGGGAAGGTCGGGGTGCCCACAGGGCCGTCCACGGCCTGGGCGTCCGCCCACTTTCTCTCCCGGGAGCCAGGGGCACCGAACAGCTCGGTCCACAGGTCACCGTAGTCGGGACGGACATCATCGCGCCCCTGCCGATCGCCTTTGCTGGGGCCGGGCGCATCCCAACCGGGCCGCTCCAGCCGGGCGTCACGCACCTCACCGTCGTAGGGGCTATTGGCGACGATCGGCCCGGGAGCCACCCGGCACGATTCGGCCGCTCGCCGATGAGTCCCGAAGACCTCCGTCGTCCCGTCGCGGTAATCGACATGGACCTCGACGCGAGCGCACGGGTGCCCGTACCATCCGCCGCCGAGCACCAGGCCGACAACGTTGGGCCCGGGCACGAGAAGGTCATCGAGCAGATAACACGAGGAGATCACGCGTTTCGACAGGACCGATTCGGTCGGCTCGAGCACACGGGAGTCAGCCGGGGCGCCATTGACACGGAGCTGGTGCCAGCCGGCGGTTGCGACATAGGCCCGGGCGCGACGCACGCCGGCGCGATCGCCGAGCTCGAAGCTCTTGCGCATCAGCAGGCTTTGTCCGTACCATCCGCCCAAGAAGCCCATCCACCGGCTCTCCCAGTCCTCAGGAAAAAGGCCCAGCTCGAAGCTGGCCGGAGGCGCGAAGCTCGGTTCTTGCTCAGCTTCCCCGTCGTCCCAGACGCGCACCGTCCACCAGCACAGCTCACGGGACTGCAGCGCTCGTCCGCTGTAGTGCACCTGGCCGTGCCCATCGTCAACCCGCCCGCTGTCCCAGCAGTCCGCCCGTCCCGGTGTGAGCAGGGCCGGGTCGGTCGCCACCAGCACCTGATGGGCCACGATGGCCCGTCCGGGGGCCAAACCGGTCACCGCCCAACTGAAAAACGGCTGGCGGTCATTGAACACCGCCCCGCTCGGCAGGTAGTCGGACCGCAAATCAGCTGGCAAGGTCATTTCCTCAGTTACCTTTCTCGACAACGGCAATTAACTATGTTTTTCAATGGCTCCGTCGTCTGCGAACGGTGCCGGGACAGCGGCCAGGCGGCCGGCGAGGTCCTCCAGCGTGAACTGAGACGGCGTTCCTGTTTCGATGGCGGCGTGTAGTAGGCGCCAGCAGCGCCGGTGGCTACCCTCGTAACGGCGGGCCGCGGTGAGCGAACCGGACCGGTCCGTGCGGGTGACTTCGCTGGGCCGCGCCGGGGCGTCGCCGTCGAAGCGAGCCGACCAACGACAGTTTTCGCCAACGGCGTCCAATGAGAACCGCTTGCTTCCCAACGGCGAAATGACTCCCGTAAGCGTGACCACCGTGGGCCCGGCGGTGCCGACGACCACGTACTGGCCCTCGGAGCTATGGGCCACCTCCAACTGGACCGGCCCCTCTGCCAGATCCTCCACCAGCCCCGTCTGCTCGAGCACGCCTCTCAGCAGCGCGTCCCGCTTGGCCTGCGGCCCACCGCCAGGGGTAACCCGGATGACACTGTCGACGACCTGCAACGAAGGAAGATCCTGGCGAGCTGTGGCCAGGCAATCCGCCCACGCCGGGTCGGCTCTATAGGCGGCAGCCACTAAAACGGTCACGCCCGCAGCCCGGGCGTCTGCCCCAAGTTGGCGCAGTGCCACCGGTCCGGCTCTCCCCGGGCAGGCGATGAACACTCCCCGGACGCCACCTTCGACTGCTCGACGGCCACGCCCCACCCAGTCGTCGTCGGTACCGGAGATGGCGACGACGTCCGCCTGTCCCGCTGCGCCCAGGGCGAAGCTCGTCGGGAGGCTGGCCAGGACCGTCCGCTGAAGAGCAACTGCCGACTGGTCATCGGTGTCGAAGGTCACCCTAAGGGTCATTGCCGTCCTCCTCCGGGGCCGACGAGATGCCCGCCGGCGACATCTACTATCTCAAGTGCATATAGGAGATCATCCAGTGATCCCTGCAATGAGATGCGTGGCTCAGACAGTCCCAAGGCGACGTCGGTGAGGTGGCGCCACTCGGCCTGATAGCCGTTCTCCTGGTCCGTCCAGACCCTGGTGCCGCTGTCGGTCTCAAGCCGGACCGTGGCCGAGCCGGCCAGGACATATGAGGGCGGGAAGTCCACGCTGAGCTCGTAGCCGGGGCCGGTGGCGGTGAAGGTCCAGGACGGGCCCCAGTGGCCTGGCATCACGGCGATCAACTGGGCCAGCTGCGTAGGCGAACTGAGCGCCACCATGTACCCCCAGGGTTTGAGGGAACGGGCCACGGTGACATCGTCGAACAAAGGGACCAGCCGACGTATGAGCGGGAGGTCGTGAATGGCCAGGCCCAGGACGCCGCCTCGCAGCACGGACAGCTCCCGTTCGGCGTCCGGTCCGCTATCGGGAGGGCCGGGCACGGCCGGAGCGGTTACCAGCTCGGTAGACAGGTCGGTCATCTCGCCATTGGAAGGGAGGTAGATGAGCGACCGGACCAGGGTGGGCGGCCCGTACGACGAGAGTAGGTGCTCCTGCGCCGCCACGTAGGCGGGGTCGTAGGCGTGCATGGCGCCGACGACCACGGCCACGTCAGACCGCTGGCACAGGCCCGAGAGCCGCTCTGCTTGCTCGGCTGTGGTGGCCAAGGGCTTCTCGCACAACACGGCCCGCTTGCCGGCCGCCACCGCCGCCAGCACTTGGTCGGTATGGAACCCGTGCGGGCTGCAGACGGCGACGATGTCCACGTCCGGGTCGTCGAGCACGCTATCCGCATCGGTGCTCGCTCTGGCCCCGGCCCGGGCAGCCACCACTTCGGCCACATTGCGGTCGACGTCCATGACGTGCACGACCTTGAGCCGCTCACCGAGCGAAGCGATAACCGGCATATGGATCGCCTGCGTCACCGGGCCGGCGCCGATGAAACCGACCCCTAACTGCTTAGCCATGCGCACTTCCTTTCGGTGGTAGGGGCGGCGTCATCTCAGGTGGGGAGCCCGGCAGGTGCCCTCAGCCGACGACCGAGCCACCGATGCCCCCGATGCGGAAGTAGCGCGAGGCCACCATGAACAGCAGTACAGGAGGGACCAGCATGAACACCGCCAGAGCCATGACCGCGCCCCAATTGGTGGCGTACTGCTCGAAGAACGTCTCCAGCCCGATCGGCAGCGTGTAGATGGAGTTGGTGCGCTCCATGATGTCGGCCACGAGGTAGTCGTTCCAGGCCAACAGGAAACTGAACATCCCGACGGACAGCAGGCCGGGGGCGGAATTGGGCAGCACGATGCGCCGGAACCCGCCGATGAGCGAGCAGCCGTCGATCCGGGCCGATTCCTCCAGGACGAACGGTATCGCCTCGAAGGCCGACCGTAGCATCCAGATGCCGAAGGGGAGGCTCCCGGCGCTGTAGATGATGACGAGCCCCTGAAGGGTGTTGTCGAGGTGCAGCGGCACGAAGAGCAGGAACAGCGGGACCACGAACACGACCGTCGGCAGCGCCTGGTACAGGAACAGCGTCAGCGAGTACGTGGAGAGGTCGCGACCACGGCCGCGGGCCAGCGCATAGCCGGCCGGGGCACCGATGATGATCGTCAGGGCGGCGGTCGAGACGGCGACGATCATGCTGTTCCTGAAGTACAGCAGCGCCGTGGTCTTGTCGAGCACGTAGCGGTAGTCCGCCAACGTGAAGCCGTGCATCAGCGTTATGCCCCCGCTCACCAGCGCCCCCGGCGGGAGTACGGAGTTGATGACGACCACGCCGATCGGGACCAGGGCGATGACGGCGAAGACCGAGATTAGGCCCAGCCTGATAAACCGGCCCCGTCGCCGCCGACGGGTCAATGCGTTTGTCGCGCCATGGCCCACGGCTGTCATGGCGCCACCCTTCGTCTCCCGGGATTGAGGAACCGGAACAGCCCGACCGCCATCCCCCCGGCGATGAGCGTGGCGAACAGGGCGATGGCTATGCCTTGCCCGGTGTGGAACTCCTGGAAGACCATCTCGTAGGCGTACACGACCAGGCTCTGCGTTGCCCCTATCGGCCCGCCGCCCGTCAGCAGCCACACGGTGGGGAAGTCGTTGACCGAGAAGATCGCCATGAGGATCCAGGTCATGAAGCTCACGTTGCGCAGCAGAGGCAACGTGATATGACGCGTGGACCCCCACCAGCTGGCGCCGTCGACCCGGGCTGCTTCGTACAGCGTGGGGTCGATCGTCTCCATGGCCGCGCCCAGCACCAGCAGCATGAACGGGAAGCTCTCCCAGATCTTGACCACGCTCACCGAAATGACCGCCGCCGTCGGGGTGGCCAGGAAACCCACATCACCCAGCCCGATGGCGTGGGTGAACTCATCGGCCAAGCCCTGGCCGGTGCCGATCAGCCAACTCCAGCTGGTCATCGAGACCACCACGGGTACGACCCAGGGGAGCAGCAGTAAGGGCTTGATGATGCGGGCGCCAGGAAAGCCCGCCTGGAACGTCAACGCCAGGGCCAGGCCGACCACGTAGCTGCCGACCACGGCGGCGACGGTGAAGATCAACGTGAACCGAGCCGAGGCCCAGAAAGTTCCGTTCGTCAGGACGTACTTGTAGTTCGCCGCGCCCACGAACGACCCGGGCGAGATCAGGCTCCCGCTGCGCAGGCTCTGGTAGACGGCGTAGATGATCGGGTACACCCCGATCAGGCACAGGACAATGACCGACGGGGTGGCCAGCGCCCGCAACTGGATGGCGTCGGAATTGGGCCTGCGGCGACGCCTCACGAACTGCGGCTGGCGCACCGGAGGGGCACCAGCCGCAGGGGCACTGCGCGTTATCGTCTCCGTCATGGGGTGCCTTCCATCAAACAGCCATCTTTGGCTACCAATACGCCTCGATGTTATTGGGTAGCACGGCACCGGCAGCCCGGCGACAGCCACCTGGGCTTGCCGCCGGGCTGCTGAGTACCGGCCCGTCGTACCGGTGCGTTACGCCGGTCTGGTCAGGCGATCGCCTCCGCCAGACCCTGCTGCAGGGTCGTCAGGATCGACTTCGCCGACCCCGAACCCGAGATGAGCTGCTGGGTGAGCAGCGGCAGCGCCGTGCTCCCTTCGAGGGAGTTCAGTGCCCCGCTCAGTGAAGTGCCCAGGGCGGCGGTGGTTTTTGCGACCGGGACCCACTCCTGGAGGGGGACCAAAAGGGTGGGGTCGTTGACAACGGCCGGGATCTTCGCGAACGACTTCCTCACCGGCAGGCCGCCTACGAGCCCCAGCTTCCAGTAACCGCTCATCAACGTCTCGTAGGCCGCGTACCACTCGTACACCGACTCGAGGTTCTTGTCCCCGTTGTAGACCATCAGGTTGTTGATCCAGAAGATGGTGCCGGTCTTGCCGCTCGGTGACTTGACGGGCGAGGCGACGGCAATATCGGGGGCAATAGCCGCACTGAAGTTGACCGGCCACTTGGGGGTACCAACCTGGAGAGCGGCGGCCCCCGTCCCGATCTGGTTCATGTAGGCGGTCTGGTCATAGGCGACGGACTTCGGGTCGATGTAACCGTCCTTGGACAGCTGCAGCATGAACTCGACGGCTTCCATGTTGGCGTCCGAGAGGCAGTCCAGGTCCCCTTTGGTGTTGAAGAACCCTCCACCATTGCCGAACATGAACAGCGCCGGGAAGAACTGCCAGCCGTTGAACGACGGGTTGCCGGCCGTGGCCATGAGGTATTTACCGTGCTTCTTCAGCGCGGCGCCGAGCGTGAGGAGATCGGCCCAGGTCTTGGGGACCTCCATCCCGACCGACTTCAAGACGCTCGGCCGGTAGTACAGCACCCGGATGTCCAGCTGCCAGGGGATGGCGACATAAAAGCCGTGGTACTTGAGCGAGCTAAGGGCGCTCGGGATGAAGTCCTCGGCCACCCCGTCCTTCTCGAGCATGGCCACCAAGTCGTCAATGGGCTGGATGGCCCCCGCGTCGGCGAACTGGAAGGCCTGGTAGCCGGCGCCTGAGCTACAGTTCGGGTTGGTGTGGGAGGCAATGGCCGAGGCAAACTTCTCGTACCAACCGGTCCAGGTCGTGGCCTGGTAGGCCACCTGTTCGCGGCCCGGGTTCATCTTGTTGTAAGTCTTGGCCAACGCGGCTCCCTCGGTGCTGTAGGAAGCGGCGCCCCATTGCATGTCCCAGAAAGTGACGGTCCCAGACGAGGCGGCCGGGGACCGCAGCGCAGAAGTCTTGCGCAGCGGCCCGGCAAAGGCCGTACTGCCCAGGGCGGCCACACCTCCAACCGCAAGCGCTCCACCCACAAGGAACTGACGTCGGGATAGTGGAGACGAAACCACGTCTGCCACCTCTATTTTCTTATCTGCCATAGTTGCCGCATTCCTTTCGCTATCAGGTGTATCGGGTCACGATTGACTTAACCGGTTCAGGCCCACCACACTCCCGGAGCGACGGCGCAGCAAGCATTGGCCTGGCCAACAGCCGACCTACCCACAGGCTCCCCCCTCCGTTACCACTCAGTACAAAAAACCCCTCAGTCGCCCCCGCAGTCGCGGGTGAGGCGCGGGATCGATCTCAGGCCCACTCTACTAGCGCGGGAGAGGCTGTCAAGACAAGTCCCCTGCGGACGAGCCCCCGGCTCCCCGGTCCCGGAGGACATGGCTCACCATGTGCCCCTCCTGGCCTGGTACTCGGAGTTTCAATTCGCCGTCCTCCCAGGTTGGCGCTAGGTTGGCTGGTCGACAGTTATCCATAGAGGTACTTATGGGATCGATGCCAGACCCGGGGCCAGTGAGGTTGAGGGACGTAGCAATAGCCGCCGGCGTGTCGCGCTCGACGGCTTCACGCGTTCTCTCGGGCTCAGGCGCCTCCGACGCAGCCGTGGCGGCCGTGCTAGCCGCCACCAAACAGCTGGGCTACAGACCGGACCCCGTGGCCCGGGCCATGCGCACCCGGTCCACGAGTATCGCCGGCATTGTCGTCCCGGCCATCGGCAACCCCTTTTTCGCCGAACTCATCGAGGCCCTGGAAAAGGCACTGCGGTTTTATAAGCTCGATGTTATCCTCGGCGACTCGGGCGGCTCCGTCGCCGACGAGGCCGACCGCATCGGGACCATGGTCGACCGCAAAATTGACGGCCTGATCGTGATCCCGACTCACCATCATGCGAGCATCCCCGCCCTCCGGGCGGCGGCCCGCAGCGTCCCGGTCGTGCAAGTCGACCGGCATATCGACACCCCGTTAGGGGATTATGTCGGTCTGGACAACGCCGCAGGCGTCCACGCCGCGCTGGACCACCTCATCGACGAGGGCTGCCGGAGAGTGGTCTTCGTGTCGGGTACGGGTTCGACGGCGGGCCAGGCACGCCTCCAGGCTTTTCAGGCGGGCGTCCGCCGGCTCCCGGGCCTGAAGGCGCAAAGACCGCTCCTCGGAAGCTTCACGCTTGACTTCGGCCGGCAGGCGGTCGAGCTGATAATGCAACAGAAGCAGTTACCCGACGCCATCGTCTGCGGTGCGGACATCATTGCGCTCGGAGTACTTAGAGCCCTGCGGCTACACAAAGTCGAAGTTCCGAGACAAGTAAAGGTCACCGGGTTCGACGGGATCCTGTTCGCCGAGCTGTGCGACCCCCCACTCACCACCCTCCGCCAGCCCGTACCCGTCATCGCTGCGGAGGTCGCCCGCCTTCTCAACGCCCGCTTGCATGGCGACTCTTCTCCGCCTCGCCGCAGTGAGGTTGCCCCGCTCCTCATCGTCCGGCAGTCTTCGTCCGAAAATGCCGATTAATGGTCCCGGCACCGTCGACCGGGCGCTGGCTTCCTCTCAAATGGCTCACGCACCGAAAATGAGCCCCACCGCCTCTCGCAGTGCCAGGACCGCTTCCGCTCTCCCGCACAGGTGGGCAACGGTGGTAGCCCTTACCGCCAATACGGTCGATGAGCGGCCTGCAGTCGGCAGGGCCGGCCTGCGACCCTGCTTCGCGGCTGCTGCGGCCTGTGACTACTTACAAGGAGCAGAGACATGAGCGTCTTCATTGGCACCGGTTTGGTCTTCGTTGGCGAGCGAGATTGCCGGGCCGAGGAGGTGGTGATCGACGAGGCAACTCTTCAGCCCGGTCAGCTAGTCATCGAGCTCGAGGTATCGGTTGTCAGCGCCGGTACCGAGGTCGCCAACTTCACCGGGCTCGATCCAGGGACCCGAGTCCCCGGATCCTGGAATGCTTACCCCCACCGTCCTGGTTACGGGGCGGTTGGGAGGGTCGTCGCCATCGGTCCCCCCTTGCCGGGTTTGGCCACCAGTCGTGCGGTCGGCGACCGAGTGTTCGCCATCTGTCGCCATGCCAGTTACTCTGTCGCCGATCTCTCAACGCGCCCGATCGCTCCGATCTCGGCTGAGGACGACGCCCACGTAATGATCCTGGCGCGGATGGCGTCGGTTGCGGTCACTGCCGTCCGCAAGTCATCCCGTGCCCAGCTCGGAGCCCGAGCGGTGGTCGTCGGGCTCGGCCTCGTGGGGAACTTCGCCGCGCAGTTGCTCCAACTCGCGGGCATGAACGTCATCGGCCTCGACCTCTTGGAGCGCCGGGTCGAAATGGCTCGGGCGACAGGTCTCATGGCCATGGCCACCGACCGCGGGGCCCTCGGGCCGGCCGTGACCTCCTTGGCGAAGGGGGCGGACCTCGTGGTCGAAGCCTCTGGCGTCCCCGATGCGCTGCCTACCGCTATCTCCCTGGTCCGGGACGGTGGGGAAGTGGTCTTGTTGGGAACACCACGGGGGACCTTCAGCGGCGATGCCACCCAGTTGTTCGTCGAAATCCATCGCCGTGGCCTCACCGTGGTTGGTGCCCTTGAGTGGCTCCTTCCCTTGCAGGCCGGCGCCTGGCAGGCGCGGTGGTCACTTAACAACGACTACGAGGTACTGTTCGATCTTCTCCGGCGAGGGCTCGTGAAGACGAATGGCCTCGTGACCGAGATGGTCGGGCCAGACAAGGCACAGGACGTCTATACCCGGCTCGCTGCACACGACCCGAGCATCGGCGCCGTACTGTTCGATTGGAGGAGAGCAAGTGGTCCCAACTAACCATGAGCACAAGCCCGCGGGTCAGCCCGCACAAACGACACGGCTGGCCTTCAACCCGCTGTCGTGGTACCTGACCGTGGACGGGCACTCTCCGGAGCTGGCTCCTGCGCTCCCTGAGATTTACCGCCAGATCCGTGCCAGCGGCTTCCAGGCTGTACCCCTTGATCCCCCTGCTTCCATGACCCTTGGCCAATATCGTGGCTTGCTCTCGGACTCCGGCCTCGCGCCCGCGCCCGGCTACTTTTCGGCGCCGTTCTCCATCTCTTCTGAGCGGCCGGCCATCGTTGAGCACGCGCGCAGGGTAGCCAGGCAACACGCCGAGCTCGGCCTCGACCGGTTGTTCATCGCTGACCATTTTGCTGACGACGCCAGGCTGGCAGCACCCGCGCAGGGCGTCGGCCACGACCCGGCCCGGCTTGCTGTCCTAATTGAAAGTCTCCGACTTGCCGCCCAAGCGATGGTGGAAGAAGGCGTACACCCGTGCCTGCACCAACACGTGGGGACTCTCATCGAGACGCCAGAAGAGGTCGATCGTGTGTTGGCCGAGATCGATCCCGAGCTGCTGCTCTTCGGACCCGACACCGGCCACTTGGCCTGGGCCGGGGCCGATGTCCCCGACATTGTCCACCGCTACGCGGGCCGGATCGGTGCCGTCCATCTGAAGGACGTCCATATGACAGTCGCGCGCCGGGGCCAGGCCGCCAGCGAAGACTATTGGCAGGTCTGCAGCCACCACCTGTGGACCGAACCGGGTAAAGGCGACTTGCCATTTGACGACGTACTGGGGGCGTTCGCCGACTTCGCAGGCTGGTTTGTCGTGGAGGTAGACGTCGCCGACGAACCGACACCCCGCGAGAGTGCCGAAGTCAGCTGGCGCTGGTGCCAAAAGCACCTCGTAGCCTGACCCGTTACCGGCTCCCACCATGCAAGAAGGTCCATGACCCCGCCACCAGCGCCTGATTCCCTCCTCGCCTCGCTCAGGGGAGGCCTCATTGTCTCCTGCCAAGCCCGTGCCGGGACCCCGCTGGGCACCATAACTGCCATTGCCGCGCTCGCCCAATGCGCCGAATTAGGAGGAGCGGTCGGACTGCGCATCGACGGGGCGCCCAACACCGCTGCCGTCAGGGCGGCGGTCTCCTTGCCTATCATCGCCATTAATAAGGTGGTGGCTGACGACGTCGCCCTTATAACGCCAGATCTGGCGATGATACCCACGCTCATCGACGCCGGCGCCTCTGTCGTCGCCATCGAGCTAACCCGACGAGCGTACCCTCGCATGACCGAGTACAAGAACGCCCTAAGTCAACTGCAGGCGCACCGGGCCGAACGGCGGGCCCTACTAATGGCGGACATCTCCACGTTCGAGGAGGGGGTCGCCGCGATCAGCTGTGGTATCGACATTGTCGGGACGACTTTGGCCGGTTACACGAGCTACTCCCGCCCGACTGCCTTGCCTGACCTTGTCCTCGTCGAACAGCTGGCCAAGGAGGGCGTCCCCGTGATCGCTGAAGGGGCGTACGGACGCCCCGAGCAAGCCCAAGAGGCCATCCGCCGCGGCGCGTGGTCGGTGTGCGTCGGGACGGCTATTACGGACCCGATAGCGATCGCCAAATCGTTTGCTCTGGCGCTCCGCCCCGTTTGAGACGTGAGAGTGCCCTCCGTAAGCGCCACTAGACCGGGCCCCTAGATCGGCCCACAGAGAGATAGCTGACTGGATGTCTACTACGAAGGTGCTGGCCATCGACATTGGCCGAAGCACGATCAAAAGCGCCGTGGTGGAGCGCCGTGGAGCAACCTTCACGATCGCGGACGTCCAGCGTACAGATACGATCTCTACGGCGGGACACGTGCCACCACGGCTTTTGGACCTACTCCGCCGCCGCCTCCGGGCTGAAACCGGTATCGCCGCAGTTGGGATCGGGACAACTGGGCAAGTATCGACGCAGGGAGACGTGAGTACGACGATGAGCGATCTTTACCGTGACACAACCCCTCTCGGTCCTTGGCTCACCGAAGAACTCCACTTACCGGTACTGGTGCGGAACGACGCCCAACTACTGGCTTTAGGTGAGGCGCTCTATGGCGCAGGGCGAGACTGGCCCGTGGTATTGGGGCTCGCCGTCGGCTCTGGCGTCGGCGGCGGGATCGTGAGGCATGGCAAGCTCGACATAGGATCCGATGGCATCGCCGGAGAATGTGGGCACATACGCGTCGTCGACAGTGACGAGCGCCGAAGTTGCTGGTGCGGTGGCCATGGTTGCCTAGAGGTGCAAGTTTCCGGCCCGGCAATCGAAGACCGTTACTACGGTATAACGGGGGCGAACGCACAGGCGACCGAGATATTGCGCTCGGGCATGGTCGACGGTCCTGCGGCGACGGTCGTGGGCGCCGTTGTACAAGAACTTGCCACTGGTCTGGCAACGCTGGCATGCTGCGTCAACCCGGACGGAATTGTCCTGGGCGGAAGCGTCGGGGTTGCTATTGCACCGTTGTTGACGACCCTGATGGAGACAATGTCTCACCACGTCTACCTGGCTGTGCGTGGAACGAAGATTCGTGTGGCGCAACTCGGGGTCAACGCCCAGCTTTACGGTGCCGCGCTACTGTGCGAAGCCCAAGCCGCTGCATGATCCCTCAGTGTTGGGGCTGCGTGAGCGACACAGCACAGTGGCGTCGCGCCGACTCGTAAATCGCCTCCACTACCTCCAACGTCCGGCGTGCCTCTTCTCCCGTGACCGTCGGCTCTCCGCCATCATCTAAAGCCTGCAGTACATCAGCAATCTGCCTAGCATGACCCTCGTAGCCAATAGCCTCTGAGTCGGTCGCGCCGGAGCCCCCCGCCGATGGCCCAGCCGGCCACCTACCCGCCCCTAACGAAAGCCCGCCTAGTGTCCCCTGTCCCCGGACCGCCTCGTATACTCGAACGCCATTCTCGACAATCACGCTGCCCGCGGTACCACTCACCTCCAAGCGCTCAGGCAATCCCGGATAAAGCGAGGTGCTCGCCACCACTGTTCCGAGCGCCCCCGATCGGAACCGAAGCATCGCCACCGCGATGTCCTCCACTTCTATCTCATGTGCCCTCGCGTCACAAAGCGCGGTGACCTCCGCCACTGGGCCCATGCACCAGCACAGCAGATCGGTGTAGTGGATCCCCTGATTGATGAGCGCGCCCCCACCACCCATCTCTTGCGTGCCTCGCCACCTACTCCCCGTGTAGTAGGAAGCCTCGCGGAACCACTTAACACTGGCCTCGCCGAACAGGAATTCCCCCCGCGCCCCCTTTTCGATTAGCTGCTTCAGTTCTACTACCCCCGGGTCGAACCGATGCTGAGAGATGACCGACAGCATCACACCTGACGCTCTCGCAGACCATATCAGCTGGTCCGCGGCCTTCAGCGTTGTAGCAATCGGCTTTTCAACCACAACATGCTTTCCGGCACGCACCACTTCCTCGCCAATAGCGGCGTGCAACCCGCTCGGGGCACAAATGCAGACAATTTCAACCTCAGTTCGTGCCACCAATACCGACAGCTCCCCTCTCAGTCTTGTGGGATTTGATGACATTGCTATGCCGATGATGAGCACTCCCACGCTTACAACCGTGGCAGTTCCCAAGGGGGAGGCGGGTCGCGCCGCGGTCGACTTATTGATGGCCAGCCTTAGAGGCGAGCCGATGGTTAATAAGAGGTTGCCTGCCCAGCTCATTGTACGGGGCTCGACAGGCCCGTTCAAAGCGACCCGAGACGGAGGTTTATAGCCGGCACACCCCTAGCGCGACTAGCGCGACTACTGCTAGTTTGAAGAGTGCAAAGGCGCCCGTCTAGGGAGGAAAGAGAGGCTCGCAGTGCAGGAAGACTACTGGACGACTCTCCGGGCTCTTCACTCCATCGGCTTCCGTTCGTCGCGCATCTACCACCTCGACTGCAAGGAGCCGGTCCGCCACCTGGACGGGCGCAACGGCCGGCTCTCGTCGCACCCGCCGTTAGGGGGCCTTGCCGGGGATGGGACTTCGTCTCGGTTGGCCACAGCGACGTGCCCTAGGAGCACGCGTTCCGCAGGGTCAAAGAGATCGGTTACCAGGGCCCGATCTCGGAATGGTGAGTGCCCACAAAGGGATGAGACCTCGTCCGAGGATTAGACAAACGTCAATGAGGGAGTTGGCATAAATGGCTAGGATTTCCATACAGATGTGGACTGTTCGCCAAGAGGCCGAGCGGTCGCTGCCGACGACGCTGGCGTCGTTGAAGAGAATCGGTTACAGCGCGGTTGAAACAGCAGGGCTCTACGGTCTCTCGCCCGCGACCATGAGGGCCGAGTTGGCCGGCGCCGGTCTGGAGCTATCCAGTGCACATATGCCTCTCCCCACACTCGAGACGGCGCCGGCGGCATTCGATCAGCTCACGGAACTGGGCGCGACGGCGGTCTTCCCGAGCCTGAAACCGGAGTTTTTCGCGGATGACGCCGCTATCGGCCGGTCCGCAGACGGATTTAGCGCGGTTCTGCCTATAGCCAGGGAGCACGGGATCGAGTTGGGGTACCACAACCATTGGTGGGAGTTTGAGCGCGGTCCAGATGGTCAGCTTGCCTACCAGAAATTCCTGGACCGCCTGGACCCGGACGTGACGGTCGAAGTTGACACGTACTGGATGCAGGTCGGAGGGGTCGATGCGGCCGGTTTCGTGCACTCGCTCGGCGACCGAGTCCACTACCTCCACATCAAGGACGGGCCGATCAACGCCGAGGCAGACAACCAGTCCGCCGTCGGCGACGGCAAAATGGATGTCGATCGTGTGCTCCAGGCCAACGAGGCAGTCCTGTGGCACATCGTCGAACTGGACGGGTACCGGGGCGATATATGGGAGGCCGTCAGTCGGAGCTTTCAGTACCTCTCGTCCCCCACTCGGGACGGAGCCCAGTAAGTTTGATCGCCCCCCGGCAGCTGCCCGGACAAGTTATGTGGGGCTCCGGCGCCGTGCCACTAGAGATGGTTCACCGCGAGTTCCGGACCGGGTATAGGTGCTGGCGTACTTCCCGCAAGGAGGCCGCCTTGGCCGCCAAGGCGCGGTGGACCTCCATAGCAGGCAGGTGCAGGTCGGTCGGCCTCGAGGGCAAGGGCGGGACCGGCGCCGGCCGTCCCAGGGCGAGCCACCCGAGCACGGCCGCCCCGGTGGCCGTCGCCTCCTTCGGTTCGGGCACTGCGGTGGGCACCCCGAGAGCGTCCGTGACAAGTTGCACCCAGGCGTCTTCCTGTAAAAAGCCGCCGGTCAGGCGCACTTCAGCGACATCCGGCACACAAGCGGACACGGCCTCCGCCAGTTCCTTCAGCGCGACCGCCACGCCGTCGAGGGCGGCCCGGACAATATCGACGCGTCTGTGGTGGGCCCCGAGGCCCACGATGGCACCGCGCAGATCGTCGCGCCACAGCGGGCTTCGTTCGCCGTTGAGGTAAGGCAAGAACAAGAGCCCCGGATCTATGGGGAGGGCGAGGGCCTGGCGCAGCAGGTCGCCCAGCAAGCCCCCGCCGACGAGGTCGTGGGCCCATTCCATGACATTGCCGCCGTTGCTACCGGCCCCGCCGACGACCCAGAGAGTGCGCGAGACAGGGTAACACCAGGCTCGCCGGGTTGGGTCCGGCGTACGAGCGCCGGTGGCGGCCCGGAACGCGATGCTGGTACCCAGGGTGCACGTGGCTATCTTTTCGTCCCAGCCGGCCGCACCGATCTGCGCCAGAGGACCGTCCATCCCGCCGAGCACCACCGGCGTACCGCTCGGGAGGCCGAGCGCTTTGGCTTGGTCCCGGCGCATGGGAGCGCTTCGGGTGGCGTCGTTCACGTCAGGTAATTGGTCCTTGCGGACCAGACCGACCCCAAGGAGCTCATCGTCCCACTCCCAGGACGAGCTGTCGAAGACCCCGGTGGCGGCCGCCGTCATGGGGTCCGTCCAGCGCTCCCCGCAGAGCAGCTCGAAGAGCAGGTCCTTGGCCCCACCGAGCCTCTTGGTCCCGAACCGTTGAGGGTCACGGCCAGCCAACCACTGAAGTTTGGCCGGCCAGTAACTTACGTGAGCAGGGCACAGGGTCCTCGGGTAGCTCGCCTCGAGCAGGGCCGTCAGTTCCCGTTGCTCGACCACGGCGCGCCTGTCCGACCACAGGATGACGTCGCCGGTGCGAAGCTCGCCGGCCTCGGTCCACGAGCTCACCAGGCAGCTCGCCGTGCCCGATAGGACGAGGGCCGCCACTCTGGCGCCGCTCTCCCCGATGACCTGGCGGACGCAGTCGAGGGCCGACAGGGCCAGATCAGGCCAGGACTGCCAGGAAGCGCCATCCGAGGTGGTGTAAGTGCGGACCAGCCTCGACGCTCCGGAGCGGACCACGAAATCCTCGTCGTAAGTGAAGGCACGGGCGCCGCTCGTGCCGATGTCCAGGGCCAGCACGACCTCAGTGGTGGCCCCGACGGCCGCAGTCACGTGCGTACTGCCTTATACGGTCCGCAGGCACACGGGCGTCGGGACGGTGGTCTGAGACAAGTCCTCGAGACGGCCGGTGGCATCCTCAAAGGCCAACACGACGAGGCTGTCCGTACCCTGGTTGGCCACCACCACCCGGCTGCCGTCGGCGGTTAACATCAGATCGCGCGGTTCACGCCCGGACGTGGGGTGCATGTGCACCAGCTCGAGCGAGCCGTCAGCCTCATCAAAGCTGACGACCGCCACGGAGTCGCTTTCCGCCCCCCGGTTCGATACC
>Ga0182030_10010578_pt1 | contig 18716 bp, 14 predicted proteins | sample 812S3MmetaG_FD_121299 | JGI IMG/M metagenome (GOLD analysis project Ga0182030, IMG submission 121299) | Permafrost microbial communities from Stordalen Mire, Sweden - 812S3M metaG (Illumina Assembly) | ecosystem: Environmental > Terrestrial > Soil > Wetlands > Permafrost | place: Sweden...
TCTCGAAGAGAAATGGAAATCTGATTTCGGGCTCACCGCCGAACAGATTTCCGGTTTGCGTTCGACAACGTTGCTTGTGGCGAAGAAAGAGACGAAACGCAAGTAGCAATACAACCTGTGGTTGAGTGTGGGGTTGGCTTAACTGTCAACCTCCACTTTTTTTCCTTGTAATCACTTCAACCGAGAGAGAAGGAGTAACCAGATGAATCTCAGTTGGCTGCCAGGGAAGAGATATCTGCTTCGCGAACTTGTGCCGAGAGCAGTATTGTTGACGATGACTTTCAAATACTTGATGCCGCTGGTGCCTTTTTCACTTTTTCAATTTCATGGTGATTTGGCTATTGCGGCGGCGTTGGGTTTTTCATTTGCCGTCTTTTTCTGCATTCTGGGTGCTTACGTCGGGGGCTCTGCCGTCGTCGCTAAGTTCATGGAAGCGAATAAAAATGCGTGGTGGTTTGGTCCAGGCAATATCGCTTTTGCGCTGTTCGTGCCTGCTCCATTTTTGGCATTAGCTGCACGCCTTGCATTTGGCGCGTTCGTAATACATGGTCTGGTGGGTCTCCTCGTTGGCTCCGTGATCTTGAATATCGCCTGCGCCCTGACGCATGACTACGGAGCGAAGTGAAGGTGGTGACAGACCAGCAATCGCGGCCTCACCAAGTGTGAATATCGACCCGCAGCAGAAAGCAACGGCTGAAGCTTGCTGCCAACTGTTTGCGGGTCGATAAGTCACAACCAGGAGAAAACCCATGTCGACCAAAAGCAAAGGCAACGCTATGCAAATATCAACCTATCCCATTCCGTCCGAGAAGCAATTCACTCTTTCCATGCCAGCGCAGCGCGAGATTCTCGGAATCTTTTACAACCCACGCAGCGGAGGCTTCGCGTTCCGTGTAGAGCAGGTGAGCGAAACAGCAGAAGCTTCGCAGGCGCAACCCAAAAAGGATTTCTCATTCCAGGTCGTCGCCCTCGATGAGAAATTCGAGAAAACTGAAGGCGCTTCGTATCTCGGCGAAATCATGCTCGTCACCGACCCCGATGCCGACCGTCCTGTCTCCGAAACGTTCTTCGTCTGCGGTGTGCGCAAAGACAGTTAGCTCGAAGATCTCGAGCTGCATTTTGCTCACTCCGGATACTGCTAAAAAGCAGGAAGATTGCTCATAAAGCTCTCTTCCTGCCTTTTTTTGGCATTAACTACTGATTATAACTAATTTCAGCAATGCTGCGACAAAAGGGGGAAAGTACAAGGTGAAAGCGCTTCTTGTCACGTCAGGTTGCCTTTAAATAATTAGGCACGCTTCGTCTGCCAAGCCATGCTACTATTACTATAGTCATATTATAGTGGTCATGGATTATACTTCGATGAAACAACCAAAAGAACGAGAAGTGGGTGCTGGAGAATTTAAGGCACGTTGCCTGCAACTTATAGATGAAGTGAGCCACAGCCGCGTGCCAATCATCGTCACAAAGCATGGCAAGCCCCTGGCGAAGCTGGTCCCTTATTTAGAAGAGCCTGTGTCTTTATTCGGATGTATGAAAGATAGTGTCGTTATTTACGGCCACATCCTCGATGGAACAGGGGAAGCCTGGGAAGCCGATGCCGACTGAAGCTGAATCAGGCGTAATCCTCGATACCCATATCTGGGTATGGCTCACTATTGGCAGTAGCGAGCTGTCCAGATCCTCGATCGGCCTGATAGAGCGAGCAGCAGCTAGCGGGCTGGTCTATATTCCAGCGATCGTAGTTTGGGAGGTGGCTACTCTGGCAGCAAAAAGGCGGCTCACTTTCAAAATGCCTACGAGACAGTGGGTGGAAGAGGCGCTATCCCAGCAGGGGATTAACCTGATTCCTTTGCTTCCAACTATTGCCGTTGAGAGTACCGAACTTCCCGGAGAGTTTCACGGCGACCCGGCTGACCGAATTATAGTTGCCACGGCGCGCATCAAATCATTGCCACTAATGACTCGTGACGCGAAGATTCTGGACTATGCTAGGAAGGGAAACCTGACGGCAATCAAGGCATAACTTTATTGTCGCTGTTTTAGTATCACCCTATATGGTGCCACTGGGCACGGCATCAAGCAGACTCTCTCCTGCCTTTTTTTGACTTTAATTGCTGATTATAATTAATTTCAGCAATACTGCGACAAAATGGGAAAGCACCAAGGTGTGGGTTAGCCGAATACTGATCCTGGTGGCGAAATACTTTCTTTGAACAAACAAAATAAGTTTCCAGAAAAAGAATGAAAGAAGAGGTCAGACTCTCATCCGACCTCTATCTTCCGAAAGTTTAGCCGGTAGACTAACCGCCTATCGACACAGGAAGATTTTGCATCAAGACATCAGAATCAAAAGATTCGATGCCAGCTATCGTAAAAGTGCGAATGCTCATAGATAGTTTTCTAGAGGGTTTGAACGTTGCAAGAACTTGTACTCACGAACTATAGGCACACCACGCCCAGTCAATTTGTACCTGGTATTTTTTATCCACTCGCACGGGTGCATGCTTTGCATGATCCGTTGAGAGCCGTCGCTGCGAAAGCAGATACATCCGCTATGACCGCCCAGTGCAAGAACGTACGCGGTACAGACCTTCTCGAATGCCAAAAAAATTACGAAATCGTCTGCACCTTCCGGCACAGCAATCTCGATATTGTCATGCATCAAGTCGTAACCAACTTCATAGGTCAGTTTCCCGTAAATGATAGTGGTGAGATGACATGCGGGACTGACACAATCACAAGTGTAAGGACCGCACGGGAGGATAAACTGAAGTGTTTTCAAAAGATAATCCCTTCTGGTTAACGCGATCGCAAATCCTTCCGGTAGCAATTTCGTGATGGAAATTGCTACCTGGCGGTTGCGAGACAGCAGTTGCGTTTAGCAGCTAAGCTCCCCGAGAAGGTGAAAAGCTTGTATCCAGCGCGCGTCCGAATGGATGTCGGTGACGATATTGTTAAGCAGCTCCATGTAATGAATAATTGCGTCGCGGCCGGCTGCGGAACGTTCCAGTTTTTGATTGCAGAAGGCGAGATGATATAAGCAATCCATGTAAAGCGCATGCGTCGTGCCGAGAGTAGGTTCCATCAACGTTTTTGCTGCTTGCAACACCTGATCGGCCAGTTCATATTTTTTCCGCTTTTCGAAGCCTTTGGCGATTTCGATCAGATTGGAAACGGACTGCTCAGCGCTAATTGTATCGGTCATGATGAACTCCTGGTTCTAAAAGTTGATGACGAAATTCTCTGTCTCAAACATGAGGAACGAATTTAGGTAGAGGTGGAGAAAGATGAGTTGTAGGCTTTGTTTTCTTGTGGTTTTGGAAGTAGTTTGTTAGAGGATTACGTCCTAACAAACCACTTCAAAAAATCAAAACTGCCCACCGAAATGCAGGCTTGTCGACGTTTCCATTTAGAGCTAGAACAAACGGCTACCAGTGAGCGTTTCGAGATGGGATTCGACCTGCGCGCTAAATTGATTTATCTCTTGCAGCAGGTTTTGGCAGAAAACCTGATTAAAAAGCGGCAAAAGCTATCTCTCGCCGTTGTCAACGGGCGCAGCGAGGACAGGCGAAGTGGGCCATCCCGGAGGCAGCCTTAGCAAAGAGCCCGCGCTAACGACGTTTTTCACGGGTGAGTTTACCCCGCAAATATCTCCTGGTTTTACGCTCAATATATCCACTTTTAATAGTACCTAATTAACTGAAAATGGCTAAAATCAGCAATAAAATCATAAAATTTTGAAAAATTGAAAATGGCTTTCAGTACAGACGGCGATCTGAACGATTGCTACAACGTGCGTCCGCCGACGATAATTTCTCCGCACCATCCCTAACCTGTTCGGGTTAGAAAACCCGGCACCGAAGGACTATCGTTATCACCACAGACTGACTCGGTTTCCCAAGTGAGTCGGTCGTGAATCCGAAAGTCCTCCGATGTAGGTTTGTGTTACACGAGGTAGCCGGTGATCTCCGCGGCGATGCCGTGCGAGAGGATGTACCCCATGCCGTCATGACCGTAGTTGTGCACGACCAGGCGACCGTCGGGAAGCAGTTCCTTCTCGACGCGAGTCAGGCTGCGCTCGGGGCGGTACGCGCGAGTGACGGAGATGACGTCGCTCGCATCGAATGTGAAGCCCGGTGCCACCAGACGAGCCCGCTCGAGAATATCGGCGGTCGCCTGAGGATCGATTTCACTGCCCTCTGCTGCACCATCGAACACCGCACCGACCTTCACGTAGCCGCCGTGAGGAACGATGCAAGAACGCTGATGCGGACCTTCGTCGTCGATCACCACATCGGTCAGTCCATTGTGCTTGATCTTCAGCACCTGAATGCGTTCCGAATGCAGGTCGGTGTCGCCGACGAGTTCCCGAGAGCCGAGACCCGTGCAGTTGACGATGACCTGGAATTCGGACGAGCAGTCCGAGAGCTGCTGCACAAAGTTCTGCTCGAAGACACCGCCTGCGTACAGAACCTGCTGCCGCAGCCAGGGGAGATAGACCGTCGGGTCGATGATCGGAGCGCCTTCCAGGATGTGGGCATCCGGATATTCGCTCGGGATTTCACCCTCGTGAGCATGCCGAAAACCCGCGAATTTCTTCGCGAACCAGGGCTCCTCGACGTGGGTTTTGAGTTTGACGATCTTGCGCAGCGCGACGCCGGTCGTGGGGTCGGAGGCGAGCGCGAGAAAGTCGGTGAGGCTCTGGTTGGCCCAGGTTTCGACGCGGGAATCCACATCGCTCGTCACAGGAACCCACATGGCGTAAGCGTTGTGGGAGGTGTGCGGGAATTCACCTTGGGGTTCGCGCTGATAGATGGTCACGCTGTGACCTGCTTGCAGCAGATGAAGGGCGGTTGTAAGGCCGCTGACACCGGCTCCGATTACGAGAATGCGGTTCTGTTTCGTGTTCATGATTTGTAGGCTCCTGGTTCTTTTTTTTCAAACTTGGATGTGCAGACAGTCCCGGTCAGGAACGACCGAACGGGGGCTCGCAGTTGATGTTGAACTCAGCTATCAGTGACCTCGACTCGCCTTCTGCGCATCATTGCCAGTCGGGAATCGGTAGAATCAAAGACAGCCAGGTTTGAGGTGTCTTCTTCTTCAGCGCAAAGCAAACACACACACGTAGCAACAGCCCAGATAACAGCCAGCCCAACAAAGTTGAGTGAATGAGTCTCTGAGCTGATTTGCGGATTTAGGGTCTGTGTGTGAAAAGCTCTGTGTTTTGGTGAAGTAAAAGAAGATGCTTGATGCTATGAAATCCGAGGTGCTAATTGCGAATCGAAGCCAATTCGGGTTGAATGAGGCTGTCTGGTCCTGTTAGTTGCAGTGGGTATGCCTAATGCGGCTCTTCGGATGGTATTTATGGGGTGGCTTGACAAGCTTGCTTATCGCGAGAATTATCAATAAGTTATGAAAATTTGGCTGGCGGGATTAATCTAATTGAGAATCAAAATCAAGCCTGGGTTCGATTTCGATTGGCCGCAAGCTAGCGGTAGTCGCGCTAGCTAATGAAGCGTCGCAGAAGAAGCCGATTCAGAGTCAATTCTTCATCTTTATCGTTACGTCGGAAAAGCCGTTTTACCCTTGTCCTAAGTTATCGAAGCCGTTAGGATTTTCATCTACACTGGGGAGTTATTGCATGAAGTCGCAAATACGTCAGACAGGCTCATTAAAAGCGGGGCAAATTTCTGAGTCGGTTTTTCGGGAAGTTTCGCGTTTAGCATTTCTGCACAAGGCAATAAATCTCGGACCCGGACTTCCAGATTCACTTTTTCCTCAGGAACTTATTGATGCCGGAGTGCATGCGCTCAATAACAATATCCATCAGTACGCCATCATATTTGGTGACAGAATGCTGCGTGAATCGATCGCCGAACAATCTAAGCGGATGCGAAATGTAACCATTGATCCAGAGACTCAAATCACAGTCACTTGTGGTGCCACCGAAGCAATCTACACAAGTATGTTGGCTTTAATTGATCCAGGCGATGAAGTGATTGTCTTCGAGCCGTTCTATGAAAGTTACGGTCCAAACTCAATTTTGTGTGGTGCCACTCCCAGATATGTACAACTGCATTTACCTGATTGGAAATTTGATGAAGCCGAACTAGCTGCAGCCTTCAATGACAAGACCAGAGCGATAATTTTGAACTCTCCTCAGAATCCGACAGGGGCAGTGTTCAGCAAAGAAGAATTACAGAAAATTGCTGCATTGTGTCAAAAGTGGGGAGTGATCGCCATAACCGATGAGATTTACGAACACATCACTTACGACAACACTGTTCATTATTCTATTGCCGACATCCCTGGTATGGAAGATCTGAGTGTCTCGGCGCACAGTTTGTCTAAAACTTTTAGCGTTACCGGTTGGCGCGTAGGCTGGGCAATTGCAAATCCTGCTATTTCGCTGGCTATTCGCAAGGTGCACGATTTTGTTACAGCAGGAACGGCTGCCCCGTTACAACGCGCGGCTGCATCGGCTGTCAGTCTCGACCAGAAGTATTTTGTTGAATTGGCTGAAAAGTACGCAATCAGGCGGAATCATTTGCTCGAATCTCTCGATTCTGTCGGCATTCCCTATATGAAACCTCAGGGCGCTTACTACGTTTTTGCTGATATTTCTAAATTTGGATTCGCTAATGATGTCGAGTTCACTAAGAACATGATTGAAAATGTCGGCGTAGCTGTCGTGCCAGGCTCGACATTCTTCAACAAATCAAGCGAAATTGGGCGCCGCTTTGTTCGATTCTGTTTCAGTCGGCAACTCGATGTGCTGGAAGATGCTAGAGCTCGTTTGCACAAGGGTAGTCTGTATTATCGCAATTAATTCGTTCGGTCTTGGATCAATTTTCCATGGCTATGGATGCAGATGCTCCGCTGCATACTCTTACCAGGGCAATGTGCCACCAGATGCGTGCGCAAACGTGCCAGTGTCAGTGCCTTTTTCTGCAAGGTCAATTATGTTTTTGGCTGCTTGTTCAGGTTCAACGTCGGCATCTTTTGCAGCAAAACTTGTTTTGACTGCACCGGGATGAACGGCGAGCACTCTAATATTTTCAGGGCGAAGTTCAACAGCAAGACAGGCGGTCAACATATTCATGGACGACTTTGCGATGCGATACGGATAGGTTGTAACCTCGTTTGGCACTGCTTCTGTGACGACTAACTCGGTCGAGCCAAATCGAGATGAGATGTTCAGAATCACAGGATTCTTAGATTTTCTCAGAAAAGGTAAAGAGGCGCGTACGCATCTTGCTGGCCCATGGCAGTGAACAGACACAACCGCATCGAGTTCGAGAAAACTAAGACCTTCGATACCCTTACCCTTTGCGCTGAATCCGGCATTATTGATGAGCAGGTCTATCTTTTCGACAGTATTGTTCAGAAAGTCTTGCAATACCTTTTCTGTTGAATTTTCTGTGATGTCTGCTCTTATCGTGAAGACTGATTTGGGATCAATTGAATCAAGAATTTGAACATCATCGAGTTGTTTTACAACAGCAATTACCATGTAATTTCGCTGCAAAAGTTCATCAAGCAGAGCCTTGCCAATGCCTCGTGCAGCCCCGGTCACAACGGCTACTTGACGCGCGGACGAAGCTTTCTTTGAATCTTCAGACACACTCGACCTCCTGCTTCTGTGATCATACGAGCCCCATGGTACACTGCTGATTCGCATTAAATGGAGGCGTTGACATGGATATCGGTAAAAGTTTTCCAGAATTTTCCCTGCCAAATCAGGATGGCAAGACAATAAACTTGTCTGATTACCGTGGCAAGTGGGTCGTGCTTTATGTTTATCCAAAAGATGACACTACGAATTGCACCATTCAAGCTAAAGCTTTCACAGCCACTGAAGAAGACTTCGTAAAGGAAAATATCAAGGTGCTTGGTATCAGTCCTGATAGCGTCGATTCACACAAGAGCTTTTGCAATAAGTTTTCGTTGACTGTTGATCTTGTCGCGGATCCTGATTGCAAGTTATTAAAAGAAGCCGGTGTCGGTCAAACCGATTGGAACGGCATCCTTTACTGGGACCGTACAACATTCGTGATCGATCCTTCTGGCAACTTGGTCAAGCGTTATGACAAGGTTACAGCTGAAGGACATGACCAGGTTCTGCTAAACGACATCAAATCATTGAAGTCCCAGTCCGCTGTCAGCAAATAAGCTGACCATTCCGTTACTTCTGATACTTCTGATACTGCTGCATAACGGCTAGCCTGCATAATCGCACTTGGTTAACCGGAGTTCGATAAACAGCAAACCTTCAAGTTAAAGTTAACTTGAAGGTTTGCTGTTCGATACAAGGAGTTCGATAAAAAGGGATCGCTTCGATTTTGAACTACTATGCAATATCGTAGGTTGTTTGAAAAGTTAAAGAGGCTTGATTAGAAACCTCAGTGTGCGGTGTCTTCAGACATACATGCAACCTGTGTCAAATTTTCGAAGCACCAGGCGATAACGACAGTCTCAAAGCCAAAGCTTTTTCGACTATCGTTATCGCTTTTCGTGGTGAGGTTTCGCGTTCAGGCCCACTTCAGGCTTTCGGTTAACCCCCGGGCCAAATTCAAGACGCGATCGGCGCGGTCGTACATCTGGTAGTGCCTGTAGTGATTAGAGAGCCGGCTAAGGGTGCGACTGAGCACAGTCGCCGCAGCGATGACTTCGTCTATGCAGAGGAGCCCCTGCTGAATTAGGGCGGCGTTTTCCATGAGCGAGAGAAGTTGGTCTTCGAGCATTGCGTGGTAGCTGCAAGCATAGGGATCCAGCTTGAGCATGGCGATTGTGCCCCTGGCAAGCTGTAAGCTTTCGTCACTCAATCCCAGATCTACCAGGGTCGAGTTTAATGCCAAACTTTCAACGTGAATCATTGTCTACTCCGAAGGTTGCCACGAAAAGGACAAAGCCCCTTAATTCCATTGCACCTAAAACGCACTACGTGCATTTCAAGCGCCAGTTCAAGATCGCAAACGGGATCCAAAGAAAGAACGCAAAGAACAGCACAACTCATGCAAACTGAGGCTCCGAGATGAGAACTCCTGAGCAACAAGGTTGCGAAGTTGGATTGCTTTGCGTGCGCTTGAACTAATGAGAAAGAGAGGTTTTGACTTCCGTGAGGAAAAATTAGGTGTGTATTTAGTTGTTAGCACTGAAGAAGTCTTGTAAGGACTAAGAATTGTTGTTATTTGTGTCCGAGCTTTGTGTAACCAAACTTAAAACGACTGGATGTAACCGTCAAAGGCAGTCCAGCGCTCAAGCTCCGTGTCTCGACCCCAATAACGATTTCCGAGCGGAGTGTACATGAACCGCCTGTTATCGTGGCAAGCAAACAACGAGGAGTGACAGAGATAGCGCTAACTCCTGACGGGCGGCATTAGAACAGAAGTTCGGACCACAGAACCAAAGAAATAGCTATTTTTGCGTTGAAATAGAGCTGCTCTGCCAGGCGCTAAGAAGCTCTTCGTGGGCGGAGCTAAGAATTTCTGCAAATCTCTCGATTTCATTTTTTGTCTCTGTACCTACAGAAAGTCTCAGAAATGGGTCAGCGCTGCTGGTGCCTGGCGTCGTCATGAACAATCGGGTGATGTCGAAACCAAAGCTGCTGCCGAGTGCAAGCCTGTGATTTTTCGCCTTTGCTAATTCCATGACTTTGTACTCAAACTCGCGATAATTTTCGAGTGTTCTGTATTCACGATGAAATCGAAGGTTGAGTGCAGACGTTCTGTACCACGCAGGGCCGACTCCGGAGCTCAGCCAGGTGACTGACTCGATTACGCCTTTTCGCGCCGCGAGTTTTTCGATGAGTGAGTTCGCCAGCAATTCAATATTTAGTGAATGGCGTTCCATTCTTCGCTTTAGCAAGCGAGCATTAGGTCTGGGCAACGTCGCTGCACTGGTCTCTGCAATTTCAGTGCCAAATGTCGCTCGGGCTGTTTGAAGAGCGGAATGAAAGGATTCTTCTGCGTGCAACAACAAAATCCCGCCCGTAATTATGTCCATGCCGAATTGATGATGTTTTGCCAGGCTCTCGACGAGCAAAATTGAAACGTGAGTTGGTATACCTTCTAGTAGACCGTTTGGCAGCAACAGGCATGGCAGGCAAGTCGTATCGATAATTAGCACCACTGGTAGTGTCTGCTCTTCGCGTGCCCATTTGATAATCGATTCGACGTCGTGCACCAGGGTCTCACCATGATTAGAGGCTGCATCGAAAAAGATGGCTGCAGGCGAAGTTGTTCGCAAGTAATCGATCACCTGCTCGTTCTTTTTAAACTCAGGCAATTTGATATGGGGAAAGAAGCGCTGAAGAAGGTGGAGGTTCTCGTAGTACATCGGTTGTAAACCGACCACTGGTAGGGTGGAATCAAGGCGCGCCGACAAGACGTTCATTATGGTAGAGAATGCTGACATGCCGCTGTTCGCGAGATAAGCCTCCAGTTTGTCGGATGAAAGATGACGGGCGTATTCGTCTATAAATGCTTCTTCATAGCTCAGAGTCGCAAAGCCGCGATTTTGTTCGGCGCGCAGTGCTGCTTTCTCTAGAGGGCTTGCTGCTAAGGTTGCGGCACTCGTTTCTTCTGGTTCGAAGGAAATCCTATCTGGATCGGTGCTAGTAAGGTTGGTTGATAGTCCCCCTTTTTGTCGGTGCGCAACACGAACCGCAGACTTTAAGGAGAGATACTCCTTACGAAGATATTCAATCTGTTTAAGTAATTCGTCAGCATCTGAAATTTCTTTTGCTTCTTCAATGAGAGCCGCTAGCTGAGAACGTTTTGCATTGATCGACTTTATGTTAGCTTGAAACGTTTCGACCAGCCTGTCGACAAGGTCGTCGTGATATTCGATGCTGCTTCCGCGATCTGTCGTGCTTACGAGTTCGTACAGTTGATCGACAAGAACTCCGAGATCGTCCAGATCTTCACTTATTTCTTCGAGAGGACTAGACAACAGCTTTGACATTGAAATCGCCTGTTTCTAGAAGAATATTTTTCGGTAGCGGATCGCCGTGCGTTCCAATTTCCATATGGTGAGCGAGATATCCGGCACTGTTTGCAAAGCACACAAGATCTTCCGGTAAGGGAAGATGTGTGATCGATATCCTTCGCTTGAAGATCAAATCACTTTCAGAGCAAAGGTTTCCCACGAAAAATGCGCCTTCTTTGAATGGCTCTCTCAGCCCATTTATTGGCAATATCGGGTCAGAGCAAAACTCTGCGCGGAACGGACGCAGGTTCATACGATTCATCGCTAAGCCAATCAGGAAATTTCCGCCCGTATCTCTTTTGCGAAAAGTCACTGAGGCAGCTGTCATTCCAGTGTTGTCCAATAGTGCTCTTCCTGGCTCGAAAAAGACGCTCAGCTTTCTGTCTGAGAGCTTCTGATAGAGAGCTTCTCCTCGTTCACTGTATTTAAGTACAGCAGTGATGAAACGCTCTTTTGAAATAGCATTCCAAACCGGATAAAGATCAGGCTTTCCGACGACGTTGGGTCCTGCTTTGACATAGCCCAGTCGATCATCCAGATAGGTGAAAGAGGGTCTGTTTTCACGAGCCGATTCGAGAAGCTCTTCGAGAAAAGTTTCCCATTGCGAAGAGCTTTCCAGGTATCGCATCAAGATGCCACCACCCAGGTCAATTCCTGTAATGCTATGTCCGCGCTCGCGCGCTGCATCACATAGAGCAATCAGCTGGTGAGCTGCAGCACCTCTCTCTTCTGGATCATACCGGTCGATATGAGCATGCAGCAGTTCCAGTTTTATCTGGGGGCTCGTGCTCAGGCTATCCATCAGGCTGCCGAAGCTCTCCACAGGAAAGCCGAACCGACTGAAGACGACTCGATTTTGCAATTGAAACCCGGAAAAACGTAAGCCAATTCGGCAGCTCTGATTGAGCGTCTGCGAAATCGCGCGAACCATTTCTAGTTCGTCATCATTGTCGATAACAATCAACGCTCCACTTTTGATGGCAGCGGTCACAAGGCGCTTCTCTTTGCCGACTGCGGTGACAATTATTCGCTCGGGCAGGACTCCCAGAGCTACAGTCTCCTGCACTTCTTGCAGGCTGGCAGTATCGACACCCAGTCCTGCCTCTCGTGCGGCAGTGACAAACCAGGGCAATTTGTTAGCCTTGCGCGCAAAGAAAAGGTTTCCTGTTAATCCATGCGATTTGAGCGGCTGCAACAGATCGTTAGCGTTGCGCACGAACTCGCTATCGTTGATTATGTGCAGGGGCGAGCCGTAGAGATCGATCCAATCTTTTATTATCTCGGAAGATGCTAACAACTGCTGCATCCAGGGAGCCAGCTTTGGTGTTAAATGTGGTGCGCAATTGTCGGTCGCTATCTTGTGAGATTGGGTGAACATAAGAGGTTGTTATTCGATTAAGTCTGGCACTGGATGCACTTCTGGGAAGTATTCTTCGCCCAATGCTTCATAGTATTCTTCAACGTGAGGCAGTGGCGAATCGCAGGAGAGGAATGCAGTCCAGTATTCACCACCTTGCTCGCGCACGGTTTGGGCTAGCCTTCCTGCTTCCTTTTCGGTTTCGAGATGTTTGAGTAACCCAACGTAATTCATGCCGGAACTCGGTCCGCCAAGAATTCCACGTCTGAGCAACTTGATACTGCCGACGAATGATTCCGTCGTTGTTAGCTCTTCATTGTAGTTGGCGACGTCCTGCCATGGGAATTCAACGTCTTTCAATAATGAACGTTCTCTTGGTCCGGGAATCGCGTCTCCTGGCTGCGGGCAACAAGCAAGCACTTGCACGTCAGGGTTCAGATTTCTCAATCCGCGACTTACGCCAACCATTGTGCCGCATGTGCCAAGCGCGCAAGATAAAAGTGCAAGTTTCCCACCGGTTTGAGCAAAGAGGTCTGGTGCCAGCCAGCGAGCGAACCCTTCCGGATTGTCGGGGTTGGAATATTGACCAGGGTTTATCCAGCCCTCTTGTTTGCCACAATTGGTTGCGCGCTCGCTTCGAGGTTCGAGTTTGCCGAAGAGTTCGTGACCGGCTGCTGGATGCAGCATTATGTCTATTCCGAACAAACGCAACATACGCAGGAGGGAAGGCGCAATGGAGTGGTCTACGATAGCAGTGGTTTTTTCGATACCGAACAGCTTGGCCATCACGCTAAGCGAGAGCACTGTATTTGATGACGAACTTTCGATAACGTTGTTAACGCCATCAAGTTCTCCTCTTTCAGAAGCCTTGTTGAGCATCGAATAGGCAGGAATAGACTTGATGTTCATTAAAGGAACAAGTGGCACCATCTTCGCGAATATGCGAACGCCGTCCGCTATAAACGGGTTGAGGTCGGCCGGTAATTCCACTAGCGGAGTCGGTGCGTAGTTTTCAGGGCACAGGTAATTCTTGAGCGATTCTTCCCCTGTGTAAACGCTCGCTGACAGCCGAATGTCTCGCTCGCTATCACGTGAGAGTCCCAGCGGTGCTTGATGGCTTACTGTTGGGTGAAACTCAGGCGATGCAACTTTCGATCTTGCACTTTGCCAAACTTTGATGCTCGCGAGTTTTAGAAGAGCACAGAGGGACTCGATTTCGCTCTGGCTTTCGGTGCCGACCGCGACTCGGATCATGTAGTCGCTACCTGTTGTTGCAGGCGACATAATCGAGATACTGGAAACATCATCTCCAGCATCGAGGTTCAGATTGATTGGTTGTTCGGCTTTCTCGCAAAGTCTCCGCACCTGGTCTTCGAATAATCTGCATGTTTCGAACGAGCTGAAATTCTTTTTGAATCTAACGATGAACTCGCAGCCCTGATACCAGGATGAGCCGCTGACGCCGCGTTGAAGCCAATTTACTGACTGTATCACGCCTCTTCGTTCGGGCAACGATAATTCGAATGCTTCTGCCAACTGTTTTGTGTTGCGAGCATGACGCTTGAGATGATTTATGAAGCGCAGTCGATTTGGGGAAGGCAATGCTCCAACGCTAGAGTCGCTGATGTTGCTTCCGAAGCAAGCGCGAGCATTATGGAAGCTCTTTTGTTCTGTGATCGGCAGATGTGCCACCACGATGCCGGCTCGTACAGCATTCAGCCCAAGCTGATGATGACGCTCTAGATTTTCCACTAAGAAGACCTGCACGTTCTCTGGAACGCTTTTCAAAAGTGAGTTAGGCATAATCGCAACTGGTAGCATCGTCGCGTCAATCAGAATAGCGACTTTGTGAGTTGTTTCCTGCGATGCCCACTCCAGAATGCCTTCAAAATCTTGAGCACTAACTTCTGCTTCATTTGTTACTGCGTCGCAAACGATTATGGATGGACGTTTCGCACGAAGGCGTACCTGCAGTTGCTCTCTATCGCATTTCGCGATGCTTTCCACGCTGCCGAAGAAAGAGCGTGTCAGGCTCAAGTTGTCGCTATTCATCGGCATCAGGCAAACGGCTGATTTTTCCAGATCCGATTCATGTGCCAACCACTGCAATACGGTAGCGAAGGCGGCTCTTACATCGTTGGTCAGGTAAGCGTGCAGGTCGCTGGAATGAAGGTGTCCTGCAAACTCATTTACGAAAGCTTTTTCGTAGACCAGCGCATCTAGATGTCCATCTCTCTTATAGTCCCATGCGTGTTCGGCGATGCCAGCAGAGATTCGATTTGCCCCGATGGGAAAGGTTGTTGCATAGACCGGGCTCTGCCAATCAGAAGCGCACAGCATGGCTCCTCGTTGTTTGAAAGCAAGAGAAAGCGCAGCTTTGACGTCTTGATAGCCACGTCGCATACCATCGATGAGAGCCGGTAAATCTTCAGGAGCTGCCCATTGAGAGGCGCGCTCGAACAAGCTCAAACGGCGTCCGTGTTTGAATTTCAGGCTTTGAATTTCATTCAGAAATAGATGGTCGAAAGTTTGTCCAACTTCAGCGGAGGCGGAAAGCTCTTGCGCGCCATTGCTGGTATTGGTACTGAGACATGTGGCGGCGAGTTCGTCGATCAACTCGCCGAGAAGGATCCAGTCATCGAGAACGTCGTCTACGCGGGAATCTTCGTAGGTCTTAAATGATTGTCTCGCCGGTTTGCTTGCAGCCGGTTTATGACGAAGCTCATTGGTGGCGTTCTGCTGGGTCAGATTAGCCAGGCGTTCCCGCATGCCGATTAGTTCTTGCATACTATTTGGATCCTTGATTGGTTGCCGATACCCATCCCGATTCCCGGTCAGATGGCGGACGAGGACATGATGATATTTGCTGGAGGGCTACATGTCTATCTTCAGAGGGGGATTATTGAGAATGGTTGGCAATATCTTTACAGGATCGACCGACCTCTTGCAATCTTATCAATCGATGTGTGCACAGGGATTTTCAGCTTTCAGTGTGAAAAATACGGTTTAATTTGATGACATAAAGTCTTGGTAACCTGGATATGTCTTCTAGTAAGGACTAACCGTCGAGAATGAGTGTCAGGTTTCCGGAAGTGCTGCTTAGACCGACACTTGGAGGCTTTTGGCGGATGGCGTTTCAAGCCCCGTGTGCCATTGATTCTCAATTAGACTGCTTTTGGCTTCTCAACTAAAACAAGCAGTTTCTTTGAAAGCTTTCAAGAGATGAGGCTTCGAGCCTATTGAGAAGGTATACATTCGTGCAGTTATTCCTATTTGGGTACCCGTTTCTGATCTACAAGGTCCGGGACGACGGATACCGGATGATAGACCCCGAATGACCAGAAGGTCGCAGTCCATCATTCCTGCGGGTAGTTGAAAGCAGTTGAATCGTTCGCGTGCGACCTCTAAAGTTATTCTTCGCGAAGTAATTGAGTGTGGTGAGAATGGGTCAGCTCTTCGATATCTCTTCCGTTGAGGCGCGCGTAAGCCGTCGTCAACTTTTGCGCTCCTTTGTTCTGGCAGGCTGCACCTTCGGGCCACTTGCAGCTGGCAGACTTGTTTTTGCTAGCGATGGAAGGGCATGGCAAGCATCTAATGATGCTTTATCAATAAACGTCGAAGAAGACGGTAGCTTTGACCTGCGTCTTTTTGGCAAGACCTGGATGAAAAGCTCACCCGCAGCAATTCACGTCTCCAACACCTGGTATGTCGCAGCTGCCGGGCAACAAAATCAATCTGATAAGCTGCTCAAGAAGGTGAGCTCTTTCAGCAGTTCTGGTGCGGACAAGCTTGGATCTTTCCGCTCACATCAGATTTCCTGGGACGCTGACGGAACGCTCTTCGAAACATCGATGAGAATGTATGAGAACATTTCCTGTCTGGTCTTCGCTCAGTCGTTTCCGAAGGGTGCGAGCAACTTGAAGTTGCCTGGCAAACCTGTTTTGAAAAATCCGCCACCGGCACCCGAAGGTGTTAACGGTCCTATAAATGATGCCGATGTATCGACCGCCTTTCCTGTTTTTCATGTCCCGACTCTACCTAAAGAGTTTAGCTATCTGAGTTTTCACGGATGCATGGTGCATCAGCAGCGCGGCAAGCAACTTGATGATTTCATCGGTGGTACCGAATCTGGTATGCCACTAATATCCTTCAATGAGCAGTTGCAAACGATTGTTCTCTCGCCGCTGAACCATTTTACTAATGCGGTGCAGATTAAGGCTAAAATGTTCGGTGACGACCTTGCTTGTGGTCTGCATGGGCTGGTCGATAAAGTGCCTGCGGGTTTCAGTCAAGAAACCATCTTGTATGCAGGGCAGGGCGTAAATCAAACTGTTTTCGATTGGGGCTCACAGCTTCTTAAGCTTGGTGGCAAAACTCGCACAGGGCAAGATTCAGACCGTACCGCCAATTATCTCGGTTACTGGACCGATAATGGAGCTTACTACTATTACAACACTGAACCGAAAAAGAATTACGAAGACACTATGCTCGATGTCGTTCAGCATTTGAAATCTGAGCGCATCCCAATCGGTTATCTTCAACTGGATTCATGGTGGTATAAGAAGGGAAAAGACGAAGGCGTGGCTATTTATGAACCTCGTGCTGATGTATTCCCTCATGGAATGAAATCTCTGCACGAACAAGTTGGAATGCCACTTGCTACCCATAATCGCTATTGGTCATCTGAAAACAGCTATAAAGATAAATTCAAATTTGTATGCGACAAAGATGGTGCTGTACCAGACAGTTACGACTTCTGGCTGCACATAATGAGTTGGGCTCGAGACAACGGCATCATTCTTTATGAGCAAGACTGGTTGAATGTAGCTTATGAGAGAGTGAAAGCACTAGAAACAGACGTACTTCTCTCCGAAACATATTTGTCTCAAATGAATAAAGCGGCGCTGGCGTGCGGAGTCAATATTATGTATTGCATGCCGTTACCCGCTCACTATTTGATTTCAACGATGAACGCGGCTGTCACGCAGATTCGCGCCAGCACTGATTATTGCCCTGGCAGTGACCAGTGGAAACTTGGTGAAACTAGTATGCTTTGCTGGGCGCTAGGGCTTGCGCCATTTAAAGATGTCTTCTGGTCTACCGAGATTCAGGAAGGAAGCACATACAATAATGGAAAAGTGACGGAGCCTAATTTCGAACTCCAGGCTCTGGTGTCTGCGCTCAGTCGGGGTGCAGTGGGACCTGGTGACAAGATTGGACATATGAACCGTGAACTGCTGCTGAAGACCTGCCGCTCTGATGGACTGCTTCTGAAGCCTGATAAGCCGGCAACCCCTATTGAGCGGTGCTTCAGACCAGATTATCCGAAAGGCCAAATTTGGGATACGTACACCAGATTAGGGACGCAGTCCTGGCGATATTTGCTAGTGGCTGAGCAGGGAATTGAGTTCAATTTTTCAGCTCAGGAGCTTGGAATTCAGGCACCGCATGTGGTGTACGAGATGAATGTTTTGCAGTCCGAAGATTCATCGTCCTCTCGTTCACAAGAGCAAAGTCACCGGCGCGTCCTTCAGGTCAGCGAAAGGTTGAAGGCGGGTGGAACCAAGCCACCACGCAAGGGGGCAGTACCTGTGCAGTATTTCGTCCTGGCACCTGTTGCCGAAGACGGGACAGCATTTATTGGAGCCACCGATAAGTTCATAACAGTTTCGCCACAACGGTTCGAAAGCATAGAAAACGATGGCAAAAAGCTCACGGTAATTGGAGTCGCTGGCGAGGAAATTGAGCTTACCTGGAGTTTTAGTAAGGCGCCGACGGATGTCAAACTTGAGGGGCAATTGCTAGATTCGGCAACAGCTAAGAAATCGACTCTGTTCCAGCAAGGACTGTTTCGAGTGGTGATCAAACTTCCCGATTCCGGGCGTGCACAGGTGGAACTGGTTTAAAATCTCCCAGTTTCTGTGCAAGATTTGCCTTTGACATCTCGGTTTGAGTATGGCAGTGGTGTAAGCTTAGAGCTTGAACGGTGAGGTTGTTAAGTGTCAAAGGAACGTGGAATGAAGAACCGAGTTTTGTTTCTGGCTGCGATGTTTTCAGTGTCTACGATTAGCGCTATAGCAGTTGAAAAGACAAGTTTGTTTACGCAGGATGACAATGATCTGCATGGTGGCTATGGGATTGCCAAGAAATCAGCTCACGTTGCAGCGTACGAAGGCTCCCAAGTCCGCGCTTACGACAATGCTGTTATCAGAGCGTTTGATAACAGTCAGGTGGAAGCATTTGACCAGAGTGTGGTGCATGCTCACGCGCAGGCAAAAGTTAAGGCCTACGATAACAGCCGCGTCATCGCGGGTAATAACGCTGACGTTGATTGCGTGCAGAACGTGAATGTACAAGCGACTGATAA
>Ga0182030_10010580_pt1 | contig 18712 bp, 20 predicted proteins | sample 812S3MmetaG_FD_121299 | JGI IMG/M metagenome (GOLD analysis project Ga0182030, IMG submission 121299) | Permafrost microbial communities from Stordalen Mire, Sweden - 812S3M metaG (Illumina Assembly) | ecosystem: Environmental > Terrestrial > Soil > Wetlands > Permafrost | place: Sweden...
AAGACGTTTGGGATGCGCGAAGTGCCCGGCGATGGAGACGGTAATGCGATCTTCATTTCTGACGGCTACATCAATCTCGCGTTGATCCCGGCGCGCGGGCGGCCCGAGGGCATCTTCCACTTCGGCTTCGAGGTCGAGAACCTCGAAGAAACGGCAAATGTCGCGGTTGCGGGCGGTGCAACGCCGCCGAAGCGCGTCCCGCAAGATGGGCGCTTCAACGAAGCCTTCATCAAGGATCCCGTCGGCACGCGGGTCGATCTCTCGGAGGCTGGCTGGAAGATGGCGTGAGCGTTCTCACGCGACGCGATGCGACGCTAGCGCTACTCGCTACAACGCTGCTGTCGCCGACGCGCGTCTTCAGCGCTACCCCGGCCGTGGTGCGTATCGGCACGACGCTTTCCGAAGGTGATGCGCCAGTTTGCATTGCGCTCACGAAGGGCTATTTTGCGGAGCAAGGTCTCGACGTACAGATCGTGCAGATCCAAACCGCAGCGATGATGATGGCGCCGCTCGGCAGCGGTCAGCTCGACGTTGCGGCCGGCGCGCCGACGGCTGGTCTCTTTAACGCGGTCGGGCGCGGGATCGATATGAAGTGCGTGGCGAGCGAATCGATCTCGGCGCCCGGATACGGCGTCATCGCTCTCCTCGTACGTAAGGACTTGATCACGAGTGGGCGAGTGAAATCGTTCAAAGATTTCAAGGGCCTGACGTTTGCCGAAGTCGGTCAAGGAACCGCGGCATTCGTCACGATGAGCGAAGCGTTACGCCGGGGCGGATTGACCTATCACGACGTCCACGAGGTCTTCATCGGGTTTCCCGAACAAATTGCCGCGTTCACCAACGGTTCGATCGATGCGTCGTGCACGATCGAGCCGTTCGCGACGAAAGCGATTCAAGCCGGTGTCGCGGTTCGCTTCTCGGCCAGCGACGTCTTGGTTCCCAACGGCATGAACGGCTGTCTGTTCTTCAGCGGCAACTTCATTCGCAATCAGCGCGACACAGCCGTGAAGTTTATGGTCGCGTACATCAAAGGATCGCGTTTCGTCGCGGGGGCGCTCAAGAACGGCAGCCTGAGTGGCCCCAATGCCGGTGAGGTGATCGACGCGCTCACCAAGTACACGTCGATCAAAGACCCCGCCATTTTTCGCGCGATCGTACCGTGCGCGGTCGACGTCAACGGACGTCTCGATCTCGCGAATTTGCGCTTTGACTTAGCGGCCTTCCGCGGCGCGAACCTGATCGAAGGTGACACGACCGTCGAACAGGTCGTCGACACGTCGATCGTCGATGCCGCGCTGAAGATCGTCGGCCCCTACCGAGGCCACGCCTAGCCCCCCATGTCGGGGTGACAGATGGGGTCTGACAGGCGCGATGCAATCGGCGAGGAGCACCGCGACGCGGAGTACGGTCTCGTTTACGAGACCGGTCCGCTCGGCGGTTGCGGTGTTGCGGTTGGTGAGGGTTTCGGCGTCGGTACCGGTGTCGGCTTCGGCGTAGGCACCGGAGTCGGCGCGGGCGTCGGCGTTGGTGCGTTTGTCGGCTTAGCCGTCGGCGCTGCGGTCGGTGCAGCCGTCGGTGCGGCCGAGCCTCCGCCACCGCCGGGTGTCGGTGCTACAGTGGGTGCAGCGGTAGGTTGCGCCGTCGGCGCTGCGGTCGGCACGATCGACGGTGATGGCGTCGGTGCTTTTCCGGTCGCAATTGCCGACGGTGTCGGCGCCGGCGTCGGAATGAAGGGCGGTTGCGACGGCACGGGAACCGGCGCGCCGGCTCCGCTATTGCAGCTCGCGGTAAATGAGAGCGGCGTCGAGTCGAACGATGCGAGCGGTTGCGTCACGCCGGGGGCCGAGCCATCCGTTGACGGTTCGAGCGATGCGGTCACGGCCGTGCTGAGTTGCGGGGAGCAATGCAGCAGCGACGAGAGATCGGGCGAGCGGTAGAACGGCATCGTGCGCGAGAGCAAATGCGTCCCCAATGCCGCGGCGCCCGGCAGCATACCGGAAAAGTTCGCGTTGACATCGGCCGTCACGACCGGCGCCTGCGTCAGCATGAGATACTCACGCGTGTAGCCCGTCGCAAGATCGACCCGTACGGGAGTCGTGCACGCTACGGTCACGCTCGTGGGCAAGAAAAATGCACCGAACTCCGCCGTCGAGGGATTCGTACCCGGCACGGTGGCGATCGATCCGCCCTTGAGGAAGTTGTTGTTCGGCACGGCACACGGCTGCGTCGGCACGTTACTCACGCCGCCGAGGTTGTTGTAGAGCGTGTAGAGGCTGTAATCCAAATAGGGATTTTGCTGCTGCTGGAGGACGCCGGCATAGCGCACGACTTCTTCCGTACGTTCGGTGACCACACCGACGCGAATGCCCCACACCACGGCGTAAAGCGCGCCGAGTAGCACCGGTAGAACCAGAGCGGTCTCGAGTAACGCCGCACCGCGTTGGCGATGGAAACGTGACTTCACGGTCAGCTGCAGCCCAACGCGCTGTCGTTTTGCGCGCCGGTCCAGGGATGAATCGGGATCGAATTCCACCAGCCCAGTTGGGCGCTGAACTCATCGGTGAACAAACCGGCGCGATAGAAATTCTGGACCGCGTTAGCGGCTGTCGCGTTGCCGCCGAAGTTCAGGTTGTACCAGTCGTAGCCGTCACTGTGCGTGACGCCGTTGACGAAGGTCTCGGGCGGTTGAAACGGCAGACCGCCGCTGAATGGGTTGACGATGACGCCGGGCTGCAGCCAATCTTGTTCCGCCATCACGGCCGTTGCCGCGCCGCGGCCGATCGCGTAATACGGCTTCGGTTGATAGGCGAAGAACGCCGGGATAACGGGCTGGACCGTCGTGCAGACATCGACTTCGACCTTGAGCGGCGCGAAGAGCGCCGGGTTCACGCCCGACGGTCCCGTGAGACGCCCCAGCGAGGGCTTGAGAATGCCGAGCGCGTCCATCTCAACGCTTTCCGTGTCGTCGCGCGTGCCGATCGAGACCTTATAGTGGAAGTTGCAATCGCCACCGACGGCGCCGTTGCAATCGTTCTCGATCTGGCCGATCAGCGTCTGCGAGTCGGCCGCGAGGTTGGCCGAGTTGAGTGACGCCGTCACGCGGTTGAGCGTGATGACGTCTTGCGTGTAGCGCGCGACCGCCTTGAAATACTGATCGCGTAACGTCGCATACACGGCGTCGCAGGCCGGGACGTCCGTGCCGGGCGCGGGTGCCGGGTTACCGGCGCAGCCGCCCGAGTTGTATTCGGCCAGAACGATGCCGTTGAGCAACCGCCGAATGCGGAACTCTTCGACCGCCGCTGCGTACAGGACGGCGGTCATCTGATTGAAATCTTCGGTCTGCAGCGAGAGCACGGCTTGGGCGGCCGAATCGGCGGCGTTCTGCGCGCGTATCTGCCAGCGAATGCCGTTGCCGAAATCGAGCGCGAAATAGGCGAAGATCAGCATCGCGATGATGCCGAACGCCGCCATCGGCAGCGCTTGTCCGCGCTGCCCGTGGTAGGGATCAGCTGCCGACATTGCAGCTCGAGTCGGGATGCAGCGGGTATTGCCCGATGGCGGTGTAGTCGTTCGGGTAGCCTCCCGCCTGGCGTGAGTCCCACGTATTGTAGATGCAGTCGAGGACGCCCGTATTCCAGCGCATCGCGCCGGTCGCATAGAGCGCCTGCGCGGTCGGGGCCGCAGCGAGCGCGACGGAAATTTGTGCGAACGTATTCTGATGCCCGAGCGTCGCCGCGAACACGCCGTTCGAGACGGCGCCGTTGAAGGGCCGCCCCCAGTTGTCGTTATCGAGATATTCCGCTAGACCGACGGCATCATAATCTTGCTGATTCGTGGGACACCCCGACCACGATGCGGTGTCTTCGCAGAACGTGAGATAGTGGAATCCGACGAAGTACGGCGGCGTGTTCTCGCCTTGGCTGAAGTAGTCGGAACGTTCGGTAAACGCGCCGACCGAGTTGAACGCGTTGCCTTGGATGTCACCGTGCGCGCCGATCTCTTGATAGGCCGGGTCGATCGTGCTGCCGCTGAGGTTGAACAACGAACCCGTTGCGCCGAGCACGATCCCGCTGACGTTGTTGCGCAAGACCGTGCTGATGATCTGAACCGGCAAGATCATGGATACGCCGCCGTGCCGGCCCTGCGTATCGGTGAAGTCGTAGTTGACCACTTCGGACGTGGCCGGCGGTTGGCCGTTCGTCAACGTCACGTCGGTCGCCGCAACGCCTGAATAGATCGCCGCGGCTTTGGCGGCCGGATCGACGGCGCTCGGCGTCGGCTGCGTCATATTGAGCGCCTGCGCGTGCGAACTCGAGAACGCTGCCCCGTCGGCGCGAAGCTGCTCGATCCCGACGATTCCAAGCTGCATCGTTCCGTAAAGCACGCCAAGGATGATCGAGATCGTAAGTGCCGTCTCAACGAGAACGGCACCCCGCTGACCCCCTCCCTTCACTGGCCGCTTTGCGCGGCGGCCGACCAATTCGCGGCCTCGCCGGCGTACAGCGAATTGAGCGAAACGCCCATGAGCTGTAGTGCCATGACCGCCACGATCGAAATCCCGGCCGTGATCAGGCCGTACTCGACGATTGCCGCACCGTCATCTTCGATGAAGGCGCGCAAGAACGCGGCGCTCAACGGACGATCGCCTCCGGCGTGAGGATAAAGACGACATCGCTCTGCGAGTGCTGGTAGTTTTTCGAGCGGAACAACTTGCCGAGGATCGGCAAGTCGCCGAGGATCGGAATTTTGTAGAGCGTCTGCTGATCGATGTGCCGGATCAGGCCGCCCATGACGATGCTCTCGCCGCTTTGCGTGATCACGTCGGTCGACAGCTTGCTCACCTTGAAGGCCGGCACGGTGTAGCCGTTGAGCGTCACCCCATCGGCGAGGTCGAGATCCGAGATCTCGGGAGCGATTACGCTCTCGATGCTGCCGTTGCCGAGGATCTTCGGCGTGACGTTGAGCTTGACGCCGTATTCCTTGAAGCTGACCGAGACCTGACCGAGACCCGTCGAGACGACGTACGGAATCTCGCCGCCGACGAGAAACGTCGCCAGCTGACCCGGCGTCGTTACGAGGTTGGGCTCCGAGAGGATCTTCGCGTGGCCGCTCTGCTTGATCAGATCGAGCGTCGGGGCAAGTCGCGTCAGCCGCGCAAACGGTGAAACGTTCAGAACGGAGCCCACATTGCTCGAGCCCGGGCCCTCGATACCGACGAACGACGGGGCACCTAAGATGAAGTAGCCGGGATTGGACGGATCGGGGTTTGCGCCTTGAAGACGCAGTCCCAGCTGCGTCATGCCGGTGTCGTCGACTTCGAGGACGTACACTTTAATGCCGATTTGCGTCGTCGTATCGACAGCTAAGCGGTCGATGACCTTGCCATCAGAGCTGAGATATGCGCCTGCAACGCCGCCAGCTTTGGCAAGGGCTAGCTCGGCCGTCTTGCGATCGTGTACGGTGCCGCTCACGACGACGTTGCCTTTACCATCGAGATCGACGTGAACGCCGTCGAGTCCCGGAACGGCGACGATGGATTTCTGCAGCGTACCGAGCTGCGCCGAGACCGTCACGGCGTTGACGACGTCGAACTTCTCATCCTTACTAAGGGTCGCGAAACGTGCGACCACGTCGTTAACGCGCTGGAAGCGCGAGAGATCGTCGACCGTCCCACTCGCGACGATGGCGTTCTTGGCGACGAAGACAACCACGTTGGGTTCGTCGATCGCATTCCGAATGACGCGCGCATAGTCGTCCAGACGTTGCTCGCTTACAACAATCTCGTAGCTTGATTCCATCGTACCGCGCCACACGAGCACCGTCGTGTGTCCCTGACCTTTACCGTTTACGAGCAATTCGTTGCCGCCGACTGCGACGACGCCGGCAATTTTTGAATCGCCCACCGCAACGCGCGTAATACCGGGAATCGCGAGCGTTGTCGACTCACCGGCCGGCACGTAAATCACCGTGATCGCTGGATGCGGCGACGTTGGCTCCTGCGCGAAACCTGGAACTGCGCAACTGAATGCGACAAAAGATAAAGCGGCGATAAAACGACGTAGCACGGTGAACACGAGTCAGAGTATAGACGTAGCGATTTGATTGCGCGAGCAGTTTCGTATAGGTGGCGTATACCTGAGGCCAAGACTCTGAACACCACCTTCACACGCGCACCAACGACGGATAGACTAGCTCCAGAGCCCAGCGCTTATAGGAGTCCACCGTCTTGATTCAACGTTTGCTTGTGTTTACAATCGCCGCTATGTGCGCACTGACAAGTTCGGTTTGCGCGAGCGATGACCGTGCACTTGCTAGCGTTGCTGCTGCCGATGGCTTCACCTATGCGTGGCTACCGACCGAATCCGGTGTGCTGTTGACGCGCCCCGGTATCCGAGTCGTCCTTCGTCCGGGGCGCCTCTTCTATGAAGTCAACAATGCAACGCCGATCGCGGATCGCGCCCCGACGTTTAACGGTGACGATCTGATGATCTCACCGGCACTCGCAGCGCGGCTTCGCGAAATCTCACAACAAAACGCTACGTTAACGCCTACGGTGACGGCTTCGGCCGCACTCGCCGTCGAACGTGCGGCTGGGATTTCGCGACCGATAACGATCGCGACGCAAGAGATTCCCGGACGGCTGGCCCTCGCGGTCAGCGGCAACGCTACTCCCAACACGTCGATCACGATCACGCTTACGGGCTCGATGAGTACCGAACTCCCCGTCGTGCTGATCCGCCGAACCACGGTAGCCGTCGATGCAACCGGCACGTATTCCATCGAGATGGGATACGGCCCCGATGCGCATCAACGGACGGCGATCACCGCGACGGCTGCCTCGGCGACCGGAACGGATCATGCGATCGCGCACATCCTGGTCGACGGTACGCCCACCGGCCTCAAGTCATCCGGTCTCGATGACTGGCCGAAAAACTAACCCGCGTCATCATCACTCACACCACACACTCACTGAAGGATATCAACATGCTTAAGACCCTCTCGAACGTTATGACCAACGAAGACGGCGCCACGCTCGTCGAATACGGCCTCGTCGTTGCCCTCATCGCCGCTGTCGCGGTTGTTGCAGTGACCGCCCTCGGCAACAAGATCGTCACGACCTTCCAAACCATCACCAAGTCCGTCTAATCACGATCGAAGCAATACGAGCCGCTCGTTCTGTGAGGAACGCGCGGCTCGTCTTTCATCCATGACCACCGCACTCTCGCTCTTTGTTACCGCCTGCCTCATCGCATGCGTGACCGACAGCCGCGCCCGCCGGATTCCGAACGCGCTGACCTATAGCGCGATCGCCATCGCACTTGCATTCGCGGCGTTTCGCGGGCCGCTACCATTCGCCGAGGCATTTGGTGCCGTAGTCATCACGCTGCTGATCGGCAGCCTTCTTTTGTCGTTGGGCTGGCTTGGCGGCGGCGACATCAAGCTGCTTGCAGCCGGCGCCGCGACCATCGGCTTCCCATCGTTCGTCTTAGTGCTCGGCTACATCGCGATCGCCGGCGGCCTCTTCGCCGCCATCACGGCAGCGCGCGACGGCCGGCTGCGCACCGTCGTCACCCATATCGTCTATAGTCTTGCCGGAAAAACCAAAATCGTCACCGACCCACACGCGGCCCGCGTCCCGTACGCGCTCGCCATTTGTGCCGGCACGTGTTACTACGCCGCCTCCGAAAGCATCGCACCATGGTTGCAGTTCGTTCGCTGAACAAACGCTCGACAACAATCCTCATCGCCGTCGTCCTCGCACTCGGCACGGGATTGCTGCTTTTCAATTATCTGGGCACGGTCGCGCACACAGCTCAAGCCATCCCGATGCGTAGCGTCGTCGTTGCGAAGCAAGAGATTCCGCCCCGGACGCTCATCCGGCCCGAGATGATCACCGTCCGCGACCGGCCGGAAGACTCCGTCGATTCCGACGCAAGCACGAACCTCGGCGCGGTCGTCGGCCAGATCGCTATCATCGACATTCCTGCGGGCTCCTCGCTTTCGGCATCCAAGATCGGCCGGCTCGATACGGGCGGCTTAACGATGCGCGTACCCGTCGGTCAGCGCGCCATGAGCATCGCCCTCGACCCCGTTAAAGGGGTCGCCGATTTGCTCCAGGCCGGCGATCACGTCGACGTCATCGCGGTCACGCAGCCGCACGGCTCGACCGAAATACCGCGCGTCGCGACCATCCTGCGCAACAAGGTCGTCCTCGCGATGGGCTCTTCCATGCAAGCCGCTACCGGCGGCGCATCAGCCGGCAGCTCGATCGCCGGCGCTGTCGGCCCCGCTCCCGAAGTCGCCGTACAAACGGCGACGCTTGCCGTGCTCCCGCATGAGGCGGCCATCCTCGCACTCGCCGACCTCAATGCGACGCTGCGCCTAACGCTGCGTTCGCAACACGAGAGCAACCACCCCGAAGCCGCCGACGCGTTCGTGCTCTCAGCGCCGGCCGCGCCTGTCATCACTGCCGCTCCGCCGGCAGCGATCGTCGCGCGCCCCGTCGCTGCCGCGCCGCAACGCAAAGCCCCGGCCGGCATTCCGTTCATCGACGGCGACCAACTACGATGAACGGCCCGTTCTCCGTCATCATCCCGACCAAGGGCGGCGTCGGATCGACGACGATCTGCGTCGACGTGATGAAGGCCATCGCTAAATCGCACAACGTCGGCATCGTCGACGGCGATTATGCTGCCCGGCGGAGCGTGGCCGTCCTCACCGACATGGTTCGCGCGATCGATGCGAACCGCACGAGTACCCATATTTCATCGGCGACGCTGCATCGCATGACCGTCGTCGAGATGGCCTCATCACTCGACGGCGCCTACACGCTGGCGCCGGCCGATGTCGAGCACATCGCCACGAGCCTCGAGGAAACGTGCGACGCGATCCTGATCGACGCCCCGCAACCGTACGCCAACACGATCCGGCCGTTCATCCGCCGAGCCGGGCGCTTCGTGCTCGTCGTCGAGCCGACGATCCTTGGACTGACGACGGCGCGCCTCGGACAGATTCAACTCGAGCGCTTCGGCGTCACTCGCGCCCACCAGTTGATCGTCGTCAGCGGCCGCGTCCCGAAACCCGAAGTGTCGCACAGCGACATCGAAGCGACCCTCGGCACGCGCGCCATCATCGAAATCGCCAACCGCTCCGATCGCAGATACGAGAAATCGATCGAAGCGTTTGCCGCCATCCTGCTCAAGCCGTCGGAACTCGGCGTTCCCGAGGGCCTCAAGCCATCATCCACCGCGCCGATCGGCGATCGTCGCGGCGCGCGCCGCCGCCCCGGCGGTGCTGCCGACCGCGGCACGGGTAGCAGCACCGAAGCGCCGGCATCGAACGTCACGCCCATCGCCTCGGCTCCGACCCGTCAGAAGAACGCACGCGACCAGCTGAAATTCGATATCAACGCCGAGATCGCGAAGCGCATGGACTTCAGCGACACCACTCGCGGCGTCGACGATGCCGGAAAACTTTCCGAGTTGCGCATCCAGGTGCGCGAGCTCGTCGGCCAACTGCTGCAAGAGCATAGCGATGTCGGCAGCGCCGAAGACGTGGCCGCCCTGCAAATTGAGATCATCGACGAGGCACTGGGTCTCGGGCCGCTCGAGAGCCTGCTGCGCGACCACTCGGTCACCGAGATCATGGTCAACGGCCCGGATCGCATCTTCGTCGAGCGTCAGGGCAAAATCGAAGCCACCAACAAGCGCTTCAACGATAAGAAGCAGCTGCGCACGATCATCGAGCGCATCATCGCGCCGATCGGCCGCCGCATCGACGAAGCATCGCCGATGGTGGATGCCCGTCTCGCCGACGGTTCGCGGGTGAACGCGGTCGTCGAACCACTCGCGCTCGACGGTGCCACGCTCACGATCCGGCGCTTTCCGGAACGCCGCATGGAGGCCAGCGACCTGGTCGGCATCGGCGCGATCACGCCGGAGCTGGTGGATTTTCTGCGCGCTTGCGTTGAAGCGCGCCTCAACATCGTCGTTGCCGGTGGCACGGGTTCGGGGAAGACGACCTTCCTCAACGTGCTCTCGAGCTTTCTCCCGACCACCGAGCGCATCATCACGATCGAGGATGCAGCCGAACTCTCGCTCGCGCAGGAACACGTCGTCCGGCTCGAATCGCGTCCGGCCAATATCCAAGGCGCGGGCGAAGTCCGCATCCGCGACTTGATGCGCAACGCGTTGCGCATGCGACCCGATCGCATCATCGTCGGCGAGTGCCGCGGCGGCGAGGCCCTCGACATGCTCCAAGCGATGAATACCGGTCACGACGGCTCGCTCACGACGATCCACGCCAACAGCTGCCGCGACGCCCTCTCCCGCATCGAAACGATGGTCTTGATGGCCGGCTTCGATTTGCCGATGCGCGCCATTCGCGAGCAGATCGTCAGCGCCGTCGACATGGTCCTTCACCTCACGCGCATGCGCGACGGCTCGCGCAAGCTGAGCAGCATTTCCGAAGTGGTCGGCCTCGAAGGCGACATCGTCACGATGCAAGAGATCGCGCGCTTCGACCAGCGCGGCGTCGATAAGGACAACCGGGTCGTCGGATCGTTCGTGTTCAGCGGCGTTCAGCCGGTGTGCCTCGACAAATTCACCGAGTACGGCGTGACCTACGATGTCCGCGGCCTCTCCAAGATGCCGATCGCCGCATCATGGTAGCCGTCGCGCCCTTCGCCATCATTTTCGGCGCGATGGCCGCCGTTGGGTTGCTCTTCTACAGCTTTTGGGATCGCATCACCGCACCGCTTTCGCGCATCTCCACCATGTATACCGAAGACCTCGAGCGCGCGGCGATCAAAATCCATAGCGAACAGATCGTGGTCGGCATCCTCGGCTTCAGCATTTCGGCGTGGCTGATGGCGGTCGTGATCCTCAAACCGGGGATCCCGATCGCAGCCCTGTTGCTGCCGATCATGGTCGGCGCGGCAGTCCTCATTTTCCGCAGCTTCGTGCGCGGCCGCGCCGAGAAGCGTGCGAAGCAATTCAACGAGCAGCTCGAGATGGTGCTGCGCATGATGAGCAGCGGATTGCGCGTGGGCCTCGGGTTGCGCCAAGCCCTGGTCCTCGTGACCGAAGACGTTGCCGATCCGGCGCGCGTCGAGTTTGCCCGCGCCGTCGGCGAGACGAATATCGGCATGACGCTCAATGACGCCCTCGAAGGGCTCGGCCGCCGTATGCCCTCAGACGAATTGCGCATGATGATCGACGCGATTCGCGTGCAATCGCAAACCGGCGGTAACTTGGCCAAGATTCTCGACCACCTCGCATCGACGATCAAGTCGCGGCGCGAGATCCGGCGCAAAGTCAGCGCCCTGACCGGCGAAGCCCGCGCCGGCGCCTGGGTGATCGGCGTCCTGCCGATCTTCGTCGGCGGGTTCGTCATGCTCACCCAGTCGATCATGCGCGACGCGATGATCGGCACGACGATCGGTCACATCGGCTTCGGCTTGTTTATCGTGCTCGAAGGGTTGGGCGTCTTCACCCTCCGCCAGCTTCTGCAGTTTGAAATCTGATGCTCATTCCATTGATCTGCCTGGGATTTGCCGGAACGGTCTTCGCGCTGGCGACCGTGATGCTCGGGAACCGCAGCGATGTTTCGCGCCGGGTGGCAGAAGTCGAAGACACCGCAACCGTTCATACGCACCACCACACGACGCCGATCGTGAAGCATCTACTCTCCGGCGTCGACAAGACGGCGATCGCGGCTAAACTGGCCGAAGCCGGTTGGTACAAGACGACGGTCACGCACTTCGTGCTCTCGCGCCTGGTGTGCTTCGGCATAACGGGCGGCCTCGCAGTGTTCTTCCTGCTGGTCATGCACGAAATGTCGCTCGTCTACTTCATCGGCTCGGCGGTCGTTGCGGTCTTCGGATTGACGCTGCCGTCGTTCGCACTCGATCAGGCGATCGCGAAGCGGAAACACGATATCGGGCGCCGCATCCCCGACTTTCTCGACATGGTTTCCACGACCGTCGAGGCCGGAGTAGCGCTGAACTCCGCACTTGCGATCGCGACCTCGTCGATCAAGGGTCCGCTCGCGGAAGAACTCGAGATGGTGCTCTCCGACGTTCGCCTCGGCCGCAACCGCGCCGATGCGTTTAACTCAATGGCCCAGCGCGTGCATCAAGTCGACCTCTCCTCGCTGGTCATGGCGATCGTGCAAACGGAACGCCTGGGCGGCAACATCGGGCACGTACTCGACGAGCTGGCCGACGAAGCCCGGTCGCGCCGGCTACAGCGTGCCGAGGGCATCGCGGCGGCACTCCCGGTGAAGATGGTTCTGCCGATGGCATTCTTCATGCTGCCGGCGTTGTTCGTGATGATTTTCGCGCCCGTTGTGGCCGAGTTAGTTGGAAAGCGATGATCATGATCGCATTCGGAATGCTTTTGACGGCGGCGGCGTTCGGCGCCTTCGCGTACGCCGGCGCCCTCGCGGCTATGACCTACTGGGCGGCAGTTCCGGCGCTCGAAGACAGCCCCACCCCGCAGGCGCCCCCAATCGCCATTCTTATCGGTGCAGCCGCCCTCATCGGTGCCGTCTGCGCGCTGCGCGGCGCGTCCGCTGAAACGCTCGCGATCGTGGCCGCGATGGTCGGCGTCCTAACCGCAATCTGGTGCGTGGACGTCACGCGCGGCATCGTGCCCGATGCATTGACGCTCGTCCCGCTCTTTGCGCTGCTTCTCGCCGGCCTGTTGACGGGACGCTGGTACGTACTGCTCGCCGCCATCGTGCCGGCTATTCCGTTTGCCATCATGGCATGGCGCACCAAGGGTTTGGGCCTTGGCTGGGGTGACGTAAAACTCGTCGCGCTCGGCGGTGCTCTGCTCGGCATGCAGACGGCGATCCTCGCGTTCGCCCTCGCCGCCGTCGCAGCGATCCTCATCGCCCGCATTCAGCGGCGCACATCGGAGCCGCTGGCGTTCGGGCCATATCTCGTCACTGCCATCGCATTACCCTTGGCCATGGTCGCCGGGTTGTAGCCGTGAGCATTCTGTGCAATATCACCAACGGCACGGTCGTTGCAAGCGCCGTGCGAAATCCAACGACGACGTGGCGGCGCATGGTCGGTTTGATCGGCGCACGCGAGCTGGCGCCGTCGGACGGCATGTGGCTCGAACCCTGCAGCACGATCCACACGATGGGTATGCGCTTTCCAATTGACGTCGTGCTGTTGAATCGCGAAGGGCGCGTCGTTGCGATCGCCCCGAACGTGCCGCCGCTGCGCCCGTTCGTCTCGCATCGCAGCACGGCGATCGTCGTGGAATTGCCGGCCGGTTCGGCAGCCCGAAGCGTACGCTTGGGCGACGAGCTCGTCCTCGTCAACGAAGACGAAACCGCCGGCCACATCGCAGGGGACGCTCAATAGCGCTGCGCAAAGCAGCCGCATGCGTATCATCTCCTACATCGACGGAGGCGTTCCGAGCCTCGGCGTCCTGACCGACGACGCGACGTTCGTCGCGGTCCACGAGCTCGACCCGAAGCTCCCGCGCACGCTCGATGCGCTACTGCACCTTCCCGATGGGCTCGCGAAGCTGCTGCGCGCGACGGCCGGTGCGGCAGGCAAGCACCGCCTCGACGACGTGACCTACGCGCCGCTCTTGCAGCAACCGCACGCATTCTGGGCGCTCGCGCTGAATTTCAAGACGCACATCGCGGAAACGGGCCTTACGACCTCACTCGAGCATCCGCAAATCTTCTTGCGCGTGCCCGCATCGTTCGTGCCCCCGAACGTTCCGCTCGTCGCACCGCCGCCCGAGATCAGTCGCGCGTTCGACTACGAAGGCGAACTGGGCGTGATCATCGGCCGCGCCGGACGCCACATCCCGATCGAGCACGCTCTCGATCACGTCGCCGGATACTGCGTGGTAAACGAAGGTTCCGTGCGCGAGTTTCAGCGTCACAACCGCCAGTTCGGCTTAGGCAAGAACTTCGAGAAATCTGGTTCGTGGGGACCCTGGATGATGACCGCCGACGAATTCGGCGACCCGGCAAGCCACGGCCTCATCACGCGCCTCAACGGCGTCGTGCGCCAAAAAGCCCCGCTCGACGACATGCTCTTCTCAGTCGCCCAAGTCATCAACTATCTCTCGATCGGCTACACACTCGTCCCCGGCGACGTAATAGCAATGGGCACCACCGGCGCCCTACCCCCAGCCACCGGCGACATCGCTGGAAACGACCTCTCCACACAAGTCGGCGGAACAAAAATCCCAGGCCGAGTACACATGCAACCCGGCGACATCGTCGAAGTCGAAATCACCGGCCTAGGCGTGCTAAGCAACCCAGTCGTCGCCGATCTCCCAAACGCCTACCGCAAATAGGCAATGCCTGGTGGCGGTCCCTCGACTACGCTCGGGATGACAAGGTGAGCGGTCGTGATGACAACGACGAACTGACGCTGGCGACCAAAAATGAAAAAGCAGCTTTGCTGCTTTCTCCTTTATCTGTCATCCCGAACTTGTCGAGGGATCGCCGCAATCGCGCGTCTTGCTGCTTTCTCCTTTGTCATCCCGAGCGTAGTCGAGGGATCGCCACAATCGCGCTGCTCACTCCGTCGCGACGAAGTTCCCACCCGCAACTTCCATCTTCACGCGTTCGATGAACACCTCGATCTCTTGCGCCGTCATCGCATCGCGAAACATCTCACGCCGCATCTCCACCCGATGCCGGCTAACATCCACGATCGCATCGACAATCCGCGCAAGATCCGCATCGGAATGAATCGCCGCCGACGCCTGCAACGCCGCTTCGCGAAAGTGGTCGCGCTCGTCGTCGTAAATCACCTTCATCGCGTGAGCGATTTTACGCTCGAGCTCGCCGCCGTGAATCTTCGCCCCCTCACGGAACAACCGCGCGCCCCCGCCCTCAGTAAACAACACCGCCGCGGCGTCCACCGGATTCCCACCCGCAACATACCCCCGTCGCGCATCACCCAACGCCTTTTCAGCCGGCAACTGCACCGTCTCCGACGGCCCCACCGGCGCGCCGGTCAAAAATTCAAGAATATCCGCAAACAGCACGTAGTGATTGAACTCCTCCACGATCTGCCGCAGCGAATACCCGAACTCGTGCCGATCCAGGCCCACGTCAACCTGCGGAAACAGGTCGGTTAAACGGCTAAGTTCCTTATGGATACCGTTAAAGTAGCCGTCGACCGGATGCAGTTCTTTCCACACCTGCGCTTTGAGCCAATAGATCTGATCCTCGCGGCTCGGCTTGGACGCGAAAAATCGCTTGGCGATCTCGCCCTCGGCCTCCCAATACGGCAGAGCCGCGTCGATCAGCCGTTGCGCGTGGGGACTCGTCATCGAGGGAACCCTTACGGCACGAAGGCTTCCCCGCCTCTGAGGACGACATTCAGGTAGACGGGGGTTCTAGGTAGCATGCGGATCGGGCAAGTTTTCGGCGTCAGTATTATCGTAGATGTTTCATGGCTGTTCATCTTCGCCATCGTGTCGTGGGCGTTGGGCAGCTCGGCCGGGCCGTTTCACGCCATCGATGTGACGCCCGGCGTGCGCGTGCTGCTGGCCATCGGAACTGCGCTGCTCTTCTTCGCTAGCGTGCTCTTGCACGAGCTGGCGCATTCGCTCGTTGCGAAGTCGCAAGGGATCCCGGTCAAAGAAATCCGCTTGTTCATCTTCGGCGGCGCGTCGAGCCTCACCGAAGAGCCCAAGGCGCCGCTCGCCGCAGCGTGGCTTGCATTTGCCGGACCGCTGATGAGCATTATCCTCGCCGTGATCTGCGGATTCGCGGCGGCGCAAATCGGGATGAACGCTCCCGCGGGAGTCGTGCTTGCGTATCTCGCATCGGCGAACGCAATCGTCGGCGTCTTCAACCTGTTGCCGGCGTTCCCAATGGACGGCGGGCGCGTGCTGCAAGCGATCCTGTGGGGCGTCACCCACGACCGCCTGCGGGCAACGAAGATCGCCGGCCGCGTCGGTCTCTTCTTCGCGTGGCTCATGATCGCGTTCGGCGTCGTCGACGTGTTTCTTCAAGGCTTCGGCGGCGGGCTGTGGTTCACGTTCATCGGCTGGTTCTTGTTGATCTCCGGGCAAGGTGAACAACGGCAGGCGCGCTTGCAAGTTGCGTTGCGCGGCCATTCCGCATTGCAACTCGCCGTGCCGGCCGCAGCTACGCTCTCCGCCGACTCGCACGCCGACACCGCCCTCAAGCTGATGCTCAGCAAAGGCGTGCGCGCGCTGCCGGTCGTGCTCGGCGAACGCTTCGTTGGCCTCGTAACGCTCGGCGACTTTAGCCACACCGACGGAACGACGCTCGAGCAGACCTACGTCACCGCACTGATGAAGCGCGAACACGACGTGACCTCGATCGCGCCGTCGGCGGACGCGTCGCAAGCGCTCGCGCTTCTCGGTAAGACCGGTTTTCATCAACTGCCGGTCGTGGACGTCGATGGCATGTTTCTCGGTTTCGTCACGCGCGAAGGCGTGATCGACTGGATGGCCCACCAACGCGAACCGCAGGTACAAGCGGCGCTCAATCATCCGTGAAGGCTGCCCTCCGCTGGTATCTGCCGCTCGTTATCGTAGCGGCGACCTTAAATCTGCGCCCGGCGCTCTTGACGCTCGGTCTCGTGCTGCCGGCCGTCCAGCACTCGCTCCAACTCTCGCCGTTCGGCGCAGGCGCGCTCACGGCGCTGCCGATCTTCGCGCTCGGCTTCGCGTCGGCGATCGCGGTGCCGATCGGCCGGCGGCTCGGTTGGAGTGGCGGCCTGATCTTTGCGCTGATCCTCGTCGGCATTGGGACGGCATTGCGCAGCGCCGGTACCGATCTCGCGCTGTATGCCGGCGCGCTCACGCTCGGGATCGGCATTGGCCTCGGCAACGTCTACGTGCCGACGCTCGTGAAAGCGCGTCTCTCGTCGCGTATCGGCTTGGCGATGGGCGTGTATACGATGATGCTCACGTTGGGAGCGCTGCTGAGCGTGTCGCTCACGCCGGCGCTCATCGCGCATTTTGGTGATTGGCGGCCCACTCTCGCGATCTGGGCGCTGCCCGCATTTGCGGCGGCACTGATTGCGCTACCGCTACTCGTCGACAACCTCTATCCGCAACAACACGTCGCCGGCATGGGCTTTTGGCGCAACGGACTGGCATGGGCGATCTCGGCCTACATGGGCCTGCAGTCGGCAATCTTCTACGCGATCGCGCTATGGCTCGGCGCGCTCATCGCCGCGCGCGGTCTGGACCTGCACGACGTTGCCGCCGACCTAACGGTCTTCTACTTCACGCAATTCCTTGCCGCGCTGCTCACGCCCATTGCGCTGCTTAAGACGCGTCGCCAAGACGTGATGGCCGTTCTCGTCGTCGCGGCCAACGGCGCACTCATCGTGGCCATCCTCTACGGTCCGCTTTCCCTCGCGTTCGCGTTTTGTGCGTTGCTCGGCTTCACCATGGGCGCGATGTTCGGTGTGGCGCTCACCTTCCCGATCATCCGAGCGCGCACGACCGACAGCGCCGCACGCCTGTCGTCGATGGCCCTGTGCATCGGCTACATCATCGCCTCGCTCGGGCCGCTGGTACTAGGCCTCGTCAACCGCACGGCGGATGCGCGCCTGGCGTCGACGATCTGGCTGGGTTTCCTCGTCGTTATCACGATGATCGCAGGCGCGATCGCCGGCCGTCAGCGCTACGTCGACGACCCGTAGAACGAGGAGTTCGAACCTAGCCCTCCAACGCGCCCAAGCGTATGGCAAAACTGAAGCTCACCTGTGCCCTCTCCTCGAACGCGCGCACGCAGGCGATTATCGACGGTATCGTCACGCCCGAAGCAATCGAGCTCGAGACGATCGCGCTGCATCCCTCGGAGATGTTCTTCCGGCAACTGAAGTACGCCGAGTTCGACGTCTCGGAGATGTCGTGCTCGTCGCTGACGATCGCGACGTCGCAGGCGCAGACCGAATGGGTCGGCCTGCCGATCTTCACGTCGCGCCGCTTCTTCCACACGGGCGTGCTGGTAAACACCGCGAGCGGCATCAACAAACCGGCCGACCTTGCCGGCAAGCGCGTCGGCGTGCCGGAGTTCCAGCAGACGGCGGCGCTCTGGACGCGTTCCGTGTTGCGCTCCGAATTCGGCGTCGATCCGCGCACGCAGCACTGGCACATGGAACGCAATCCCGATCAGAGTCACGGCGGGCAAACCGGTTTCACCCCGCCGCCGGGCATCGACTTGCAGTACGTGCCGAAGGATAAGAACCTCGGCCAGATGCTCATCGACGGCGAGGTCGATGCGCTCTCGCACTGGATCGACGCGCGCAATCTGGTCGATCGCAGCCACGTCGATCCACGCAAAAGCCCGAACGTGCGCTACCTCTTCGATCCGGCCGCCGAGGCAAAACGCTACTACGCGAAGACGAACATCTATCCGATCAACCATTGCGTCGTCATCCGCCGTTCGATCGTCGAGAAAAACCCGTGGGTCGTTTTGAACATCTACAACATGTTCGAAGCGGTGAAGACCCGGAACACGCGCGAGCTGGATCGCGCTCTCGAACCGTACTTTGACGCCGGCCTGCTCGGGAAGGACGTCGCGCCGACCGTGCATACGGATCTGCTGCCGTACGGTGTGACGCGCTCGCGTCACGTCCTCGAGACGATCACGCGCTCGGTTGTCGACGACGGCTTGGCCAAACGCCAAGTCGGCCTCGAGGAAATGTTCGCGCCGAACACGCTCGATCTATGAT